>OBIB01000557.1_pt1 | contig 13774 bp, 13 predicted proteins | sample 1496261 | NCBI WGS metagenome assembly OBIB01 (sample SAMN05065771, study PRJEB22554) | human gut metagenome | biome: ENVO:2100002; feature: ENVO:00000062; material: ENVO:00002003 | host: Homo sapiens | place: USA
TAGATTCCTAGGCAGTTAACAGTTTGTTTAATTTTAAAACAGAAAATTATGGACAAAGAAAAAAAGAACTCCTTTCTAAAGAAGAGCTCGCTTTGATGCGAGGGGGCTTTGGCATCGAGGATGTCACAGTTGAAGATAGGAGATTTAAAGACAGAAACTTTGCAAGACATTTGGGAGAAAGAATCGGCGTGGCAATTGATGCGAGGGGGTATAACAATTTCGCAAATAGACACTTGTAATTCATGCAAGTTACATAGCTTTTGTAGCATGAGAAACTGTAGGATAAAGGATTATTCTCAGAAATTAGGACTTTATGCCAAGCCTGATAATTGCCTTCTATGGAAAGTGTCGCTACACGAAGGATGATTTTGTAGGAACGGAAACTACCTTTGTGCAGCAGAACCTGCTTGAATATCTCCAGCAGAAGGAGGGCTGGGGCAAGCAGGATCAGGTTCTGATGTTTTTGACAGATTTGGCAAAAGTAAATAACTGGAATAAGGACATCAGAACTCGTTTTTCTTCCAGAGATCAAAGGGATGTTCCTTACATAGGGCTTGAGAAGATACTGCTTGATATGGATATGTCATTTCAGGCAGTACACATTCCTGAGGGCAAGAGTACGGAGGAGATGTGGGAACTTTTTGAGGTAATATATTCTCAGCTTCAGGAAGGGGATGAGCTATATTTGGACATCACAAACAGTTTCCGTTATCTGCCTATGTTGTTGGTGGTGCTTGTCAACTATGCGAAGATGTTGAAGAATGTGACGGTCAAGGCCATTTTCTATGGAAACTATGATGCTCGTGACAAGGTAAGCAATGTTGCTCTTATCATGGATTTCTTGCCGCTGTCTGTTCTTCAAGATTGGACTTCGGCCACATCTGATTACTTGCGATATGGCCAGGTAGAGAAGCTTTATGACTTGTCTGAGTCCTCCATCAACCCTATTCTGAAAGATCCAAGTACCCGAACAGATGACGTGAAACTATTGAGAGCTTTTGTTAAGCGTTTGAAAGATTTGGTGGGTGAGCGCATCACATGTAGGGGTTTGACTATCATTGAGAACAAGAATGTAGGCTTGTTGGAAAAGGCTTCCAAAGATATACAGGAAGTTACGATTCCGCAGCTAAAGCCTGTGTTTGAAAAGATTAAAGAGTCCCTGGATATTTTTGGTGCGAAGGAAGATATCTTGAATTGCATCAAGGCGGCCAGATGGTGTTGTGATAATAAGATGTATCAGCAGACAACTACCTTATTGGAAGAAGGATTGATAACATTTTTATGTTGTCATTTCATATTGGATTACAAAGAAAAGAACTTTCGTGATTTGATGGGACAGTGCTTAAGTGCAAAGACCCTTCCAAACGAGAAAATTATTTTTAATGATTCGGTCTTGGCAGAGAAACTATTAGACGACTCCGTAATCTGGGAGAATAAGCAGTTTGTTACAAGCTTTCAGTGTATAAAGGATTTGCGGAATGATTACAATCATGCAGGATTCAATAAAGATCCGAAAAAAGTAAAGTATATCATCGATAATGTAGAGAAACTAATGGATAATATAGAAAGTATTTTGTCAAAAATATAGTTATTTTTTTGCCATCACTCTTTAGGAAATATCCTTTTATAGTGATGGCAACTTTATATTTGGGTTTGTGATTTTTACTTATTTGTTAACTGCTGTAAAATTTTGCTTTCTTGTTGGGTTATTTTTTAAGAATAATTGGCTTGCATATCTCAGGAAAAAGTGATTGAGACAATGAAATGATTAAACTAACTACTAAACTCATAATGAGTACTAGAGCATCGTCCAGCACAACAAGGATTGAGACGCCTTTGAGGCTGCAATACCACGCATTGGGTCGCCTGTACTAGAGCATCGTCCAGCACAACAAGGATTAAGATGCTTCTTACTTCTTCGCTTGCGAAGAAGCACATAGTGTAATAGAGCATGTCCACCTTTAATTATGTTTACAACTAATCAGAAAAGAAAAGTTATTAGTAATTTGATAATATAATTGTACGATTATTAATTGTAGATTCTTTAGGCAATTTTTACATGGATGTGTAGGGATTGTTGCTGGGGACTATATGCTTTGTGGCGGCATAAAAGCCGAAGTTACGTGATTTTGATATCAGTTTTCTCGGCTTTTTCAAAGAACGTCGGGTTGTTCCTTACGGACAAAACCCCAATTAATGAATTAATTAACAAGACTGTTCCCGAGAAAGAGTCAACCGATTACTATATGCCGAGTCTATTCGGACCATAAGATTTCTAAACGGGACAGCAGTGAGTCCCCCCCTGGAGATTAATGGACATTATGATAAATAATTGATATAGTAACTCTCCTTTCATATAATGAAGTTTGTGCCACTTGCGCCAAAGCGCCATGTGGCATTTCAGTACCAAAAGTACCATAAATACAGTTTTTTTCTATATTTTCTATATTTGTGACACTTGGCACATTGGCATAAGTGGCACAAAGTTTGCGCCACTTTCTTTTCTTAGGAGTTTAGGAGGTAAACTCTAAAAATTAAACACTAAACTTTGTCTTCCCAATTCAGATTTCCTCTATGATTTCGTTCATGGCTTTGCGGTTCTTAGGATTATGCGGACAGTCTTCTGCCATATGGCCGAGAGGAATGATCACCACAGCCTCGTAGCCCTCGCGTGGGAAAAGTTCCTTCATCTTGTTGCTGTCATAGGCACATACCCAGCAGGAACCCAATCCGCGTTCTGTGGCAGCCAGGCAAAGATGTTCGGCAGCTATCGCCACATCAATGTCACCATGAGGTTTGTTGTCGTACTTTCGCACCCAGTTGTCCTCGGTGTTCTTCATACCGACGATATACATAGGAGCCGTCTTGAACCACTCTCTGTCGTAGCATTCCTGTAATTTTTTCATTGCTTGTTCCGAACGTACGATGAGCCATTTCCAGGGCTGGCGGTTGCATGCTGAAGGAGCCAGTCGTACGCACTCCATTATATACTCCAGATCTTCCTTGCTTACAGGTTCTGCCGTAAACTTGCGGGCGGAGAATCGCTCGCCTGCCAATGATTTAAAATCTTGCATAATCTTCTACTTTATTCAGGTTCGTATTGGAAAATTGAAAATAATTGTAAATTTCACATCGCAAATGTACAAAATATCCCTCAAACGCCAAAACATTTGAGGGATATTAACAGAATATCTTCTTAAAACTTCTATTTCTCCTTTCCGAAAAGATTATCTTGAGGAGTTACGGTCGTAGGCGTACCTACTTTGCCACCGATGTGGCTGGAACCTATGGTGACATCCAAGGCATTTTCGAAACTAAGGCCTATCTTTGCCTTCGCTACATCCACATTGTTGAACATGACGTTGAAGACAGGCTTGGCCTCAGTACCTTGGAGCACAAGGGCTGCTTGCTTCACATTGTTACACTTCAGTCCGTCGATGAAAATATTTCTGATGGTAGAGAAGTGATGATTGTCCTGCCCTTCACCAGCATAACGGCTGGTGACATAAAAGAGGTCTTCCACCTCGTCGAAACTACAGTTCTTCACATACACATTCTCTACAAAACCACCGCGGTCGGGATTGGTCTTGATGAAGATGCCGCGCTTGCAATAGCCCGCATAGTCGCAATCTTCTACAATCACGTTTCTCACACCTGCCGACATTTCGCTTCCTATCACCACAGCGTGCAGTCCCTTGAAATGGCAGTTGCGGATAATGATGTTCTCAGAAGGCATCTTGGCGTTCCATCCGTCATTGTCGCGTCCGCTCTTGATTGCCACGTTGTCGTCGCCGTTGTTAAACTCCACGCCTTCTATCAGTACATTGCGCGAGTACTCTGGGTCTATTCCGTCGTTGTTCACAAGTTTAGCATCATAACGCAGATTGCGGCAGATGATGTTCTCGCTCTTCAGCAGATGCACACACCAGAAAGGAGAGTTGGTAATCTTTACTCCCTCAATGGTTACGCCCTGACAGTTGTACAGTTGCAAGAGCTGTGGGCGCAGCCAGTGGCCCTTACCGAACTGGCGGTCCTTCAGTGCCACCTCCTCATGATTCATCTTGCGGCTCAAGTCTTTGTCAAGTTTCTGCTTAGGGCGCCACTGGGCAAAAGTCGTCATGGCGTTTCCGTCGATGGTTCCCTCGCCGATAATGGCTACATCGTGGCATCCATAACCATAGATGAAGGGCGAATAGTTATAGAGGAAAGTTCCCTCCCAGCTGGTGCTAACCACGGGATAATACTTTTCCTCGGGGGCAAACTTCAGTGTGGCGCCCTTCTGCAGTTCGATACAGACATTGCTGGCCAGCACGATAGGTCCCTTAATATAATAGGTACCCGCGGGAACCACAATTTTTGCTCCCTTCATGGCAGAAGCCTTCCTGATGGCCTTGGCAAAGGCAGCCCGGCAGTCAGTCTTTCCATCGTTCTTAGCTCCCAACCGACTGATAAGCAGAGTCTTTTCTGCTATTTTTGCACCGGAAATGTTAGTAAGGATACTGTCGCGAAGTCGTACCCTCTCCTGCTCTACGGCAGAAAACAGATGACACGTATTTTCGTCCTTGGAATGAGAATGCGAACCGCAGTTCACCTGCCGTGCGTTCGCTGTGAGGCAACAGAATGCAAGACATACTGCTGCCAAGAGATTTGTTTTAGTTTTCATTGGTTAAGTGCTTTGATTAATTGCTATTATCTAAATATATGAGTAGTTCGGGGAGTTATCTGTTGCGATGTTTCATGTACCAGGGGTGTACGAAGAAATTGTAGAGCCCTAAGCTGATGACCAGCAGTCCCAAGCACGCATAAGGCGCACGGCTGCTGTCGGAAGAGAGGAAACCAAACTTCAGGAGGAAGCCCAGACTGATGCCCGTCTCCCATGCCAGGAAGAAAGAACTCTGGCTGGTGCCTCGCTGACAGTGTTTTGACAACTTGAGGTAGAAAAGCAGAAAACGGCTTCCGGTGATGCCAGAGGCAAAACCTATCATGGCTGGCTGCATGTAATCGAGTGCACGTGCCTGATGGGTGAACTCCATCAGCACAGCAGCTGCCAGCACGATGATACCCGTAAGCACCTCACTCTTCAGTTCGGCATTGGCAAAGGCAAAACGCTCAGCCACTATTGCCATGGCCAATCCTGACAACAACATAGCATAGTAGGTAACACTGTGAACCTGAGCCAACAGCACGCCAACCACCATCATGATGAGTATCAGATTGACAAAGAGAGGCAAGCCCTGCGGCAGGAAGAAGCGGTCAAGACTGAACAGTGGCATCTTCTCGGATGGGGCCTTGAAGGGGAAACGCACCATTGCTATCAGCACAAAGGATGCAAGTGCCAGCACACCCGAAAATACGGGGATGTAACAATAACCCCAGAAGCTGTAGACTATGAGCGCTGCTAAAGGTCCCATGGCCAAAGCCAGTCGGCCAAACCATGCTATGATGTGATTGGCTGCCGTGCGCTGAAACGACTCGCAGATGTCTATCGCCAGCGTACTGCCCAGTACCATCGCTGCCAGTCCCAAGAAGGCTCCGATGGCAAAACGAACCAAGAGCAACAGTCGGAACTCCATCTCCACTCCCAGCACAAACTCTAAATAATAAGCCATGCCCATACAGAGCACCAAGCCCAGGATGGAGTACTGGCATACATGGTTGCGACGATAGCGCTGAACATAATAAGAGCAGAACCCGCCCAGGGCAAAGAGTCCTGCTCCATATATTCCCATAACCAGTCCTGTCTGCATGCCGTCCAGTCCTCTGCCCAACAGATAGAAAGGCAAGGTGGGCAGCAAGCCATAAGCCGACATCATGAGCAGCAGATTGGCAAGAGCCAGCATCCAGAACTCACGATGCCATAACTTCAGATGTACCGGTGTATTCTGTGTATCCATACTTTATTTTAGTAAGATTCTTCGGCAGAAGGATAGCCTCCTGTCTTCACTGCATCGACATACGATTGTACCCCCTTGGTCATCTCCTCACCCACATGGGCGAAGTGGCGCAAGAACTTTGGCTTGAAACCCTGAGTCATTCCTAAGGCGTCGGCATAAACCAATACCTGTCCGTCGCAACCAGCGCCTGCACCGATACCTATAGTTACAGCTTTTACCTGGCGTGTCACCTCGTCAGCCAACTTGGCTGGCACTTTCTCCAAAACGATGGCAAAGCAGCCAGCCTTGTCGAGGGCGATGGCGTCGCTGATCAACTTCTCAGCCTCGGCTTCCTCCTTGGCACGGATGCCATAACCGCCAAACTTGTTGACGCTCTGTGGGGTGAGTCCCAAGTGTCCGTGTACAGGAATACCTGCATCGATGAGCGACTTCACGGTGTCGATGATTTCGATACCACCTTCCAACTTCAGTGCGTCCACACCCGTCTCCTTCATCATTCGGCAGGCATTGCGCAACGCCTCTTCACGGCTTATCTGATAACTGCCAAAGGGCATGTCGCATACCACGAGAGCATGGTTGACGGCACGTGTCACACTGCGGGCATGATAGATCATCTCGTCTACGCTGATGGGCAGTGTATTGGCGTTGCCTGCCATGACGTTAGAGGCAGAGTCGCCTATCAATATGCTGTCGATTCCTGCTGAATCGATAATGCCTGCGGTAGTAAAATCGTAAGCGGTAAGCATAGTAACTTTCTCGCCAGCCTGCTTCATTTCAGCAAAGGTCTTGGTGGTGATTTTCTTCTTGTCAGTCGATAAATATCCCATTTTTCTTTTGTCTGTTTTTGAAATCAGGTGCAAAGTTACAGCTATTTAGGCACACTACAAAGAAAAAAGCCTTTTTTTTCACTTTTTGCCCCTCTCGTCTACCACCTTGCACAGGTCTTCATAGCCAAAGTCCTGATAATCATCGATCATATAATCGGAAAATGGAGCGATGGCTTCACGCGAATTGGTGGTGGCAAGTCCAAGGGTGAATGCGCCCGAAGCCCTCACGGCACGCAGTCCGTTGAAACTGTCTTCCAGTCCTACACACTCCTCTGGCTTCGCACCAAAGCAGGCAGCACCCTTGAGGTAACAGTCGGGATCGGGTTTGCTGCGGGCAAAGTCCTCGCTGGTAAGCACACGATCGAAGTAAGACTTCAGCTCTGGATGCTGCTCGTACACGCTGCGCATCTTTGCCATGTTGCTGCTGGTCACCACGGCACATTTCACGCCATGCTCTCGCAGATCGGCAACAAAGGCTTCGAAGCCCACGATATAGTCGTACTTCATGTGCAGTTCAAACTCATCGAGCCTGCGGGTAATACGGGCTTGCTCTGCTTCTACGCCCTGATAGTCTGCCACATGGGCGAAGACGGCATCATCGGAAAGATATTTATCGTAGATTTGCACCAGCGTCTGTCCCTTGATGCGAAGGGCGAAGTCGGGCAACTCTGGATGATATTCCTTACCTATCATTCCCCAGAATACGGAGTACTGGGTCTCTGTATCGAGCACCACTCCGTCGAGATCAAATAATGCTGCTTTTATCATGTTTCTTATATAAAGTGTTTTTACTTAACTTCTTTAACTTCCCCATTTGTGCAAGTTCTTTTAAATTAAACCATACACCACCAGCTGACGAGGAAGGGCACGGTGAAGTCGACCACAAAACCATGATAGATGCTCAGAGCGATATAGCGCTGACCCACGGTCTGCGAGAGAATGGGCAAGGTGGTGTCCATCGTGGTGGCTCCTCCTGCAGAAATAGGTGCCAGCGGACCAAACCAATGGGCCATCAGCGGAGCACCCAACAGGGTAAGCATCTCGCGTATGATATTAGCCAAGAGGGCTATGGTTCCCAATTCGGCACCACGATATTCGGTGATGAAGATACTCGACAGCGAATAATAGGCGAAGCCACTGTTTATCGCCATGCAGTCGGACAGGGTGCGGTGAAGCTCTGTCCATATCAGCAACGCTCCCAACCACGAGCCTATTATCGTGACAACAGGCAACAATGCCATGCGAGGACTCAACGAACGAACCTCCTTCTTCATTTCTGGATTCAGTCCGATGCCCAATCCCACGAAGAGCAGCAAGCCACAGAGTGCCACAAAACTCACATCTCCATCGAGAAGCCATAAAGGCACCATCTTCTCTATTCCGCCCAGCAAGCCTATGACGAAGAATCCCACCACAATGAGACTTCCCTTCATCACCTTCAGCCCACGGATGAGAGAAGATCCTTGCAAGCCTTCTTTCTCGGCAGGATTCCCTTCTTTGTCGGCAGAAGTTTCATTCTTCGCATTCTCCTGCACAGTATTGTTCTTCGAAACTCTCCAAAGCATCCAGGCTAAGACACAACAGCCCAAGGTGGCAGCCGAAGAGAGCAACAACGCCTCTACACCAAGCGTGGGCAGAGAGCGGACAATCATCTCGTTGCTTCCCACCTCAATGCCCAACAGGAAGAGCAACAGCCAGATGAGCCAGGTGACGATTCTGCCCTGCCATCGCGCAGCCACATCGGTGAGTGAGATGCGTGCTCCTGTCGACAGCTTGCGACAGAGAACTCCCGACAGGATTCCCAAAAAGATAAACAGAATGACTATAAACATAACTTCTCGACAGCCTTATTGATTAAGGGCAAAATACTTCCACAAAGGGGCTGTCATCAAACTCTGCCAAACCTCGCCTTTCTGCAACATATCTTCCACTTCCTGGCGTGTAAAGATGCGCACCTGCACATCCTCACCCTCATCTAAGTGCTGTTCACTCAACAGTTCAACGTCTGTCGCCAAGAAGCAGTGAGTCAGATTGGTATGCGTGCTTGGGTTGGCAGAAATAGTCATCCATTCCTGCCAGTTGCCACCACCAAATCCTGTCTCCTCCATCAACTCTCTTCTGGCAGCAGCCATAGGCTCCTCACCTTTCTCTATAACGCCCGCACACAACTCGTTCACCGTCTTGCCCAAGGCATAACGGTACTGGCGCACAAAAACAAACTTACCTTCCTTCGTGATGGCTATTGTGTTCACCCAGTCGGGGTATTCCAACACATAATACTCGTCAATGACAGCCCCTGTTGGCAACTCCACCTTGTCAACCCTTGCCGTGAGCCAGGGTTTCTCTATCAGATAGCGTTGCGAGAGCGTCTTCCATTTCATATCGTTATTTTCCATCTTTCTCATTTTTGGCTGCAAAATTACTAAAAATCTTTCGGATAATCTTATGATAGGTGCAAAAACCGTCATCTTTGTTTGTCTGTTTTACTCACATATTACTCACAAAACACTTGAAAAGCATGAAAATTTAGTGTAAGTATACTAAAAATAGAATAAAAAAAATAAGGTGCTAAAAAACATATAACAATCTGATTTCTAACACCTTATTCTTTGAGCGAGATACGGGAGTCGAACCCGCCTCCCGGGCTTGGGAAGCCTGTGCACTACCGATGTGCTAATCTCGCACAACAGGAATGAGCCACGAGCGGGACTCGAACCCGCGACCCACGCATTACGAATGCGTTGCTCTACCAACTGAGCCATCATGGCTTGCTTTTTAAAAACAACTGCAAAGGTAATGAAATAATTTCAACCGATGAAATTGTTTTTGCGCATTAACCTATATTAACTTTGTGAAGTGAAGGTCAACTCATCCTTGTTGGGGTTCTTGCCAATGACGATAGTTGCACCCGCAGTCAGCGAATCGCCCAGCAACAGTTCACAAACGCCATCTTCGATGTAGGTTTGGATGGCACGCTTCAAAGGACGGGCACCAAACTGCACGTCGTAACCCTTGACGGCCACAAACTCCTTCGCTTTGTCAGTGATGCGGATGTGGTACCCCATGTCCTCCACACGCTTGAAGAGCGACTTCAGTTCAATATCGATGATCTGCTTGATGGCATCGAGGCCCAACTGGTCGAAGGTGATGATCTCGTCGAGACGATTCAGGAACTCAGGCGAGAACTGCTTGCTCAGGCTCTTCTGTATAATGCTGCGTGCATACTCCTTGTCCTTTTCGTCGAGCAGGTTGCCATGAGCACTGCCCGCATTGAAACCCACGCCACGGCCAAACTCCTTGAGTTGGCGCGTTCCCGCATTGGAGGTCATGATGATGACGGTGTTGCGGAAGTCGATGAGACGGCCGTTGCCATCAGTGAGTCGGCCTTCGTCCAAGACCTGCAACAGGAGGTTGAACACCTTGTCGTTGGCCTTCTCTATCTCGTCGAGCAGCACGATGGAATAGGGCTTGCGTCTTACCTTCTCGGTGAGCTGTCCGCCCTCCTCATAGCCTACGTATCCCGGAGGCGCACCTACAAGACGGGAGGTATTGAAACTCTCAGAGTACTCGCTCATATCAACGCGAATCAGGGCGTCGGCAGAGCCAAACATCTGTTCTGCCAACTTCTTGGCGAGATAAGTTTTTCCCACACCAGTAGGTCCCAGGAACATAAAGGCCCCAATGGGATGGTTGGGTTCTTTCAGCCCAACACGGTTGCGCTGGATGGCTTTCACCATAGTGTCGATGGCCTTATCCTGGGCGATGACAGCACTCTTGAGGGTGGCGCCCATCTTGCGCAGACGACTGCTCTCTGCTTCCTCCATGCGTTCAACGGGTACGCCCGTCATACGGCTCACCACCTGCGCCACGTCGATTTCGTCTACAGGCAGGACCTCCTCGCCTTCGCCACGTTCCCACATCAGCTTCATGCTCTCCAGACGATTCTCCATCTGCGCCTGTTGGTCGCGGTAGCTGGCAGCCAATTCAAAATTCTGGTTCGCAACTGCTTTCTGCTTGCATCCCTTCACCTTCACAATATCTTCCTGCAGGTCGAGGATGGGTTGTGGAACAGAGGAATGGCTGTGATGAATGTGTGAACCTACCTCATCGATGATGTCGATAGCTTTGTCGGGGAAGAAACGGTCGGTGACGTAGCGGTCTGCCAATTTGACGCAAGCCTGCAGGGCATCATCGCTGTAGACGACATGATGGTGCTCCTCGTAGCGTTCCTTTACATTGTTGAGTATCTGGAGTGTCTCCTCGGCAGTGGTAGGTTCTACTATGACTTTCTGGAAACGGCGCTCCAAGGCACCGTCCTTCTCTATCGAGTTGCGGTATTCATTGAGGGTAGTGGCGCCGATACACTGTATCACGCCTCTTGCCAAGGCTGGCTTCAGAATGTTGGCTGCATCCATGCTTCCCTGCGCATTGCCTGCTCCCACAATGGTGTGGATCTCGTCGATGAAGACGATGATGTCGGGCGATTCCTCCAACTCACGGATGAGTCCCTTGATACGGTCTTCGAACTGCCCACGAAACTTGGTTCCTGCCACCATGGCAGTCATATCGAGCTCTACTACGCGCTTGTTGAAGAGTAGTCCAGACACCTGTTGTTTGTCAATGAGCTGTGCCAGTCCTTCCACGATGGCGCTCTTGCCCACACCAGGCTCACCTATTAATATAGGGTTGTTCTTCTTGCGTCGTCCCAAGATCTCGATCACGCGCTCTATCTCCTTGCTGCGTCCCACTACAGGGTCGAGCTTACCTTCGGAAGCTGCCTGGGTTAGGTCGTGACTGAAATGGTCAATGATGGGGGTCTTTGACTTCTTCTTGGTATTTACCTGACGTCGATTGGCTGAGGAAGTGTTCTTGCTTGCGTTGTCGCGAACATCATCGTCATCGTCGTTGTCGGCGAAGAGACCGTCCTCGTCTTCATCGGGGAAAGAGAATCCGTCATCGTTGCGCAGGGTCTCTGCGCCCTGGCGCATGGGGTCTAAGTCTATCTTATAGTTAAAGTCTTCTTCTTTCTTTGTCATATTCGTTTGTATTGATGATGAATAATGCATAGCAAAGGCTGTGCCACACTTAGCAAGATGTGGATTTTGCTACCCATTTCGTTGCAAAAGTACAAAAAATATTGTAAATAGCAATAATTTTGAGAAAAGTTCTTTACTTTAACATTCAAAAGTAAAAGAGTATCTATCCGTCACCCATAAAATCATGAGTTGTTTTAATACTATACAAATTGTTTCAGTTAGTTATGAAATACAGAAGACAGCGATATTGTTGCATGAATAAAGGGTGTTTCATCAGCCATGCTTAATGAATGGCAGGACGAAACACCCTTATTCTTAGTTTGCTATATTAATCAGCATCTTCGGTCTTCTTCTTGCGAATGGAACGCTTGCGCTTTGGCCTCTCCTCTTCTGGAGCGCTGATCTTAATACCAGCCAACTCTGGGTCGATAAGAATACGGCCACAATACTCACAAGGAATGATCTTCTTGTGCATCTTGATGTCAAGCTGGCGCTGAGGAGGAATCTTGTTGAAGCAACCACCACAGGCATCACGCTGTACATATACGATACCCAGACCGTTGCGGGCACCCTTGCGGATACGCTTGAAGCTGGCAAGCAGACGAGGTTCGATCTTCTTCTCCAAGTCGAGCGCCTTCTCCTTCAGACGCTCTTCCTCATCACGCGTTTCCGACATGATGTCGTCGAGCTCAGAACGCTTCTCTACCAAACCTTTCTCGCGGTCGGCCTTGTGCTCTTGTGTGTAAGCCAAGTCAGCCTGTCTCTCCTGAATCTTCTGCTGACCCTCACGAATCTTCTTCTCGCAAAGTTCGATTTCCAACTGCTGGAACTCGATTTCCTTGCTCAAAGTATCATATTCACGGTTGTTGCTTACAGTGTCGAGCTGTGACTGATAGCGCTTCAAGCTTGCCTGTGCCTCCTGGATCTCGCCGTTCTTCTGGCTTACAGCCTTCTGGAACTGCTCAATCTCGTGCTGTATCTTCTCGATACGAGTGTTAAGACCAGCAATCTCGTCTTCCAAGTCCTGAACTTCGAGAGGAAGCTCGCCTCTCAATGCGCGGTTCTCGTCGATACCCGACAAGGTAGTCTGCAGCTGGAAGAGGGTTTTCAATTTCTCTTCTACTGTCAAATCTGTAGGATCTTTCTTTGCCATTATATTATAAATTATATGTGTTTAATGTATATTGCTTTCCTGTAACTTCTATAGACTGAGTCCGTATTGTTGTTCAACTTTCTAAAGATAAATGATCGGGTTGGTGTTGATTTCAGAGATCAAGCACTTTACTCCCGGACATTTCTCCTCGATGATACTCTTGAAGATTTCGCTGGTAAACTGCTCGCTCTGGTAATGACCAATGACGCAAATCTGAATCTCCTGCTCATGACCGAAGTATTCATGATAGTGCATTTCGCCTGTGATAAAGGCATCAGCACCAGCCTGTATGGCAGCGTCAAGAAGAAACGAGCCTGCACCACCGCAGAGAGCCACGCGCTTGATAGGACGACGAAGCAACTGATTACATTGCACACTCTCTACTGCGAACTTGTCGCGCAGCAAGAGCACCAGGTCATCGGCAGCCCACCCTTCTGTTTCGGGCACTTCGCCTATCACTCCTTCGCCACCTTTCACACCATCCACTTCTTTCTCGCCTGCAAAGAACTTCAGGTTCTTCAGTCCCAATTTCTCTGCTATCTTAAAGTTGACTCCACCCGTAGCCGCATCCATATTGGTATGCATGCTCACGATGGCAATGTCGTTCTTGATGGCTTTACGCACAGTGCGCTGCACATAATTCTCGTCCGATATTCTTGCCAGTTTGCGAAATATCAGCGGATGGTGGCTAACGATGAGGTTGCACCCCTTTTCTATCGCTTCTTCCACCACTTGCTCAGTGACGTCAAGACACAATAAAGCCCCTGATACTTCCACCGTCTCTGTCAATCCAACTTGCAGGCCGGCATTATCATATCCTTCCTGCAAGGGCAGAGGCGCGTAATGTTCAAGGGCATCAACTAC
>OBIB01000562.1_pt1 | contig 13710 bp, 10 predicted proteins | sample 1496261 | NCBI WGS metagenome assembly OBIB01 (sample SAMN05065771, study PRJEB22554) | human gut metagenome | biome: ENVO:2100002; feature: ENVO:00000062; material: ENVO:00002003 | host: Homo sapiens | place: USA
TATCATGAAAGAACTCGTCTTACAGCGACAACTGCGGTCTGGCTATACAATCCGAGTGCAAAAATACGAAAATTTATTGAGAAAAGACAAGAAATGACAGGAAATATAAATACCACAATACAAATTTAAGACTATTTAAGTCTAATTGCTTTAATATCTCGGAATTTTTGTATATACAAATGCTGTTCTTATGCAATTTTTGTATGTTATTAGGCCAATATACTTGAAGTGCCGATGAAGTATAGCTTCGACAGGCTATGGAGTGCCACTTCGATGGTTGATGAAGTAATATTTCGTTTTTATGGGATGTATAATAGTTGAAGTTCTGTCATTCTTCGCCTTTTGATGGACGGAATGCATTTGCCTCTCCATCTGCAAAAGTCAAGGTAATCTTTTTCTATGTCACGCAATCCTCGTTCAATCTTTTGCAGGAGACGGCTCTTCGGAAATCTTTTGTTCCCTAATATTTTGTAGGGGCCGACATTATAGGCAAGTACGGCAAGGAGTAGTGAGTCCTTGCCATACTTACGAAACATGGCACATAACTTGGTGAGGTCTGAGCGTAGCAGGGAGTCGGCTTGCTGATAGGTGAGATTATTCTTGAACTTCTCATGCGGCAAAATCCGATGTCCCCATCCGATATAGGGATAGTTGCGCTTAATATCGTGCCATCCCTCATAATACTTGATGCAGCGCACGGCTCGTTCAAAGGGTGGTAATGCAAAGATGCCCAAGTCGCTTTGGCTTGGGCTATCGTTTGTAGGTGTTTTGTTCTGTGCCACTATGCTTTGGCACAGAAACAAGAGCATTAGGGTAATATATATTCTTATCTTTTTCGTCATGGATGTTGTTTTTGTTTTGCATTTGGAGTGTCATTGGCTTGTCACTTGGCATTCTTCTTGTTGAATATCTCCGATATCATGGCTTTCACGTCCTCGCCAACTTGCACGAAGTTCTTATAGAGGATGCGCTCACGCTCATCACGGCTCTTGAAGGTGTAGAACTTGGGCAGTGGCATATACTCGCTTTCCTCTTTCTTGATGTCTGCCATATTGAAGTCGGTCTTGCAATAGAACTTACTGGTCTTGAACTCGTCGCTTTCCTGTATGTTCATACTGCCATTCATGCCGGTCTTGGTTGCCACAAAGTCCCTTGCCGTCTGACCGCAGATCCATCCTGTCGGCATGTCCGAGATTTTACTGGCTGGTACAAGACTGTCCATATTCTCATTCAGGTTGATGCTCGTCTTGTCTCTATCGATGGTCACGCCTTTCTTCAGTTGCACCACCTTTCCAAAAATGTCAGAGGATAGCCATTCCAGAGTTTCCTTGCTTCGTGCCGAACCGCTCACCACATTGCCTACGGTGGTGATGATCTTTTGCATACCCACCTTTCCGTAGTCTGCTTCCAACTGTGGCAGTTCCTGGAATCCCAAGGCTACGCTCACCTTGTTGCTTCGGGCTGTACCTATCAGTCGGTCTATCTTATGGAAGTAGAGTGTAGGCAACTCGTCCACGATGATGCTCACAGGGATGTTCTTGCCTTGCCCTGTGTTCACTCGTGTCACCAGTCGGTTGAGGATTAGGGCATTCAATGCTCCGATGATGCTCTCCATTTCTGGGTCATTGGCTATCAGCAGATAGCTCGGATTCTTCGGGTCACTGACCTTCAGGTCGAAGTCATCTCCATCTTTATGAAATATCCAATAGCTTTCCTTGGTAGCAAGGCGTGAGGTATAGACACGCAGTGTACCTATCATACCCTCCAACTGCTCCATTGCCTTGTTCTTCAAGGCGGTTTGGAATGGTCCTAGCAACGGTGCTACCTCATTGTCGGTCTCCAGCACATTGAAGATGGTCTGGTAACTCTCGTTCAGGAAACTCAGAATATGGGGCATATCGCTGTACTTGCCCAACCAATAGGCTGGCTCTACTTCTTCTCCTGCATGGTTAAACACCTTACCGGTCGGCTTCATCTGCATGGTCTTCGGATCAAGTACTTTTTCTGCTATCAGTATCTTACCATCCTTGTCGTATGGCTCTTTGCCATAGTTGATGAAGAAGTAGATACAGGCGGCGAGGAAGTTGACGGCTGAGGTCTGGAAGAACTGGTCGCTGCCGCCACCGCCTTCCTTCTTTCCTTTTTGCAGGGATTCAAGTAATGTCTCTGCGGTCTCGCTCGCTGCTGCCAAGTTATTGATATACTTCTGCTGTATCGGGTTCACTCGCTTGGAGTATTCCACATCCACGAAGTTGATGATGTTGAACTTACAGCCTTCTGGTAGTTTACCCAACTGTTGGTTCTTCTTATAGTGGTAGTACAGTTTGGTTGCCAAGGTAGGGAACTTGTAGTCGTAAACGACCATGGCAAAACCTTTTGCACTGTGCTGACGGATGAACGGCTCTATAATAGAAAAAGTCTTACCGCTACCAGGCGTACCAACTACCCAAGTGCCACGGAATGGGTTTACGATGTTCACCCATCCCTTGCGGAACTTGCCCTTATAGTAGTAGCGCATAGGAATATTCACGCTGTACTTGTTGTATTCCTCCTTCTGGCACTGCTCAAAACTCTCGTTTTCAAAGTTGAAGCGGTCTTTCATCAGCCCTTCTTTCAGGAACTTCGAGATGTTATCCAAGGCGATATGCACCAGTACTGTTCCGATGATGGTTGCCACCATATATAGGATGATGTTCAATCTTAGGGCATAGAGACAAGTGTCAATTGCATAGCCGAAGAGCCACACGGACAATATCAGCAGCAGCACGCCACTCACCAGTGGGTACAGCACCTGTCTTCGGGCATCAAACTCCAGATGCTTCTTGTTTCTCGTGCCTACACAGGTGATGCACACCAAGAGGAATGTCACCACCTTGCTATACACCAGGTTCCCGTCATGGTAGATAAACCACTGCTTGATACGGTCGTGCAGGTCACACACCACACCGCCAAAGCCGTCTATCGCCCTTGGGTCTATGGCATACTCAAAGAACTCCATCAACACGGATATGTAGATGACTGCCCTGAATATCTTGTAAAATCCTTGTAGCTCCTTGCTTTCTTCCATTGGATATGATTGCTATTTTAGAAAAATCGGATTGAATGAGTCTGCCGACAGCACATCGCTATAGTTCACTTTCAATGAGATGGTGCGACCGCTGATTTGGTTCTCCGTCATTTCAATGGTTAATTGCTTGTCATTCGGGAATGTCATTTTCCGAATGACTATCACATTGCGGTAGCCATAGCGGAAACGCTTGGTCTGCTCCAACGTGAAGACAGGATGCAACTCTACCATCTGTGAGTTGGTTGCCTTGGCGGTCTTTTTATCCGTCAGCTTCAATCGTATTTGGTCTATATCAAATGGCACGTCTGTCTTGTTCTCCACCGAGAAGTCCAAGAAGAAATAGTCGCCCGACGAATAGATGTTGTTCAGTCGCATCACCATTTTATGGGCTTTGGTCTTCACATTGTTCACATGGGCTTCCGAACTCCAAATCTGACGAGCATAACGAGCCATATCCGTAGAGGACAATGTGACCGCAGGATTGTTATAGGCATTCTTTTCTATCTGTTGTATCTCCTTATCCGTCACTGCCTCTTGCAATCTTGTTGTATAGAGCAGCGCATACTGGGTACGGTAGCGTTCTGTCACAATGGTCACGATGGCAAGCACTTCACCATCTTCATGCAGTCCCTCCTTGGGCTTCAGTCGTACGGTATTGTTGATGGGTTGGTCTCCTGCTATCTTGTCGGTGGATATATCCACAAAGCGGATGGGTTCGCTTGCCGTAATGACTGTAGTCACCTGCTCGTTCACAGTCAGCTGCTCCATCTCCTGGTAGGTGCAGGGCTGATAGCTCTCTGCACTGGTCTGTTGTGCCATCATTGGAATGGCATTTATTGCACACATTATCAGTGCGCCAATGGTCTTCTTGATATTCATATGGGGGTAATGTTTACTTTGTAGTGTTTAACGTTTACTTGCTCTTGGTACCTTTGCTGTTTATCAAGTACACAAAGGTTCCGTATTTCAACTTTACCTTGTTCTTCTTGATAGCCTTGCCTATGGCATTGCTTGTTTTCTGATAGGCATTCTGCATGGTCTGCATGCCCCATTGCGAAAAACTGCTGCCTGTATTGGTGGTGTTCATATCCACATTGCCGGTCACGGCTCCGCTTGCCACATCCTTGCTGGTCTCTCTAAACTGGCTGCTTGGCACATACAAGCCTTCCATGCCGTCTGTGTCATAGAGTGACAGGTTGATTTTCACTATCTCGTCATCCACCAGTACGCTTTTCACCGTGCCTTTCACTCGTTGTGAACTGAAACCGCTCATGGTGGCATACAGGTATGCGCCTTTCTTCACTATCATCTCACCGATTTCCACATCATCTAACAGTCTCAAACGTACACGACTTCCATCCACGGCTTTCACATTCTCGTCAATGATAGCCTTTATCAGTGTCGGCTCTTTCTCATTCACAGCCAAGGTGTTGAAATAGTCTGATGATGTCTTCACCTTTTTCACCACCTCACTTGGCTTGTCATTCTCGTCTGCTTCCTTTCGGGCATTCTCATTCACCTTGATTTTGCCCTCAATGTTGATACCGCCCTTGGCTGTAGCTGTTGTTTCATCGGATGCTGTTGCTGAAGACGATGAGTTCTGTTGCGTGGCTTGCTGTCCCTTCAGCCTTGCTTCGGCAAGTGCCTTGTTCAGCTCTGCCAACGCCTCGTTCTCTCTTTGTCGCTCATGGGCTTCTTGCGCTTCTCTCGTTTTCTCCAGTTCAGCTTGCCTCTTGGCTTCGGCATCCAACTGTTGCAGTTCTGCATCCGAATACTTGCTTTGGTATTCTTCTTTTTCTTGCTCATTGTCTCGGTCTATATTCTCCACGGCACTATGGTCTTCTATCTTGCCGTAGGCGTTCAACATGTTCTCATACTTTCCTCCAATACCGTCACCGCCCTTGATATGGGCTTGTGGCAGGTTCGGATTCAGATATTCCGTGGTCTGCATATTGGCATCCTTCTTCTCCGCCACCTTGGTATCAAAGAGGTCGAAGATAAAGTAGGATGCACCGAGCAGTGGAAGATAGACAATCGCAGGTAGCATGTACTTGGGTTGTCTGAAATTGATTCTTTCTGTCAGCTTCATCGTTATTTGTCTTTATGAGGATGGCGTGCATCCTCATTGGTCCTTACTATGTTCTTTGCATTCCCCATATTCTGATGGCGAGCCTTTATCAGCGAGTCCTGCCGTTCCGTGGCGGTGCGTCGCTCTCCCTGATAGTGATAAGCTCTTGCTATGCGATAGATGTTGAAACTGAAGCTCACACCTACAAAACCGAACACGATGACTAAGAACAGTGTCTTATGCAGGTCGGCAAACCTTTGTACCTTGGCTGCCGCCTTGTCGATTCTGCACATCTTGGCAAACTTTCTTCCGGCTCTCACGTCTCGCTCATAGCGTTCCTTGTATTTGGGGTCATCCTTGTCGGGCATCTTCTCCCCAATGAGCATATGCTTAAATCCTTTTGTGTTCATCGTTATTTCTTTTTACTTCTTTTTTACCCTTTTACCTTTAATAGTTGCTCTTCGTCTTCTGGTCAATATCCTTGTTGAGCAAGGTTCTCCAGTTCACTATCAGCAATCCATGTGGGTTGTTGTCAGTCCTCGGAACTCGTTTCAACTGTCCTGCCGTCACCAGTTCACGGGTCAGCACATTGGTTCTGCGCTCGATGCGCTGTCTGCCGTAGTAGGTAAACTCCATCTTCTCCTTGTTGAACTTGATACTGTCACAGAAGATGCTGAACACGGCACTCGTTCCCATGATGTTGGAGTAGAACCCCTTTTCTTTCAGCGTATTGTACTGCGCCAATCCTGTCTCATCCACCAGATACATGGCTTTCTCCATCGTGTATTTGATGTACTTGTCATCTGGTGCCAATGTGAAGAAATAATGATGGAACATCTCGATATGGCTCTTTGCTTCCACATCCAGTGTCTCATCCATCGTTGTGCGCTGTACCAGAATCGGCACGTTGCCGTCCAACACATAGATTTTGTTCTGTGCATCCACCACCATATTCTTCGCAGTCCAGATGCTACTGATACTTATCAGCACACACCCAACCAGAAACAGGCTACAGATGATAGTCACCAACTTCACCTTATTCTCTAAATTCTTGATTACCATTGCTATAATATTTTTTACCTTTTTCACTCTTTTACTTTTTTACCTTTATCAGTGCATCACATGGGCAAGTGTCCCCTGTGCCGACATTTTGGCTTGCTGTGCCACACCCTCACCGAAGTTTCTGGTAGAGAATGCGGTATCGCCCTCTGGTATCATCCATGCCGCAAGGTCTGGAACTAAGTTCAAACACTTCAAAGCCACGATACTTGCTGCCATCAGATACCCTGCCGAGAAGAACGAGTTCTGCAAATATGCCGCCATCGTCTGCTCACTGGCGGTGATAGCCGTCAGGTTCTCCACCTGTATGCAGAGCACGATGTCGAAGAGCAATAGCATGTAGAAGCCCACGAAGTAGAGCATGGCTCCATAGAAATGCACGGTCAGATACCTTGTCAGCCACTTCGCCCAACTGCTTTCCCATTTCGGCAGTAGCGAGAACGCCCATTGTATCGGTCCAAATATCGTCAGCATTCCCAACAGTATCTGCTGACAATAGATGGTGCTCCACCAACCGATACGGAAGACGATCAATGCTATCAGCATTACTATCTTGTCGATGTTCACTACGGCTCCTGCAGTCAGTGAGGTAAACCACAGCTTGGCTGCGTCCTTTTCCATGTTGGTCACTTCATCCACACCTGTCTGCTCCATGGTCGATTCCACCAGATTCGGGTCTGTTGTTCCCTTATGGGCAATGTCTGCCTGGGCTTGTACGTTGGTGTACATCGTGTCTCTGGTGTAGATGAGCTGCTGAACTTCCGTAAACTTGTCCTCTATCTGTGTGGCTTCCGCCTCATATAGGTCATGGGTATAACTTCCAATGGAGTTTGGTATGTAACTCAGAAAGTCCAGTACGCACCAATTGCTGCCACTGTTCGTCATGCCTGTATCGGCAGGTGGGTACCACCAACAGAGGATGATGCTTATCACCAATGGCTTGAAAAGTTTCATCACATCCAGTGGCTCATGCTTCACCATCATCTTGTAGGCCATGTTCGCTGCCACCACGATAGAGAAGAGGGCGGCTAATGCCATACACATCTGGACGACCCACCAAAAAGGTCCGTTTGAGCCTGTAAAAGTAGCGTCGCACAGAAACTCGTTGGTCTGGAAAATCACGTCATCAATTTCTTCTTCCAAGATGTTGATGCCGAAGTCGGATAATATGCTACTGTTGTCTGCCATAACTCCTTATCTGTTTATTTTCAAATCATTGTCATCCTCATTCGAGCCGTTATTACTGCCAGAAGATGTGTTGTTTCTCACTGCCATTCCTGCCTCTCGCCATTTGCTGGATGCACTGCTGATGATACTTCGTTTGTTGGCGGTCTGGTAGTTGCCGTTTGCTGTCAACAATTCCTTGGTCTTGCTGGCATTCGACATCTGCACCAGTTGCTTCACAAGTGTCTCGTTCTGTTTTGCCACATCTGCATAAATCTGTAGGTACATCTTCTTACGCTTGGCATTGGGCATATAGGCATCCTTGGTGGCTTTGATGGCTGTCTCATAGACATGATAGTATTCTGTCCAGCGTTGCTTGTCACCGATGGATCCGCCTACAGGCAGGATGCGGTCGATGTTGCTCTTGAAGGCATTCATCTTGCTGTTAATTTTGCTTCCTTCCACTTTCCAGGCGAGGTCAATCTGACGGTCTGCCATATTCAACGCCTCAATCTCTGCTCTTTTGGTCAGGGCAGAGTCGATGGCTTCGGCATATTCCACTTGATTGTAGGCTCCGATTCCTGCCGTTGTACGAAAACCAAGTTTGTTCTTACTCGCAGCCGACTTCTTGTAACTGCTGTGCAGTAACTGATAGTACAATTCTGGTGACAGACTACCACTACCGATTTCCATCACCGTTATCTGGTTCTTTTTCGAACTGTCATGATTGTATGTTACACCACTTTGGGCATTGCCGCTGATAGCGACTCCCAACATCAACATGATGGTTCCTATTCTTGTTTTCTTTCTATCCATGCCTATACATTATTATATATGGGATTATAAATTCTTCGTTCTCTCAATATCCGAGTTTACCTGCCACTCTCCACCGACCGAAGGCATCTTCCAGTATTTGCTGCTTGCTTTTGGTTCGGTAAACCTTTTCTTTCCAATAGCCGATGCGCACTTGGATATATCGCCACGACTCAAAGTAGCTTTTGTTCAGATGCTTCTCTATATTGTCAAGCGAGGTGTTGATGCTTTCCAATACCACAAGAAGGTCTGCCGTGGAACACGCTGCCGCTCCTGTGGCATACAGCACCAAGTCGCTCACGCTTTTGTAGAGGTATTCGCCTTCATTTGCGATATTCTCTATGGCTCGTCGGTTAATGCCTATCAGTATGGTATCGGCAAGCGAGATGCGCTTTCGTTTGATGACTTTTTTGTTGTAGTCATCCAACAGCTTCTTATAGTCCGATATTCTGTCGCTCACACCCTCGTAGGTGGAGTACACGTTCAGACTGGTCCGTAAACTCTGATACAGCACATCTATCACATCAAATGCCCTGGTGTACTTGTCAAGGTCAACGTTCAGTTCCTTGTATGCCTTGGTCTCGTCCTTACTGTAACTGTGCAATAGTTTATTGCTGTATTCCAACGTGCTCCGTGCAAGCAACAGACTCCGCTGTTTCTTGTGGTCATTGATGTAGGCTTCCACGCTGGCAACATCAAATCCCCATTGGGCGAATGTTTTAGAGGGGAGGGCGAGGAGCAAGATTGCTATCAGCAATGTTCTCACAATATCCATTCGTCGCTTCTTGCTCACTGGCCCTGCAACCCTCTCCGCTGCATCAGCCTTGTATTCTTTTCTATTTCTCATTTTCATTGTCTTCATCATTAAACTTGCCGTGATAGTCATCTGAGTGTTTGGTGTCGGCAGCTTTTCTCAACCAACGTTTCTTGCATTTCTCCACCAGTGTCAACCGTCGTCCTTCGTCAGCATTGATATGTGGAGCGATGTCCATCAGCACGTCGATGATGTTGCGTTTGTAGTGCATCATCTTCTCCAACGATACCAAGTCTGCGTATATCTTGGTGATTCTGCTGTCCACCTCTCTGGCTATCTCTAACCTATCGCTTGACCATAGCAGGTGATAGGTGTCATCGGTATTATTGTCATCGGCAGGTGCGCTCTTGGCATATTCGGTGGTTATCTTGCACGATGGATATTCCTGTGCTATTTCCGATATGCGCTTGTTCACCTCGTCCGCCTTTTCCTGCTCGGTCTTGCTTGGGTCAAGCGTTATCACATCCACTACCGAGGTGTTGGTGTATTCCGATGTCAGCTCCCAACTGATCTGCAGAATAGCTCTGTGTATCTTGATGCCCAAGAAGTATTTTGGTTTTCGGGCGATCTTCAATGTTGCCTTGAAGGTGATGATGCCGTTGATGTTGGGCATGGTGGCTTTTCGAATGTAAGTATAGCCGATCCATGTTCCTTCCCCTTGCCAAGTCAGTTTGTAGGCACTCTTGCAGTCGTTCATAATGGCTGGTATGCGATAGTAGTCATCCGTCGCCACGTCATTGTCCTTTCCTGCCTCTGCCTTGGCTTCCTCTATTTCCCTTTGTTTCTGTTGCCATGTGGCAAGTTCTTTGTTCAGTTGTTCGATGGAAGCCTTGTTCTTGTTGTATTGCTCCCGATACTTGGCTGCATCTTCCACACTTGCATTGGCGATTTGCTTGACAAGTGACTTGTTCTCGGCTTCCAACTGACTGATTTGAGATTGCAGAGAGGCTATCTTGGCATTGGCTTCCTGCTCTTGTTTATACAAGTCCGAGAGGTCAAGGTTGTTCTCTGTCACAGATGTTGTCATGGCGCATTTCTTGCTGTGGTCATTCAGCGAACCGCCACAACTCTTGCATTTGTATTGTGTGGTGCCTTGCCCCAACTGCACACCGTCGCTGCATGTCACACTTATGGTCACGCTCTCGCATCCCTTCAGTTTGGCGGCATCGGTTGCCTGATAGTAGTTGCGTGCATCACTGCCTATATAATAGGTATAGCCTTCCTCGTTGTCATTCCATTCGCTCAACCGGGCTTGCAGTTGTGCCTTGAAGGTGTTCAAGTCCATCGAATAGGAGTCAAAGACTGCCTCATACACTTCTTCTGTCTTGTTCCAACTCTTGTACACCTGTATCTCGTAGGCGTATGCCTTCTGTTTCTGTCCTTTTTTCTTGCTACTGATGATGTAGCTGTTCAACCAATAGCTGATACTGTAGGTAAAGCCATCATTCTGGTTGTTGAGCTGTTGCACCCTTGTTCTTGACCATCCTGCATGATTCTCCGAGTTTTGCAGGATAGCTTCCTTTTGGCTATTGTTGGGATAGAAATTGGCATCCTTGGTGTTGATTCTGTACCAGTGGTCGCCTTTCAAGATGCTGTTGTCATCGGTGGGCGGTACATAGTCGCACAGTTTTTCTCGTCCTTGGTCTCGTCGGGCGATATACCATCTTTGCGTGTAGTAGTTTCCTGCCGTCTCATCCAGATAGTCCGTCATCCATGAGGTGAGGTTATAGTTGGCAAGAGAGAAAAGTCCTGCCACGTTGTCCTTGCCTCCAATCATGCCCAAGAGGGTGTTGCCTACGCTCTTGTCGAGACTTTTGAACAGCGAGGAATAGTTATCCACAATGTCGATGGCTGCACTGAGCTTGCCTTGGAAGAGGTCGTTGAACTGGCTGCTCTGCAACAGGGCATTGCCGATATTGTTCATTCCTGCTCCTGCAAGGTTGGCTCCTGCCTTATACAGATTGTCGATGTCGGCTTTCAGATTGTCCACTGTAAAATTGCCTGGCACCTTCGACAAATCGTCCAACATCTTCTTCCAATCCACGTTGCCAATCTCTGAAAGTTTCAGTATGGCAGCTATCTCCTGGTTGATTTGTAGAAAGGCGATGTCCGAGAATGTGAGGGTGCTGTTTGTTACCACACTCTCAAACTGCATGCACAGGTTCTTGGTGTCGTCACATATCTTCATCAGATAGGTTCCCCAATACAGGGCAGTCTGCGGACTTTTCAGCATCATTCCTGCCACCGTCCATATCTTCGGCATGATTTTGCCCGACACCATGTTGTAGATACGGCGGTAATAGTAGTTCTCTGTGCTACTGTTCCAGATGCCCAACTCTGTCATTGCCTTGCGTTCCAAGAACTTGGAGGCATAGATACCGGCACTCGCCACTTCCGCAGCATTATAGTGTTTCAATATGTTCTGCACCTGCTCGTTATAGTATGCCTCTGCCACGGCTTCCGCTCCATATGCAGCAGCCATAGCAGCCACCGTCTGCTTGTCATAGTTCACGCTGTAGTACTGTGCGTCAGCCTTTGCCAACACACAGACTATCAGCATTATGATGGATAGAAGTCGTTTCATCTTTGATTACTTTTTATTTTTGTTCCCTAAATTCAGTACTTTCCCTGCCTGATTTACCTTTTGAGCAAAAGCGAGGCTCTTGCTGATACCACTTGCATCCCAATCCCTGCAATAGGCTTCGATAGCTTGTTGGTGGTTGCATTTCAACTCTCGCTTGTAGAGTTTTAATGCTTCCTTCTCCGCTCGTTCCGTGGTGTAGGTCATATAGCACTCATGCGGTTCTTCCACACCATACACATTGCTGGTCTGTCCTCGTCTGATGAACACTTCACGAAAGAAACTGCGTCCTTCCTTATTCTCCAAACGGTTAATGGTGAAGATTTTCTTGCAGTCCACATCGGTCAAACCGAGTATAGCCTTGATGGTATCGAAGCGTTCCTTGAACTTGCTCTGGTCGAGCAACATCACCACATCCGAGTTGTTGATGATGGCTTCCTTCACTATCTCACTGCCGATGATGTCCTGTATCTCCTGTGTTACCACACCCACGCTTGCCCAGAATTTTCTGGCGGTCTTATACAGATATTTTATGTATTCCGCCATCATGGGCGAGGCGATGGCTTTCCATGCCTCCTCGATGATGAGCATCTTTCTGTTCTTCTTGATGCGCATCTTCTGCAGGAACACGTCCATTATGATGAGTGTCACCAGTGGAAAGAGCAGTGGATCATCCTTGATACTGTCGATTTCGAAGACGATGAAGGTCTCATCAAACAGACTGCTGTCCATATTCTCATTCAGCGTCACATCGTGGCTGCCTCCTTTATAGAAATCCTTCAACAGATAGTTGTAGGATGACAGGTCTATGCCATGCAGACCGTTCTCCTCGCATATCTTCGGCAGTCGCTCAGTACTGAACTCATAGAAGCTGTTGAAACAGAGGTTGCTCACTCGCTTGGTGGTGAAATAAGCATCGTAATACTCATTGATGACTTGCTCTATCAGCCTGTCTTCGGTCTTGCTCACCGTGCCTTGACTTCCTTTCCATATCAGCATCACCAGGTTCTTCAGGAATCCCAACTTCTCGATGTTCCATTCCTCTCGCTTGATTTTGAAAGGGTTCATCGTGATAGGATGCTCTTCTGTGTAGGATATGTATTTGCCTCCAAAGTATTCACACAGTCCCTCATACGAGTTACCAGTATCTACCAACACGATGTCGGTGTCCTGCTCATGGGCTTGGCGCACCATCGAGTTGACATAAAAACTCTTGCCGCTTCCCGAAGGACCGAGAACGAAGAAGTTGCTGTTGTCGGTCAACTTATTCTTTCCTTCCTTCCCCGATATATCGATGGCTACTGGCACTCCTTGGCGGTCGGTATAATAAACCTTGAAGGGTGTGTCTTCGCTATGCACTATCTTTTCCTTGTACATCAAGCAAGTGGCAGCGTCGCCCAAGGTCATAAATCTGTCGTAGTCGGCATTCATCCCATAACAGTTGCCGGGGAATGAATTGACAAACAGTTCCAACTGGTTATAGGCTCGTTTCGAGATATGGATGCCCATCCTGCCAAAGGCATTCTCCAGATGGTTGGTGCACTTCTGTATATCCGTGTCTGGCTTCACCGTCACTATCAGATTATAGTGGGTATATACCAACAGCTTGTTTTCCCTCGCTATCACCTCCTGCACTCGCTTGATGTCCTCCACGGCTATCAAGTTGCTTGGGTTTGGCATACTGGCATGGCGGTTCTTCTTTTTGTCTAGCAGGGCAAGCTCACGCTTCTGATTCGGCACAAAGATGATTTGGTTATACACCACACTCTCCACACCAGGAATGCTGTCCACCAATGCTACCAGATCCACTGGCATACTTGTGTTGTTCACCTCGATGTTGGTAAACGGACGGATTTGTGTCGGCAAGTTGGCGCAATCCACATCCACAAGACTATATACCTTACAGCGTCTGTCACCCATACCTATCATCTCGTCATCCACCTTGAATCCTGTCATGCTCACCATCTTGTCACGGAAGTTCATGGCAAAGAAACGGTCAACATACAGACTTGCCTCTTGTTTGTTTAAGAACTCTGACTTGATACCGGCATCCTTCAGCTGGTCTTGCACCTTTCTGATTTTCACTAAGAAATCTCGCCATTTCTTGTTGTCGAAAGACATCAGACGACTCTTCTTGTTCTCCT
>OBIB01000563.1_pt1 | contig 13701 bp, 9 predicted proteins | sample 1496261 | NCBI WGS metagenome assembly OBIB01 (sample SAMN05065771, study PRJEB22554) | human gut metagenome | biome: ENVO:2100002; feature: ENVO:00000062; material: ENVO:00002003 | host: Homo sapiens | place: USA
ACGACAAGCCCATTGGCAGAATTAAGTATGCACTAAATTAATTCCGCCAACAGGTTAAGAATTACAGATATTGATGATTTGGGATGCCTTAAAGAAAACAATAAAGTTACATGTAAAAATATAGAACAGAACTATATGCTACATAAAAACGATTTATTGTTTGCACGTAGTGGTTCTGTTGGAAAATGCTATATCCATAAGCGAATTAGCGAACCTGCTATTTTCGCTGGGTATTTGATACGTTTTATTATAAACGCAGCTATCATAAATCCAGATTATCTATTTTACTATTGTAATTGTTCTCTGTATAAATATTGGGTAGATACTATCCAAAGACCTGCTGTTCAGGCAAATATTAATTCAGAAGAGTTTAGACAAATAATCATTCCTCTTCCTCCAATGGCAAAACAGCAAGAGATAGCTGACCATATCACGGCACTCCGTCACCAAGCAGCCCAACTTCAGCAAGAAGGCAAAGAGGCTTTGGAGAAAGCGAAGCAAGAAGTTGAACAGATGATTTTAGGAAAGTAAGCAACGAGTAAGATGAAAAGATATACGATAGAAGAATTAGAGAATATGCGTGAATCGGAAGACCACGTAGAGTTCAAAAGAGGAGACAAAGGCAACATTTCATATAATGGTGCCCATAAAGATACACCTAAAGAACGCAGAAGATGTATCTTAGGATATGTTGTGGCTCTTTGTAATGAAAAAGGAGGTCGATTAGTCATTGGTATGCATGATGATTTTCCACACGAGGTGATGGGTACTCAACAAGCCATCAATGCCATAGGACAATTAGAAAGTGACATCTATCGAGACTTGGGTATTCGACCAGACATATATGAACTTTATGATGACGAACAAAAACGTGTACTCATCATCGAGGTTCCTTCTCGCCCAGCAGGCAAAGTATATAAATATGAGAATGTTCCTCTCATGCGTGTGGGTGAAGAACTCAAACCGATGGATGACAAAACCTACTTATCCATCATACAAGAACAAGAACCAGATTTCTCTGAACAGTATTGCTTGGAGGCAACAATGGATGACTTGGATGAAAATGCCATCAGAGTATTAAAAGAGAAGTATGCTCGAAAACAACATAATCCTTCATTTATATCCATCTCTAATGAACAAGCACTAAGTGACTTGAAGCTCATCAGCAATGGAAAAATTACCAATGCAGCTATCCTACTTGTGGGAAAAGAAAGTTCTATAGAGGAATACTTTCCACAAGCCAAAGTGTTTTTGGAATATCGCAAAACAGAAGCCCAAGTAGAATATAACAACCGTAAAGTTTTTGGACAACCATTTTATATTCTGATAGACCAATTATGGAATACCATCAATGAAAAGAATGAGTCTATTCCTGTTAGAGAAGGGAGTTACATATTTGACATACCATACTTCAACGAAATGGTTATCAGAGAAATAGTCAACAACGCCTTTGCCCATAGAGATTATCGAAAGAATAGTGAAATCGTAATAAAATTGTATCCAACAAAAATGGAGATAATCAATGCAGGCGGCTTTCCACAAGGCGTTACATTGGAAAATCTATTGACAGTTCCGAGTACTCCTCGAAACCGCTTGCTATCAGATGTCTTGTCAAAAACCGGTATCGTAGAACGTTCAGGACAAGGCATTGATAAAATCTTCCTATATACATTGGCAGAAGGAAAACCAGAACCAAACTACTCATACTCTGATGACTTCTTTGTTACAGCCATTTTGTATGCAACTATCAAAGATTTAGGATTCGCCATGTTTGTTCAATCTATTCAAAACGAATTAGCAGATGATGAAAAATTATCCGTATTTGAAGTCTTAGCGTTATGTAAAGTTAGAGACGGAGAACACAAAAATATAGACAAGGAAATCGCTATAAAACTGGAACATAAAAATTGCATTGAAAAGCATGGGAAGACCAATGCCCAGTTCTATACTTTGCCAAGACGTTATTATGAAATGACTGGCAAAGAAGCCGACTATTCGATGTTAGTAGATTGGAATGTTGAGCAATTTCTTGCCGTATTATCACCATACTTAGCTAAATACAAAAAGGCTAAGAAGGCGGATATTGTCAAAATTGTTGGCGATCATATTACAGAAAAACAATTACGCTCTTATCTAAGCCAACTTAGAAAAGAAGGCATCATCAAAACAGAAGGTTCAAAAAGATATACTTCATACATGTTAGACGAGAATTACATTCTTAACAATGAACTTCGTAATCGAGCTATAAGCATCGGTATGAAAACAATGAAAGAAAATGGAGAAATTTAAAATAGATTGAAAGGGCGGATAGAAGGGCGGATAAAAGGAGAATAATCGTTTTTTCAAAACAAAGAAAGAATTATAATAGTCTATTTCTCAGACACTTATAGCTTTGCTTGAAAGGGCGGATAAAAGGGCGGATAAAAACCTTATAGGCACACTCGCATAAAAAATCAGCTTTTTATTTTGCAGTGTCCACTAAATATTGTAATTTTGCACCTTGAATGGGCATACACCTTATTATATTAAAGGAAATGCCCTGTCAAGAACTAGAAAAGAAACAAAAATAATTAAGATAAAAACAATGGAATACAACTTCAGAGAAATCGAGAAGAAATGGCACCAGAAATGGGTCGAGAACAAGACCTACAAGGTGACAGAAGATGAAAACAAGAAGAAATTCTATGTGCTCAACATGTTCCCTTATCCATCAGGAGCTGGTTTGCACGTAGGTCACCCACTTGGTTATATCGCGAGCGATATCTATGCACGCTACAAGCGTTTGAACGGATTCAACGTACTGAACCCTATGGGTTACGATGCTTACGGTTTGCCTGCTGAGCAGTATGCTATCCAGACAGGTCAGCACCCAGAGGTTACTACCGTAGCCAACATCAACCGCTACCGCGAGCAGCTCGACAAGATTGGCTTCTGCTTCGATTGGGACCGTGAGGTTCGTACCTGCGACCCTAAGTATTACCATTGGACTCAGTGGGCTTTCCAGAAGATGTTCAACTCATTCTTCTGCAACAGCTGCCAGAAGGCTCAGCCCATCGAAAAGCTCATCAAGCGCTTCGAGGAGAAAGGTTCTGCTGACTTGAACGTGGCTCAGAACGAGCAGATTGACTTCACTGCCGAGGAGTGGAACAGCTACGACGACGTGAAGAAGCAGCAGATTCTGATGAACTACCGCATCGCTTACCTCGGCGAAACCATGGTAAACTGGTGCCCAGGCTTGGGTACTGTGCTTGCCAACGACGAGGTGGTAAACGGCGTAAGTGAGCGTGGCGGTTATCCTGTTATCCAGAAGAAGATGCAGCAGTGGTGCTTGAGAACATCTGCTTACTCTCAGCGTCTGCTCGACGGTTTGGAGACCATCCAGTGGAGCGACAGTATCAAGGAAACCCAGAAAAACTGGATTGGCCGTTCTGAGGGTACAGAGGTAGTATTCTCTGTAAAGGACAGCGACGTGAAGTTTACCATCTTCACCACCCGTGCCGATACCATGTTTGGCGTAACCTTCATGGTTCTGGCTCCAGAGAGCGAGTATGTTCAGCAGGTAACTACTGCCGAGCAGAAGGAAGAGGTGGAGAAGTATCTCGACTACGTGAAGAAGCGCACCGAGTTGGACCGTATGGCTAACCACAGCGTAACCGGTGTATTCTCAGGAAGTTATGCCATCAACCCATTCACCGGCGAGGCAATCCCAGTATGGATTTCAGAATATGTATTGGCAGGATATGGTACAGGTGCCATCATGGCTGTGCCTGCTCACGATAGCCGTGACTATGCCTTTGCCAAGCACTTCAACCTGCCTATCATTCCTCTTATCGAGGGTGCTGATGTTTCAGAGGAGAGCTTCGATGCCAAGGAAGGTATCGTAACCAACTCACCTGTAGCAGGCAAGAGCAGCATGGATGGTTTCTCTCTGAACGGACTCACCGTGAAGGAGGCTATCGCAGCTACCAAGAAGTTTGTTACCGAGAAGGGCATCGGTAGAGTAAAGGTAAACTATCGTCTCCGTGACGCCATCTTCTCACGTCAGCGCTACTGGGGTGAGCCATTCCCAGTATATTACAAGGACGGAATGCCACAGATGGTTCCAGAGGAGTGCCTGCCACTCGAATTGCCAGAGATTGAGACCTATAAGCCAACAGAGACTGGCGAGCCACCATTGGGCAGAGCCAAGAAGTGGGCTTGGGATGCTGAGAAGAAAGAGGTGGTTGACAAGAGTCTCGTAGATAACAAGACCGTATTCCCACTGGAGCTCAACACCATGCCAGGTTTCGCAGGTTCTTCTGCTTACTACCTGCGCTACATGGATCCTCACAACGATGAGGCACTCGTAAGCAAGAAGGCTGATGAGTACTGGCAGAATGTAGACCTCTACGTAGGCGGTTGCGAACATGCTACCGGTCACTTGATTTACTCTCGTTTCTGGAACAAGTTCCTCTTCGACCTCGGCGTAAGCTGCAAGGAAGAGCCATTCCAAAAGTTGGTAAACCAGGGTATGATCCAAGGTCGCTCCAACTTCGTATATCGTATCAACAGCGATGACCACGACAAGGCTCCAGTCTTCGTAAGCTTTGGCTTGAAGAAGGATTACGACGTAACTCCTATCCACGTGGATGTCAACATCGTAAGCAACGACCAACTCGACATCGAGGCATTCAAGGCATGGCGCCCTGAGTATCAGAACGCTGAGTTCATCTTGGAAGATGGCAAGTACATCTGCGGTTGGGCTATCGAGAAGATGAGTAAGAGTATGTTCAACGTGGTGAACCCAGATATGATCGTAGAGAAATATGGTGCTGACACCTTGCGTCTCTATGAAATGTTCTTGGGTCCTGTGGAGGCAAGTAAGCCTTGGGACACCAACGGTATCGATGGTTGCCACCGCTTCTTGAAGAAGTTCTGGGGCTTGTTCTACGAGAACCGCACCGACAACTTCTTGCCATCTGACGAGGCTGCCAAGCCAGAGAGCTTGAAGAGCGTACATAAACTCATCAAGAAGGTATCAGAAGACATAGAGAAGTTCTCTTACAATACTTCTATCTCTGCCTTTATGATTGCCGTCAACGAGCTCGGTCAGCAGAAGTGCCACAACAAGGAACTCTTGAAGGATCTCGTCATCCTCATCGCTCCATTCGCTCCACATATCGCTGAGGAGCTTTGGGCAGCATTGGGCGAGCAGGGCAGCGTATGCGACGCTCAGTGGCCAAGCTACAACGAGGAATACCTCAAGGAGGACGACATGCAGCTCACCATCTCATTCAATGGTAAGGCTCGCTTCCAGATGTCATTCCCAGTGGATACTCCAAACGACGAGATTCAGAAGCAGGTTTTGGCAGACGAGAAGAGCCAGAAGTACTTGGAGGGATTCAATGTACTGAAGGTAATCATCGTGCCTAAGAAGATTGTCAACGTAGTATTGAAGAAGTAATAACTCTATATGCGGAAGGTCGCCTTTTTATGGGGCGACCTTCTGTTCTTTAAAATCTAAACGAGGAAAAAATATGCAAATAGCTATCAATCAAAACATCAAGAACGAGTGCAAGGATTATTTCAACATCACCCTTGGACTTATGTTATATACGTTTGGTTTCACCGTATTCTTGTTGCCTTACCAGATTGTGACAGGTGGCGTAACGGGTTTGGCAGCAGTCATTTACTATGGTACGGGCATACCTATCTATTTGTCATATTTTGTCATCAACGTCATCTTGTTGGCATTGGCATTGAAAATATTGGGTTTGAAGTTCATGCTCAAGACCATCTATGCCATCTTCATGCTGTCCTTCATGCTCGCCGTGGCACAAGACTGGGCTACAGGACCGAATGGGGAACTGACGCAAGTGCTGGGCGAGGGACAAGACTTCATGTCGCTCGTCATCGGTTGCTGCTGCACCGGTCTTTCGCTTGCCATCGTCTTCCTAAACAATGGTAGTACGGGAGGAACGGACATCATCGCCGCCGTGGTCAACAAGTATCACAACATCTCATTGGGTCGTGTGCTCATCTTCGTGGATTTCATCATCGTGGGCAGTTCCTTCTTCGTATTTGATGCCAAACCGGGTTATGAGACGATAGATGCCGTGAGAAAGGTGGTGTTCGGTCTCTGTACGATGGTCATCGAGAACTTGATGCTCGACTATGTGATGAATGCCAGAAGAGAGAGTGTGCAGTTCTTGATATTCAGCAAGAAATACCAGGAGATAGCCAATGCCATCGGTATGCAGATGGATCATGGTGTGACGATTCTCGATGGTCATGGTTGGTACACCGGACAGGAGATGAAGGTACTCTGTATCCTTGCCAAGAAGAATGAGAGCACCTATATCTTCCGTATCGTCAAGATTATCGACCCGAACGCCTTCGTGAGCCAAAGCTCTGTTATCGGTGTATATGGCGAGGGATTTGATGAGATGAAAGTGAAAATCAAGAAGAAAGATATAGAAAAATTGAAATAATGAAAATAGTATTTGCAACGAATAATCAACATAAGCTACAAGAGATACGTGACATCTTGGGCAGTGACTTCGAGGTAGTATCTCTCAAGGAGATAGGATGTGACGTGGATATTCCTGAGACGGGCAACACCTTGGAAGAGAATGCCTTGCAAAAGGCACAGTATGTGTATGACCATTACCATATCAGTTGCTTTGCCGACGACACAGGGTTGGAGGTTGAGGCATTGGATGGCGCACCAGGCGTTCACAGTGCTCGCTATGCAGAGGGTACCGACCATGATAGCGAAGCCAACATGGCAAAGTTGCTCCGTGAATTGGATGGGAAGGAGAATCGCCAGGCTAGTTTCCGCACAGTTATCTGCTACATCGAGAAGAAGGATGTATGCCCATGCGGTTGTACCAGCATCAAGAAGGTACACCAGTTTGAGGGTATCGTGAAGGGGCGCATCGCCACGGAGAAGCACGGTACTGAGGGATTCGGCTATGATCCAATCTTTGTACCAGAAGGCTACGACAAGAGTTTCGCTGAACTGGGCGAGGAAGTGAAGAATGGTATTAGCCACAGAGCAAGAGCCGTGGCGAAATTGGTGGAATATCTGAAGAAATGATCAATACTCTTTCGATATTAATCCCTACATATAATCATGTATGTACTGAGCTTGTGGAATATCTGCAAGCTCAGGCTTCATCATTGCCCAATCTAGAATATGAGATATTGGTTGCTGACGATGGTTCTACGGATGAATACACTATCGAAGAAAACAGAATAATCAACCAACTAGACAACTGTCGATATATCGAAAGAGAAACGAATGTAGGCAGGGCTGCCATTCGCAACTTTTTGGCACAACAAGCTAAGCATCCTTGGCTGCTGTTCATAGATAGTGACCTTCATACAAATAATCCCTATTTTATCCAAAAATATATTCAAGCAGAAGGAGAAGTTATCGTAGGAGGGCTTAAAATAGGAGGCAATCCCACTACACTCAAAAATAATCTACGATACAAATATGAAAAGTCTTGCGAAAAGCAACATGACTTTCTGCACAGAAAGAAAATAGGGAATAAGGAATTTAGAACAACTAACTTTCTTATAGCCAAGGACATCATAAGCCAATGTCCCTTTGATGAAAGTTTCAAATATTACGGCTATGAAGATGTCCTGTTTGGAAAATCCATCTGTCAGAATGGTTATTCTATAGTCCATATTGATAACCCTATCTTATTGGATGACTATGAGACAAATTACCATTTTGTACTCAAAACAGAAGAGGCTTGCAGAACACTATACCAATTCAGAAAAGAACTAAAAGGTTACTCCAAGCTAATAGACTATTCGGAATTTATAAGTAAAATGGGGATTATAACCCCTATTTTAAAAAGACTTTTCCCATGGATTGGTTTACACATAAAAGCAAGACTGACAGGCAATAAACCTAGCATTTTGTGGTTTAATATATATAAGTTTTTATACTACATTCATTTAGAGGCATAGTTATCCATTATAAACGTATATGGTTATGAATAAGAAAGCATTATATATTATCATCTTTCTGATATTTCAGGCGATGTCCAATATAGCAATAGCTGCTATTGGCGACTGGAAAGCCTATATGGCATATAGTGACGTACAAGAGATAGAACAAGCAGGAAACCTGATATTCGTACAGGCTTCCAACGACCTTTATGTCTATAATAAGAACGACCAAAGTATTCAGACATTCAGCAAGATAGATTATCTCAACGATTGCGAAATCCAGCACATCGCTTACAACAAGGCTAGCCAAAGATTGCTCATTATCTATACCAATGGCAACATCGACTTGATGAATGTAAACAACTATGAGGTAACCAATCTATCTGATTATCAGAATGCAACAACAACCGGTGACAAGACTGTCAACGATATCTATATGAACGGCAAGTATGCCTATCTGAGCAATGGATTTGGCATCGTAAAGCTAAATATGGCAAATGGTGAAATCAGTGATACCTATAATCTCGGCTTTGCAGTCAACTGGTGTGAAATTGATGGCAACACAATCAATGCTTACAGTGCTTCAAATGGCAAATATAGTGCCTCTCTAACAGATAATCTACTTGATAAAAACAATTGGAAAAGGGTAGGAGATTATGCCGTAAAGCAACAAGAAGACAAAAGTGAGTTGAAAAAACTAGTAAATACGCTAAATCCAGGCGGTCCGAAGTATAATTATTTTGGTTTTTTAAAATTTGGTAATGGACAACTTTATACTTGCAATGGAAATGTGGGTGGAAACAAAACTGCATGTATCCAAATATTAGCAAATGATAAGTGGAATATATACCAAGATGAAAATATATCCAATGTTACTGGTGTTGGCTACAAAGATTTAGCCTGCCTTGATTATGATCCATTAGACGGAAAACATGTTTTTGCTGGCGGTAGAAATGGATTGTATGAATTTTATGACGGTAAATTCGTCAAGCACTATAACCATACCAATTCATTGATAGAAATTGTTGGTGGACTTGGCGACAATAAGGAATATGAACTCGTACAAGGAGTAAAATTTGACCCATCAGGAAATCTCTGGCTTCTGAATAGCGAAGCACCAACAAGCTCATTAATTGAATATAGCACAGATAAACAATGGACTTCTCATTCTAAGCCAGATCTCATGAAATATGAATCTTACGGAGTGAAGAACAAGAGTTTTGCAGCACTCGAAAACATGATGATAGATAGCCGTGGATTACTGTGGTTTGTCAACAACCACTGGGCCAACCCATATTTCTTTTGCTATCAATTCTCCACAAATGCCCTCAAATCATTTACCACATTTGTGAATCAAGATGGAACCACTATTGCTCAAAGCGCAATAAGAACCATAGCGGAAGACAACAACCACGACTTATGGATAGGTAGTAACCAAGGACCATTCTTATTGGAAAGCGGTCAAATAAATACAGAAACACCAGTTTTTACGCAAGTTAAAGTTCCAAGAAATGATGGAACCAACTATGCAGATTACTTGTTGAGTGGAGTAGAGATTTTAAGTATCGCCATAGACAAGGCAAATAGAAAATGGTTTGGCACAAGTGGAAATGGCGTATATCTTATAAGCAGTGATAACATTCAACAATTACAGCATTTCACTACTTCCAATAGTCCTTTGCTATCAAACGACGTAAAATCCATAGCCATCAACGATGCAACTGGAGAGGTATTCTTCGGGACCTTACAAGGTTTGTGCTCCTACCAGAGTGACACCAATACTATCAATGGGGAAGTTACGAAAGATAATGTTTGGGCTTATCCAAATCCTGTAAGACCAAATTACACAGGTAATATCACCATAACAGGAATTTCACTGAATGCAGACATAAAAATCGTTTCCTCCAATGGTACCTTAGTTAACAGTGGAAGAAATACATCGGGAGTCTATAAATGGGATGGTACTGACTTGAAAGGAAAAAGAGTTGCTAGTGGTGTATATATGGTTATGTCTGCCACACAAGACGGTGAAAAAGAAGTAGTATGTAAAATAGCAATCATCAACTAATGATAAGAAAAAATCCATACATCCTTAGCATTATTATTAGCATACCATTCATCTTATGGGCAATACTCCAGATATTGCCTACTTTTGATGATTGGACAACATTGTCTATGCCAAATTACGACCCCAATTATTTAACATATATATTACCATTTGGAGTTACTTGGCGTCCTTTTGATGCCATTATGGGATATGTTAATGCCATTGACTATCACCTCTATCCAAGCTTGAACCATGTGCTAATCCTCATGGCGCATATCGGCAGCACCTGTGTCATATACAAACTATCAAAAGTTATAGGCTTTAATGAAATAGCTACCAATATTACCACCTTATTCTTTTATATTTCTCCATGCACCATGGGGACAATCCTTAGTTGTGATGCGCTCAACCAAAGCTATTCACACTTATGGGGAATACTATCCGTGTTTCTCTATATTAAAACTGCAGGTAAGCAAAAGTATATTGCATGGACAATATGCACCTACCTATCTGTTCTTTCAAAAGACAATGGCTTAGCATGGGCCATAGTACCACCAATAATTGCCTATACATTTCATTTTATCGACAAGAAAACTTTCAAGAAAGACTTCGTTTTGGGACTTGGTATAGCTATCTCTTACGCCATTATCCGGCTCACAATTCCATATACTTATGTAAAAAATGGTAGCTATGAAGAAGATGTAGTAAGCCTACATAGCAGAATAAAGGGGCTAGTCAACTGGGTAAGCTATACCTGGTTTGCTGCCGATTATATAGCATTCGTTCCTAAACCATTCAGAAACCTATTCTTGGGTTTCCTTACCATTGTTTTATCATGCACATTTATGATAAAAATATGGTGGAACAAGAATATATGGCATCAAAAACAAATATGGTTGCTTATAATAACTCTGTTTATTGTAGCATCTCCTCACCTATTGATAAGTATGAGTATTATGAATGCCTATAGTTCGTTAGGCATAGCCTCCTTAATCATTGGTTATTTAATCAAGAACTATAAAGGGGGTAATACGACTATTCAGAAACTATTTCTCTGCTATATTGTGGCGGCGATAATCACCGATGTACACCATTGGTATAAGGCTTGGCAAACATCACTTCCTGGAAAAACTATAGCCGAAGACATTGTCAGAAAAACAGGTAAACCTATGAACAAGGTGTATTGCATCTTGATACGTGATGATATGCCAAAATTCTCTTCTTTCTGTGTACCTACCGATGAAGCCGTAGGATGGGGAAGGGCAGTTTGGGCTATCACGGGGTACAAATGGCCAACCGAACTACAAGACACTACTTTGGAACGTACACCCAATGTACAGCAGGAAGCCAGACTACTGGCCCAAGACACTAAGAAAAAATATGATTGTGTATGGATTATCAACAAAGAAAAAGTGGAGGTTATCAAATGAAACAAGTTTCCATCATCATTCCGTGTTACAACGAAGAAAGCAATTTGACGGCTCTCTATCAAGACTTGACTTCATTCATCAATGAACATAAGGAATATCTGTGGCAGATTCTCCTAATAGATGATGGGAGCCGAGACAAGACCTTTGGTATGCTCCAGCAAATACGCCAAAAGGATGAGCGTTTCTGCTATATCAGATTATCTCGTAACTTTGGCAAAGAAAATGCCATGCTTGCAGGCTTCGATTATGTAAAAGGGGGGTGCTGCGTCATTATGGATGCAGACTTGCAACATCCTATCAATGTCATACCAAAGATGATAGCTCTATGGGAACAAGGATATGACGATGTGTATGCAAAAAGAAAAAATAGAGGTAAAGAGAGCTATCTGCGAAAGAGCCTTTCACTCACCTATTATAAACTTTTACAAAAGATAGCAGATGTAGATATTTTGCCTAATGTAGGAGATTTCAGATTACTGGACAGAAAATGTATTAACGCCCTGAAAGAACTTCGTGAGACCCAAAGATATACCAAAGGACTCTATTGTTGGATAGGATTCAACAAGAAAGAAATAGAATTCGACCAAGGAGACAGAACCCAAGGTATTTCCTCTTTTAATTATCATAAGTTATTCAATTTAGCTATAGAAGGTATCACATCATATACCATTGCTCCACTTAGAATATCAACACTATTTGGAATTATAGCATCGTGCTCTGCCTTTTTATATATGATATATATATTTATAAAAACCATCATATTAGGTGATCCTGTACAAGGATTTCCTACCCTCATCATTATCATTCTTTTCCTGGGAGGAGTACAGCTTCTTTCATTAGGAATCATAGGCGAATACTTGGGAAGAATCTTTATGGAAACAAAACATAGACCTATATACATCATCAACGAAAAAGAAGGAATATGAAACTATTAAAAGCCAATAGTGCAACTCTATATCTTCTCTTGATAGGCATACTATACTATGTATTATGCTATCTATTTCCTATAACATTGTGTGACGACATTGTTTATAAATTTGTATGGACATCAGACAACGACTCGTTTACAACACCCATATCAAATATTAAAGATATAGCAATATCACAATATATCCATTACCATGTTCTTAATGGAAGGAGTATTGTACATTTCTTACTCCAACTATTTGACGGAATCATAGGCAAAGGAGTATTAAACATCATCAGCAGTATCTTCTTCTGTTGCCTGATTTACATGGTTTCAAACTTTATTACCACAAAGAGAAACAGCGTTCTGAGTTACACACTCATCACTTTGATGCTCTTTGTATTAATGCCAGGATTTTATAATGAGTTTCTGCTATTTGTGGGAGTATTCAACTATCTATGGGTTGCAACTGCCACCATAGCATTGGTGCTATATATCATGCGTCATAAGCAAAGTACACTTAATATGAAGACGTTAGTAGTATCTTCCCTTGCCTTTTGGGTTGGATGGCTACATGAAGGTATCAGTGTACCACTCTCCATGACGCTCATCACATATTGCATAATCAATCATAAGAACATTTGGAAACATTCAATTTTCTATTTTACACTGTTTTACATATTAGGAACGCTCATTTGTATCTGCTCTCCAGGAACTATACATCGCATAGGCCAAAGTGATGGTCTATTACAAATGATTTACCAAAAGTTGTTTCTTGGATGTGTCAACTTAACACAGCTCAGAATCACTTACATTATGCTTATACTTTCAGTCATAACTTATATCCAAAAGAAGAATATATGGAAAGAGCATTTTTCCATATACAAGTATTTCTATCTAACATGGATATTTACCTTTATCCCTGTATTTGGAAGTGGAGTAACAGAAAGTAGAACTGTTTTCTTTACGGAGTTAGTGGCTATGATAATAAGTATAAATCTATTACTTCGCCTATTTAAAATGGCAAGCAAAAAATCTTTATTATTATCAATTTATGGTATCAATGGTATCATATTGCTACTCTATAGCGCTGTTTTGTATTATTCTCTACTCAACTATCAGAACCATCGATATATTATTCAGCAATTGAAAAATCCAAAATTATCTATAATAGAAATTCCACAAATCTCACCAATACGCCCACTTTCGTTTATCTTAGATGAATACGTAAGAGAACCCATTAAGTTTGGTCCATTTGAGAATGCTCAAGCATTTGTTGATAACAATACGCACGTCAAATGCATTAAAATTCTTTATGGGAAAAAGAAGTTGCACTTTGTTCCGAAAGATATAATGAATAAAATTAAAAG
>OBIB01000564.1_pt1 | contig 13694 bp, 10 predicted proteins | sample 1496261 | NCBI WGS metagenome assembly OBIB01 (sample SAMN05065771, study PRJEB22554) | human gut metagenome | biome: ENVO:2100002; feature: ENVO:00000062; material: ENVO:00002003 | host: Homo sapiens | place: USA
TGGCTGGCAGCGTAAAACTGCTTAGCCTTTATCTCAAATTTTAACGAACTATTGACTTATGGCTCTGGGACCTAATCGGTGATCAGAGCGTCAGAACGGTCGCATTTTTCTTGCGCGTCAGCTCGGATGCGAAAAGCAACACCACAAAATAGCCCAAGAAGGGGATGAGGAATGGCAGGCTCTGCATGCCTGTGGCGTCGGCCACAACACCCATGAGCAGGAAGCCGCAACCACCAATGGGAGTCATCATCAGCAGCGACGAGGCGCTCTTCGTGAGGTTGCCCAAGCCACGCAAGGCCAACGAGAAGATGGTGGGGAACATAATGGCTTCGAAGAGATAGTTGCACACGAGGGCCACCATCGACACGGGACCCAGGTTGAGAAGTACCAAGCCGATGCACAACACGCTACCTACGGCACAACCGAAAAGCATGTGCTCGGCCTTGACACGTCGCATAATCCAACTGCCCAAGAAACGTCCTACCATGAAGAAGGCCAACGCTATGGTGAGGACAATGGACGCGAGGTTGTCGCTCATCCAACCCTTGCCCGTGACATAATTGATGAAATAGCTATTGATGGATATCTCTGCAACCTCATAGGCCAACAGGGCGAACAGTCCGAAAACGAACATGGGATGGTGCTTAAACAGCTTCTTGATGCGCGTGCCCTGCTGACGGTCCTCCTCGGTCTCGGCATGTTTGATCTCGGGAAGGTTGACACGCGAGAATACAACGGCAATGATCAGCACCAAAACGCCAAGGATGGAGTAAGGCAGCACAATGTCGTTGGCCTGGCTATCGCCACTGAAGAGAAACTGACCGACGAAGAATGTGGCTGAGAGCGATCCCAGGCCGTTGAACGACTGCGAGAAGTTGAGTCGCGCCGTCGAGGTGTCGCGATCGCCCAACTCCGTGACATAGGGATTGGCCGCGGTCTCCAAGAACACCAGGCCACAACCAATGATAAACAGGGCGCCTAAGAAAGCGTAGAACGTTCCGGCCAAAGCGCTGGGAATGAAAAGGAACGCGCCAATGGCAAACAGCATCAAACCAAACACCACACCCAGGCGATAGCCTCGGCGATTGATGAACCATCCGGCGGGAATGGCCATGAGGAAATAGCCCAAATAGGTAGTGACCTGAATGAGCGATGACTGGGTGATGCTGATGTCGAGCTCGTTCTGAAAGTGTTTGTTCAGCACATCGAGGATGGCGCGGGCAAAGCCCCACAGGAAGAACAACGACGTAACGAGTACGAACGGAAGAAAATACTGTTTGTTAGTTAATGACTGACGACTCATAATATAATAATTAATACGAAAGGGTCTTCCCCATGAGGACGCTTCCCACACAAGGAAGACCCTATGAAGAAGGGCGGCATGCATGGCCGCCTAAAGTTTATTTTTTTGCGGGTTCAATGATTTTCCACACCAGCGCAGCCAGTGCGCCGCCCACCAACGGACCAACGATGAAGATCCAGAGGTTGGCCAAGGCCGAACCTCCCTGGAACAGGGCTGGGCCAATGGAGCGAGCGGGGTTCACGGATGTGCCCGTGTAGCGAATGCAAGCCAAGTGGACAAGCACCAGCGATAGGCCAATGGCCAAGCCTGCGAATTTGTTGGTGGCACCATTGGTCTTGGCGGTGGCGCCCACCACGGCGGCCTGATTGCCAATGGGAGCGCATCCCAATGAGACGGCGGCGCCACAGCCCATAAAGACAAGCACCATAGTGCCCACCATCTCTGCTAAATACTTTTTCATAAACTCTTAGTCTTGATAATAATTGGAATCCTATTCTTAATAGTAACGTAAGAATTTACATATTATTACATTTTTATGTTCCCAAGCCATTCGTCGGTGCCATAGCCTACCCTTGTGCTCCTATTAGAACGACACGTTACGCCTGTCCACTCTCCAGGATTTGCCTCAGGAGATAGGTGGCGTTTTGGTTCTTCGCAACGCCAGGGGTTACCTTATAAGAATAGGTGACACGCTCACCCAATTCGATTTCAAAACAATAGTTGTGGAACCGTGAGGGTTCACGGTCGGCCATCTCGGAGAGTTTGAGGTCGTGGGTGGCAATGATGCCGGCCACATCCTTATGACTGATGGCCTCAAGAAACATGCGACTGCCATTGAGCTTATCGGCCGAATTGGTGCCTTTCAGTATCTCATCGAGGATGATGAGCGTGGGCAGGGGCTGCCCGTCATGGCCCACGACATTGTGGCCGCAAAAGGCGATGAGCTGCTTGAGCCTCAACAGTTCGGCGTTGAAATAGCTGATGCCGCGACTGAGGTCGTCGCTGGTTCGCATGCTGGAGAAGATTTTGAAGCGACTGACGGACAGGCGCTCGGCAAACACAGGCATACCGGTCATGGCCAACACATAGTTGACGCCGATGGCTCGCAAGAACGTGGACTTGCCAGCCATATTGGCTCCTGTGACAATATAGAAGTTGCGGTCTTCGATGCGGAAGTCGTTGCGCACGGCCTTCGCACCCAAGAAGGGATGCCACAGACCGCGAGCCTCAAAGGTCAGCGTGCTGGTGGCCACCTGTTCGGGCCATACCGTGGCGGGGTGGTTATATCGAAGGGTGGCCACGGTGACCTCCACATCCTTGCGAACCATGCGATCCATCCACGCTTCCACCTCGTCGGCGCCCTGCTCGCGCCACTTGGCAAAACGCCTGACGACGAGCATGTCGCTAAGGTAGAACGAGTCGGTGAGCAACAGGCCAAGGATATTGCCACGCTTATCGAGGTCGTTGAGCAAGCCATTCAATTGAGAGAAGGATGGGATGCGGGTAGGCGTCAGAAGCGAGATGACCGACACCAACTGGCGCATCTGCCCATGCAGGCGATCGAGAGCGCCCCCAATGTGGCGTAAGTGAGCGTTGCACAAGGCATAGGCCAAGAAGAAATGGAGGGTTCCCCACCACATGGGCAACATGGCGTCGACCCGCCCCATCACGGCCGCAATCACGCTAACGAGGAAGGCCACCACATCGATCCGCACCAACAACGCCATCCAAGGCGACGTGAGGAAAGCGGGAATAGGCAACTGAAGAACAGCCATGAGCGACTGACGGATAGCCTCCGTATCAATCTTGCCGCGGCATCCCTTGGCGATAAACGCCATGCGGAACGACACATCGGCTGCCAAACGATCAATTTCCTCAGGCGTGGCGCCAATCGGCTGCAAGTCGCGAAGCCGTTGGGCCAGGGCATCACTGCCTCCCGTCGACACCGTTCGGCACATGCGCTGGTACAGACCGTCGGAGCCAAACAGGTCGAGGTCGAAACTGAAAGCATGATGGGCATCCAAATAACGGGCGCCATCGTCGAAAGCGCCATGGTCGCCACATTGCGCCTGGGCTTCACGCTCGTAGGCCGTGCGAAGGTCTTCCTCATCGCGTATGCGCTCATCATTGCGCACATCGAGCCTACGCACAGCCAAGTAGACCACCAGCGACACGAGCGAGAGGCCCACCTCTGTCATGCGCCAACCACTGTGGCTCGTTTGTGTGGCACCCACCATAAGGGCGAAAAAGGCTATGAAAGCCACTATTTCGACCACAACAAAGCCACGGCCACGCGCCCGTAACGCGCTCACCTGTCTGTCATAACGCTCCGCATGAGCGGTGTAGAACTGTTCAAGAGTCATCGGCAAAAGGATTGGGGTTACGGCTGGTCATTGGTTTCTACCACCTCATTCTCAGGCAACAGCACGGCGCCCACCTGCTTCTTGCCATCCATCATGATGCGCAATGGGCGGTCGAAGCGCACATGGCGCACCAATGCCGTCTCTTCCACGGCAGGCATCTGGTCGAGAATTTCCTTACGGAACAAGCCTCCCTCACCGGGGCGATTGGTATCGATCGTAAAATAGCCCACACCAAACGACGTGAGGTTCTGGAAGAAATGGGTGCCCTGACTGGGATCGACACGATAGTTGCGAAGCACCAACTCGACGATGACACGCGCGGCAGAGATATGGGGCCACTTAACGGGCACGCCAAGCCACGAATCGCTGGAGCCCCAACGGCCGGGGCCCACAAGCACATAGTTGCGGCCCTCGTCGAGGAATTTCTGGTTGATGCGCTCTATATCGGAAGCCACGGCGGGATTGTGCATCGCCGTAAACTGGTCGTCGTACTTCACGTAAACCACATCGGTCACATCGTCGCTGATGCCATGGCCCAACGAGTTGTTGCTGCGCAACAGGCACTCTTCATCGGGGAGCGCCGCCACATCCTCCACAAGCGTCTGCTTAGAGTCGACTATGGGGCGGATCTGCAACAAGTAGAACTCACCGGTCTTGTCGGCATTGAGGTTGCAAGCAAACTCGATCTCAACGGGCCGACGCATGGCCTCTGCTCCATACTTCATTGACATCTGGAGTATCTGGGGCAAGGGGAAAACGTCGTGTTGCAACACACCGCAGAAGGATATGATCTTTCGCCCACCCTCATAGAGACCGTCACGAATGACCTGATCATAGGGGTCGAAGGTCGAGGCGATATATTGCAACGAGCCTTCCTTGTCGGCTTCCTTCACCTTGAGCTTGAGGATATTGAATCCGTCATCAACCTTGAAATCGGCACCCACATGCTTCATGTCGAGCGCATAGAAGTGGGTCTGGGTCTCACGGAGAGCTATCTCCATCTCACTCATCTGCAACACCTGGGCGGGATGGTAGGGCGACACGCGCAGGGTCTGTCCACCATCCACAATATACTTGCCAAGGCCCAGGGCCAACGAGGCGATGCCCTCCTCGGCCGTCTCGTCGCCTATGGGGTAATAGTTGAGACTGCGAAGCACGCCCGATATGTTGGGGTAATAGTGATCGCCATAGCTCTTGCCCACCACCTCCTGAAGGATGACGGCCATCTTCTCCTGATCGATGACATTGCTTGTGGCAGTCATGTATGCTTTCGAGTCGCGATAGTACACAGAGGCGTAGACACTCTTGATGGCGGCGGCCAACATGTGGAGCATCTCGTACTTATCCTCCAGGTAGGGAATCATATAGGTGCTGTAAATACCGGCGAAAGGCTGGTAATGACTGTCCTCAAGGAGCGAACTGGAACGGATGGCGATAGGACTCTTCGTGGCTTCGAAGAAGGTAAAGAAGTCGTCGATGTAACTGTCGGGCAACTGAGCACGGAGGAAGTGTTGCAGGATGACATCGTCGGGGGCGTCGCTCAAGGCAATCTCGTAGAGGTTGTTTTGCTCCATGAACTGGTCGAAGACATCGGTACAGAGCACCACGGTCTTGGGTATGCGCACGCTGGCCCCGGGGTACTGATTGAACTGGGGATGGGTCTTCACCACATTGTCGAGGAAAGCCAAGCCACGGCCCTTGCCGCCAAGCGAACCGTCGCCAATGCGGGCGAAATGGGCATACTTGTCAAACTTACCACGGTCGAACACGGCCACCACACCAATATTCTTCATGTGACGATACTGCACGATGGCGTCGAAGATAATCTGCCTATGGGCATCAACATCCTGCAACTTGTGCCAAGTGACGTGTTTCAGGAAGTTGGCCACGGGGAAGATAGCGCGAGCCGTGAGCCAACGACTCATGTGGTTGCGTGAGATGTGATAGAGCATGGAGTCGCGCGGTATCTTGAAGATATTGTCCTGCAAGTCTTTCAAACTACGGATGCGTGTGATGACGGCATGCGTCTTCGGATTGCGGAAGATGAAGTCGCCGAAGCCCATGTGCTCCTCCAACAAGTGGCGTAGGTCGACACTGAGCATCTTCGAGTTCTTATCGACAAAGCGGAAGCCCTCGCGCTCAGCCCGTTCACGGTTAGCCGACTCGGAACTCTCCATGATCAGCGGCAGGAACTCGTCCTCACGACGAATGGCCTCAAGCAACTTAAAGCCGGCCTCAGGGTCTTTCTCGAGCGACGAGGCGCCAGCGCCCACGATCTGCGAGCGCTTGGTGGAATGGTAAGGAAAGCGCACATCACTGATGACACCTAAGCAATTGTTCTTGTAGCGCTCATAGATGCCCAACGCCTCCTCGTAGGTTCGAGCCAGCACCACCTTGGGCCGGCCACGCATGCGAAGGTTGGCGGCATGACGGTTGAGGGCCTCAGTGGAGAAGTTCTTACTCTGTTGCAAGATGTAACCATACAGATTGGGCAAGATGGAACTGTAGAAGCGGATGGAGTCCTCCACCAACAGGATCATCTGCACACCCGCCTCCTTGATGTCGTGCTCCAGGTTCATCTTGTCCTCGATAAGCTTGATGATGGACATGATGAGGTTAGTGTTGCCCAACCAGCAGAAAACATAGTCGAAGATGCTAAGGTCCTCGTCTTGCATGCGGCGCGTAATGCCATGCGAGAAGGGCGTGAGCACCACGCAATGGATCTCAGGGAACTTGCCCTTGATGGCGCGCGCCACGGTGAAGGCATCGTTGTCGGCTGTACCGGGCATACAGATCACCAAGTCGATCTTGGTGGTGGCCAGCACCTCCTCAGCCTCAGCGATAGTCGACACCTGCGTGAACGTGGGCGGATAACGAAGCCCAAGCTCCATGTATTCGTTGAAAATCTTCTCTTCCACGCGGCCATCGTCCTCGAGCATAAAAGCGTCGTAGGGATTGGCCACGATGAGCACATTGTAAATGCGACGCATCATCAAGTTGACAAACGTCACATCTTTTAGGATAAATTTATTCCACTCTTGCGGTATTTGGCTCTCCATGATAATATTGCGTAAGATTGACGCCGCTAAGTTACCACTTTTATTTCAGCCCACAAAAGCATTCAGAAGAAAGATGATAATCAACAAACATGCGACAAACCTTCCGCAGCCCTCCATCCGCCCAGTGAGCACCGGAAGGAGCCACCACAAGAGAAGGGCAAAATAGTAAGTGCTCGTACACTATGCGCACCATAACTTTGCTAAGCATCAGCATTGCTACGAAATGGAGTCATGGCAAGCAGGACGAGTAGACCTCCCAAACAAGTCGAAGTGTCGACAATGGAAGAACGACATGCGGAAACAACATATAAATAAGGTGGGAATTGGCAAGACGCTCAGCCCTTCGTGAGGTCGCGAACAACCACGAAAACACACCACAAATCGACCTTGCGGAATAAATTACAAAGGGCACAAACATACGTTATCGCACACAAACATTAAAAAATAACAAAATGCAACCGAGGGCAATAAATTTTTCCAAAAACATTTGGAAGCTATTGAATAAAAGACTATTTTTGCGATGTCAATCATGACATAATGAAACGCGAAGGAGGAGCCAACCTTATTAACCTTTAACATTAACATGCGACAAACGGGCAAAACCGCGACCGCAAAGAACTATTACTACTATGGAAGTTGAAAAAATTATGCAGCAACTGGAGCAGAAGCATCCAGGCGAGTCTGAATTTTTGCAGGCTGTTCGTGAAGTGCTCATCTCAGTAAAGGACGTCTACAACCAGCATCCCGAGTTTGAGAAAGCAAAAATCATGGAGCGCATGGTGGAGCCTGAGCGCATCATCACCTTCAGAGTACCATGGGTGGACGACAAGGGTGAAGTGCAGGTCAACATCGGCTACCGCGTGCAGTTTAACAGCGCCATTGGCCCATACAAGGGTGGTCTGCGCTTCCATGCATCGGTGAACCTCAGCATCCTGAAATTCCTCGGCTTCGAACAGACATTTAAGAACGCACTCACAACTCTGCCCATGGGCGGTGGCAAGGGTGGCTCAGATTTCTCACCTCGTGGCAAGAGCGACGCTGAGATCATGAGATTCTGCCAGAGCTTCATGCAAGAGTTATATAAATACGTAGGTCCCGAGACCGACATCCCCGCTGGCGACATCGGCGTAGGTGGACGCGAGATCGGTTACCTCTTCGGTGAATACAAGAAGTTGACCAGCATGTTCAAGGGCGCTACCCTTACAGGTAAGGGCCTGGAGTACGGCGGCAGCATCCTGAGACCTGAGGCTACAGGTTACGGAGCTCTCTACTTCGTTCACCACATGCTCGACACACGCGGCATCGACATCAAGGGCAAGACCATCGCCGTTTCTGGCTTCGGCAATGTGGCTTGGGGTGCTGTGCAGAAGGCTACCCAGCTGGGTGGTAAGGTCATCACCATCAGCGGACCCGATGGATACATCTACGATCCAGACGGCATCAGCGGTGAGAAGAACGACTACATGTTGGAGCTCCGCTCAAGCGGAAACGACATCGTGAAGCCTTACGCCGACAAGTTCCCCGGCTCTACATTCTATCCTGGCAAGAAGCCATGGGAGCAGAAGGCCGACATCTATCTGACCTGCGCTACCCAGAACGAGCTCAACGGCGAGGACGCACAGAAGATCCTGGCACAGAAGCCTGTTTGCGTGGCCGAGGTGAGCAACATGGGTTGCACAGCAGAGGCTGTGGAGGCTTTCGTGAAGGCCGAGCAACTCTTCGCACCGGGTAAGGCCGTCAACGCTGGTGGCGTGGCAACGTCGGGCCTCGAGATGAGCCAAAACATTATGCGATTGCAGTGGAGCGACAAGGAGGTCGACGAGAAGCTGCACTTCATCATGAAGAACATTCACGAGCAGTGTGTGAAGTATGGCACAGAGCCTAACGGATACATCGACTACGTGAAGGGCGCCAACATCGCCGGCTTCATGAAGGTGGCCAAGGCCATGCTTGCACAGGGCATTGTGTAAGAAGGGCAACTGCCATCGCGTACAAACCATAAATATTGTGAAATATAGAAGAGTACTATTTTTAGGAATCATATCAGTAATAGGTCTTATCCCTGTAGAGGCACAAACTCATAGGGGTAAGGCCTCTTATTATTCAAAAAGGGCGACAGGTGCGCGCACCGCAAGCGGCGAACGACTGCATCACGACAGTCTGACGTGCGCCCATCGCAAGTATCCGTTTGGCACACTCCTGAAGGTGAAGAACGTGTCGAACGGCAAGGAAATCATCGTCAAGGTGACCGACCGAGGCCCCTACGGACGAGGGCGAATCATCGATCTCAGCTATGGCGCCGCAAAAGCCTTGGGCATGTTGTCGCAAGGTGTTGCCATGGTGGAGGTGAGGCGGACCGACGGTCCCAACCCACCCTATCGCATGGACGAAGTGGAACGCGGACTACCCGACTTCGAGTTTGACTTTTCCAAGGCGGCCTACAGCTTCATAGACGACTGGAAAGGTGACGAAGAGGAGGTGGACCATGGAATGACCGAAGAGGAACGTCTCATGGAAAAGAAAATGCCTACTGCAAAGCAATCGCAGGAAAAACGGCGAAAAATACTCGCCCGACACAACGCCAACCTACATGCAACGGGCGAAAGCGGCGAGAAGGCGCAAAGCACCTCCCACACCCCAAAGCATCAGTCACACAAAGCCGCAACCCCACACCCCGCAAACAAGCACTTAGCTGCCACGAAGGGCGGCAAGCAACAAGCCCATAAGGCCAACGAGAAAAACAAGGAGAAAGACCCCACGTTCTGGAGCAGCGTCTTCGACGACGTGAAGAAATGGTTCGGCGACGAAAAGAACAACGACTAAGCCCCAATCGGCACGCATGCCGATTGGGAACCCCGAATTGGACTACACACAACTTCATCATAAAAAAGCAAATGCGCTGAGAACTCAAAAGAGAACTCAGCGCATTTTCGATATATAACAGGGACGTTGCACCTTGCGGCACAACTTGCAACTACCTTATTTTACAGTCGGAATGTTAAACTCGGTCACCTTAGAGATATGAGTGTTTCCTTGGATGACACTCACGCAAAACTTAGCGGATCCATTCTTCAAACGACCATCGGCCTTGACCATGGCCGTATAACGGATGCCCTTACCGGGTTGAATCTGCTCCACGTGCATGTTGGGCGACACGAAGATATGCTTGTTGCCTGTAGCCTCAACCACCGTGGGTTGGATGTCGTAGACCGTCCGCGGACCACGGTTCATCACCTCAAAGATAATCTTGCAGAGCTCTCCGCGCTCTATCTGCCCATTCTGGTTGGCGTCTACGAAGCGAGCGTTTACGATCTCAAGCGTAGGAGTGTACGAAAAGCCCTGGGCCATCTCGTCCACACCCGACTGCAACGGCATGGTGGTCTCAGGCTGCTGGGCGGTATAGTCGCCCGTGTAGTCGGATGAGTTGAAATCATAGATGCGATCGTCGCCACTATTGGTAGCATCGAAACCGCTGCCATAAGTGTCGTCGGTGGCCACATCGTTCCAGTCGGAATGCGACGCCACATCGCCCACGTCGTTCTCGGCATGGCGACGATGGGCACGCGAAGCCGCACGCTCGGCTTTATCGCGCTTATACTGGTCCAGTTCCTCTTGCTGCTTTTGGTCTTTGGCCTGGCCGATGGCGCCACCCACGATGGCACCGCCCGCCATACCCACAATGGTTCCAATATCCGAGCCACGCGGACCACCGGCTATGCCGCCAATGGCTGAGCCCAAGACACTACCCAACGTGGTGCCGGTGTAAGCACCGGCACCCGCGTAAGTATCGCAACCACTAAGCAAGAGAGTGGCTGCCATCATGACTATGATTGGCTTTTTCATTAACCTTCATCTTATTAACCTTTGGCAAAGATACAAAATAACGACCAAACGCAAGGGCTAAAATCCCTAAAATCGAATAGGGAAATCCCCACAATCGCTCCTTTACAAGCAATTGCCCCCCCCTGGGCTACCCCCACACTTCCTCCACGATCTCGCGCACAAGGGCCAGCTTGGCCCACTGCTGCTCCTCGGTCAGTTTGTTGCCAATCTCGCACGAGGCGAAGCCACACTGCGGACTCAGGCTAAGACGCTCAAGGGGCACATACTTGGCGGCCTCGCGGATGCGGGCGATAACCGAAGCCTTATCCTCGAGCACAGGCGACTTCGTGGTGATAAGTCCCAATACCACGCGTTTCTCCGGCGTGACCAGCTTGAGCGGCTCAAAGCCTCCTGAGCGTTCGTCGTCGTATTCCAGGTAATAGGCATCCACATTCTCCTTCGCAAACAGCCAGGGGGCCACAGGATCGTAGGCTCCCTTCGTGGCGTAGCACGAGTGGTAGTTGCCACGGCACACATGGGTGTTGACGGTCAATCCTTCGGGCTTGTCCTCAATGGCGAGGTTGTTCACCTTGAGGTATTGGAGGGCTTCGTGCTCAAGGGTGAACCCTGAGCCTGCCATCGACTTCCAAAAATCATCGTCGACAATCATGCCCCACGTGCAATCGTCGAGCTGAACGGTACGGCAACCGGCCGCATACACCTCATGGAAAAAGGTGCGATAGGCAGCGGCGATATCCTGCAGGAGCTCTTCGGTGTTGGGATAATACTCGCGCGTGTTGCGGGTGTTGTCGCCACGAAACAGCTCGGCCAGAAACTGTGCGGGGGCGGGAATGGTCAACTTTGCCTCAACACCATCCTCCTCAAACTGCTTGACATACAGGAAATCTTGGATAAACGGATGGTTCTCGCCCGAGATCCTGCCCGTGAGGCGCAGTGAGCCGTGGGTGGTCTCCTCGCCGTGGAACTGGTAACCATGGTCGAGCTCGATGTGCTCCACCCCGTTCAATCCCCACATAAAGTCGAGATGCCAATAACTACGCCGAAACTCTCCGTCGGTGATGTAGTGCAAACCACATGCCTTCTGCTTGGCCACAACGTCGGCAATCTCGCGGTTCTCAACCTCACGGAGCGCTTCGGCTGAAATCTCACCAGCCGCAAAACGAGCACGTGCTTCCTTCAACGCAGCGGGACGAAGATAACTGCCTACGGCTTCAAAATGTCTGTTTCTAAGGGTACTCATAATCTTGATTTGTTTGAATTGTTATTGAATGATGGGCGCAAAATTACAAAGCAGACATTTAATCACCAAATATTCTTGCGTATTCGGAAATATTTCCTAATTTTGCGGTTATAACAAATGTTTCTCAGAATATTATTCTTCCGAAAATGACAAATCAAGAATCGCTCGACGAGACAGACATCAAGATCCTGAAGCTATTGCAGCAGAATTCTCACATGACAGTAAAGGAATTGGCGGCGCGGGTTCACCTGTCCACATCGCCCACGTTCGAACGGCAGAAGCGATTGGAGCGCGAGGGGTATATCAAGCGATACACGGCCGTGGTCGACCATCACAAGATGGGACACAACGTCATCGTGCTATGCAACATTCGACTCAAGCAACACACACACGACTTGATTCAACAATTCATGGACACGGTTCAATCGATAGACCGAATAACGGAGTGCTACAACACGACCGGCGACTACGACTTCCTGATCAAGGTGTATGCACACGACATGAAAGACTACCAAGACTTCATGCTCAACACCCTGGGAAACATCGACTGCATAGGAAGCTTGCACAGCATCATCGTTATCGGAGAGATAAAGGACTCCCATTACATTCCCGTAAGCGAAAAGAAATAACCGCCAAGCGACACCAACACATCCCAAGCGTCGCTTCACACCCAAAGGGAGCATCGCCCCACGTAGCCTCATGCCAAGGTCTCTCCCTACGTTGCCAAAAAGCGCAACAAACTATACATCAATCTACATTGTTGTTTTCAACCAACGCCCATTGTGCCTCCAAATACGCGATTCTCGCACATTTTTGTAACCACCTCACGGTCAGAACGTTATCACACAATAGCATTATTCCGCACACGACCACCCACAACAAGCACTACGAAAGATGCCTTTTCGCATTGCGAAACATGCCCAGCGGCAGTGCGAAAGACGCCAAACGGTGTCTCGGTTAGCCATGTTTCGAAACTCGAAAGATGCCTAACCGCAAGCGGTAATCTCACTTGGGACGTATCGAAAGGGCAAAAACGACTTTTCCACGCTCTATTTCGCGCAAAAATCCAACACAACTTTTCCACCAAATATCCGTACAGCACCAGATGGTCTTACGGGTGCTTACCATGTCATAAGAAGGGCGGCCAAATCGCACGACGCGAATTGACGAGGAATGCCTGCACCCAAGTTGTAGTAAGCACCATAGCCAAGCGCAATGGCGACCAACAAGTGGAAGTCAGGCAATGCACGGAGCTAAAGGCGCGATTGTTCGAGCTGCACAAGAATCCAGGGCTATTGTCACCCCCGCTAAAACGGAAGGTTTTCGTTAAGCCGAAAAGTTGTTGTTTGGGAGTATCCAAAGTTGATGGAAACTTACGGCATCATCCATTCACTTAGGGGGGAATATTCAAGAACATGAGTCTTACAAAAGACTCAGCCAAGACAAAACTTCACGAATGGTATGACAAGGTTACTGAATCCACACTGAGAGAAAAAAGTCTGTCAGGGACACCATAAAGATCTACGAGGACGAAATCCTCAATTACTTCATTTCACGCGATATTAACGCATCGGCGGAATCACTCTATTCTAAACTGAAGGCTTTTAGAAGCCAACTACGTGGAGTAAGGGATATTCCTTTCATTTTCTATCGAGTATCGTTAGTGCTTGGTTAGCCCTACCACGGATTATATCGGATGAGCCTTTCTTCTCATCGGGAGTAAGGTCGTTTACATCCAGCAGCATAAAAGGAACAGAGATTTTTTATGTTTTTCTTGGTTTTCCGATTTTTAATTCTTAATTTTGCCGCAAAATCAAAATATAGGATTATTATAAGTAATTTCGAAGTTGCTTTTCACTTTTAATATATCTTCAAATATCATAATT
>OBIB01000566.1_pt1 | contig 13661 bp, 9 predicted proteins | sample 1496261 | NCBI WGS metagenome assembly OBIB01 (sample SAMN05065771, study PRJEB22554) | human gut metagenome | biome: ENVO:2100002; feature: ENVO:00000062; material: ENVO:00002003 | host: Homo sapiens | place: USA
AGGTAGGTCAGCCACAGGTTATCTACAAGGAGATTGATGGTGTGAAGTGTGAGCCAGTAGAGGAGTTGACAATCAATGTACCAGAGGAGTTCGCTTCCAAGATGATTGATATGGTAACTCGCCGTAAGGGTGATATGACCTCTATGTTGAACATGGGCGAGCGTGTGGATATCGAGTTTGATATTCCTTCTCGTGGTATCATCGGTCTTCGTACCAACGTGTTGACAGCTTCTCAGGGTGAGGCTATCATGGCTCACCGCTTCAAGGAGTATCAGCCATACAAGGGTGAGATTACTCGCCGCAGCAATGGTAGCATGATTGCCTTGGAGACAGGTACTGCATACGCTTATGCCATCGACAAACTTCAGGATCGTGGCAAGTTCTTCATCGACCCAGGTGAGGAGGTTTACGCTGGTGAGGTCGTAGGTGAGCACGTTCATGAAAACGACCTCGTTATCAACGTAACCAAGGCAAAGCAGTTGACTAACGTCCGTGCTTCAGGTTCTGATGACAAGGCTCGTGTGATTCCTAAGACCGTGATGAGCTTGGAGGAGTGCTTGGAGTACATCCGTGAGGACGAGTATGTAGAGGTAACTCCTAAGAGTATGCGTATGCGCAAGGTCATCCTCGACCACTTGGAGCGTAAGCGCAGTAACAAGGATTAAGCTTTAGCTTGAGATATAAATGGATCCGTAAGAAATCCCCTCCTGTCGAATGACCTTATTCGGCATCGAGGGGATTCTTCTTAATATGAATAAGGTATGGGATTGTGGAAGTTTTTTAGAGAGTTTGCTTTGCCTTGCTCCTTGGTATTGGGAGCGGTGGTGTATCTGATTTTTGCCAATGTTCCCTTCTTGGAACCGTTTGGCGAAGCCGTCGGACCTCATTTGATCAGTTTGATGCCTGTGGTGCTCTTCTGCTTGCTCTATGTCACGTTCTGCAAGATAGAGATCAAGGAGATGAAGCCGAAGACTTGGCATTTTGTACTCCAGTTGATTCGTACTTCCTTGGCGGCACTGATGGTACTTGCCATCTATCTCTTCGGGAGCAATTATGATACGAAGTTGGTCTTGGAGGGTGCTTTCATCTGCTTCATCTGTCCTACGGCAGCCGCTGTGGCTGTGGTCACGGAGAAGTTGGGAGGCAGTATCGGTTCGCTTACCACCTATACCGTCATCGCCAATATCTTTACGATGATTATCATCCCTACACTTTTCCCGATGGTGGAGAAGGGGGCGGATGTCAGCTTCCTCTATATGAGTATGATGGTGTTCCGCAATGTCACTACGGTGCTGGTCGTGCCTTTGATTTTGGCTTTGCTGAGCAGGAGGTTCCTTCCTAAGTTTGTGGCTCAGGTGAAGAGTGTGAAGGACTTGGGCTTCTATATGTGGTGTTTCAACCTCACGATATTGATGGGAGAGACGCTTCGCAACATTCTCCATGCCACTGTGTCTGGATGGATTTTGGCATTGCTTCTCATCGTTCCTCTCTTGGTTTGTCTCATCCAGTTCTGTATCGGCAAGGCGGTCGGCCGTCATTATGGCGATAGCATCAGTGCCGGTCAGGCATTGGGACAGAAGAATACCATTGTAGGTATCTGGCTCACACTTACTTTCCTCAATCCCCTCGCTGCCGTAGCCCCAGGAGCCTATGTCGTTTGGCAGAACTTGGTAAATGGCTGGCAACTATGGTATAAGGAGAAGTATGGGAAGCTGAAATGGTAAATGTTAAAAATCCTAACTCGTAGCTTTTTCTTCTTTTTTAGTCTTGTGTCGGATAAATCAAGTTCTCTTCCTTGATGACATTGAGTACCTCTTCGAGATATTTCTTCGACTCATACTTTGCCATCGGAAGGTCGTGGAGCAAGTAGTTGCCACAGTCCTTGGCAGCCTGACCAGGAATCTCGCCCTCGAAGTCGGCGATAAACTGGAAGGTGCGCTTCATCAGTTCCACGATGTCCTTGCTCTCTAGGTCGCCACGTAGCAAGAGGTAGTTGCCAGTGAGGCATCCCATAGGTCCCCAATAGATGATGCGATCCTTCCACTCCTCGTCATTGCGGAGGTAAGTGGCGGCAAGGTGCTCGATGGTGTGGATGGCACCGTTGTGGAGACAAGGCTCCTGGTTAGGCACTTTCATGCGTATGTCGAAAGTGGTGACGACTTCTCCGCCCACCTCGTCCTTACGACTGACGTAGATGCCACGGAGCAACTTGTTATGATTGATGGTAAAACTTGGAATCTTGTTCATAATATAATATGTTAGAGGCTTTCGAGGAAAGCCTTGGTTACGTTGAAAGAACCTTCTGCCATCTTCGCCCAAAAGTCGAAGTACATCTGAGCTTTGGTGTCTTTGAGAGGCACGTCGCTGATGATGCGGAAGGAGATGAAAGGAGTCTTGTAGATGTGACAGGTCTGAGCGATGGAACAGCTCTCCATATCCACAGCCATGGCATGAGGGAAGTGCTCCAGGATGCTACGCATCTTCTCCTTGCTATCTACAAACCATTCGCCGCTCACAATCTGACCGGCATGAATCTTAGGGTGCTGGTTGTCGGGCAAGTCGTTGATGGCAAGCGCCTTCTCCACATACTCTTGAGGAGTCTTGAAGGTGGCAGGCATACCGAGTATCTGCCCGAACTCGCACTCGTCACCACAATAAGCATCATGATATACGCATTCGGTGGCAACCACCACCTCAGTCACGTTGAGGTTGATGTCGGCACCACCAGCCACGCCCGAAGAGATGATGAGGTCGGGATGATAGTTGTCGATCATCTCCACGGCACCGATGGTACTGTTCACCTTGCCGATGCCACACTGTTGCATCACCACCTCGTTGTCGCCTATCTTGCCGATGACGAAGTCCTTGAAGTTCTTTCGCTCAGTTTGTGACTCGCCGAGCAAAGTCTTGAGTTGCGTGAACTCCTTGTCCATCGCAACGATAATTCCTATTTTCATTGATAATCTTATTACTTTTTCGTTTGCAAAATTACAAAATAATATCTTGTTAGGCAAAAAAGTGAAGAAATATTTTGATGTGTCTGCGATTTATGGTAACTTTGCCGTCAGTTTTGGGTACTATTCAGTTTACGATATGTCGGCAACACTTACATATAAGGAGATTTTTGAGAGGATATACACCGAAAATTATGTTCGGTTGTATTACTATGCCCTGCACATCGTAAACGAGGAGGAGACGGCGAAGGACATTCTCAACGACGTGTTTACGATGCTGTGGAAAAACATCTCCCATGTGGAATCGTCCAATGTGAATGCCTATCTGATGACCTCCGTTCGCAACAAGGCGGTCGATTATCTCCGTCACAATGTTCTCCAAAGCCATTATTCCGAAGAGTATCTGCATACCGCAGAACAGTATTACACCGATTATTCCAACGAGAAAGACTTGTTGGTGGAAGAGATGCTCGCTCATCTCACACCGCCAACCGACCAGATATTGGAGATGTGCTATCTCCGACGGATGAAGTATGCCGAGGTGGCTGAGGCTCTCCATATCAGTACGAGTACTGTGAAGAAGCATATTATCAAGGCTTTAAAAACATTAAGAGAACTTTATCGGGGCAGGAGGGAATGCCCGATTTAGGAGCTTGCTCGTATCTATATATAATAAGGTGTATCGCTTTTGTGGTGCCTATATATAATAAGGTGAACATTCCAAGAAGGGAAAACGATATGAACAATGAGAAAAATTATAAGATAGAAGATTATACACGTGAGGAAGTCTCAGTGAGAGATTATTTCTTGCGGGTGGCTCATCCAGCTCCCAATGTGCAGGATGAGCTGAAGGCTTTCATGCAGCAGCAAACCGAATCGTTGCCAGTGGATGAAGACTCGCAAGACGAAGCCAAGTCTCCCGACTTGTATATGGAAGAGGAGGAGAATCATCGCATCCCATTGAGAGGCATCGGTATCGCCTTGGCGATAGCTGCTTCCTTGGCTTTGGTGCTCATCCTGCATTTCGGCAAACAGAAGTCTAGTTTGAACGTGCCGGAAGGTGCCGTTGTGGCATACGAGGCAGATGCTGACCAACAAGCTGATGGCGTGACTTTGCAAGCGGGCGATGCCGCCCCCGTCTCTATCTCGACGAGTAAGACGGCTTGTGCGAAGGTCGATGCTTCTGCGCTGGCTGGCGATGCGAGTGGGACGCAAGGCACCACCGTCGTTCGCAATGTCTTGACCACGCCATCCAATGCTACGGCAGAGGTGGTCTTGGCGGACGGCTCGGTTGTCAGCGTCAATGCAGGCAGTCGATTGGTTTATCCGCAGAAGTTTACTGGGGCGACAAGAGAGGTGGAACTCCAGGGTGAGGCATATTTCAAGGTGAAGCACGACGAGAGGTATCCTTTCATCGTCAAGGCGAATGGCATCTCCACGAAGGTATTGGGCACGGAGTTCAATGTCCGCTCTTATTCCAAGAATTATACCCACGTCACTTTGTTGCAGGGTAGCGTGCTCGTTAGCCTTCTCTCCTCCAATGCCTCTTCAGCCCAGCCGTCTATGTCCAAGCGTTTGAAGCCAGGTGAGGATGCCTCTTTGCAAGGCGGCTTCCTGTCCGTTCACGCTGTAGATACCGAGATATATACTGCTTGGAAGAATGGAGAGTTCTACTTCGACAACGAGTCGCTCTTGGACATCGCCAAGGAAATCGGCAAGTGGTACAATGTGAGTGTCATCTTCCGTTCTCCAGAGAAAATGCACGCTCGCCTCTTCTTTGCCGCACCAAGGGATGGCGGAATCGAGGAACTCTTGGAGTTGCTGAATGGCTTGGGTAAGGCGAAGTTCAGTTACAAGGATGGACAAGTGACGATAGAATAGAAAGGTACCTTATGAAACGTAGATTAAGTTTATTTCTCTTGTTGGGAATGGTATTGGCTTCTTTTGCTGCAAATGGCATTCAAGTCTCATATATAGAAATATATCGTGAGATGGAAGAACAGGCTGTTCCCGACAAGAATTTCTGGAATCTTCTGACGGATGGCGAACGCTCGTCCTTTGTCTGGATTCAAGACTCTACGATACCAGCCAAGTTTGGTCGTGTGGACGGCAGGTATGAGGTTTGGAAGAATGTTCGTAAAGATGGTGAAATGGTCTATAAGGGAACTGTAACGCAGCCTCAAAGCTATTATGAAGAACCGATTCCAAATCTGGATTGGGAGATGCTTCCAGGTGATTCTACGATATGTGGCTATCCTTGTCAGAAAGCAAGAGTGACCTTTAGGGGAAGAACTTGGACCGTGTGGTACACGTTGGAACTACCTTATTCTGATGGACCTTGGAAATTGTGCGGGCTTCCCGGATTGATACTAAAAGCCGAAGACTCAAAGAGAGACTTCTTGTTCTCAGCTTATCGCATATCGCAAGTTGATTTGCCAACTTGGAAATTGAGTACACGTTCCTTCCAAAAGACAACTCCATCTAAGTATGCAGCCCATGTCATATCAGTATTTGCGGATATGAAGACATCGGGATTTGTGAAAAACATGGATGGCAGTATTACCTTTAGTTCTGAAAATATGAAGCCAGATCCTAAAACGGCTTGCCTTTATGAATATTTAGACGATGATAAAAAGTGAAGTTGATGATGAAAAGAGAGATTGCTTTGGTGTTGGGACTTTGGATGTCCCTCTGCCTCTTTGCCCAAGACGGCAAGACGTATTCGGGTAAGGTGACGGATGCCAGTGGTAATCCATTGGCTAGGGTTTCTGTGCTCTTGCTCAACCCCAAGGGCAACACCGTGAAATTTACTCGGACCGATGCGAAAGGCAAGTTCTCTATCGCAGCTCCAGAAGGCAAGGAAATCGACAAGATTGCTTTCGTCAATTTGGGTTATGCTCGACAAAATATCGAAATCGGAAAGTTTGTCAAAGGTGACAAGACTGTGAAGATGGAAGAGAAAGTGCAGGAGATTCGAGAGGTGGAAGTACGACCGGAAGTCTTCAAAATCAAGGGTGATACCATCACCTATTCTGTTTTGGGACTTCGTGAGAAGCAAGACCGAACCATCGAGGATGTCATCTCTCGCATCCCTGGTATCCGTGTAGATGTGTCGGGACAAATCTCCTACAATGGTACGAACATCAACAAGTTTTACGTGGATGGAAAGGATATGGCTGGCGACAGTTATGCCATGGTGAGCAAGAACCTCTCAGCCGACAAGGTGGATAGCGTGGAAGTACTTCGCCATCACCAACCCGTCAAGGCTCTGCAAGGCAAGAGTTTCAGCGAGGCGGCTGCTCTCAACCTGGTGCTCAAGGAAGGTGTGAAACTCCATTGGACGGGTACGGCAGAGCTAGGAAGCGGTATGTTCCTGCAAAGTCCGTGGCACTGGACTCGCAAGGTGCGCTTAGTGGAGATGTACCTGGGCAACAAGATGCAAGCCATCACGATGTACAAGCACAACAACATCGCCGAGGATATGGAGCGAGAGGTGATGGGCTTCTCTATCGACTATAGCGACCGAAGTCCTATCAGCAATATTGGCTCCATCGGTACGGGGCGTTATGGATTCAATAACAGTCACATGGTAGCGACCAACTGGTATTTCAAGACAGGTGAGAATAGTCACACTCGCCTGCAACTCACAGGTTTATGGGATAATAGTACAGATCATAATTACAGTGAACAGACCTATCTCGATGTATCCGACAATGCCAAGATGGTGCAAGAGCGTAATGCAAGTACCTATACAAGCCATTGGAAGGCAAACGTGAACTATTCTTATAATGCCAAGAATTTCTATCTTCGCAATGATATGACGGGAAATTTGGAGCTCGACCATTCCCATTCGCTTACCATGCTGAATGATAAGCGATTGTATGAGCGTGCCATCCCTCACAAGCGCAGCATCTCGAACAACTTGGACATCAGCTTGCCTAGCAAGGAGGGGTTCAATAGCCTTCGCTCTACATTCGCATATAGTTATTTGCCAAGCCGCCTCTTGCTCTATAATGGAACAGAGGAGCAGGTCAATCTGAAATCCACGACTTGGGAAACTCGATATACTCGAAGTTTCTCTTTCGCTAAATACTTTTATTTGATGGCGGATGCAGGGTATGATATGGCAAGAAAGAATGAAATCGTTTCTTACAATGATACCACGGCTTCGGTGAAATATCAGAAAGACAAAGTGTATTTGGAGCCCGGTCTGCAATTTCGTAAGTCAGATTTTAGTGTGCGTGCCAACCTTGATATAATGTGGCTATCTCGCCGTTTCGATACCGATAAGGACAATCGTTTTGTTTTCGAACCCAACGTGTCGGTGGAATGGTCGATTCTCTCGTTTTGGAATTGGCGCACGGACTATCGCCATACCTTCTCGCCAAGTGGCTTCTACGAAGTGAATCCGCTACGCATCTATACCTCTTATAATATGGCTTCTAGCGGAACGGGTGCTAATAATCATTCCGCAGGTGATGAGGTTTCTACTGGCTTGCAGTATCAGACACCTGGCTTTGGCTGGAGTGGCGACATTCGATACTCTTACAATACCAATTACTATAACACGCTCTTTGAAAGTAAGTTGGTGGATGGCGTTTATACTCGCAATAGCATAAATGAAAAGAGTCGTTCCGTCAATCAGTCGATTGATGGCGGTATAGGTCGTTCCTTCCGTGCCATGCGTACCAACCTCAACTTCTCTTGTGCTTATAGTTGGTCAAGCAGCGACATCATGTATCAAGACGTGAAGACCAAGAGCGATATGGAGTCGTGGGCGATGGGTTTCAATTGGAAGATGCGTCCTTGGAAGGTTTTCAATTTTGAGGAACGTTCTTCTTTCAATATCTCCAAGCAGAAGTCGGCAGACAGGGAGACAGTCTATCGTCACTTCTTCCATTCTTTGAATCTCTATTTGCTGCCAGGACATTGGCAGTTGTCTGTGAAAAATGAGTGCCGCCATTCTCCTGATGGCTCGGAGAAGTTCTCCTTCTTCTCTGATGCCGCCTTGTCATACAAGACGCAGAAGTATGAGATGAAGGTGACATGCAATAATCTCCTCGGTACCAACAAGCGAGAATACCGCTTTCTCTCCATCACAGGCAGCTCGTATTCCATCACCGAGCTGCGACCAAGGGAGGTCTTGGCAAGTGTGATATTCAATCTATAAGTGTACTTTATAGGCAAATTTGTAAAGAACGATGAATATGGTGGAGAATAGAATTAGTTGAAAGTCAACTTGTGCAAAAAATGCACTGGTTCGATTAGAAGACAATAGAAGAATTCCTTATTATTAGGTAATTGGTGGCATTGACGCTGATGATAGCAGAAAGCCGTACGGAAGAGAAAGATGTGATGGTAAAGGTAGTGGTAAATCTGATAAATAAGGATAATCAATAAAATCTATCAATTTGTGTGTAATCGGGCATGTTTTGAAAGAAAAATGAAAGTTTTTTCAACTTTTTTCTTTCAAAGCGTGCCCGATTTTTGCATTTCTCCGTATCTTTAATCAAAAACAATAAGGTCAAAAGCATAAAAACATTAGTAATGCGTATGAAAAAGAGAGAAAAGAAGAGAGGGTTGACGACCCTATTGATGCTCTTGCTCTTTGTCGCCGTAGCATCGGCACAAGGATTGAGCAAGAAATTCAACGTCAACTTCAAGAACACTCCTCTGCCCACGGCACTCAAAAGTATCGGCAAGCAGAGTGGAGTACGTGTCGAATTTGCCTATGATGACGTGAAGTCGTACAAGGTGAATGCCAATCTGAAGTCGGTCAACGCCGAGACTGCGGTGAAGACCGTCATCAGTCATCATCCCCTTACTTATAAAGTGGTGGGAGGCAAATTCATCATCGTATCGAAAGACGAGTCGCATAAGCAAGTGACTCCCAGTAAAGACTATTCGCAAGTCGATATTGATGAAACGCCAACCACAGCACAAAGTGGAAAGACCATCCGTGGTAAGGTAGTGGATGAAAAGCACGAACCATTGCCTGGTGTCAGCGTGAAGTGTGCCAACAGTCGTTTGGGTACATATACCGATATGAACGGTGAGTTCGCCTTTGTTTTGCCAGAGAACCATGGTCCTTATCTCACCTTTTCTTATATAGGAATGCAATCGCAGAGAGTGAAACTTTCTGCCAAGAACAGCAACCACATGCAAATCGTGATGCATGAGGATGCTGGGGCTTTGGATGAGGTCGTGGTGACAGGTTATCAGGTGCTCGACAAGCGAAGCCTTACCTCAGCCGTCACTTCTGTGAAAATGAAGGACTTGGAACGTGCCGATATGAGCAGCCTTGACCAGATGTTGGAAGGCAAAGTGTCAGACCTCTTGGTCAGCAATAACTCTGCCGAGGTGGGTGTGGCTCCAAAAATCCGTATTCGTGGTACGAGTACCTTGATAGGTAACCGTGAACCACTCTGGGTTGTGGATGGAATCGTTGTCACCGACCCAGTGGCTATCGCCCCAGAAGAATTGAACGACCCTGACTACGTGAACCGTATCGGTAATGCCATCTCTGGTATCAATCCTCAGGACATCGAGCGTATTGATGTGTTGAAGGATGCCGCCGCCACAGCCATTTATGGTACGAAGGCAGCCAATGGCGTTATCGTTGTCACCACCAAGCGTGGCTTCGAGGGAAAGCCTCAGGTGAGCTATTCTGCCAATATCACTTACAAACGTCGTCCGAGATATTCCGACCGATCCGTAGATATGATGTCAAGCAAGGAGAGAATCCAATTGTCACGTGAGTTATACGATGCTAGATATTATTATAACAGTGATGCCACACTCGTAGGTTACGAGAAGGCAATGGACGACTTGAACAATAAGCGAATTACATACGATGAGTTTGCCAATCAAGTTTCGGCGATGGAAAGCCAAAATACTGATTGGTTCGACTTATTGTGTCAAGATAGTTGGTCTAACCAGCATACTGCAAGTTTGAGTGGAGGCTCTCAAAAGTCTAGATATTATGCCTCATTGGGTTATAATCGAGACAATGATGTTATCAAGGTTAACAAGAATGAGCGTTATACTGCTTCCATGAACTTGGATAATACTTTCAGCAAGTTACTTTCTGCATCTTTTTCCTTTAATGGCTATCATTATAAGCGCCATTATTATCAAGATGATCTGGCACCGCTTAATTATGCTTATACAGCTTCTCGTGCCATCAATCCATTCAATGCAGATGGAACTTATGCTTACTATCAGAAGAAAGTCAACAAGTATGATACCTATAACTATAATATACTTAATGAGTTGGACAATAGCTACAAAGAACAAGTCACCAACTCTTTTACTGTGTCAGCCAATTTGAAATTCCATTTCGCAGATTGGCTCAATGCCAATGCCATCTTCTCCATGACTAATCAGAATACCGATATGGAGGGTTATTGGGGTGAGAAAACCAGTTATGCGGCACAGTTGAGAGGTAGTAACTATGGCGAGGATATTAGCTATCCAAAATATTCTGAAATGCCACAGGGGGGTGAGTTGACCAAGACCTCAGTTAACTCCCAGAGCTATACCGCTCGTTTTCAGTTGGATGCCAATAAGTATTTCGGCGAGGATGACAAGCATAACATCTATGCTACCTTTGGTATCGAGATTAACTCCGATAAATATAAGAGCTATAAGACCATTAATCGTGGTTATTATCCTGATAGAGGCAAAACATTTGTTAGCAATATCGATCCTTCAATCTATACATCATACGCCACATGGTTGTCAAGCAATGTGCCTAGTGTGACGGATAACTTGACCAATACGTTCTCCACCTATTTGTCTCTTACATACGCTTACAAGACATTGTGGAGAATCAACTTGAATGGTCGTATAGATGGTTCTAACAAGTTTGGTGACCGAAGTAACGACAAGTTCTTGCCTATTTGGTCACTTTCTGGAAGTTATGATTTGAGTAGCTTGTTTGGCAAGGTGAAGTGGATGGATTATATTAATTTGAAAGCTTCATACGGTTTTCAGGGAAATATGCTCGATACCGAGTCTCCATTGATGACCATCCGAAAGGGTACCAAGGACACCTATTATAATGAGTTTGTCTCTACTATTCAGAATCATCCGAACCCAGATTTGAAATGGGAGAAGACCCATTCATATAATGTGGGCATTGACTTGAGCCTCTTCGACCATCGCTTGGAGATGGAAATGAACGCTTACTATAAGAAGACGAATGATGCCTTTATGACCAAGAAGGTGTCTTCGGTGAACGGTGTGTCTTCTTACGTCATTAATGGTGGCGATGTTACCAATAAGGGATATAGTTTTGACATTACTTACAATGCTATCCGCAACAAGGACTTTCGTTGGACACTTTCTACCTCTATCTCAAAGGTAATCAACTCTGTGGATTCTAAGCCTGACTCGCAGACTTATGATCTCGAAGATTTCCTCGATGGCACGGCGGTCGTAGAAGGTAAGGCCGTCAATACGTTCTATAGTTATAAGTTTATTGGATTGAGTCCATACGACGGAGGACCTCTCTTCGATGATTATGGTGACAACCCTGCTTTGTTGCGTGGCTTGTCCAAGTATGATGTCTTTACTACCGTGCTGGAGGCATCGGGCAAACGAGATGCGGATATTCAAGGTAGTTTGACAAATACCTTCCGATATAAAAACTGGCGCGCATCTGTGTCTTTGGGATATAGTTTGGGAGCCAAGACTCGTCTTTTTGCTATGTATGGTAGTGCTGCTTCTGGGGCAGCTTATAGTTCTAGTATATATCCTGACAAGAACTATAGCCGTGATTATTTGAATCGATGGAAGCAACCAGGTGATGAAAAGCATACCAATATCCCATCCATTGTTTCTTACAACAGTGAGGCTTATTATAAGTATTGCCGCCATTGGTCTGATTTGTCTGATTACGGAGATATACCTAAAATTGCAAATAATTATTGGGATATGTATGACTATAGCAATATCCGTGTGGTCAGTGCCGATTACTTGAAGTTGCAGAGCATGAGTCTTACATACGAATTCCCAATGACGACGTTGAGCCGCATCGGTTTCCAACGTCTTGCGGTATCGGCATCTGCTTACAACCTCTTCTGTATCTGCGACCCAGCCTTGAAGGGACAGACCCCTACGCAAGGTGGATTCTCGACTGTTCAGTTGAGCGACCGCCCAAGTTTCTCTTTGGGTCTGAATGTGATATTCTAATATATGATAGATATGAAATTAACAAAGATAATAACATATACAATTATGGGCACCTTCATGTTGGGTGCTCTGATGTCGTGCTCAAGTGATTTCTTGAAGGAGTATTCCCAGGACTTGAGCCGAGTGAAGACGGTAGATGACCTCAACGAGTTGTTGGTGGGCGATTGCTATCTGCCTAAGGGATATTTCAACATCAGCCATAACAACTTTGTTGTTCGCAACAGCAATTATGTTATCTTGCATTTTATGAGCGATGAGTTGCAGGAAAATATTCCTGAAAATACATACGACAATAATGGTGGTAGCTTTAGAGAGACCATGTTCCCATACTTTACTTGGCAGCAGAACTTGTATGTAGATACCAACGGCAAGAGCTCTTATGAGGAACAGGAAGATACGTATTGGAGTTTGGCATACGAGAAAATCAACAATTGCAATATGGTGTTGGCTGAGGGGAAGAATCTCTCTGTGGAAACTGAGACTGAGAGAGCCAAGGTGCAGCGAATCCAAGGTGAATGTTACTTCCTGCGCGCCTTCTATTATCTCACTCTTGTCAATCTCTATGGAAAACCTTATACGCCAGCTACCGCAGCTACCGACCCTGCTGTGCCTATCAAAATTTCTGAAAGCGTAGAGGACAAGGAATTCCAAAGAGCTTCTGTGGCAGAGGTGTATCAGCAGATTTTGGATGATTTGGCCCAGGCTGAGCAGTTGCTGGAAAATGTACATGAAAACCTCAGTATCTATCATGCTAATATTGATGCCTTGTATATTTTGCGCAGTCGTGTAGCTCTCTATATGCAGGATTGGCAAACTGCAATCGACTATGCGCAGAAGGCTATCAATCATAATGGAACACTCTACAATCTGATAGGCACAGATGGTAGTGGATATCCGATGAACTTGTCAAATCCAGAGGTTGTGTATAGCAATGGCAGCAGTATGTTGGGCAATATGTTGCAGATACATCCTCAAAAGGCTAGTGGTTGGAGTAATAACACACCTATATGGATCGTTTCCGATGAATTGTACCATCTTTTTAGTGACAAGGATGCCAGAAAGGTAACCTATATCACCACAAAGGATGATGTTGATGAAAACAAACCTACCTATCATAAGATTGACAATAGCATAGCTTCATATGGTAAATATAAGGAGGTAAGCGATGTGTTTTCTATTCGCACTGCTGAGGCTTACCTCAATATGGCTGAGGCGAAGGCTGAAATGGGAGAGGATGAAGAGGCTTGCATTTGGCTCACCCAACTTCGTCAGAAAAGATTGAGCGAAGATGCTGAAGTCAACTTGTCGGGGGCTGATTTGATGCAGACAATACGTGATGAGCGACTTCGTGAACTTTGTTTCGAGGGACACCGATGGTTTGATTTGCGTCGCTATATGGTCGATGTCAAGTATCCATACACCAAAGAAATCACTCATAGCATATCTTTCTTCAATTTCTCCTATCCCTGTCTCTTATACACATCTGACGCTGCCGACGAACTCTAGGGTGTA
>OBIB01000568.1_pt1 | contig 13634 bp, 15 predicted proteins | sample 1496261 | NCBI WGS metagenome assembly OBIB01 (sample SAMN05065771, study PRJEB22554) | human gut metagenome | biome: ENVO:2100002; feature: ENVO:00000062; material: ENVO:00002003 | host: Homo sapiens | place: USA
TGCAGCGTAGTCTCGTGGGCTCGGAGATGTGTATAAGAGACAGCCCCTATACGGTGGCGAAATCAACAAAACGAACACGAAAATCTGCTCCATCTTTGTTCATTTTGTCAATAGACAAATTCCTCTCACTATGGTACAATATAGTTACAGAGATAGGAGCGGGGCCACGCTACCATCATGTCTGCTGCTCGGTTGTCCAGTCGTCTGGACTTCTGAATCGCCATTCAACTGGTCAGTCCAGTCGTCTGGACTCTAATGAAAGGAAGTGTTACAATGGACGCAAATATTATCTCTCAGGTTATCTCCAACATTGGGTTTCCCTGCGCTATGTGCTTGCTGATGTACTATCACATGAACAAGCAGACCGAAGCCCACGCTGAGGAAATCTCCAAGCTCACCAGCGTTATCAGCGATAACACCGTCGCAACGAAACAGCTTGTGACACTGTTGAGTAAGAACGATGGCTAAGAACACCCCATATTGGGACTATGGCAACGATTACTTACACCTTGGTAATGTAGTCTATGACTTCACTGACAAGAACAAGTTAGTCACCGACCTAGTTCGTTACATGCTTATCCGTACGCAAGCGATGTTCGAGTACACGGGGCTTCCCGAAACAATCCCCCAGAAGTTTCTGGAAGCATATGTCCAGTCGTCTGGATTTGCCGGCATCGTCAAGGTAAGGGGTGAGTTGTACGCGATGTGGGGCGGTTTAGGCGGAGTCCCCGATGTGTATTATCAACCAACAGTTCTTACTGTTGCAAACCCCGCTTTGCACTATGATGGTTCGTTGGAAATCGGAAAGGACTGCGAAATCATTCGCAATGATTTCCTCTTAGAGGGCCTGAAGCCGCTGTGTTCCCGTTACGCGACACTGCTGGCAGAGAACTTCATTTCTATCCGCATGGCGTCAATCAACAAGCGAACGCAGACTTTCCTGCGGGCCGACAATGACCGCGACAAAGACGCCGCAGACAAGTTCGTAAAAGACCTTGTAGACGGTAAACTTTCGGCAGTAATGACTACTCCGTTCTTTGACGGTATAACGGCGCAACCCTATGGCCAGAACTCCGGTTCGTCCCAGATTACGGAACTTACCGAACTTCATCAGTATCTTGAATCCAAATGGTTTAACGACCTTGGACTTCAGGCTAACTATAATATGAAGCGTGAATCCCTGTCTGCCGCGGAACTCGGTCTGAATAATGACATTATGTTGCCCATGATTGACCAGATGTTGTTATGCCGACAGCAAGACCTCGAAAAGGTGAACGCCATGTATGGTACGAATATTTCAGTGAAACTTTCTTCGGCGTGGGAAGATGTTCAGCTGGAATCCGAGTACGCCATCAAGGAAATGAAAACCGAAGCCGAGGGAGTCCAGTTGTCTGGACAGGAAAACGAACCTGACGGTAAACAGAAAGAGGGTGATGATGATGGAGACAATCAACCTGAACAAGATGATTGATGTGTACGCCAACTACACAACGGACGGCGGTGTGTTCTCGCCAATGGCAAATGCCCCATGGATTGAAACAATGACGGGAATGAATCTAGACATTGCATATCTGGACGGCCATTCTGGTGAGCGTTACTGTTCCAACTTCATCAATCATCGCCTTGGCGATTCCGCAGTTCTTTCGTCTGACAACAGGACGCTTATTGCAAACATTTTGTGGGCAATGTTCGGTATCCAGTGGACGCGCCGTTGGGCCACTATGAAACCTGTCGATTACGACCCTCTGACCAATTACCAGATGACCGAGGACGAAACTGGAAATCACACAGACACCAGAACCCCAAACCTCACTCGCAAGCACACTGGCACAGATAAGGATGAGGGTTTAACTACTCTGAAGACCCAGAATAATCTCTGGGGATTCAATTCAGACTCCTCTATTCCATCTGATATGCAGGATGGTACCAATACTGCAAATAATACCAACACCCGTGACCTCACCGACACCGAAACCGGAACCGATACCACCTCAGGCGATAACACCCGCAAGCTGACTCGCAAGGGTAATATCGGTACAAACACTTTCCAGAACCTGCTTCAGCAGGAGCGGAGCCTTTGGATGTACAACTTCTTTGAGCAGGTATTCAAGGATGTTGACTCCGTCCTCACTATCCCCATCTACTAAGTCCAGTCGTCTGGACTCAACAAATGAAAGGAATGATTTATAATGACTGTTAATCAGGTAGCAGCTATCGTCAATGCCGTTCAGCAGCAGACTGTCGGCGAAACCGCCATTCAGACCGTTAACCTCGAAGGTCTTATCGACATGGGAAAGCAGGCCCTTGAAGCCACTTCCTACGACAACTATGTCAAAACCCTCGTTGACCACATTGGCAAAGTCGTGTTCGTCAACCGAGCCTATCAGGGGTCTGCCCCGTCCGTTCTGATGGACGGTTGGGAGTACGGCGCAATTCTGGAAAAGATTGCCAGCGAAATGCCTGAGGCCACCGAGAACAAGTCTTGGGAGCTGACCGATGGTACTTCGTATGACCCCAATGTGTTCCACAAGCCCAAGGCTGAAACCAAGTTCTTCTCAAGCCGCGTGACCTTCGAGATCGAGAACTCTATCACCGAGCGTCAGGTCAAGTCCGCGTTCAGTTCTGCCGCCCAGATGATGGGCTTCATCAACATGATCTTCAACGAGGTCGATAAGTCCTTCACCGTCAAGCTGGACGGCCTTATCATGCAGACCATCAACAACATGACCGCTGAAACCCTGCATGACGCTATGCCGACTGACGACTACACCGCCGCTGGCAACGCTCGTGCTGTCAATCTGCTGAAGCTGTACAACACCAAGTTCACCGCGAAACTGACTGCCGAGCAGGCCATTTTCGACAAGGAGTTCCTGCGCTTCGCTGCCTACATCATGGGTCTTTACGAGATTCGTATGCGTTCCATGAGCAAGCTGTTCAATGTAGGCGGCAAGGCTCGTTTCACGCCTTCCGACATGCTGCATGTTGTCATGCTTGCTGAGTTCCAGACCGGTGTGTCCACCTACCTCCAGAGCGACACCTACCACGACCAGTTTGTCGCTCTCCCCAAGGCCGAGAGCGTTCCTTTCTGGCAGGGTTCTGGTACGGACTTCGCGTTCACCAGCACCTCTGACATTCACATCAAGACTGCGAATGGCAACGAGGTCAACGCCGCCGGTATCCTGTGTGTCATGTTCGATCGTGACGCTCTGGGCGTCTGCAACATGAATCGCCGTACCACCACGAACTACAACGCCAAGGCCGAGTTCACCAACTACTTCTACAAGATGGACGCTGGGTACTTCAACGACCTCAACGAGAACTTCGTGGTGTTCTATGTAGCATAACCAACCTACGGGCTGGCGGGTTGCCCGCCAGCCCGTTTATCTTTAGTCCAGACGACTGGACTGGAAAGGAGATAAGATGGCTTTTACAATTTCGTTGTTCAAGACAAATTCGGAGAATAACCGAGTTGTTAAAACGCTTACTGATGAAAAGCAGTTGTCCGGAGAACTTCGTAATCAGACAAGCGTTTTGAATCCTAGTATTAGGATTGAGTCAGCCGATAACATTTCGACTTACAACTACGCTTACATTTCGGAGTTTGGTAGATATTACTATATCACCGACATTGTCAGCGTCAGAACGAACTGTTGGGTCGTTACACTTCGGTGTGATGTTCTTATGAGTTATAAGGACGAAATTCAGGGTCTGAATGTAATCCTTGATAACACGCAGGAAACGGGGTTGAGCAACTATCTTTCTAGCCCTAACTGGGTTAATCTTGTTAAGACTAAGACTGACATTAAGGTTTTTCCGTCAGGTCTTAGCGAACAGGGCGAGTTTATTCTTATTACGGCAGGAGGTGATTCTTAATGGCTGGTACTTATGACTATAGCCAAATGCTTGATTTGGTAGGAGCATATTATGGTTCTGGGTCAGACCAGTGGCTTAAAGTAGCTGGTGCTAAAGAAACTAGCGGCGCTGAACTATTAAAAATACTACAACAGACACCCGGGGTTGAAACCCTTGTAACAGAATCCGGACAGTACGCTGGTTGGCGCTTATCATCACAGCAATCTTACGGAGCAGTTTCTAATGTAGGTTCGCTTGTAAACAGTAATACCGCTGGTGGCGCAGTATCAGTCCAGTCGTCTGGAACGATTCAAGTACCCGGGCAGTTCACAGAAGCCGCTGGTAAGGTTACTGTTAAGTCTGGTGCGGCTGCCGCAGGTACTAAAGCGCTACAATTTGTTAGCGGTGAGGTTATTCCGGCTACTATTGCAGTTGCTACAGGATTAAAACTTGGGTATACAATAGATAAAGCCCTGTACGACATAAATCCAGATATTTTTACATATCTTGGAGCTGAGGGTTGGAATCCCGATGTAATGAAAAACATCTCTCTCATATATCGTGAGGAAGGTCTTCCATTACAGGAAAAATTGTGGAACGGGTTATGGGGTATAAATCCTGATGGTACAACACAGTTGTATGCTGAAGAAACTCAATTTGCATATATGGCTGGGTATTTGCAAGCGGTCGGAATTTTTAGTAATGGCTATAGTTTTCCTAGTTATACTGATGGCGATTCTATCGAGTTTTCAGGTACATCGTTTGCAGATGTTGTTGGAGCGTTATCTAATCATACTGCTGGGATTTCTAATTATAATTCATCAAAATTTCAAAGTCTAGTTGACCATTTCGGACTATCTCTTGATGGAAAATTATTTACATTGATATGTCAAAGACCCAGTACTAAATATACTAATTATCAAATAAATATATATGATAATTTTACTAAAACCGGAGTAGTAAAATATGTATCAGACCATTATAGAGTAACGCTTAATCCTTCTGCCAGTGGGAAAATATATTCACTGAAAGTATTTTCTAATGGTTCATCAGATATGTATTCGTATGATGGTAGTGCGTCATCAGCATATTTTGATGTTACTCCGTATATACGCAGTCCTCAAGATGTTAAGCTTAGTAATTTTGGTAATATTATTAGTCCGCTAAGCGGTGTAGGGACTCAGCCCAATGCAACAACTCCAACAGTTCCTAATACTACTGATATAGCTACTATAATAAGTGCTTTAAAACAGCAGTATCCCGAACTCTGGGATTCCGCGGTCACTAATGATGTTTTGCAACCAGACGGTTCTATCAAGACTTTTACCTATTTGCCACTTCCTACCCCTACTTCAAATAGTAAGTATGATACTCAACCCACTGGTGATGGCTCTGAACAGAATCAAAAAGATACCGATGTTAAACCCGATTCCAGTACCCAGATAAAAGATTCTACTACAACTACCATTGTATCACCACCAGCAACTCCTAACCCGCCCGACACCGGCGGCGGTGATTCTCCGACAGTTGTTCCGCCAGTCGGCAAAGCATCTTCTCTGTGGTCGATTTACAATCCGACCTTGGAACAGGTCAACCAGTTTGGCTCGTGGCTGTGGTCGTCCGACTTTGTTGAACAGTTGAAAAAACTGTTCAGCGACCCCATGCAGGCTATCATCGGGCTTCACAAAGTTTACAGTCCAGTCCAGACGACTGGACAGGATACAATCAAATGCGGGTATCTCGATTCCGGAGTTCCTAGTAAACTTGTAAGTGAGCAGTATGTCACTGTTGACTGCGGTTCTGTGGATATGCAGGAGTATTTCGGTAATGTATTCGATTATCCGCCGTATACCGAAATTTCCATCTATTTACCGTTCATTGGTATTCGTCAGCTCGACCCGTCCGATGTTATGCGTTCAACTATTTCCGTCAAGTATCATATTGATGTACTTACTGGTGCGTGCCTTGCTGAAGTAAATGTTCAGCGTGATGCATCAGGCGGTACTCTGTATACTTTCAGCGGTGACGCGGCAGTTCGGTATCCTGTTTCTAGCGGTTCGTACATGGGAATTGTCAGCGGTCTTATCGGTGTAACCACTAGCATTGTTAGTGGTAATCTGTTACCCGCTCTCGGTGGTGCAACCAGACTTCATACTAATGTTGACCGTTCCGGTTCGTTCACTGGCAACTCTGGTGCGATGGGGTCTAAAGTACCCTATATCATTATCTCTCGTCCGCAGACGGCTATGGCAGATAAGTTTGAAACTCTGTCTGGTTATCCGTCTAACACCTACACTCCGTTGTCGGCGTGTAAGGGATTCACGCAGGTCAAGTATTGCCATGTTGAAAACCTTTCCGCTACCGAAACGGAAAAGAAAGAAATTGAGCGTTTGCTCAAGGAAGGAGTGATTCTCTAATGGGAGTCCAAAGTAATGGTGAGTGGCTGTTTGACTGGCCTACCGATGCACCTCACCAGCTGACCCGTGGTTTCATCAATGATGGCACCGGGATAGACCTCGTTACCACAGCAGTCCAGTCGTCTGGACTGAAGTTCATCTACGCGGCTGAATCTGGCACTATCGACCAGCTTCAGTATTGGGACGGCAGAACCAAAACGGGTATGCAGTCCTACGGCAACATGGTTCGCATCAACCACGGAGTTTATGATGGTGGGTTACTTCAGACTCGCTATGCTCATATGTCTAAGTTACTCGTCAAGAAAGGCCAGAATGTATACCGTGGCCAAATCATCGGATACATGGGTTCGACTGGTAACGCTACTGGTCAGCATCTACATTTCGAGGTTCTTTGGAAGGGTAAACGGTACAATCCGCTTAATTGGCTGGACAATAATTTTGTCAACAAATATGTCAGCGTAGCGAATGGCGTTTACAAGTCTGTCGAACGCGACAGTGCCGTAAACCTTTATTATATCAACGCTGGGCCGCTGTCCAACGGGGACTTCAAAAAGGTCACTGACCTGCTGAAGGAACTCAACATTCAGTATACCACCAAATAATAATAGCCCGGTCCAGTTGTCTGGACCGGGCTATTATTTTACTTTCTTACAATATTAAGAAGTTCGTCGATGTCATCATTATATCCCTTCCAATAACGAGTTTCTTCTACGGTTCTGGAATTGAGATACATAATCTGCGCATATGCGATTATTTTATTGAGTTCCAGTAACTTTTCTTCATCTTTAGTCATTGTTTTCAATCCTTTCTAACATCTGTTTCATAAACTGTCTTGTTACCATAGCGGCCGCAGCATCCGTGCTAATTGCCAGAATCTGCTTATATGTTAATTCTGCATAGTAAATAGGATTAGTGCCATATTTCATGCGGAACTTGATATAACCGCCGCTAATCAACGGTGCCCATACTCTGCATATAGGCGGAACATAACCTCTTACATACGAGCATACTTTGTATGCCTTATCCATTATTCCATTCATATTAGTCCAGTCAACTGGACTCACCTCCTTTCTGGATGTCCTCAATTACATGCTTAATCCACCGTAATTCATCCATACGAGCCTTGTCATACTCAACCATATTGTAATCACGCTGGCTATTCCAAGCGTATATGGAACTATTAAGAACATTTTGTTCCTTGAGAACTATATTATAGAGTTTCTCCAGTCCAGTCATATGTACTCATTCTCCTTTCTGACACCACATGATATAGTTGCGGACGATTTCACCGACTGTGTTGTCCTGATAGAACACCTTTTCCTTGCTGAAGAACGAACAGATTTTGCGCTCGCGTTCGTCAGTGGGTTTGGTAATTTTTCTACGGCGATTCGGCAACGGCGAATATTCAGGACTATAAATCAGTTCGTGGTCAGGGTCTTTCAACTCGGTTGTTTTGCGATGTATAAAGGTAAATATAACATAATTTTCGCGTTCGTCCTTTGTGAAGATAACTTCACACTGTAACATTTCACGGTCAAAGATTATGAAGTAAGTATACAAAACATCGCTAGGCTTATACTTACAAGGGCAATGTGGATATATAGCAATTTCCCATGCACCACCTGTTATCATTGAAAGTTTCGGGTTGTTGAACGCGAAATATTTATCGGACTTTTTGCCCTCTTTGTTCGGTGAATCGGTGTACTCGACCGCGACCGTCAATCCACTTTCGCCGTACTCGTAAACATCAATGTCACCTTTCTTCATTTCCTTGATATGAGTCAGGCCCATTTCTGCGAAGTATGGGCAGTATTGGTTGACGGTGTTACCCATCATGAAGATTTTTACATTGTCGCGTTCACGGATAATGGTTGACAAAACATTCATGAACAGTACGAACTCGTTGGGGAGATAGTAACTGCGTGTAAGAAATTCGTCAAGAGCCGCATTTACAATACCATCATAGTTTGTTGACTTATCATGCTCCATAGCGCTAATTGCAAACGAGTACGCAAATGGTGTTAGAGACTCAACATCCTTGTTCAAAGTCTCATCGAACTTTGCCAGATACCACGCACCACCTTTGTAGTTAATGTGGTCGAACTGGCCTTCAGTCCATTTTGCCAACTCACCATTGTTTACACAACCATCCCACATTGTTTTGGCTCGTTTGCCTTTGAAATCGTCTTGCCAGCGGCGAATCCATGCGGTTTGACCGCCAGTTTTCAAATACTGTTTAATACAGTATTCTTGCACAGCGTAAGTTTTACCGTTAGAACGCTCTCCGAACATAACATTGTAGGTTGCGTTCTTCTGAAGAATATTTTTCAGTTGGTAATACTTCATTTTCTTTTTTGGTCCAGATGACTGAACCGTATCACTTTTCATAGGTTTGCACCCCCAATAGATATTTGATATACTCTGCGTACATTGAGAAAGTGTAGTCTGTCGGTTCCATGTGTATGCCTGACGGTGTATAGAACTCAGCAGTTTCTCCTAGGTAATCTGTTACTAATCCGTGCTGTTCATCATCAATATAAGTAAGTGTATTTTTACCTGTGTATCCCGGTGGAATATACAGACCCTCTGCAAAAGCGTCAAATATATTATCACCATATTTTTTCAACAGGTAAGGCATTGCGGTATCCTTATTTACACCGGATGTTGTAAGGTTAATCTTACCATCTTTTTCCACCAAGTACCGTTTCGCACCTATTGTTTTAAAACGAGAGTAAACGCCCTCATTATCCCATACACCTAGGACTTTTTCAACACCCTTGATGGTTTTCGGTTTGTATGACGACTTTGGCAATTTGTGGAACTCCATTGCGGCATCGAGTTTACGAATGACGATTTTGTTGTACTCCTCGATGTAATCCATATGATTTTCTGGGTGCATGACTTTGATACTGTCGGTATCAGAATACACATAATCCTCTCCGACGGCATAAATCCCACTAAAAAGATTTCGTCTAGCATAAGCAGTTACCCATACGCCCCAAGGATAGAACAGGAATCGACGAGCTGATTTGTTGTACTTTTCGATCGCATCTTCAATGTTTGGCTTTTGCTTTTCCCAGTCCAGTTGACTGGACTCATCGTAGATAATCTCGTCACGACAAATATCAGTGACGGTCATACCATACGCTGCATTTACCATTTCTTTAGAGCCTAGATATTCCACTTCCTTTCCTTCTACACCTTTAAGTGTGGTTTTATCCTGATACAATTTCAGAATGGACTTAACAAAGTCAGTCGGTAAATATCCCTTAGGATAGCGAACGAAGTTTCCTATTTTAGCATCTTCCCAGTGATAAAAATGCTTATAAACATCCCAATCCAAATTTGTAATAGTTGTGCGTAAAAGGTCAGCCGATACTACACGACCATTATCGACAACGCGGTTAATTGCTACTTGACATTTAGACAGTGAAATCGGGTGTTCAATGTATGTTATAGATTCAATGTTTTTAAATTCAACATCAAACATACAACAGTAGTTCTTTAAACACCTTTCAAATTGTTCTGAGGATGTTATTTGAATATGTTCCCCGCGACCCATGGGATACTTTTCTGAAATCATAACATAGGGATACGATGATGTAAAGTCGAACGAACCGACATTTTCAAGGATTCTTCCAGAATATACAGCGTTAGCGTGAGTAAACCCGCCTTGAAACGCTCGTTTTAGCTGGTTGTATTCATCTGGTGTAAGAGTCAAATTCCGCATAAGTTGGCGATACTGCTTATATTTCCATCCACCGCGTTTGTGCGATTTATACAAATAAAAACAGTTATTACGGCAATAATTACGAACATATCCAGTTTTGGTCAGAGGTATTTTCGTAATATCGCCGTCAGATTCAATTTTCTCTTGAATGTACGCCATTACAACCAGAACATCATGCACACAATATTGCCATTCTTTTTCTGTTAGCGGAGTTTTGCTGTGTCGTACTTTGGAATAATCCAAATCGCCAGACATTTTTTCAACTTTGTACTTTTGTAAGTTTTTACCTACAGTTTCCAAGTTGTAACCAGATAACTTATAAGAACAGCGGTACTCTATTCCTGTTTTTGTTATAGCATATACTGGTTTACGAACATCTAACGAGAATACCTTATCCCATTCAAAGATTTTTCGCATGAACTGAAATTCATATGACAAGTTGTGTACATACACAATTAGATGAACATTTTCAGATGTTCCAAATAAGTTTTCTACATTCCTAATCAACTCCTCGTATTCTTCCCAAGTTCTTCCAACGGTTACTATACCATTTATACCGAAAGACCATTCGTAAGTGAGCGACATTTTCAGTCCAGACGACTGGACAGACGATGTTTCAATATCGAACGACGCAGGAACATTAAAATATTTAATTTTCTTATTCGTTCCTATCAGGTTGTAGGAAACTACTTGTCGTTCGATTTCGGACAGAAATTCATCATTAGACCTAATTCTGTCCGAAAGACCAAAAGTCGTCTGGTTCATTCACAGGTTCCTGCCCCTCAATCATATTTGTAATGTGTTGGAGAATTTCGTCTGCTGTTTTACCTGCAACAATTTCTTCAGCAATAAAATTTTGCATATTATCACTCCCGTAAATTTGCTTCATAAAAATTGACGAACCGGGAATTTCACCGTTTTCTACCTTTGAATAAATGTCCCAGAACATTCCTTGTTGCATTGGAGTAAATGTCGTATTTATGGCCATAATCCTAAAAATATTCTTTTCTACTTCCAGCGCACCCTTTAATGTTCCAGATTTTTGTGTCCACAGGTCTTGTGCCGCCGCATATTGGTTCCACAGTTCGGCATTTGTTTTTCCTTTCAATCCGAACTTAGTAATTCCAGACGACTGGACATGTCTAAGTGCAGTAGGGGTATACTTTAACCTAGAGAGAGATTTAATTCTTTTATTTGCCGCTGAGAAAACCTGAGATAGGTATTTTCTGGCTTCCTTCTCAGGTAGACGGCGGAGTTTTTGGACTCCCATGTGAAGAATTTCTTCTGTTGTTATTTTTGCCACTACGGATTACCCCCTTTATTTTGTCTAGGTCGTCACTGTTGAGAACCTCGGAAATGTAGAATAGAAACAGGCGGGACGAAAAGTTTCGACCACACTCAAAATTAGAAACATTCTGCTGGGTAATGGATAGATGCTCTGCGATGTAATGCTGAGAGATGCCCGATTCCCTACGGGCTTCTGAGCAGATTCTGGAAATCTTTTTATAATCCATAAACAAAAAGGGAGTCCAGTCGACTGGACTCCCTTAGTCACCTCACTTCAGAATCAGACGACAGCGATAGTGGTCACATTGTTGCCGCCCTTGGTCTTTTCCTCGGCGAACTTCAGCTTGACACCACCAGCCTTGGCCAGAGCGACAGATGCAGAATCCGGGTCGCCACCGAAACCTGCCGCCCATGCCGCACACATCTTGGAGAGGACGGTGCCGCCGTTGTAGTACAGGCTGTCGTCCTCGTTGAAGGTCACGACGGCAAATGCCTTGCCGTCGATGGTGGCGAAATCGAACGCATTGACAGTGATACCATCAGGGAACCGCTGGATGAGGTCATGGGTGGAAATCTTCTCGCGGTCATTCTGAAGCTTGGACAGCAGGGTGGACTCAAGAGCAGTTTTACGGAAGTCGAACATAATATTATTTCCTTTCTTTGTGGCCGTCAGGCAGGTTTTTATTTATCAAGTCCAGTTGACTGGACCTGAATCGGAGTGAATTTGGGGCATTTCTGGCCCGGCCCATCTTCTGGGCAATCGACATCACACTTTGTATCACTACAACAGTAGTCGTATATTCCATGATACATGCACTTCCAACAGATACATTCTGAAGGACAGAGCTTGGGATTCGGAATCACGGGGCAATCACCCCCGAAAGGATAAATGCACCAATGAAGAACGGGATTGCTAAATAAGGAAGAACCTCAAATTGGAACTTGTGAAATTTATCTTTCATTAAAATTTACCTCAGGCGGGTGTTTTCTGTAACTGGTCCAGATAACTGGACTTGCTAGAACGCACTACTGTTCAACAACGCTCTAGTAGTATCCAGTCAGAGATACAACCTCTGGTTGTGGGTCAACACCCTATGGTTGTAAATCCAGTTTATGCTAAAACTGGAAAATACTGGATATTAGCAGTCGGTACAATCGAGTGCTAATTGAGAGTTAGCAGTCATAATGCAAGAGTGCTAACGGTCCAGACGAGTGGACCTACGCTTGCTCATATGAACACTTGTGCATATGTTAGGGTCAAAATATGGCCGGCCCATGCGGGCCAGCCATATTCAGTTTTTACTTGATAGGTTCGATTGTAACTACAATCTTAGCACCAGGCGCGGTACACTCTTTAGCAAGAGACTGAACAGGTCCGATAATTGCGGAAAGTGCGTACTTGCCGGACTTGCTCTTAAAGGTAACATTGCCGCCTTTGCCGTCCGGCGCAAGAATTGCAATGTTCACATTGTACGGTTTGGGATCGTCTTTAGGGTCAGGAATGGGCGCAGCGTTGTCTGCCGTGGCACTGTCTCCGTCAACCTCTTTAGACTCGGCATTTGCCACAATTTCTCGCCCGTTCAGCTTGTCAATCTGCTTTTTCAGCTTTTTGACAGGGGTTAAAGCGTTTACTGTGCCGTCTGCAATGAGCTTGCGCGCCTGTTCTTCACTGTCGCAGGACTCGAGCAACTGCACCATAGCAGACATACTAATGGCATTGCCGTTGCTGTCAAGCGCGTTTTCGGGTTTACCTTTGAGGAAACGCCCCACGCGCTGCATATTCATAGCCTGCGATTTGCTGTATTTGCGAACCTGTTGAAGATAGTCCGCGGCGCTTGCCAGCCCCATCGCGGCGGCGGTGCCGTCATGGTCGGCAGTGTAGACAAGGCACGCAATCTGAACGCCAGCAATGCGGGAGGCGTTTTCCAGACGGGATACAGCGCCGTCAAAAGCCTGCACTTTCGGGTTCTGCATAATGATTTCCTTTTGGTTAGCAGTCAGTTTGTTGGTCTTTTCCATGGTATTTACTCCTTTTCGTTGCGCGTCCATTCGACTGGACTTGATAAATTGTGCATAGGTATACTACAACTTATAGTTGTATATCCTACAACCTACTGTTTTGACTCCGGTACTTGTCTTTGTTCTCTTTCCCTTTGTCTGTATATAATATACCACAATAACATGTGGTTGTCAATGAACAAATTGTGAACATTCTGCATAAAATGATGAATGTTTATACAGTCTTATACATTTGTATTGAGTAAAACCTAGTTGTATCGAATCAAAATTTAATTGACTAAATCACTGGAAAATCTGTCTCTTATACACATCTGACGCTGCCGACGAAC
>OBIB01000571.1_pt1 | contig 13580 bp, 12 predicted proteins | sample 1496261 | NCBI WGS metagenome assembly OBIB01 (sample SAMN05065771, study PRJEB22554) | human gut metagenome | biome: ENVO:2100002; feature: ENVO:00000062; material: ENVO:00002003 | host: Homo sapiens | place: USA
TCAGCATTCTCAGCGTACCCATGTTATAGGAATAGCTCTCGGCGAGTACACCATCGTGGATGATGCTCACCTCCGTGGAACCACCGCCCACATCAATGTAGGCAAAGCTGCCCTCGTTGGAGTCTGTTTTCTCTACCAGGTTGTTGTAGAGGAGCTGTGCCTCCTCCTGACCCTTGATGATTTCGAGTTTGATGCCGGTTTGCTTCTCTATCTTCTTGAGCACCTTCTTGCCGTTCTCGGCATCGCGCATGGCTGATGTGGCACAGGCGCGAAATGCCTCTACGTCATTGAGTTTCATGAATTGCTTGAAGCCCTTCATCATGTGGAGCATCATCTTCTCACGCTCCTTGGAAACCTTTCCCAGGGTGAAGACATCCTTACCCAATCGCAGTGGGATGCGGATGAACATGAGTTTCTTGATGCGGTCTTCCTCTCGGATTGCCTCGGGATCGAAGCGCTTGATGAGGAGTCGGGCTCCGTTGGAGCCGATATCAATGGATGCTAAATTCATCATTATTTATATGCTTTATTATTTATATGCTTTATAAAGTTCTTCCTGGCTGCGGAATGGTTCGCCTTCCACAAACTCCTTGCCGCCCTTGCCATCTACCACTCTGCCGTTCATCGTATCTCTCATACCATAGGAGATGGTGCGGAGCAGGTCTGCCTGCATATCCTCGTCATATACCGGGGTGAGTACCTCGATGCGGTTGATGAGGTTTCTAGGCATCCAGTCGGCTGAACCGATGAAGTATCTTGGCTTGCCTCCGTTGGCGAAGATGAGGATACGGCTGTGCTCCAGATAGCGGTCGATGATGCCCACGCAGCGGATGTTGTCGCTGAGCTTGGCGATGCCTGGCACCAGCGAACAGTTGCCGCGGATTACGATGTCGATCTTCACGCCAGCCTTTGATGCCTGATAGAGCTTGGTTACCATATCGGTATCGGTGATGTGGTTGATCTTCATCTTCACCCAAGCCTCCTTGCCCTCGTTGGCATTCTTGATCTCTGTGTCGAGCATGCGCAAGATGCGGCTCTTCATGGAGTTTGGAGAGACGAGGAGCTCGTTGAAGCGGAATGGCGAGAATGGACGGTCGATGAAATCGAATACCTTAGCCACCTCGTTTACCAGCTTAGTACGGGCGGTCATCATCAGATAGTCGGTATAGATCTTAGCATTGCCCTCGTGGAAGTTTCCGGTTCCCACGCAGGCGATGTTGCCCTTCTTTGACTCGATATAGAGCAGCTTGGAGTGAATCTTCAGTCCTTCTACACCGAAGATCACGTTTACGCCTTCTTCCTGCATGCGCTTGCTCCACTTGATGTTGCTCTCCTCGTCGAAACGAGCCAGAAGCTCTACCACGGCAGTTACCTTCTTGCCGTTGCGGGCAGCGGTGATGAGTGCCTTCACTACCTTTGAATCCTTGGCCAGACGATAGAGGGTGGTCTTGATGACCTTCACCTCGGGCTTGGTAGCAGCCTCACGGAGCACACGGATGTAGCCGTTGAAGCTATGGTAGGGTACATGGATAAAACGGTCTTTCTCACGAATCTGGTCGAGGATGCTCTCGTTTGAGAGGAATTCTGGCTTCATGATAGGAGCCCATTTTTCGTACTTCAGTTCCTTGTGTCCGCAATCAGGGAACGACATCAGATCCTTGTGGTTCTGGTATCTTCCGCCAGCCAGTGAAGCATCCAACTCCTTGGTGTTCAATCGCTCACGCAGCTTCTTCTGAAGTTCCTTCGGCATCTCCTGGTCGTAGATCACGCGTACGGCTTCACCCTTCTTGCGGCTGCTTACACCCAGGGCTATCTTCTCCATGGTTCCGAAGTCGGCATCGTTGTCCATCTCCATCTCGGCATCCTTGGTAAACTTGAAACTGAAGGCACGGTAGGTGCTCTCCTTGAAACCGAGGAATACCAGAGGCAGACAGTATCTGATTACATCATCGAGATACATGATGTTGTCGAAACCATCGCTTGCCGGTACCTTTACCCAGCGTCCATAGACTCTATCCGGTACCTTTACTACGGCGTATTTCTTCTTCTTGTCATCCTCAGCCTTTTCTACAGCGAGGTAGATGCGGTTATCCTCCAGGGTAGAGAGGTCGTCTATCTCGTTGAGCCAGATAGGGTTGACAGAACCATTGAGCTTGTCGTAGAAGAACTGTGTGAGGAAATCCTTCTGCTCGTTGTTGAGCTGGTCTTCGGTGAGCAGGCGAACCTTGTGAACTTCAAGTTCGCGGAAAACTGTATCCACCGCTTCAGTGTATTCTTTCGAATAAGATTCATTGAGCTTATTTATCGTTTTAAGAGATTTCTTAATCTGCTGCTCGGTATCCTTGTCGAGTTTCTGGTCGAGCATGCGGTTGAGCGATGCTACTCGTACGCGGAAGAACTCGTCGAGGTTATTGGAGTAAATACCGAGGAAAGAGAGGCGCTCCAACAGTGGCACATACTCTTTCTCTGCCTCCTGCAGAATGCGATGGTTGAAGTACATCCAACTGATGTCGCGCTCTACATAAGCTTTCTTCATCATATCTTCTTTAGTCATGATTTCCCTGGTTTAATCTTTAGAGTTACTTTACTTTTGCAGGCTCTTTCTTAGCCTTCTTTTCAGAAGTTTCAGTCTTCTTTCCAGAAGTTTCAGCCTTCTTTTCAGTCATTTCAGCTTTCTTTTCAGCCTTCTCCAAAACCAAATAGTCGGTGTCTCCATCGATAAAGTGGAGTTCCTTGCGGAAGAACTTGCTGCTTCCTGCTGGCACGATGATGTCGTGCAACTGGTCGCAGTCGTCAAAGGCATGACGGCTCAGCTTGTTAGGAGTACCTGCAAAGGTAATCTTCTTCAACTTGTCGCACTCTGCAAAGGCGTAGCTCTTTACCATCTTTACGCCCGCAGGCACATAAACGTTATCCAATTCATCACAATCGTAGAAAGCATCGTGCTCGATTTCCTTTACGCTATTGGCGATAATCACGTTCTTGAGGGTCTTCTTGCCGCGGAACGCCATCTCGCCGATAATCTCCACTCCCTCTGGAATGGTGAAGCTTGCCTCCTGGCTCATGCAATAAACCAGGCGCTTCTTGTCGTTGGTGTAAACTGCATCGCCATCGAATTCAAAACTGTCGCTGTCAATCTTCTGCAAGGCGAGATTGAGCACCAAGTTCTCAAACTTACTTTCTTTCTTAGATTTCTTCTTAAGAATCTCCAAGATTGCTTTCTTGTTTTCCTTCATCCTATTATATATGTTAATGTTGTTTTTTCTAGGTGCAAAGGTACGGCGATATTTTCAAACGGGGGAGAAAATCAAGTTACGTGTTTGTGACGATAGTGTTACAACCGTGATACGGATGTTACAATGGTGTTACCGGTGCTGAAAATCAGCGATGTAACAACTTTGTAATACTTATGTTTTACGGTAGAAACATCTTCTCCTTAACTTTGCAGCCGAAAGTAAAAAGAATTAGATTTACGTGTATATATATAATAAGGTAAGAAATGAAGAAGAAAACGTATTTGCTGATGGCACTCACGATGGTGTCGATGGGAATGAATGCCCAGAATACAGAAAAAAGCTCTGTGGAGAAGGGCATTGAGAATTTCGCCAAGTCGATGACCATTGGTGGAACAATCCGTTCAAAATATGAGTACCAGACCGAAGAGGGGGAGGGACGATTCGAGGTGCGCACAGCCCGCATCAACGTGGCTGGCAATGTAACACCTCAGGTAAGCTATAAGGCGGAAATCGACCTCTGCGACGAGGGTAAGATCAAGATGCTCGATGCCTATACACGCATCAAGCCTTGGAAGACCCTGCAGTTCACCATCGGTCAGGAGCGTGTGCCATTCACCATCGATGCTCACCGTTCTCCTCATCAGCAGTACTTTGCCAACCGTTCGTTCATCGCCAAGCAGGTGGGTAACGTGCGCGACGTGGGTGCTGAAATAGGATACACCTGGAATGTGGGTTTCCCTATCGTGGTGAATGCCGGTATCTTCAATGGTTCTGGCTTGACCAACCAGAAGGATTACTGGACCAAGGGCGTTAACTATTCTGCCAAGGCTCAGTTCCTCTTTCCGAATGTGAATCTGGTGTTGAGTACCCAGAAGATCAAGCCATCTGATGTTACGGTAACGATGTATGATGGTGGTATCACCTTCCACAAGGGCGGTTTCATTGCTGAGGCTGAGTATCTTTACAAGCATTACAGCAAGGATGCCTTCCACGATGTGCATGCTTTCGATGGCTTCATCTGCTATGACATTCCGGTCATCAATCAGAAGAGCATCATCAGGAAGGTTTCGCCATTGGCAAGATATGATTTCATGAGCGACCACAGCGATGGTACCCGATATGGCGGTTCTGATACAGAGCCTGGTGCCTTGAAAATCAATGATTACAAGCGCCATCGTGTAACGGGTGGTGTAACCCTGAGCCTTGCCAAGCCATTCATCTCTGATATCCGTATCAACTACGAGAAGTATTTCTATCGTAAAGGTGGTATAGCTAAAGTTTCAGAAAAAGATAAGATTGTTGTGGAGTTCATGACAAAGTTTTAATTTTTTTAGGCACGGATTACACGGATTACACGGATTTCTTGACTTGCGTAACTTAAAAAAACTCATAGCGCTAGCCTCCGTGTAATCCGTGTAATCCGTGCCTAAAAATTACAGCATTCCCTTTGAGCTAGGAAGCTCGAAGTGATAGATGTCCCTCTTCACCGCCATTTTCAGCGAGCGGGCAAGTGCCTTGAAGATGCCTTCTATCTTGTGATGCTCGTTCTCGCCCTCAGCCTTGATGTTGAGGTTCATCTTTGCCGCATCACTCAGACTCTTGAAGAAATGCTTGAACATCTCGGTTGGCATTTCGCCCACCTTCTCTCTGTGGAACTCAGCATCCCATATCAACCATGGACGGCCGCCGAAATCCAATGCCACCTGGCAGAGACAATCATCCATCGGCAGACTGTAGCCGTATCTTTCGATGCCACGCTTGTCGCCCAGCGCCTGCAGCAGGCATTCGCCCAGGGCAATACCCGTATCTTCAATGGTGTGATGCTCATCCACATAGAGGTCGCCCTTGGTGTGGATGGTGAGGTCCATCATGCCATGCTTGCCTATCTGCTCCAGCATGTGGTCGAAGAAACCAAGACCGGTAGAGATGTCGCATTTGCCGCTGCCATCGAGGTTTACCTTGATGTAGATATCCGTCTCCTTGGTGGTGCGCTTCACCTCGGCAATGCGGTCGCCGGCAAAGAGAATCTCGGCAATCTTATCCCAGTCCATGCCGTCCTTTCCGAGAATCAGACTCTTGCAACCCAGGTTTTCGGCAAGCTGGGCATCCGTCTCACGGTCGCCGATTACATAACTGTTTGCCAGGTCGTATGCCGGGTTGCCGATATATTCAGTCAGCATGCCTGTGCCTGGTTTGCGCATTGGCGAGTTATCTTCTGGGAAGTGGCGGTCGATATGCTGCTTGCTGAAGTGGATGCCCTCGCTCTCCAGGGTCTGGATGATGAAGTTGTGTACAGGCCAGAAGGTGTCTTCCGGGAAGGAGTCGGTGCCCAAGCCGTCCTGGTTGCTCACCATCACCAACTCGTAGTCGGTGTGCTGGGCAATGAAGGCGAGGTTGCGGAACACGCCCTTGGTAAATACCAGCTTCTCAAAGCTGTCAATCTGCTCATCCTCTGGTTCCTGAATCAGAGTTCCATCGCGGTCGATGAAGAGTAATCTAGTCTGTTTCATGTCTCTTTTTAAAATAAATATGTTAATATGATTAATATTTTTCTATTTCTGCGGTTGCCATCTGTTGCAATCCCATCTTTTCGCTTTCCTTCTGCTTCTTTCTCTCTGCATCAATCACCTGGTACGAACCGTATTGGTAGGCCAGCGAGATGCCGAGCCAGCTCAGGGCATAGAGTATGAGCAGGAAGGTGATGATGAAGACCACAAAGAGAAGTGGGGTGAAATAGCCCGGCACACCGAGTGGATCGCCTTCCAGTGCTCCCAGCTGCGAGTAGAGCTGAGCGATGATGAGGATGATGGATGGCAGGGCTGCGATGAAGGTAGCGATGCACACAATCATGATGCCCAGAAAACAGGTCATGAGGAAACCTCCCAGATGGCGAAGGATGCGGAGCATCCACAGTCCCTTCTTTCGCTTCTCGCCTTTGTTGGCAGAGAGTTGCTTGCGTGGCAGCAGATGCCAGAACGATACCACTGCCATTATCAGGGTGGCTGCGTAAATGATGGTTTGCAGAATGAACGAAGCCATCGGATTCATTTCTCCCCAGTCGTGAAGCGACTTGTTGGGGAGGAGAAAGTAGAGCACGATAGCCAGCAATATGGCGAAGGGCACCTGAGTAATCCATGTTTGCTTGACGAACGATTTCGGGTCGGCCGTCATGGCGTAGTAGGATGCTCGCATACAAGCAGTTATGCTGCGCTGCTTAAATAATTCATTTACTTTCATAGCTATAATGATTTTATACTACTTACTATTTCTTGCTATTTCTTGCTATTTAAAAGTTTCTTCTGAATTCCGAGCAGGTGATGGCGGTGGCGATGGCCACGTTCAGGCTGTCGGCAGTGGCTCTTCCTTCTGGGAAGTTAGGGATGAGCAGTCTGCGGTTCACCTTCTTGGCAAGGGCTGGCGAGATGCCTTTTCCCTCGTTTCCCATCACGATGAGTCCCCGGTTTTCCAGCTGTTGCTGATAGATGTTGTCGCCATCGAGCAGGGTTCCGTATACGGGTACATCTGCCGGCAATGACTCCACCAGTCCCAGCAGGTTGCCGTATTCCACCTTCACTCTGGCAATGCTGCCCATGGTGGCCTGCACCACCTTGGGGTTATAAACGTCGGCTGTGTCCTGACTGCAATAGATGTGGGTGATGCCAAACCAGTCGGCTATGCGGATGATGGTGCCCAGGTTTCCCGGATCCTGCACGCCATCCAGGGCGAGGCTCAGTTCCTGGGTGTTGATGGAGAAATCACCATCTTGCGCCTGCTTAAACACGGCCAGCACCTGCTGCGGATGCTGCAGGAAGCTCACCTTCTTCAGTTCCTCCTCGGTCACTTCAATCACCTCTGTCTGGGCAACCAGATGCTTTCCTTTCAGCCATTCGGCGGTGGCCACGATGAGGTCGGCAGGTTGCAGGGCGAGCAGGTCATCCACCACCTTGAACCCTTCAGCCACGAACTTTCCCTCCTTGTTTCTATTCTTCTTCAGTTCGAGCGAACGAATGTACTTGATCTTATTCTTGCTAATCATTTATTGTCGTTTATTGTCATTAATGGATGCAAAGATAACATAAAAAGCAGACAATACAAAATAAAAAGTGCTAAATATTTTGTATTTTCTTCGATTTACACTATCTTTGCAATTCAAAAAGGAAAAGATTCGTGAAAGTACAGAAGATTTCAATACTCGCCCTGCCAGTGATGCTTGCAGGCTGCTCGGCCAGCAAATACGTGCAGGAAGGGGAGTATATATTAAATAAGGTGGAAGTGAAGAGCGACTCTGCAGCGTATGATGCAGGGGCGCTCAAACAGTATGTGCGCCAGAAAGAGAAGCCAAAACTCTTCTCGCTATTCCATAACCCGTTCAGCAAGAAACCTGTGGTGTATGATACCCTGCAGGCACAGCTCTCCTGCCGCGACCTGCTCACTGCCATGCAGAACCAGGGATTCCTGCATGCAGGAGTAACGCTGCAGACCGAAATTCATGGACAGGAAAAGACGGATGGAGTGGTGAAGACGGATGGACAGGAAAAGACGGATAGCACCGCCGAAAAGAGCCGGAAAAAGGCCCCAAAGGTGGATGTAACTTATATGTTGCATCCCGGAGAACCATTCCATATCGGCAAGGTGGAATATGATATAGAGGATAAGAACATCGAGCAGATACTGAAGCTCGATAATCCTGAAAACCAGAAAATCAAGCCGGGCATGAGATTTACCGTGGATGCACTGGATGCAGAGCGCAAACGCATCGCCAACCGACTGCTCGACGATGGATACTTCCGTTTCAATAAAGACTTCATACAGTTTTCTGCCGACACCATCGCCGGACAGAAAGACATTGCCGTGACCCTGAACCTGCTGAAGTATAAGGCAAACAGCAATGCACCCGAAACCGACCATCCCCGTTACGAGATTCGCAACATCAGCTATCAGAGCAACGATAGCGACCGTATCCATCTGCGCCATCGTGTGCTGCTCAATGCCACTGCCCTGGAGGAGGGAAAGCCCTACAGCACCTCTGCCCTGCAGCGAACTTACAATAACTTCGCCCGATTGCAGGCAGTGAAGTATACCAATATCAGATTCAGTGAAGTAGTTGATGATAAGATAGATAGCGCATCGATTAGTGCGTCGGATAGTACATCGGAGATTCCATCGGACAGTACGATGAACCGGCTTCTCGACTGCCATATCCAAATCAGCACCAACAAGCCATCTACCATCTCCTTCCAGCCGGAAGGAACCAATACGGCAGGCGACTTGGGTGCGGCGGCTTCGCTCACCTATACCAACAGAAACCTCTTCAGGGGTAGCGAGCAGTTGAGCATCCAGTTGCGTGGAGCCTACGAGGCTATCACCGGACTGGAGGGCTATCAGGACCAGAACTATCAGGAGTATTCCGTAGAAGGAAAAGTGGTGTTTCCGAGATTCATGGCACCCTTCCTTTCGAGCAGTTTCAGAAAGAGGCAGACTGCCAACAGCGAGCTCTCCGTGAGCTGGGACCTTCAGAACCGTCCGGAATTCCATCGCCGCGTGTTCTCCACGGCTTGGCGCTATCGCTGGACAGACCCCCGTCATCATCTTGCCTGGCGATTCGACCTGCTCGACCTCAACTATGTGTATATGCCTTGGATATCAGAGACTTTCAAGCGCGATTATCTGGATGATGCGGACAATAGAAACGCCATCCTGCGATATAACTACGAAGACCTTTTCATCATGAAGATGGGATTCGGACTCACGTATAGTGATGGGGTGGATGCCATCCGACTCAATGTGGAGTCTGCCGGAAATCTGCTCAGCGGATTCTCCAATACCCTGGGATTCAAGATTAATGCGCAGGGGCAGCGCACCTTTCTCAACATCGCCTATGCACAGTATGCCAAGTTGGATTTCGACTATACCCGCCTCATCCGTTTCGACGACCGCAATGCCTTGGCACTGCATGCCGACCTGGGAGTGGCTTATCCTTACGGCAACAGCACCGTGCTGCCTTTCGAGAAGCGATATTTCTCGGGTGGAGCCAACTCGGTGAGAGGTTGGGGTGTAAGAGAACTGGGACCTGGCGGATACAAGGGCAATGACGGGCGCATCGACTTCATCAACCAGACGGGTGACCTGAAGTTCGACCTGAATGCCGAGTATCGAACCTCGCTCTTCTGGAAGTTCGAGGGTGCCCTGTTTGTGGATGCGGGTAACATCTGGACGCTTCGCAACTATGCCGACCAGCCGAACGGTCAGTTTAAGATAGACAAATTCTATAAGCAGATAGCTGCGGCGTATGGTATGGGTATCCGATTGAATTTCGATTACTTCATCCTGCGTTTCGACATGGGTATGAAGGCGATCAATCCAGCCTACGAGAGTGGGGATGAGCATTGGGCGATCATTCATCCAAAGCTCAGTCGCGACTTCGCTTTCCACTTTGCGGTAGGATTGCCGTTCTAAATATAGTTAATTTACGGCAATTTCTCCAGTTTGATTTTCCAAGCATTATTCTCCATACTCATCGGCAACTGGAACTCCGCCTCATCCACGAGGTGGGCTTCCTGCCCGATGCTGTCCATCTGAAGGAAGTTGCGCACGGTGATGCTGGCAATGGCAGTCACCCCGTCATCGCCGAAAGTGATGTCGTTGATCTCCACCGTAGCATCCTCCTCCTTCGCCCTCAGCCTTTCCACATCAGCCTTGTGCACGTTGCTGGCAGCATAGCGCAGCCAGGGTTCCGAACTGCGGGTGCAATACTTCAGGGTTTTCGGGAAATGCCAGTTGAAGTAGAAGGTGGCAAACGAGTCAACATCTGCCTCCAACTGATTGTCGTCGCCTTCGTGACTCTGGCAGCCCGTAAGCCCGTAAAGACTTGCTGCTAGGGCTGCTACGGCGATTCCCATGCCTAATATCTGTTTCTTCTTCATGTTTCCTATTTCTTAAAATATCTATTTATTTGCTTATTTTGCGCACAAAGATAATAAAAAACTTTGTAATAAGAATCTTTTTTGTTAACTTTGCAGGGAAAATAACAAAAAAAATGCTTAGATTCATATCCTTTGGCAGTGGAAGTAGCGGCAACAGTTACTATCTTTACACTGAGACGGATTCGATACTGATAGATGTTGGAGTGGGTATCAGAACGCTGAAAAAGCATTTCCACAACTATGGATTGCGATTTGAGGATGTGCACCACATCTTCGTCACGCACGACCATGCCGACCATGTGAAGTCGGTGGGAAGCCTCAGCTCCGACTATCATCTGCCAGTATATACAACCCGTAAAGTTCATGTAGGTATCGAGCGCAACTACTGCGTCCGAAAGAAAATTGCGCCCAATCTTGTGCACATCATCGAGAAGAGTGTGCCGCTGAATGTGGGCGAGTTCAAGATTACTCCGTTCGGGGTTCCCCACGACAGCACTGACAACGTGGGCTATTTCGTGGAGTGCGAGGGGGTGGCGTTCTGCCTCATCACCGATGTGGGCCACATCACCGAGGAGATGCACGATTTCATCGGTCGCTCCAACTATCTGGTGATAGAGGCGAACCATAGTGAGGAGATGCTCCAGAAGGGACCGTATCCGCAGTATCTCAAGGATCGCATCCTGGGTCCCAACGGCCACTTGAGCAATGTGGCGTGCGGACAGGCGCTTGCCGATTATGCTTCTCCGGGTCTCCGCCATGTATGGCTCTGCCATCTCAGCGAGGAAAACAATCATCCCGAGTTGGCAAGAAAAACCGTGGAGCAGATTCTCAGAAGCAAGGGCATCGTAGCCGGCAAGGACTTCGAACTCGAAGTGCTGAGACGGAAGACGCCTAGCGAGATTTATAAATTGGTGTAATAAAAGCCAGTCTTCCAAATGCAGAAGACTGGCTTTTATGTTTCTGAGAGTGTGTCAAAAGTCCAAGACGCACCCCTTTTTGGGGTTGCTTCATCGTTTTTCTTCATCGGATTACGCTGAGTTAACGGAACATCCACGATCGCAACCCCGCTAGGCGTCCCGGCGGATTTGAAATCCGCCGTAAAAAAATGTTCGACCACTTAAAACTGGGGGATTTGTAATCCCCCAACAACAACAAAAGGAAAGCATACTCCTTTGCTGCGGATTTCAAATCCGCAGAGCATCAATAGGTTAGGACATTTTTTTAACGCCGGATTTCAAATCCGGCGGGACGCCTAGCGGGAGACTTGAAGGGGACGCCTAGCGGACTTGCGTTCTTTTTCTAGATTTTATCCAACGCCTGCTTGATATCATCCAGGATATCCTCTACATCCTCGATGCCTACTGACAGTCGAATCAAGTCTGGTGCAATGCCTGCTTCCTTCAACTGCTCGTCAGAAAGCTGGCGATGGGTGTGGCTCGCAGGGTGGAGCACGCAGGTGCGGGCATCAGCCACATGAGTCACGATGTTGATCATATCCAGTGAATCCATAAACTTGATGGCAGTCTCGCGGTCGCCCTTCAATCCGAAGGCGATGACGCCGCAGGTGCCATGAGGCATATACTTCTGGGCAAGATCGTAATATTCATCTCCCTTCAGTCCGCTATAGTGAACCCAAGCCACGCGCTCGTCGTTCTGCAGGAACTCAGCCACTTTCAGCGCATTCTCACAGTGCTGGCGCATGCGCAGGTGCAGACTCTGAAGACCCAGGTTGAGGATAAACGAGTTCATTGGTGCTGGGATGGAACCCAGGTCGCGCATCAGCTGAGCCACGAGCTTGGTGGTGTAACCCATCTTGCCGAAAGCCTTCACGTAAGTCAATCCGTGGTAACTCTCGTCCGGAGTGCAGAGACCAGGGAATTTCTCGGCATTCGCCATCCAGTCGAAGTTGCCGCTATCCACAACCACGCCGCCTACCTGCGAAGCGGTACCATCCATATACTTGGTGGTAGAGTGGGTCACGATGTCGGCTCCCCATTCAAAAGGACGGCAGTTGATAGGGGTGGCAAAGGTATTGTCCACGATGAGAGGCACCCCGTTCTTATGGGCGATGCGGGCAAACTTCTCGATGTCGAGCACGGCACAGCCAGGGTTGCTGATGGTTTCGCCAAACACCACCTTGGTGTTAGGGCGGAAAGCCTTCTGAATCTCCTCCTCGCTGGCATTAGGGTTTACGAAGGTGCACTCGATGCCCAGCTTCTTCAGGGTAACGCCGAAGAGGTTGAAGGTGCCACCGTAAATCTCGTTAGAGGTAACGATGTGGTCGCCCGCCTCGCAGATGTTGAACACGGCGTAGAAGTTGGCAGCCTGTCCGCTGGAAGTCAAAACGGCACCCACGCCACCTTCGAGCTGAGCTATTTTCTTAGCCACGGCATCGTTGGTAGGGTTCTGGAGTCGGGTATAGAAATATCCCTCCTTCTTCAGGTCGAAGAGCATCGCCATCTCCTCAGAGTTGTCATATTTGAATGTAGTACTCTGATAGATAGGAACTTCGATAGGCTCTCCATTCTTTGGTTCATAGCCTCCCTGCACGCAGAGGGAAGCAACACGTAATTTCTTTTCCATTGTCGGTTATTCTTTTATTTTGTTATAATTGTTCTTCTTAAAGTGGACTCAGTTATTTCATGAAGACGAAATACACGGCAGCGATGAGGCAGACGAATGCGGCAAAGTGATTCCAATGCAGGCCCTGCCCCTGGAAGAGGATGTTGGCGATGATGGCGAAGACGATGAGCGACACGCACTCTTGAATCACCTTGAGCTGAACCAGGTTGAAGGGACCGCCATTATCGATGAATCCGATTCGGTTGGCAGGTACCTGACAGCAGTATTCGAAAAAGGCGATGGCCCAACTGAATGCGATGACTCCGATGAGGGGCCAGTGGCTGCTTACGCCCGTCTGCTGCAGTTTCAGATGTCCGTACCATGCCAGTGTCATGAAGATGTTGCTCAGCACGAGGAGCAGGATTGTATATATTCCGTTCATATTATTAATAATGTATAAGTGGGTGCAAAGGTACGTTTTTTCTCTTAAAAATGTATGAAAAAGAAGAAAAATGATAGAAAATAAAAAAAAGTGGCTGAAAAATTTGGTGGTTTCAGAAAAAAGCAGTACCTTTGCAACCGCTTTTGAGAAATACCTCAACTGCTTCACGAATGCACCCTTAGCTCAGTTGGTAGAGCAACTGACTCTTAATCAGTGGGTCTAGGGTTCGAATCCCTAAGGGTGTACAAAATGAAAAGCTCCGAAGAAACCAAGTTTCTTCGGAGCTTTTTTTTTGTTGCTTCATCGTTTTTCTTCATCGGATTACGCTGAGTTAACGGAACATTCTTGCTCCACGGATTACGCACGGAATTTAAACGGATTTGGCCTTACGGCCATTGGGCTAGCGCCGTATAGGCT
>OBIB01000578.1_pt1 | contig 13538 bp, 11 predicted proteins | sample 1496261 | NCBI WGS metagenome assembly OBIB01 (sample SAMN05065771, study PRJEB22554) | human gut metagenome | biome: ENVO:2100002; feature: ENVO:00000062; material: ENVO:00002003 | host: Homo sapiens | place: USA
AATCCCAAAATCGAAATTGTGGGCATCGACAACCTCAACGATTACTATTCGCCACGACTCAAGGAAGCGCGATTGGCCGACCTGGGCATCTACGCCTACGGTGACCTTCCCGCCCCGAGCAGCACATGGCCCAACGTAAGGTTCCAAAAGGTGGACATCGCCGACCGCAAGGCCATGGAGGACCTGATGGCCAACGGCCAGTTTACCCATGTGTGCCACCTGGCGGGGCAAGCCGGTGTGCGCTATTCCATCGACAATCCCTACACCTACGTAGAGAACAACGTGATGGGGTTTCTCAATATCCTTGAAGGCTGTCGCAATCATGGAGTGAAGCATCTGGTGTTCGCCTCGTCGAGCAGCGTCTACGGCATGGGCAAGCAGGTTCCGTTTGCCGAAAGCTGCGACACCAGTCACCCCGTGAGCCTCTATGCCGCCACGAAAAAGAGCGATGAGGTGATGGCCTACTCCTACGCCTCGCTCTACGGATTCCAAACCACGGCATTGCGGTTCTTCACGGTGTACGGGCCGTGGGGCCGTCCCGACATGGCCCCCATCAAGTTTATGGACGCCATTGCCAACGGCCGACCCATAGAGGTGTTCAACCAAGGCAACATGCTGCGCGACTTCACCTACATCGACGACATCGTGAAGGGCATACGGTGTGTCGTCAAGGCGCATTACGCCGACAAGGTTCCGGCACGCGTCTACAACATCGGCTGTTCGCATCCCGTGAAACTCATCCATTTTATCCATACCATTGAGGAGGCCACGGGGCGCCAGGCGCAAATGATCATGAAGGACATGCAGCCGGGCGACGTGACACGCACCGATGCCGACACCACCAGTTTGGAACACGACTTTGGCTTTCATCCAACAATCGACATACGCGAGGGGGTGGAGCGCCTCTATGCGTGGTACAAGAAGGTATGGCCCACCATACAATAAAATAGGAGGATAGCCGTTATGAAGAATGTGAAGATACTGTTGATTGACGATGAGCGACGACTCTCGGATAGCATAAAGGAGTTTCTCGAAAGCCAGGAATACACCGTCGACCAGGCTTTCAACTTCAACGACGCCCTGATGAAGGCGAGCGTGTACGACTACAATTGCATATTGCTCGACCTCATGCTGCCGGGCGGCAATGGGCTCGACATTCTGCGGGCCATACGCAAACGGCACGACAACACGGGCGTCATCATCATATCGGCCAAGGACTCGCTCGACGACAAGCTCTCCGGACTGGAGATTGGCGCCGACGACTATCTGTCCAAGCCCTTCGCCTTACCCGAACTGTCGATGCGCATCTACGCCCTCATACGCCGACTGGAGTTTAACGTCGACAACACCATCACGGCAGGTTGCGTCACCATAGACCTACCACAAAAGTGCGCCCACGCCAACCACCAGCTGCTCGATCTGACGCGCTCCGAGTATAACCTGCTGCTGTTCTTCGTGGCCAACCGACACAAGGTGCTATCGAAGGCAGCCATAGCAGAGCATCTCAGCGGAGAGATGGCCGACATGCTCGACTCCTACGATTTCATCTACAGCCACATCAAGAACCTCAAGGCCAAACTGAAAGCCGCCGGACTCAACAAGTGCATCCGAACAGTTTACGGCATGGGCTACCAGTGGGAGGAATAAACCCCAAAGAAGAAAGAAAAGGAAAGGGAATGAAAGAAAGAACGCTTGCCCACAAACTCATGACACGCTTGGCCATCTGCCTAACAGTGACGCTCGTGTTGTCGATACCGCTCCTCTATTACATCACAGTGCAATATTACGCCGAGGACATCCTCGAACTCGTAAGCAAATATGGCATCCACGATCCACACATCGACCTGGAGGAAGACACGCTGACAGGTTTGCTCATCCAGCTCTTCTCCATCCTCACGGTCATCAGCCTGAGCGTGCTCATCATCATGAGGTGGGTGCCGCAACGGCTATGGCGCCCCTTCCACCAAACGCTCCATGAGGTGTCGACCTTCAAGGTGGAAAGCGGTGTGGTGCCACAACTGCCCACGACCGACATCAGCGAGTTTCGACAGCTCAACGACACCCTCACACGCATCATGACTTACAGCGTGAGGAGCTATAAGATGCAAAAGGAATTCACAGAGAACGCCTCACACGAGTTGCAAACGCCACTGGCCATAGCCCAAGTGAAGCTCGACAACCTGATGCAAGACGACACGCTGAGCGAACGGCAAGCCTCAGAGATCCAACAAGTCTACGATGAACTGCGCCACATGTCACAGCTCAGCCGCAACCTGCTATTGCTCTCAAAAATAGAAAACAACCAGTTCAAGGAGAAAACAAGCATAGTCGTTGCCGATGAGATCAACGCGCTCCTGCCCCATCTCGAGACCATTGCCGGCGACATCCGCATCCAACTGCTCGACGACAGCCACAACACCGCTATCGCCTGCAACCACGTGCTCCTCGGAAGCATGCTCACCAATCTCGTGGTGAACGCCGTTAGGCACAACAAGCCCAACGGCCTCATCCACATCCACCTCACGCCCAACGAGCTGACAGTTGCCAATACCTCCGACGATCCGCCACTCGACCCAGCCCACATCTTCTCGCGTTTCTACCGCACCCCCCACAATCAAAAGAGCAACGGCTTAGGTCTGGCCATCGTTAAAAGCATCTGCGATTACCATCAGTGGACCATCACGTACCACCACACCCAAGCCTTGCACCAGTTCACGGTTAGGATGAGGTGATATTGGCGCATCCCCATCTTATACCACGCCCATCGAAGAATCATCCACCATTTGAACTATGCATTAAACAAAGTTATGCTTATGTGCCTGATTCTAAATATTTTTTATAACTTTGCATGTTGAAGCTTCAATATACCATTTGGACAATGATAGGCCAAACAAAACATAATGAATTTGATGGAATCTACAAATATGACCATAGCCACGCGCAACTCTCATAAAGGAAGAATCCCAGAACTCGATATTATCAAATTCTTCGGCATATTATTAGTTGTCTTTGGACATGTTACAAGAATGTACACGCCCGTAGGGCTAATCACACCTTTGGAGAGTTCTTCTGTGCTTGCGCTAACCACAAGCATAATATATAGTTTCCACATGCCCCTATTTGTGTTTGTATCGGGCATGACTTTTGGCGTTACATGTAAAAAGAAAAGCTATCAAGATTTTACTTCCTTTGCGAGAAACAAAGCAAAACGCTTGATGATTCCCTACTTCGTATTTGCTTTGTTTTGGGTCCTGCCTTTTATGGTAAGCTTTGGATTCCGTCCATTTCTCCCCTATCTAACAAAAGGGTTATTATTGTCATTGGATAGCAGGCACCTTTGGTACGTTTGGATGTTGTTCAACGTTTTCCTCTTGTTCTGGGGACTTAGATTCCTTTTTGAAAAACTTCACATACCCGATTGGGCTATCCTGTTAGTAAGCGCCTCGTTATTTCTGTTAAGAACAAAATATAGCGTATGTCCATATTTTGAAATTAACAATGCCCTCACATACCAGTTTTGGTTTACCATCGGCTATTTTGCCATACAATACAAATCGACATTTCGTACCTGTTTACCTATAATTGTAGCCATGGGATTGGTAGGTAATTATTGCGTAGGGGGGGGTAAAACCGTTTACGCATTGACTGGCATATACGTCTTTTACCGTTCTGCTCCATGGCTTAAAGCCATAACTACAACAAGACTGTTTGATTTAATAAACAAAAACAGTTTTGGCATATACCTGTTTCATCCTATAATAATTTATTTGCTATTTTACATCTTTGGCGACCTCCCCGTCAATCCATATTTGCTAACGGCGCTTGTATTCCTAACAAGCACCGCTGCTTCAATCCTCTTGACAGAACTTGTAAGACGTAAAAACATGGGAGTAATTATAGGAGAAAAACCTATAGCCTGAGATTTACCTCGCAGTTAACGACCATCTGCTGTTACAGAATGCCAATGGCGGCAATTACTCTCAACAGAAGTAATTGCCGCCATTGGGATCAGACCACATTCCTGGGTCGCAGCGAAGGCTCGAATAGCGTGAGCCGGAATAACAAGAAATGAGATATGGTTAGGCTTTTCGCCCTACAATTCTTCCCATGCCATCGCGGATGAGGATGGGGAAGCAGAACAGCGTTTCGCGAGGGAAAAGCTGGAGCTTGTGGATCATGCGGCGCACCTGAACCAGAAACGAGAACGCCTTGCCCGAGAGAAAGCCATCGGGGCGATGACGCATGGCCTCGTCGTGATGGCCGAAGTTGCCCTCATCGAAGATGCACCGCAACACCATGGCGGCGTCTCGATGATGACGCGGGTCGTAAAGCGGCATGACCTCGGCGGGGCACCCCAAATAGTCGACGGCCAAAGTGGCAAACACCTGCCACAGACGCTTGATACCTAAATGTTCGATGTCGCGTTCCAGCTCGGCAACGTCCAGTGGACTGTCGCCCCCGACACGATGCACATAGAGGAACCGCATCCAGTCGGCCACTTGGCGCAAGCCAATGCCACCCCCCACATAATGGCGGGCCAGATGCACAAATACGAAAATGGCGTTGAACGATGCGGGCGGCAACACCACATCGTCCCACATCACGGGTGGCTTCGCCAACTGCTGTTGGCACCACGCAGGGAAATTGCGGCGCAAGCGACCGTTGAGGTCGGTAACGATCAGGCTATGCAACTCAATGGCGATATCGTCCACATGGAATGTGCGCTCATGCCCTTCCTCCAGTCCGTCGCCCGGCAAGTGCTTGGCAAACAGCTCCACGGCACGGTCGAACGCCTCAGCCGTAGGAATAAACACATCGATATCGCCCGACATGCGGTGCAACGGCTGCGGATAACATCGCGCCAGCCCCTGGCCCTTGAGCAGCCAAGCCGGTATGCCTTGGCGCTCCAACATAGGGAAGAGCCCATGCAGGCATTGGTTCATGTTGCGGTTGCGGTCCTCAGCCTCGGCCGTCATATTGACCATGGAGAAATAGATGGGCTTCGACGGTCGGCGATCGGCGGGCATCTGCGACAACGCGTCGGCAAGAAGTCCTTGGCACGTTTGCTCCACCGCCACGTCGACCACCCTCAGCCACGTAGCCTCATCGGCCATCGGTGCCTCCGCCTCGGGCGTCGTTGGCACATCGGCCCACAGCGCACGTCGGAAAAGATGCAAAAAGAGTTGTTCAGCCTTGGTAAATCGTTTCATAACGAGTAATCATTTGTTCCACCCCAAACTGCGACACCACCTTGCGATAGGCCCTATCAGCCTTCGCCTCATCGCCCACCGCCTCACGAAGAGCGGCGGCAAGCGCCGGTGCGTCGCCGGCGGGGAAATACGTCACCTCGTCGGCCCCATACTTCTCGCGCATGCCGGGAATGTCCGACGACACGATGGGTGTGTGGGTCAGCGCGGCCTCAGCCATCGACAAGCAGAACCCCTCGCTCCACGACGTCTGCGCAAACACATCGACCAGCGCGAGGTAGCGCGACGCCCTTGGGCGCCGCCCCAGGAAGAGCACACGACCGGGGCAAAGACGTTGCGCCAACTGTTGCAACGCTCCATCCTCAGCCCCGTTGCCGATGAGCAGCAACCGATAGTGGGCTGGCAACAACGCCAGGGCGCGGATGAGCACATCGAGTCCCTTGATCTTGTCGAAGAAGCAGATGTTGGCCACCAATACGCCATCACCCTTGTGTTCACGGATGCGACGGCAGTCGTCGGCATCGGGCGGCACGTCGACCGTCGGTTCCTCCACACCATTATAACAATAGGTGAGGCGTGATGGGCGAATCCAATGCGCATAATGGTCTACGGCATCGCGGCTGAGCGTCACCACCCTGTCATGGCGACTGAGCGTGCGCACAAAGAGGTGGCCGAAGATCCAGCCCAACACCCGTCCGTAGATAAAGCGAAACTCCTCGAAGACATACGAGTGGATGGTGGCCACGGCCTTTACGCCCCTCGGCACGCCATGGATCCAAACGTAAAGGTTGGGGCGAAGACCATGCGTGTGCACCACGTCGTAGCCCGTGAGATCGGTGGCCCTCAGCAAACTGATGCGCGTCGCGCGACAGGGAAACGCTATGGCGTCGGTGGTGACGGGATCGAAATAAAACACGTGGCACTCATGGCCACGGGCCATCATGCCCTCCACCAATTGTTGCACCACACGGTTGGGCGCCATGCGGTAAAGCGAAGGAATGATGTAGGCTATTCTCATAGGTCGGTTCGTCCCATCATCACATAGGCCCATTTGGAGAGCCACGGATGCGGATAATATTTCAGGTCGGTCACCCACAGGTCGTTGTAGGTGTTCAATGTGTGCAATCCCTCGAACCCTGGAGGAGGCGTCAGTCGGCGCACCTCGGCCATCGTCCATCGGCCCGCCTCGCCTGTGATCTCTTGGATGCTGAGCGCCTCGCCATACCACTCGTTGCACACCTGCGCCGGTCGGTAGCGCTTGCCCTGATGCTCGAAGACGGCACCCGCGTTGCGCGCCACACGCTCCTTGAACACAAGGGGTTGCGAGGCCACATAGTTCTCGCCTTGCTTGCGATAAAGATGGAGCGTGTCGCCGTTGAGCCCCTCACCCTGCGTGGCCAGCACATAGCCATCCAGCACGATCGAATCGGAAAGGTCGACCGCCACCAAGTCGCGCTCACGCCGGCAGCTGCCATCGGCGCGGTTGTAGCAATAAAGCGACAGGCGGTTGGCCCGCGAGCTCTCGGGCATGAACCACACTCGGTCGCCCTCGCGACGCACGATATAGGGGAAGCTCAACTGCAAGGGTTCCTCCAACACGGGGCGGCGTTGGCATATCTTCCACGTCGCACGGTCGATGGTGAGTTCGGAGATGGAGCCTTTCAATGTCTGCAACGAGAAGTCCTCCACCAGCAACGTTATCGTCTTGTCGTCGGCATCGACAATGAAAGGGTCGGCAAACCAACGGTCGCGGTAGGGATTGCCCACCACCATGAGGCGTCCGTCAACCCAAAAGGCTACAGCCCATCGGGCCTGCAACAGTCGGCACAACGCGTTCTTGATTGTTTTCAACAATGAAGGCATATCTTGTTATAATGGCTATACGCGATTCCTCCCACAGAAGGTTTATGTGGATTTTGCATGAGGCCCACCGCCTCATTACTTCCCTTCGGTCAGTGGGTCTGCGACAAATCTCGTGAGATTTTAAAACACCGACGGTGTTTTTCTCTCAGTTGTTATTCGATAGATTACCTCCCGTTGATCGGTGGGGCTTCGCCGGGTCTCGTGAGATTCGTGTTCTTATTATTCAAAACACCGACGGTGTTTCCATTCTGCCGTCATTCGATACGGTCGGTGGGGCTTCGCCGAGTCTCGTGTTCTTTTGATAAATCACCCCGCATGGCATCTGTGTTGCTCTGCGATCTGTGGGCGAATTCTCTCACGTGCTTTTTCAAGCGCATAGGGCGCTTAGTTGTCTCCCACAGATCTCTCAGATTTGCACAGATGTTTTTCCTTGCATACAACTTTCCGCATGCGAAAGATCCGTGCTCATCCGTCGCGCTGGCGGCGCATCAAAACCAAGCAGTAGGCAGCGGAGCAAGAGTAAATGATCCGTGAAAAGACCGATCTGTGCGCATCAGTGATATCAGTGTTTTTTGATAAAATCACCCCGAATGGCATCTGTGTTGCTCTGCGATCTGTGGGCGAATTCTCTCACGTGCTTTTTCAAGCGCATAGGGCGCTTAGTTGTCTCCCACAGATCTCTCAGATTTGCACAGATGTTTTTCCTTGCATACAACTTTCCGCATGCGAAAGATCCGTGCTCATCCGTCGCGCTGGCGGCGCATCAAAACCAAGCAGTAGGCAGCGGAGCAAGAGTAAAGGATCCGTGAAAAAACCCATCCGTGAGCATCGGTGAAATTACCTCCCTTTGGTCAGTGTGCTTCGCACGTCATTCGTGAGATTTAAACACCGGCGGTGTTTCCTCTCAGTCGTCATTCGATAGATTCGTGAGATTCGTGTTCCTTAAAATATCACCCCGAATGGCATCTGTGTTGCTCTGTGCGATCTGTGGGAGAACAATAATTCCCGCTTGTTCTTTTGACAAAATCACCCCGCATGGCATCTGTGTTCTCTGCGGGCGAACAGAGAAACGAGGATCGATGGTGCACGAAGCACGCAGTAGACCCATTCGGCCATATATTTCAGCGTAGTGCGGCGGTTCTCGTGCCAACGCCCACGCAGCTCACGCAACATCACGTAGTTGGAGAACGCATAGTCAACGCATTTCTGTCGGTCAAAGCGTTGGGCGGAGAGGCGCGACGCCCCTGCCGTATGGTAGATGCGCAACGGCTGGTAGAGATACCGCGTGTTCCACCTGCGGGCCAATCGGTTCCAATAGACGCTCTCGCGCACGTTCACCACCCTGTCGGCCAGCCACGTGCCACAGTCGTCGAACAAGTCGGCGTCGGCCACCGTTGCCGTCCTTCGCGATATGATGTACTCGGCGGCACATCCTAGCGTCCACTCCATCGTGATATAGTCGGAGTCCTCGCAACCCGACCGGGCGGCCACGCGGCCCACCACTCGCCCCTCGTCGTCGACCGACAGGGCGTTGATCATGCCGATGTCGGCACGTCCTTGGCGCTCCACCGCTTGCCACGCCTCCTTGAACACCGCCACGCAATGCGGCACCAACTCGTCGTCGTCGTCGATGTCGATCATCAGGGGCGTTCGCACATGGCGGAATCCCTCACGCATGGCACGCGTCTTGCCCCCATGCGTCAGCTCCACATAGCAGATGTCGAAATCGGCTTGCTCGCGCCATTGGTCCACGGCCTGTCGGGTAGCGTCGTTCGTCTCGTCCGACACGATGAGCCACACAAACTCCTTGCACGTCTGCCTACATAGCGACGCAAAGAGCCTTCCCAGTTCAGCCGTTCGCTGATAGGTAATGGTGAAAAGGGTGAAGGCGGGAAGGGCGTGGTCGTCGGCCATCAATGACTGCTACGTAGCAAGTTTTGGTACACCCACGTTCTCAGTCGGGTGGGAAACGCCACTTGCGCAAACCGCAAGCCATAGTTGATGAGCAAGTAGGGCAAGGATATCAGGTGCTCGTCGTACATATAGCGAAACACCTTCATGTGCTCACGGAAATAGGTCAGTCCGCCACGTCGTGCAAACTGGTCGGCTCCCGACCGCACATTCACCACCACATCCTCGATGTTGCGTATCTTCACGTGGTTCTTCATCAGTCGCGCCCAGAGGTAGAAGTCCTCCTGCCGGAACCGACCACTGTAGTTGCCCGCCGCCATGAGGTCGGCCTTTCGCAAGATCACCGTCACGTGGTTCACGCCACATCGCGTACGCATCATCTTGTAGATGCCGGCGTTGTCGAGCGGCAACATACGGCGGTCCACGATGTTTGTCGGGTCGCCCACAAACTCGGTGATCATGCCGCCCACCATGCCCACCTCGGGATCGTCGGCAAACACGCGCATCTGCTTCTCGAAGCGGTCGGGCATGCAAATGTCGTCCGAGTCCATGCGTGCGATATAGTCGTACTGGCAGTTCTCGCATGCGATGCGCAGCGCCTCACCCAGCCCACGGTTCACCTCCTGTGGCAGGAACCGCAACGAGGGGTATGTGCTTTCCAGCTCGCGCACCACCGCCAGCAACACCTCGGGCAACGGACCGTCGCCCACCATCACCACCTCCGCCGGCGGCAACGTCTGTTCATACGTGCTACGAATGGCGGTCCTTAAATATCCCGGGTCGTCATTCTTATAGATCGACATGGCCACGCTAAACCGCAACCCCTTATTCATATTATTATCTTTCCCTAACATCCAAATTATTGTTTACGCTACGCCTGACTCTCAACGATCAACTTTCTGTCCAAAGCCAGCTCTTGATTGTAAATATTGATCGACTCCTCCACTATTGGATTATCGGGCATGCCTTGCAACAAATCGCCCACAATGAAACTCGCCTTTCCTAAGAATCATATAAAACTAATACCAACGACCTCTTTCGCCTTTCAGGATTCGTTTCAAATCACTTGCAAAAATCGAAGAGTACAATCTGGCTCCTTTATCCCACAGATGGTTTGAATCTCTGAAATAATCAGGATGATCAAGGAACAGGTCCTCCGTATGATAGTCCATAAAGGGCACGTGGTTTCTGGCTGCTATTGCTTTTAGGGGATCATAATAATCCTTATCAACCTTTACGTACATGGGAGAAACCACAAGCACCAGTTTTATATTATTCTTGCGACAGAGATCAATGAATTTCTGAACATACTTCAGTTTCAAACTATCCACTTTCGTAATCGGATATCCATGATCCAAAGATGTGGGATATTGTGCGGGCTGAGGATTAGGAAGGTATCCATGATCGCCTCCTTCATTCCTGTTGATAGCAAGTCCTGCAATATTCGATATTGCCTTTGCGTTGTATCGATACAAATGTGATATACGATACTCCCAATATTTACCCGCTAATCGGAAAACAGAGTCAGCACCCTCGCTCTTTCCGAAATAGGGAGCAAAGAAACTTATCGTACTAAACGGATCGGGTTGTTTCTCAAAATCACTTGGCATCAGCTCAAGGCATATCACTTTGGGCTTATGTTTTGACAGTATAAAGTTAAGCGTGATATAATGGGAAAAAATGTTGTCGGAACCATCAATACCCCCATTATAGACACTGCACCCAAGCGTATCGCTTATGATTGAAGGAACATAATGCGAGTTGCAACGGGAAGTACCCATCAATACGACATCCTCGTAAACATCACTTGCCAAATACTTGATTTTTGGCCCAGACACATCATGCGTATGCTGACACACCCACCACATGGCCATGCCTCCAAGCCGGTCTACAACAAAAAGACCAGCAAGAACAAACAATATGCTAATCAATAACTTCTTCATAATTGTCTTTTAGAATTGGAAATAGATAAATTGGTCGCCTCCCAAAACTCCAAACAGGATAATGTAAGCTATCATCATAACAAGATAGACATGACGAACAATCCATGATTTCGAATCAGCAACTCGAACAGGCCATTGGTATTCGTCAGCAAACTCCTTGATGAGCAATATAGTCATAGCCATGCCAATAGCGATAAAATTAGCATACTCAGGTTTGGGAACACCTGGATTGGTGAATATACCCTTTATAACCATCATTGCGTCGGATAGGTTGTTAGCTCTAAACAGAATCCAAGCGAGACAAACAAGGACGAATGTAATGGCCCAATGGAAGAATTTGATTATGCCTGTAAATTTCTGCTTTCCAATGCCAAGGGCCTTTTCTATGCAGAGCAAAACGCCATGCAATGTGCCCCAGAAGAAGAAAGTCCAGTTGGCTCCATGCCAAACACCGCTAATCACAAAGGTCACCAACAAGTTAAAGTAATTGCGCAACTTACCCACGCGATTGCCTCCAAGGGGAATATACACATAATCCTTAAACCATGTGGAGAGCGATATGTGCCAACGATGCCAAAACTCACCTACGGAAGTAGCAAAGTAGGGGCGTCGGAAGTTCTCCATCAAGCGGAATCCCATCACGCGCGCCACACCAATGGCAATCAACGAGTATCCTGCAAAATCACCGTATATTTGGAACGGGAACAACAAGGATGCTACCAAATAGGAACCTCCGTTGTGCTTGTCAACGTTGTTAAAAATGGCATCAACATAGATTCCACAACGGTCAGCCAATGCCAGCTTCATGAAATAGCCCCACGCCATCAGCTTCACACCTGACATCACAGTTTCGTAATCAAAGCGATGTAGCTGCTTAAACTGAGGAAGAAGGTTGTTGGAACGTTCAATAGGACCCGCAACCAACTGGGGGAAGAATGACACGAACAACGCATAAGTGACAAAATCTCGCTCCACCTTTGTTGTGCCTCTGTATACATCAATGGAATAGCCTAAAGCCTGGAATGTATAAAACGAAATGCCTACGGGCAGAATCAAGCCAAACTCAGGAATATCAATCTTCAAGCCACAAGCCTCCAAGCCCATTGAGATATTAGAGGATAAGAAATTGTAGTACTTGAACAGGAACAGAATGGCCAAGTTCAGCACAAGGCTGCTCACAAGGCATATTTTTTTCTTTCGCCTATTTTCAAAACATCCAATGCCAAGAGCGGCTATGTATGTAACGAAAGTGCTTGTCAACAACAATAATGCGTATGCGGGTTGCCAATTCATGTAAAAATAGTAACTGGCTATAAGCAACAGCAGATTCCTCGCCCTTATCATCTGAGGAGGAATACTAAAATAAATCACGCACACTATTGGGAAAAACAATAGGAATGCTATGGAATTGAATAACATTTCTTTGACTTTTTATTCTTTGTTGCCCGAAGGTCACACAACGGACATGTTACATTTAAGTTGACTATATGGCTAACTCCTAATAGCTTACGCACGCTGAGCCTGCATGAGCCTTATTAGTAAATAAAAAACCTTATACACTAAGCCGCAGGCTCTTAACCATATTAATCTCTTTCTCTAACATCACCGATTATTGTTTACATTACGGAAGGCAGCTCTTGTGAACTAAGCTATTGCCAGAAACAACTATAAACAAATCATCAAAAGCATCCACAAAATGCACTATAAATATTTCGGGATTCGTTTGTGCTCTTCTGACCTTACATATTCTTTACCAGCCCTAATTCCACGAAAATAATCAAAAATGTAGTTGAACTTTCTATATCGCAGCGAATCAACTACCATTGCGAAAAAATTCCAAAAGTTCCTTCTTCTAAATGCCTTTATAGCAGCTATCCTTTCCGCATCATTCTTTCTCGTTTCATAAACCGAACGATACCAAACCACAAAATTGTTCATCTTTTTATAGAACATTTTCTTTGAAACGTCGGGTCTTTCCCCTGCGCGTGCATCTAAATGAATAATGCCGCTATCAAAATACATCAACACTTTAAAGCCATAAAGATATAGTTTGTACAGGAACAATTGATCGTCCTGACTTGCAAACCTAAACTTATCTAACCATTGTTCATCCTCGAAATGAATCTGCAGATAAGCCTTTTTTCGCACAAGAATACAAGCTCCAGCACCAGTTTGTGTTGGCAGGAAAGATTTTTCTGGGTTCCGATTAAAGGAGAAACTCCCATCATTCTTCACTACCTGCGCCCAGGAATCATTGTTAAACGACGAAACAGAATTATACAAGAAATACAAAAAACGATGAAGGATATTTTCCTTATGAAGCGCATAAACATCTGGAACCACACAATCCGCTTTTTCTTGTATGGCCTTTTCTATCATCGTTTCCACCATTTTGGGAGGTAAATACATATCGTCATCAAGCAACAACATCCATTCTGTATCAACCTCATTAAAAGGAAGAGAGCGTTGTCTTACCATCCCCTTTGAACATCTTATGTATTCTTCCTTTCCGATGCTTTCTTTTGGCAACGGATAACCTTCGGCAATATAAACAAGAGTCTTTTCTGGTTGAAGTGACTGAGCTTGCAACGATTGCAATTCCCTTAAATATTTA
>OBIB01000582.1_pt1 | contig 13505 bp, 10 predicted proteins | sample 1496261 | NCBI WGS metagenome assembly OBIB01 (sample SAMN05065771, study PRJEB22554) | human gut metagenome | biome: ENVO:2100002; feature: ENVO:00000062; material: ENVO:00002003 | host: Homo sapiens | place: USA
GAGATGCAGCGTAGTCTCGTGGGCTCGGAGATGTGTATAAGAGACAGCACTTCATATATACTAAAAAATTATCCCCCGACTCACGTCGAGGGATAACAACAACACAAACACAAATTTACGGATTTGGCCTTTCGACCACACCGTTATATCTTAATAATTATTGGTATTCAATAATATTACCAACAATTACATTATGCCGTCTTCACGGAGCTTAACCTGCCATTTCCATGCACTTGCCAAAACATCTTCGAGTTTAGCTTCAGCCTTCCAGCCGAGTACATTGTTGGCTTTGTCTACATTGCCCCATATCTTTTCGATATCTCCCTCGCGACGAGGACCAAACTTCCAATTAAGCTTAACACCTGTAGCTCTTTCGAAAGCATCAACAATCTCTTTAGTAGAGTTACCCTTACCTGTACCGATATTGAAGTATTCTATAGCCTCGGTTTCCTTGTCAAGTACACGAGCCATAGCTGCTACGTGAGCCTTAGCGAGGTCTACTACATAGATGTAGTCACGGATACATGTTCCGTCAGGAGTATTATAATCATTACCGAAAATGGTAAGTTCCTTTCTGATTCCCATAGCAGTCTGAGTAACGAATGGGATGAGGTTGTTTGGAACACCATTTGGCAACTCACCGATGAGTGCCGATGGATGTGCACCAATAGGATTGAAGTATCTCAAAACGATGCTCTTGATATTTGCACCACTATGGATATAATCGAAGATAATCTGCTCGTTGATTTCCTTGGTGTTGCCATAAGGAGAAGTAGCCTTCTGATGAGGAGCCTCTTCTGTTACAGGCAAGTTCTCTGGCTTTGGCTGACCATATACTGTACACGAGCTTGAGAAGATAATTCCCTTAACATTGTACTGTGGCATAAGCTCAAGGAGATTGATGAGCGAAACGATATTATTGCGATAGTATAGCAAAGGCTTCTGAACACTCTCACCTACAGCTTTACTTGCAGCGAAATGTATGATTCCCTCTATCTTTGGATATTTTTGGAATACAACTTCTGTAGCAGCCTTATCGCGAAGGTCTACCTGCTCGAATGCAGGACGTACGCCTGTAATCTTCTCTATACCATCGAGTACTTCGATTTTAGAGTTTGAAAGATTGTCGACAATAACTACTTCATAACCTGCTTCAATAAGTTCAACTGTAGTGTGAGAACCGATAAAACCAGTTCCACCTGTGACAAGAATTGTCTGTTTCATAGATGATATTTTGTTAGTGTGTTGGTTTATTCTAGCGCAAAGGTACAACTTTTATTTTAATAATCTAAAATTATTTCTTCTTTTTTGCTACACAAACCGTATTCATAGGCGTTTTTTACAAATAAAGAGCCAAAGAGTAGGTCTCTTTGGCTCCTTGAGCATACAATTTATAGTATAATAATTAGATTCTAAAAATTTGTAGGAATATCTCCCCTACTCTGGACAAGCATATTTATCACCAGTCTGCTTTACCAATTGCTTTGCAAATGGTGTTGGGAATCCTGGACGAGAAACACGTGCGCCAATACCTTCAGGTGTACGAACGAACTTTCCATTCTTTTCAGGCTTCACTGTCATATCGTTGTACTTAACGATAAGATATGTTGCCAACTGACGCCAACGTGCCAACATCTGTTGAGCTTTTTCGATTGTGTAGCCGTTGAGATACTTCTGCGCTTTAGCAGGGCTTACAGCATAAAGTTGTGCAGCCTTAGCCTCTACCTGTGGTTGCAACTCGAAATAGCTACGCTCAAGACTATCGCGAACTTCCTTCAAATCAGGGAAGAGCATAGAATAACGTGGGTATACCATATTGCTAACCCAATTGCAAACCCAATAAGCATTATCCATAGAGAAATTCAAAGCATCAGCACCAGGAGTATTGTAGCATTTAGGCTGAACTGTAGAGCAACAATAAACAGGAGTATAAGCAACCATATTACCATCGTCATTGCCAAACCACAATACGCCACCTATCTCACGAGGCAGCCAAGAACGCATCTGACTTATATACGAGAAGGCTGTTTGCTGAGTAGATGTAGGACGCTCGTTGAAATACTTCTTTCCATCTACGGTAAACTCCAATGGTGTTGGACGATATGGCATCTGCCAAATACCACCACCAATACTGGTTGAATCTAAAGCAAGAGGAGTATTCTCATAATGGTCGCGCATGTCGTTTTCCAAATCCTGCACCGACACCTTACGGTTAGGAATTATCCACAAAGGCATATCCTCTGCATTCTCATCCTTGCCAAGAGCCCAAGGAAGATATTTCGACATATCTTTATAATGATTAAAGAACGACCATACTCGAGCTTCGCAATAACGACGACCAGAGAAATCAGGTTTTGCATAAACATTCTTCCAAGAGAAGTCAGCATCCTTACCTATAAACCAGCCCTGCTTGCGAGCAAACTTGATTACATCTTTCGAATAGAGAACATTTTCTTTGTCCTTCATATTAAACTTACCAATACGGCTTTGGTTAGCATGAGCACATATTGCATCATCAGGAATACGAATTGCTACCCATACCACACCTTTTGAACCAGGACCTTTGCCCATCATCTCCATAATCCAAGCTTCGTTAGGATCGCAGATGGTGAATGTTTCGCCTTCGCTATTATATCCATAGGTATTGGCAAGAGTTGTCATCACATGTATAGCTTCGCGTGCAGTCTTTGAACGCTGCAAAGCTATATAGATGAGCGAACCATAGTCGAGGATACCCGTAGTATCAACCATTTCCTCACGACCGCCATAAGTTGTTTCGCCAATAGTAACCTGGTATTCATTTATATTACCTATTACATTATATGTCTCGGCAGCCTCAGGAATCTCACCATAATATTTATTGGTATCCCAATCATAGACCTTACGCATTTCACCCTTAGCATGCTTGGCTGCAGGATAATGGCAAAGATTGATAAACATACCATAGTCGTCGGCATTGTAAGTACACATCACCGAACCATCAGCAGAAGCTTTCTTGCCGACAATAAAATTAGTGCATGCTTCGGCTTCGAAGGCACTAAAAGAAGCGGCAGCTACAAGAGCCGCCGCAACGATATTCTTATTTATTTTCATTATCTTAAGAACTTTAGAATTCTTCGTTCTTCACTCTTTATTCTTCACTTACTTATTCGCAAGCCTTGAAGCTCATATCGAGTCCCTTAACAGAATGTGTGAGAGCGCCTACGGATATAAAGTCAACACCTTGTTCAGCATATCCACGGATAGTATCGAAAGTGATACCGCCGCTTGATTCTGTTTCATATCGTCCTGCGATGATGTCAACAGCCTTCTTGGTGTCAGCAACAGAGAAGTTATCGAGCATGATACGGTTCACACCACCCTTGTCGAGCACCTGCTGCAATTCATCAAAGTTGCGAACCTCTATTTCTATCTTCAAATCAAGGTTCTTTTCTTTGAGATAGTTGTGGCAACGATCAATAGCGTTTGCAATACCACCAGCAAAGTCAATGTGATTGTCCTTTAGAAGAATCATATCAAACAAGCCAATACGATGGTTGGTACCTCCACCAATCTTCACAGCCTGCTTTTCGAGCATACGAAGACCTGGAGTAGTCTTACGAGTGTCGAGAACACGAGTCTTTGTACCCTTGAGAAGTTCTACATATTTACTAGTCATAGTAGCGATACCACTCATTCGCTGCATGATGTTAAGCATCAAGCGTTCTGTCTGAAGAAGTGAGCGCACCTTTCCTGTTACTACCATTGCGATGTCGCCAACCTTGACATGTGCACCATCGTTGATAAGAACCTCAACCTGCATAGTTGGGTCGAACTTAGCAAACACTTTCTTAGCCAACTCAACGCCGGCAAGAATACCATCTTCCTTTATCAACAAGTGTGATTTACCCATTGCATCCTCAGGAATGCAACACAAAGTGGTGTGGTCACCATCACCGATATCCTCAGCAAAAGCGAGTTCAATCAGTTTGTCTTCTAATTCGTCTACTGTTAGCATAGTATCTTTTTTTAAAATGATTATTATATTAATGATGTTTATAACGTCAAGAATAAAGCAAAGAAAGTTATCTCTGCTGCAAAGTCATCTTTTGTGGCTCCAACATTCTTACAGGCTTATTCATCTTTATCGCCTCAGGCTGATCAATGTTTTGCTTAAACTGCTCAGGTAGCTTCTGAGGTTCTGAAGTAGTATTTACTTGTGTTGTCTCTAGCTGACCATTCTGCGTATTTAGCGAATCTGAACCTGCAGGCTTACCCATATCTGTCTCGCTACCATTAGGTTTTGTAGAAGCTCGCATACGAACAAGATGGACATCGTAAACCGAAAGAAGCTTTAATGTAGTCTTTGCATCGTCACTAGATCCAGGACCTAGATAGAAATAGCCCTTCACCTCCTTAATACATTGGTTTATGGTATTATCAATACGAATAGTGTAGTCGTTTGACGAAGGCATATGGGTGACACGTGTAGCTACACTATCATTAGCATAGCGAACAGCCAATAAAGCTACACCATCACGCATACCTTCTTGGAAAATATAGTTGCAACGGAATGTCAGCAAAAAACTGTCGCCAACATGGTATGTACTATCGGCTACTATATCAAACGAAGAAACATTATATGGAGCTGTAGGCATTAGCAATATCGACTTGCTTCCATTCCACACATTGGCAGTATCGCCTTTAGATGAAATAGAGGAATATCTATTTACCTCACTCTCTGAAGCACCAAGAGATAAAGCCTCATTACGCAATCGCTCTGCCAGATTCTCATAAATCTTATGAAGCGATTCGGTATGACGAGTGTAATACACCATCGAAGAGTCAAATTCTGCAGATGTTATACCATATTTCTTAAAAACGGCTTCACGATACAACACTTGGTTATAAGCATAATCACTTGACTGCTGCGCCATAGCGTCAGCCAACTGATAGTCGTACAATATATCCTCCATATCGTCGGGTTGTATAATCTCGCTTGGCACGCCAGGCTTACAACCAACAATAAGCATCAAGGCTACAAAAGCCACCAAGCTATGTATCAATGATTTGTTATTCATTCGTTTTACTGTTTCTTTTTATTAACCAAGTTTCTTACTCCTTCACGAAGAGTTTCTCCTATACCCTCCATATCCTTGCGGCAGAACAAAAGCATCATCACCACACCAACACTAATGCAAGCATCAGCGAAGTTGAATACTGGTGAGAAGAATATGAAATCATTACCGCCAACCATAGGAACCCATTCAGGCCATGTGGTTACGATAAGTGGGAAATAAAACATATCTACCACCTTGCCCATAAGGAAGTCTGCATAACCGGTACCAAAAGGCACAAAGTAAGATATATAATAAGGTGAAGAAGAATTGAAAATAAGTCCATAAAACATACAGTCGATAACATTGCCAGCAGCACCAGCAACAATCATCGAAAGCAATACGACATATAGCGTACGAGCCTTTTTGCGAATGGCAAGACTAATATACCAACCAATAAAGCAGATGGCAAAGATACGCAATGTACTTAACAGGATTTTGGGCATAAACGACATACCGTATGCCATTCCCTTATTCTCAATGAAATTAATATAAAACCAGTCTGTTAGACGAATAGACTCACCAAGACACATCGTTGTTTTCACTTCTATCTTGATAATTTGGTCAATAAGAAGTATTGCGACGATGATTATCCAGGCGAGCCTTCCGTCAGTCATAAATTCTTTTTTCATCTATTTACGTGCATTCTTAGAGGCCACACTAAGTGTAGCATGAGGTACGATACGCAGACGTTCCTTTGGTATGAGTTCGCCTGTCATACGGTCAACACCATAGGTCTTGTTATCGATTCTCACCAAGGCAGCTTCAAGAGCATTGATAAACTTCTGCTGTCTCTGCGCCAATTGCATGAGTTCTTCCTTTGACTGTCCGAGACTACCCTCTTCCAATGCCTTATATGTTGGTGATGTATCAATTACATCATTACTATTGGCATTAGTAAGTTGCTTCATCATATCTTCATAGTCAAGACGAGCTAACCTCAGTTTCTCATTGATGATTTGTCGGAATTCCTCCAACTCCTCATCGCTATAACGTTTCTTGTCTGGCATAATACAATTGTTTTAAGTTTAAGTTAAATAATTTTTTAAAGACACTCGTTTAGGTAAATACTGTTTCTATCTTTAAACGAGTGAGCAAGTCAACAACCATAATGGTCATAAACTTGTTCGCTCGTGGATATTTAGTTTAAATCTTCTCGATAGTGATGTTTACATCAAACTTATCAATCACACCATCATTTTCAGCAATGATGATATCATCAGCAAGCACCTGACCCTTAATATAGTCAGCGAAAGCTTCAATAGCAGCATCAGTCTGCTCATTAGGAGCTACTGTAACCTTGATTCTATCAGTAATCTCAAGACCGGTATCCTTACGAAGGTTCTGAATGCGGTTGATAAGTTCACGTGCAGTACCCTCCTTGATAAGTTCATCGGTGAGTTCTACCTCAAGAGCTACAGTCACATTGCCATCGTTGCTTACGAGCCAGCCTGGAATATCCTGGCTGATGATTTCAACGTCAGCGGCATCAACAACAAGATCCTGACCCTCTACATTAATAGTAAGTGAGCCTTCTTTCTCAAGCTGTGAAATCTGATGCTGATCAAGGTTAGACATCACATTTGCTACACCCTTCATGAGCTTACCATACTTCTTACCCATAGTACGGAAGTTACATTTCACGGTCTTAACAAGGATATCTTCGCCTTCAACAAACTTAAGTTCCTTAACGTTTACCTCGCTCATAATCAAATCCTTAACAGCTTCGATTTGAGCCTTTTGTTCAGCCGATACAGCAGGTATCATAATCTGCTGCAGAGGTTGACGAACCTTGATGTTAACCTTACGACGAAGAGCAAGAGTCATAGATGTAATCTTACGTGCAATCTCCATACGCTCCTCAAGGTCGGTATTGATAAACGACTCGTTAGCCTGTGGGAAGTTCTCAAGGTGTACACTTGTCATCTCACCACCAAGATCATGATAAAGCTGATCGCTATAGAATGGTGCAAATGGAGCCAAAAGCTTAGCTACAGTAAGCAGACAGGTATGGAGAGTCTGATAAGCAGAAAGCTTGTCTTCGCTCATTTCCTTACCCCAGAAGCGCTTACGGCTCTGACGAACATAGGTGTTTGACAAGTCGTCGTTAACGAAGTTGTCGATAAGACGACCAGCACGTGTAGGATCGTACGACTTGAGCTCTGCATCAACCTTCTTAATCAAAGTCTGCAGACATGACAATATCCAACGGTCAATCTCAGGACGCTTAGCGAAGTCTACCTGTGGAGTTTCTACATCAAAGTTGTCTACATTAGCATAGAGGGCAAAGAAGCTATATGTATTATATAATGTACCGAAGAGCTTACGACGGACCTCATCAACACCATTAGCATCGAACTTCAGGTTATCCCAAGGCTCAGAGTTGGTCATCATATAGAAACGCACTGCATCAGCACCATACTTATGTATCATGTCGAATGGGTTAACAACGTTGCCCACGTGCTTACTCATCTTGTTGCCCTTAGCATCGAGAACGAGACCTGAAGAAATTACATTCTTAAAGGCTACGCTATCAAATACCATTGTAGCAATGGCATGCAAAGTGAAGAACCATCCACGTGTTTGGTCAACACCCTCGTTGATGAAGTCGGCAGGGTAGAACTTAGGAGGAATAGCATATCCTTCGTAAGTGCTATGGATAAGAGCATCGCGGTCAGCCTCTGTGCCACGAGCCATCTCACCCTCGAATGGATAGTGAAGCTGAGCATAAGGCATAGAACCAGAATCGAACCAAACATCAATAAGGTCGCTCTCACGATACATTGGCTTTCCTTCTTCGTTTACCAAAACGATATTGTCGACATATGGACGATGGAGGTCTATCTTATCATAGTTCTCCTTACTGTAGTCGCCAGGAACGAAGCCCTTATCCTTCATAGGATTGCTCTTCATAACGCCTGCCGCAACAGCCTTCTCTATTTCAGCATACAATTCCTCAAGGCTACCAATGCACTTCTCGCCACGGTTTTCGTCACGCCATATTGGCAATGGAGTACCCCAGAAACGAGAACGAGAGAGGTTCCAATCGTTCAAGTTCTCAAGCCAGTTGCCGAAACGACCTGTACCTGTAGACTCTGGCTGCCAATTGATAGTCTTATTCAATTCTACCATACGCTCCTTGCGTGCAGTATCTTTGATAAACCAGCTGTCCAATGGATAATAAAGGATTGGCTTATCAGTACGCCAGCAGTGAGGATAGTTGTGAACGTGCTTCTCGCTCTTGAAAGCCTTGCCTTCCTGCTTCAACTCGTAGCAGAGCACGATATTCAAGTCTTCAGCCTTATCAGAAGCCTTCTTGTCCCAAACACCATCAACATTAAATTGTGGATCGTAAGCATTCTTCACATAGTCGCCTGCGTGGTGTGAATAAGCTTCCTTATTTACACAAGCTGCAATGAAGTTATCGTCGAGGTCTTCCAAAGCATAGAACTTACCTTGAAGATCGACCATAGGACGAGTCTCTCCCTTTTTATTAATAAGGTATAGAGCTGGAATATTAGCATCTTTAGCTACCTTAGCATCGTCGGCACCAAATGTAGGAGCAATATGAACGATACCAGTACCATCATCTGTAGTAACATAGTCACCAAGGATTACGCGGAAAGCTTCGCTCTCCATCTCAACAAACTTATCGCGACCATCCTCTGAAGCAAAAACCTTCTCAGGATGAGCTGATGCATATTCTGTAACAAACTTAGGAGCGAAAGCATCAACCTTCTCGCATGGCTTAACCCATGGCATCAACTGCTCATAGTGATAACCCTCAAGGTCAGCACCATTCATGCGGTCAACGATACGCCAAGGACAAACCTTATTCTCCTTATCGAATGGTAACAAGTCGCCTTCCTTGCACTCCTGGTCAGCCTTCAAATATGAAGTTATCAAAGCCTCTGCCATAACGAGAGTCATAGGCTCACCATTATAGAGGTTATAGGTCTCAATAGCTACATAGTCAATCTTTGGACCAACACAGAGAGCTACATTTGATGGCAATGTCCAAGGTGTTGTTGTCCATGCGATGAAATATGGCTTACCCCACTTTGTCCACTCAGCCTTAGGATCCTTGATAAGGAACTGAGCTGTTGTGGTAAGGTCCTTTACATCGCGATAGCAACCAGGCTGGTTCAACTCGTGTGAGCTCAAACCTGTACCAGCACCTGGAGAATATGGCTGGATGGTATAACCCTTATAAAGCAAGCCCTTGTTGTAGAGTTGCTTCAAAAGCCACCATAGAGTTTCGATATATTTGTTGTCGTAAGTGATATAAGGATTATCGAGGTCTACAAAGTAGCCCATCTCCTCTGTGAGCTGACGCCACTCTGCAGTAAACATCATCACATTCTCACGACACTTTGCATTATACTGCTCTGTACTAATATATTTTTCAGAAGCCTTGTTGTCAATATCCTTTTTGGTAATACCAAGTTCTTTTTCTACACCAAGCTCTACAGGGAGTCCGTGAGTATCCCATCCTGCTTTACGATGAACCTGGAAACCTTTCATTGTCTTATATCTATTGAAAGTATCCTTAATGGCACGAGCCAGCACATGGTGAATACCAGGATGTCCATTAGCTGAAGGAGGACCTTCAAAGAAGATAAACTGTGGACAGCCTTCGCGTTCGTCAATACTCTTATGGAAGATATCGTTCTTCTCCCATTCGCTCAGCACATTCTGATTGATTGCGGTCAAATCAAGACCTTTGTGTTCGGCAAATTTCTTAGCCATTTTTACCTCTTTTTATTAATAAGGTGACATCACTCATGTGAGCCACGGTTAATGATATATAATGGGCAACAACCAAAGTCATTCCCACCTAATTTATAAATAATGCGCAAAGGTATAAAAAAAAAAGGAAAATCATCACAATTTCCCTTTTTCTTTTTAACTTTTAATATTTTGATAATACTTTGAATGTCAAATCGACATGTATTTATTCTTCAAATCTAAGCAATGGCAACGATATATGATACTTCACAGCCAAGAAGCGAGTGGCGCAAACAAAAGCGAATACAGCCAACGACGTCAAAGCTAGATTTATACCAAGAGCCATCATTCCCCAATACAAAAATCCGCCAGCAATACTTGCCATAGCATAGATTTCTTTTTGGAATATCACAGGTTCTTTGTTTAACAACACGTCACGTATCACACCACCTGCTGCACCTGTTATACAACCCATGATAATAGCAACCCAAAAAGGGAAACCACAAGCCAATGTTTTCTGTATACCCGCTATGGTAAAGAGTGCAAGACCAAAGGTATCGAAAACAAACCAAGCATTGTCAAGTCGTTTCATCAGCTTAGCAAATGCTATCGTGATAAACTGCGCAAAGAATGTACATAGCAAATACAATGGTGTTGTCATCCAAAAAGGAGTCTGACCAAGCATTAAGTCGCGGATAGTACCACCACCGATAGCTACAGCAACTCCGCAAACAAAACCACCAAACCAATCATATTTCTTTGCAGCAGCATGACGAATACCAGATATTGCAAAAGCCATAGTGCCAAGCACTTCCACGATATTTTGCAAGTAATTCACGAACTGCGGATCTGTATGCATCATCCCTTTGCAAGTACTTCTTTGTTTACTACATTCTGAGGATAACCCGCAATGAACGAGCGAATATTCTCAGCAGCTATTTTAAACAGTCTGGTTCTTGCCTCTACTGTTGCCCAAGCAATGTGAGGAGTAATATAAGCGTTAGGTTCTTTCATCAAAGGATTATCCTCTAATGGTGGTTCCTGACACATCACGTCAGCTCCATATCCAGCCAACTTTCCTTCATGCAGAGCTTCTGCTACAGCTTCCTCATCGACCAATGGTCCACGACCAGTATTTATCAGTATTGCACCAGTCTTCATCTTAGCAATATTTTCTTTATTGATAATATTGCGTGTAGCATCAGTCAAAGGACAATGCAACGACAACACATCGCTTACAGAGAACAACCCTTCGAGAGTTGTCTTCTGTATACCTAAAGGAAGGTCTACAGAATTCTTGCTTGTATATGCAAATACATCCATACCAAAAGCATGAGCAATGGTAGCAACCTGCATACCAATATTACCTAAGCCAACAATACCCATGGTCTTTCCCTCAAGCTCATGCATTGGCGAATCCCAATAACAAAAATCTTGATTGTAAGCCCATCTGCCATTGCGGTTTTTCTGTGCGTAATACTCTACCCTATTGGTCATAGCCAGCAACAAAGAGAATGTCATCTGAGCAACACTATAAGTACTGTATGCAGGAATATTGGTAACAATAATGCCACGCTTCGTTGCTGCATCAATATCTACAACATTATATCCTGTAGCAAGAATTCCAATATATTTTAGCTTTGGCAATGCATCCATAACATCGCCATCGATGTTTACCTTATTTATTAAAATAGCATCTGCATCTTTTGCTCTTTCTACCACATCCTCATCCTTGGTTCGTGGATAAACCACAAACTCTCCCAGCTGCTCAAATGCCTCATAGCTCAAATCGCCTGGGTTAGCAGCATAGCCGTCTAATTCTACAATTTTCATTTTCTTCATCTTTTAATTACATCTATATAACGATATAACTATCTTATCGATAGTCAATTATAACATTTATAAAAAAGTTAATCTTCATATCTCTTACCCCAACAGCCTTTCATATACTGGTAGAGTCTTTCTTCCGAAGGCGAATGCTGGATATGCCAGAATCGCTCATCCTCCATACCATCAGGCAGATATTGTTGTTCAACGAAATGTCCGGCATAATCATGACTATATTTATATCCATCATGATATCCAAGATTTGCCATAAGCTCGGTTGGCGCATTACGAAGATGCAAAGGTACTGGCTGATTACCTGTTTCCTTAACTCTTTGCAAAGCAGCATTAATTGCAAGATATGCAGAGTTGCTCTTTGGCGATGCTGCAAGATATACTACAGCTTCTGCCAATGGAATTCTTCCTTCGGGCCATCCTAGTTTGTTGACTGCATCGAAAGCTGCATTGGCAAGCAACAACGCATTAGGATTTGCGAGACCTACATCCTCGGCTGCAGAAATAACAATTCTACGAGCTATAAACTTAGGATCTTCGCCACCCTCTATCATCCTTGCCATCCAATAAAGCGCAGCGTCAGGGTCACTACCACGAATACTCTTGATAAAAGCCGAGATAATATCATAATGCATTTCGCCATCCTTGTCGTAAGCCAACGGATTTTGCTGCAAGCGCTCAACTACAACATCATCAGTTATCACTATATCGTCTTCATTGAATGCGCTAACAACCAACTCCAAGATGTTCAACAACTTTCGAGCGTCGCCACCACTATATCGTATCAACGCTCCTGTTTCCTTGAGCGTTATTTTTTTCTTTTTAAGTTCTTCATCCTCGGTTATTGCCCTTTCAAGCAACTTCAGCAAGTCTTCTTGTGCCAACGACTTCAGCACATAAAGCTGGCAGCGCGACAGTAGCGGACGAATAACTTCAAACGAAGGATTCTCGGTAGTAGCACCAATAAGAGTAACCACACCCTTCTCTACAGCTCCAAGCAGGGAATCTTGTTGCGACTTTGAGAAACGATGAATCTCATCTATAAATAAAATAGGTGAAGCCGAATTAAAGAATCTTCCATTCTTGGCTCTCTCTATCACCTCTCTAACATCCTTTACACCACTCGTCACAGCACTAAGGGTATAGAAAGGAGTCTCCAGCTTATGGGCAATAATCTGCGCAAGCGTAGTTTTACCGACACCTGGAGGACCCCATAATATAAAAGAGGAGATATGTCCGGAATCAATCATCTTCCGCAACACACCACCTTGCCCAACCAAATGTTGCTGACCGACATAGTCGTCAAGCGTACGTGGGCGCATTCTCTCTGCTAATGGTTCACTCATACAGATGCAAAGGTAATAATTTTCTTCAAAGCAAAGAAACATTTTCAGCATTTTCGTTCAAGCCATTACTCTTGTATTTTTGTTTGCGATTTAAATACAAAACATAATGACTGTAAAAATTGTAAACTCAACTTAGCATTTTAAGCTAAGAATATAAAACATGCATAAAAAACGATACACAAAAATAGGTATTTCAAAAAGAAATTATTAACTTTGCAGCAACTTAAAGGTAGGTACTTTGTGCCTATATAATCAACAATGTAACAACAGAAAATTATTTTCTTATATTCATTAAACTATTTAGCGAATATGATTTATTCTAAAGAAGTCGACAACATGTGCGTTGTTGCAAAGGGTCCTAACCACGGACCTGCTCCAATTCCTGAGGAAGGAAAGTGGATTCAAGCTAAGGAGATAAAGGATATCTCTGGTTATACTCACGGTGTGGGTTGGTGTGCTCCTCAGCAGGGTGCCTGCAAGCTTTCTTTGAACATCA
>OBIB01000594.1_pt1 | contig 13304 bp, 8 predicted proteins | sample 1496261 | NCBI WGS metagenome assembly OBIB01 (sample SAMN05065771, study PRJEB22554) | human gut metagenome | biome: ENVO:2100002; feature: ENVO:00000062; material: ENVO:00002003 | host: Homo sapiens | place: USA
CGGAGATGTGTATAAGAGACAGTAATAAGACTATATATGTATAGAATTGAGAAGAGCAGAAAACATTTCTGGCGCAATATGTTCACACGTATGGCGCTGGTATTGGTGACTGTGGCTGTAATCGTGTGGTCGCTGCCCCGCAATGAGAGCCAGCGATTCAGATACGACGTAGGCAAGCCGTGGATGTACGGCTCGTTCATAGCCAAGTTCGACTTCCCTATCTACAAGACCGACGAGACCATCAAGGCCCAAGAAGACTCGCTGCTGCAGACCTACCAGCCCTACTACAACTACGACAAGACGGTGGAGAAGAAGCAGGTGAACAAGTTCCTCTCCGACTTCCACGACGGCATTCCCGGACTGCCACATCAGTACATCGACATCATAGCCAAACAGCTGCACCGACTGTATCAGACGGGCATCATGGACACGCCCGAATACAACGAGATATACCGCGACTCCACTTCGCTGGTGCGCGTCGTCATAGGCAACAACGCACAGACCATGCCGCTCGACGAAATCTACTCTACGCTGTCGGCTTACGAGCAGATATTCCTCGACGACGTGGTTGCCCAGCAACGCCCCCTGCTGCAACGCTGCAATCTGAACAACTACATCGAGCCTAACCTTATATATGACAAGGAACGCTCGCTGACCGAACGCAACGACCTCCTGTCATCCATACCGCCTGCCAGCGGCATGGTAATGAGCGGACAGAAGGTGATTGACCGTGGCGACATTGTCGACGAATACACCTACCGTGTGCTCAACTCGTTCGAGCGTGAGATAAAACGCCGGTCGGCTACGCAAAACGAGATAACGAGCACCATCATCGGACAGATTATACTTGTGACCTTTATGGTGACGCTATTCACCATATACCTCGCACTGTTCCGTCGCGACTACTTCAACAAGCCGCGCTCCATCGCCATGCTCTACTCGCTCATTACGTTCTTCCCTGTGATAGTGGCTATAATGATGCGCCACAACTTCATGAGCGTCTACATAGTGCCCTTCGCCATGGTTCCGATGTTTGTGCGTGTGTTTATGGACTCGCGCACGGCATTCATCTCGCACGTCACGATGCTGCTTATATGCACCATCGCCGTGAGATACCAGTACGAATTCACCATCCTGCAGATTGTAGCGGGCTTGATAGCCATCTACTCGCTGCGCGAACTGACACGCCGCGCTCAGGTGTTCAAGACGGGAATACTCGTGGCTATGGGCAGCGCACTGGTGTATCTGGCGCTGCAGATGATACAAGACAACGACTTCACCATCATGGACCACGACATGTACTACCACTTCGTGGTGAACGGTGTGCTGCTGTTGCTCGCCTATCCGCTGATGTACATCGTCGAGAAGATGTTCGGATTCGTGTCGAGCGTAACGCTGTTTGAGCTGTCAAACACCAACCGCGGACTGCTGCGCAACCTCTCGGAGATTGCTCCGGGCACATTCCAGCACTCCATCACTGTAGGTAATCTGGCTGCTGAGATAGCCAATAAAATCGGTGCCAACTCACTACTCGTGCGTACCGGTGCGCTGTATCACGACATCGGCAAAATGGCTGACCCCGTCTTCTTCACCGAGAATCAGGCTGGTGTCAACCCGCACGACCACCTCGACTACAAGGAGAGCGCACGCATCATCATCAATCACGTAACCGAGGGCGTAAAAATGGCTGAGCGTGAGAATCTGCCCACCATCATACGCGACTTCATCGTGACCCACCACGGCACGGGCATGACCAAGTTCTTCTACATTAAATATAAGAACGAGCATCCCGACGAAGATATTGACCCGAAACCGTTTGAATATCCGGGCCCCAACCCGTTCACACGCGAGCAGGCAATCCTAATGATTGCCGACGGCGTGGAGGCTGCTTCGCGCTCAATAGCAGAATATACAGAGGAGAACATCGCCACACTGGTAAACAAAATCATCGACAGCGACGTTGCCGACGGCTACTTCAAGGACTGCCCAATCACATTCCGCGACATAGCCCTCGCCAAAGTCGTACTCATCGAACGCCTCAAAGCAATATACCACACACGTATATCGTATCCAGAGGCTAAGAAGTAAAGACTTAATAAAACTATAAAAAATAGGAAGAAACAGCTCTTTGCATTTTGTTGAAGTGCCGAAAATGTGTAAATCTACACAAAAGAGAAACCAAAAATGTGTAAAACTTCACATTTTCGGCACTTAAACAGATTTTTATTCAGGTTTGTGGCTAAAATAGCCTATAAAATCATTAAAGGTTTGCATAACAATTATCAGCCTCTTTACGTGCCTTTAAAAACTCTTCTTGAACTCTTTTCTCCAATTCTCGTTTCCGCTGATTCATACGACGCAAAGCGGCTATAGCCTCCTCGCGACTATTGTACTTTACTGGTTCGTATTTCATATTCATAGTTCATTTATTATTGTTCGCAGCAAAGCTACAAAAAAGTTTCATTATTAGCAAGTTATTGAACGAATAAAATAAAAGACGGCATGCAAATATTGTACAAGCAGTAAAAAAGTGTTACAAAACGAAAATTGATTCTAGAGATTTCTGAGGCGGTTTTTATCGGTTTTTCGACGTAAAATGCCACACCAAAATCCATTCAAGGCTTCTTTGCATTGCAAAAGGACTACAGTTGAAGTGTAAAAGGACTACAGTTGCAATGCAAACAAGGCTAAAATGAAAGGCAAAAGTGGTCGTTTTGCAATAAAAGGGAGTGTTTTTTACGTTGATAGCATTGCCGATTTTCAACACTAACGTAGCAACACAGTGATTTTCAACAACATATCTCAAATTGCTCAAAACTCGAGAATTTCGAGCTAAAGATTTCCTTGTGCGCTCAACTCATAGTTTTCAAAAGTAAAAATGCAAATATTGTGTTGAGAGGACATAAAAAAACGGCAATCACACGATAAACTAATATCAATGCGATTGCCGATAACCACTTGCCGAAACTTTAAGTTATATGGCCTATTTTAAGCAAATTATATGATGAGACTTAGAAGTTGATGTCCAGTCCTACTCCAAACACATTGTTGTTACGAGTGAAGTCGGCTGAATAGTTGCCCTTCTGTGTCTTCATTGTGTCGTAGAATGTGTGGAAGTAGGCTACTTGCAGATCCATCTTCTTTGAGAGGTGGACTACGCCACCTACACCTACCGAGTTTGAGCTGACAACGAACGACTTGTCGTCCATGTAGTCGTCGGTCATGCCGTAGCTTGTGCGCTGCCAGCCGGTGCTTACGGTGAACTTCTTGTTGAGATCGTACTCTACACCTGCGCTGTATTCGAGAGTTCCGCGGTCGAGCTTCTTCTGACGGTTGTTGTAAGAAGTAGCGTGCTTGTCGTCAAACCAGTGGAAACCTACGTTGATACGCAACTCGTCGATTGGCTTATAGCCTACACCTACTGTGAGAAGAGAAGGAATGTCGCCCTCAATCTTCTTTCCGTCCTCGTATTCTCCGATTGCTTCACCAAGCTCTGAATCAAATTTCTGCTTGAGACCAACCATTGTTGCCTGTACTGAAGTATTACCCAGCACTTCAGCAGTCTTCTGCTGGGCAGCCGCAGCAGCTGCTTCAGCTCCCATACCCATGCCAACAAACTTGTTGGTAAGAATACCATTCATCTGTGTGGCAAGGTTGCTTGGAAGGTTACCGATTGACGGAGACTGGTTTACCGACTTGTTCTTAAGACGCATACGGGTCTTAAACTCATACTTAGCCGAGAAGTTCCAGCGGCCTGTCTTAAAGTCTACGCCAATCATCGGAGTAAATCCGAGACCAGTCTGGTCGCAGCTAAGCTCAATGTCAGCAGCAGTTGTCTTGGTGGGGTCGAGCACCTGATAGAGGGGCATGTTGCCTACCTTGATGTCGCGTACATATCCATAGTAACTGCACAATGCATATACGGTACGCACACCGCCATATACTGAGAAGTTGTCGTTTACCTTATAAGCAGCACCAATCGAGATGCCGTAGTAGTACTGACGACCGTGCATATAGCTGTCGTAGGTGTAGTTGCCGGTCTTTCCAAAAGCCTGATCCGAAGTAAACATATTCGTATTTGGACCAAGAGCATTGTCTATTACGCCAGCAAGTCCGCATGCTCCCATTGCAGTCTCGCTCACAATCTTCTCAAACGAACCAAGTCCGTTGTCGAAAGTACACTTTCCACCGCCACCGGCAAGTGCCAGATTAGCCTGAAACGACCAGCGTCCTTTGTTGTAAGCATATTGAAGTGAGGGAATGACGGGGGCGAAAGCCTTACCCTTGAATGTACGTGGTGTGATAGGATTGTTCACGTTGTTGGTGAACAACTGGTAGTCGTTCTTGATTGAACGGTCCTGATAAGCCAACTGCCAGTTGAGCGAGAGGTGATGGCCCTGACCCAAGAAAGCAACGCCAGCCGGATTGAAGTATACACCGTCGATGCCGATTGAAGCCTCACGGCTCATCATACGGTTGAATGCTACGTTCTGATTGGTGTTTGTAAGTAGTCCTCCTGCAAACGAAAAGCTGCTTGAGGCAATCGCTGCTGTCAAGCAAACTGTTTTGATTTTGTTCATCTTAATTTAATTACCTTTAAAATATTGGTTGCAAAGGTAATCAGATTGTTCTATTCTTCCGTGCAAAAGAACACTTATTTAAGGTCTATTAACAGAAAAAGCATAAAACCTTGCACAAACAAAAGGTTTTGTGCAAGGTTTTGGGCTTAATTTATTGTCCATAATAGGAACGGCGAACTCCCGTTGCGACGTAAATATCATTATTCCCCTAAACAAACAATGATAATAATGCAAAGAAAAAAAATAAATAATAATAAATCGGTAGGCTTTCGATTAAAAAGTAGTAACTTTGCAAACGATAGAATTCAAATCAAAACACATATACAAGCAGTATGATTTTATTTTTCATGACTCCAAGCAAGAGCGTGATCGCTACAGAAGTGGATCACCAGCTCTCTCAAGATGAGATCAATGAACTGTGTTGGCTTTACGGCGGTGCTACACTCATAGAGGGTGAAACCGTCGAGGGCTTCTTCGTGGGCCCACGCCGCGAAATGATTACTCCATGGAGTACGAATGCCGTAGAGATAACTCAGAATATGAGCCTCCACGGCATTTCGCGTATTGAGGAGTACTTCCCCGTCGACTCTAAAGATGCCGACCATGACCCCATGCTTCAGCGCATGTATGAGGGCCTGAACCAGGACATCTTCACTGTCAACCACCAGCCTGAGCCTATCAAGCGCGTGGATAACATCGAGGAATACAACGAGCAGGAGGGTCTGGCTCTGTCGGCTGAGGAGATTGAATATCTCCATAAGATAGAGAAGGAATTGGGCCGTCCGCTTACCGACTCGGAAATATTCGGTTTCGCACAGATCAACTCTGAGCACTGCCGCCACAAGATTTTCGGCGGAACATTCATCATCGACGGCAAGGAAATGGAGTCGTCGCTGTTTGTAATGATCAAGCAGACCACCAAGGAGAACCCCAACAAGATTCTCTCTGCTTATAAAGATAATGTGGCTTTCGCACAGGGTCCGGTTGTAGAACAGTTCGCTCCGAAGGACCAGTCTACAAGCGACTACTTCCAGGTGAAGGACATCGAGAGCGTCATCTCGCTCAAGGCTGAGACTCACAACTTCCCTACTACCGTTGAGCCGTTCAACGGTGCCGCTACAGGTACGGGCGGTGAGATTCGCGACCGTATGGGTGGTGGCGTAGGTTCATGGCCTATCGCTGGTACAGCTGTGTACATGACATCTTACCCACGTCTTAAAGATGACGACAACCTGACACGCGATTGGGAGGACATCATGCCCGTTCGCAAGTGGCTTTATCAGACTCCTGAGCAGATTCTTATCAAGGCTTCGAACGGAGCAAGCGACTTCGGCAACAAGTTCGGACAACCTCTCATCACCGGTTCATTGCTCACTTTCGAGCATCAAGAGGGCAATGAGAAGTATGCTTACGACAAAGTGATCATGCTTGCAGGCGGTGTTGGCTACGGCACAAAGCGCGACTGCCTCAAGAAGGAGCCGCAGAAGGGCAACAAGGTTGTCGTTGTTGGTGGCGACAACTATCGCATCGGTCTCGGTGGCGGTTCGGTTTCGTCAGTAGACACTGGCCGTTACAGCAACGGTATCGAGCTGAACGCCGTTCAGCGTGCTAACCCTGAGATGCAGAAGCGTGCCTACAACCTCGTCCGCGCATTGTGCGAGGAGGATGTAAACCCGGTAGTAAGTATCCACGACCACGGTTCGGCTGGTCACCTCAACTGTCTCTCGGAGCTCGTAGAGGAGTGCGGTGGCGAGATTGACATGACCAAACTGCCTATCGGCGACAAGACTCTCTCGGCTAAGGAGATTATTGCCAACGAGAGCCAGGAGCGTATGGGCTTGCTCATCGACGAAAAACATATCGACCACGTACGTCGTATTGCAGAGCGCGAGCGTGCTCCGCTGTATGTAGTAGGCGAAACAACGGGCGACGCACACTTCTCATTCAAGCAGGGCGACGGCGTTAAGCCGTTCGACTTGGACGTTGCTCAGATGTTCGGTCACTCACCTAAGACCATCATGCGCGACGAAACTGTAGAGCGTCACTATAAGAATGCCGAGTATACTCACGAAGAAACATCAGAGAACGGTAAGGACGATGTACTCGACAAGTACGTCAGCCGCGTGCTGCAGCTTGAAGCTGTGGCATGTAAGGACTGGTTGACCAACAAGGTAGACCGTTCGGTAACGGGTAAGATTGCACGTCAGCAGTGCCAGGGTCAGATTCAGTTGCCTCTGTCAGACTGCGGCGTTGTGGCTCTCGACTATCGTGGAAAGAAGGGTATTGCTACCGCTTTGGGTCATGCACCGCAGGCTGGTTTGGCTTCACCTGAGGCTGGTTCGGTTCTATCTGTAGCCGAAGCTCTTACCAATATCGTTTGGGCTCCTCTTGCCGACGGCATGAACAGCCTTTCACTTTCAGCCAACTGGATGTGGCCATGTCGCTCGCAGAAGGGCGAGGACGCTCGTCTTTACAGCGCCGTTAAGGCTCTGAGCGAGTTCTGTCTGGCTCTGAAGGTTAACGTTCCGACTGGTAAGGACTCGCTGTCAATGAGCCAGCAGTATCCAAATGGAGAAAAAATCATCTCTCCGGGTACCGTTATCGTGAGCGCAGGTGGTGAGGTTTCTGACATCCGCAAGGTTGTTTCGCCAGTATTGGTTAACGATAAGAACTCTTCACTCTATCATATTGACTTCTCGTTCGACGAGCAGCGTCTTGGCGGCAGTGCCTTTGCACAGAGCCTCGGATTCGTTGGCGACGACGTTCCTACCGTAAAGAACCCCGAATACTTCGCCGACTGCTTCAACGCAGTTCAGGAAATGATCGAGAAGGGTTGGATTATGGCAGGTCACGACATCTCTGCCGGCGGTCTGATTACAACATTGCTCGAGATGTGCTTCGCCAATACAGAGGGCGGTATGCACGTCAATCTGCACAGCCTTGCAGGCAACGACATCATAAAGATGCTCCTTGCCGAGAACCCGGGCGTTGTCATCCAGGTTTCAGACAAGTACAAGGAGGAGTTCAAGGACTACATGGAGGAGAACGGAATCGGCTACGCCAAGATCGGTTATCCTACTCCTTCAGAGCGCACCATCGTCATCAAGAAGGACGAATACACTCATACCTTCGACATCGACGCTCTGCGCGACACATGGTACAAGACCTCTTACCTGCTCGACCGTGACCAAAGCTTCAACGGTTGTGCTGCAAAGCGCCGCGACAACTACAAGAAGCAGCCTGTTGAGATGAAGTTCCACGACTCGTTCAAGGGCTCACTCGAGAGCTACGGAATATCAGCCGGCCGTCGCACAGCGTCGGGCATCAAGGCCGCCATCATCCGTGAGAAGGGTACAAACGGCGAGCGTGAGATGGCTTACTCGCTCTATCTTGCTGGCTTCGACGTTAAGGACGTAATGATGACAGACCTCATCACCGGCCGCGAAACACTCGAAGACGTCAACATGATAGTATTCTGTGGTGGCTTCTCTAACTCCGACGTGCTTGGTTCGGCTAAGGGTTGGGCAGGTGCATTCCTCTTCAATCCGAAGGCAAAGGAGGCTCTCGACAAGTTCTATGCACGCAAGGACACCCTGTCATTGGGTATCTGCAACGGCTGCCAGCTTATGGTTGAGCTCAACCTTATCAATCCTGAGCACGAGCACCGCACACGTATGCTGCACAACAACTCGCACAAGTTTGAGAGCACATTCCTCGGTTTGGATATTCCGCAGAACAACAGCGTGATGTTCTCTTCACTCAGTGGCGACAAGCTCGGCATCTGGGTGGCTCACGGCGAGGGCAAGTTCTCATTGCCAGAGTCAGAGGACAAGTACAACGTTGTGGCTCGTTACAACTACGCAGAGTATCCTGGCAACCCGAACGGATCAGACTATAACGTAGCTGGTATATGTTCAGCCGACGGCCGTCATTTGGCAATGATGCCCCACTTGGAGCGCGCCATCTTCCCATGGCAGAACGCTTGGTATCCTGCCGAGCATCGTCAGGACGACGTTACACCTTGGATTGAGGCATTCGTCAATGCACGCAAGTGGATTGAGAACAATAAATAATTAATAAAGCCCCACTCCCAACCTCTCCCAAGTAGGGAGAGGAGGTGTGTCAAAATAGAAGTTATAGGAAGTTTGGGCTTTGCCCGTAGTTAACAGAAGTTAGCGGACATATGTATAGATTGCTGAAAACAAAGCATTTGTCTGTTAACTTCCATTCATCGTAGATGGATTAACTTCTTCTTAAATTCCTATAACTCCCATTTTGACACTTCCTCGTTGGGAGTGGGGCTTATTGTTTATGGAATGGTTTTTATATGTACATCAATTTATTCCGCATCTTTCTTAAAATAGGATTTTTCACTCTTGGTGGCGGTTATGCTATGATTCCACAGATAGAATCGGAGATTGTTGACCGTCATAAATGGATGGATCGCAAGGATTTTCTAGACCTTATAGCCGTGGCACAGACGTGTCCAGGAGCTTTGGCGGTGAACATGAGCGTGTATATAGGATACAAGCTGCGCAAGATGGGAGGTGCCATCTGCGCCACACTCGGCGTAGCACTGCCGTCGTTCGTGATAATATTGCTCATAGCCATGTTCTTCCATCAGTTCCAGGACAACGAAGTGGTACGCTCCGTATTCAACGGCATACGCCCGGCTGTAGTGGCATTGATATGCGCACCGGTGTTCAGCATGGGTCGTGCTGCCCGTATCTCATGGATAAACTGCTGGATTCCTATAGCCTGCGCATTGCTTATATGGCTGCTTGAGGTGAATCCGATATTTATTCTTACCGCAGCAGGAATGTGCGGATATTTGTATGGACTATTAATAAAACCAACCGAATGATATTTCTGAAACTCTTTTACACCTTCTTCAAGATCGGTCTGTTCGGATTTGGAGGCGGTTACGGCATGCTGTCGCTCATTCAGAGCGAGACGGTGACGCACAACGCGTGGATGACATCGGCTGAATTTGCCAACATTGTGGCAATAAGCCAGATGACCCCAGGCCCCATCGGCATCAATGCCGCTACCTATTGCGGCTACACTGCTGTACACAATGCCGCCATGGGCGAAACAATGGCTGTGCTTGGAAGCGCCACTGCCACACTGGCACTGGTATTGCCGTCGTTCATACTGATGATTCTGATTTGTCGTCTGTTCATGAAATACATGAACTCAATGGTGGTGCAAAACGTGATGTCGGGTCTGCGCCCGGCTGTAGTGGGGCTTATTGCCGCCGCCGCGTTGCTGTTAATGAACAGCGAAAATTTCTCGGCACCGTCAATAAACCCCTGGTATTTCGGCATCAGCCTTTATATTTTCACAGCTACACTCATTGGTACAATGGCGCTAAAAATCAACCCTATACGAATGATATGCTGGGCGGCGTTTGCCGGACTGATGCTGCTTTACTAAACTAATATTCCGCTTCGTTGACCAAATGCCAAGTTGTGAGATATGAAGCGCGTGTTATGTCCGTAAGCTTCGGATAGTTTATGGTCAACGCTTCGTCCGATGGCTGGTTGTAATGAGGCTGTCCGCCAGTGTGATACCACACGATGGGCACTCCCTTAAGATGGAACGACTGCTGGTCGCTGCCGCCAACGGGATTCTCCCAAGCACGATAGTCGGGTTCGAAAGTGCTGAACTGATATTTATTGACATCGTTCTTGAGCCACTCACCCAGTTTGGGATGAGCCGCAGTGAAGAAGTACATCAGATACCTGCTGCTTGTACCGCTGCCCACCATGTCGAAATTGAGATAGCCCTTCACCTTCGATATTTCTGCGAAATGGTCGGTGAAGTATTGCGAACCGAGCAATCCCTGCTCCTCACCGTCCCAGAAAGCGAACACTACAGTACGCTCGGGCTGAGCTCCACTCGCTACAAATGCCTTCATAATCTGCAACACGGCAGCAACGCCCGAAGCATTGTCATCGGCTCCATTGTATATCTTGTCGCCAGCGACGTCGTTGTACACGCCCTCATGGTCGAGATGTGCGCCCACCACAACATATTCGTCAGTCTTCTTGCCGGGCAACACAGCGAGCACATTGCTAAGCGCCATCGACTGATATACACCTTTCTTAATCTTGGCTATAGAGTCGGCATTGACATAGAAACGCACGCCGCGCTTGAGCTTCTGCACAGCGCAAGCCTCAAACGGCTGCTCGTACGAATCGCCCAACAGAGGCTTCAGTCCTGCCTGACGTATCTGCGAGATGATGTACTGCTTGGCTATACGCGAACCACGCTCGCCTGCACGGCGACCCTCAAGCAGGTCGTCGGCGAGGAAATACACGTGAGCACGTGCAGCATCCTCGGTGATAGAGCGCATACCGGCTTCAATCTGAGCCGTGAGATTCTTGTTCGCCTTTGCCGCATTCTTCTTTGCAGCAAAGGCATTAGTAGTCATGGCTGCCATAACGACAGCCGATGACATGATAACAGTTCTGATGTTCATCCTGATTATTAGCGTTTTGTTTGATTAGTATTCCATAGAGAAAGTCACACCACGTCGCATCATATCCTTAGCCAACGGGCTCATACGCTTGATGAACGACTCCCACGAACGGTTCTGCTGCTGGCTCCATCCTGCCTCAGCCAAGGCTATAGAGCGCGGATAAGCCTGATAGTATATGCGCTCGGGCGATGTGATGCACTCGCTCCAGAGCGTTCCGGCTACGCCGAAAAGATTGTTCTCTTCAAACTTCTTGTCGTGTCCCCAAGCCGGGTCGAGAGCGTATGTAGCCTTGAGCGAAGTTACGGGCATACCCCAGTTCACCTCAGGCATGTCGCCCTTAGCCATCGGATAGTCGAAGTAGCAGTGCTCGCCTGGGCAGAGCATGATGCGTGCGTTGTTCTCGACGGCAGCCTGCAGAGCCTTGTCGGTGAGTCCGTTGCGCCAAGCGAAGGTGACGCATCCAGGCTGAATCTTCTTGAAGTCGGTCTCGTACCAGAACATCGGAGTCTTGTGATAGGTGTCGCGCAGGAGTTCGATAACACGGTCGAACATATATCCCTGCAGCTTCCAGTTCTCCGAACGGTCGGTTGTTGTGATGCCGAGATTCTTCTTCAGAGCCTGGCATTTGGGGCAGTCGGTCCAGCAGTCGAGCGCCGGATTGCCAGCCTCATCGCCTCCGAGGTGGATATATTTAGACGGGAATATGTCGGCAATCTCCTTGAACACATTGCCCAAGAACTCGTATGTGAAGTCATTGCCGGGGCAAAGCAGCTCGTTGGAAACGCCGCATGTGGTGCGAATAGGAACCTGACGCTGATGACAAGTAAGTTCGGGGAACACGCTGATGGCTGCAACCTCATGTCCAGGCATCTCGATTTCGGGCACAATCTCAACATGATAGCGTGCGGCGAAGCTCACCAGGTCGCGCATTTGCTGCTGAGTGTAATATCCCTTGTACGGCATCTGCAGGTCGTCCTGGCCCCAACGCGATGAAGCCTGAGCCGTAAGCTGCGGATACTTCTTTATTTCGATGCGCCAAGCCTGGTCGTCTACGAGGTGCAGGTGCAATGCGTTGAGCTTGTAGCGAGCCATTTCGGGTATGAAAGCCTTCAGTTCGTCGAGCGGAATGAACGTACGTGCAGGGTCAACCATCAATTCGCGCACGTGAGTGCGAGGTGTATCCTTGACGGTGAGTTGCGGAATGGCGTCAACACACTCCTTGTTGCCCGAACCGAGAAGAATCTGGTCGAGAGTCATCAGTCCCCAGAACACGCCGCGCGGAGTCTTACCCTTGATGTTCACGCCCTTGGAATCGACAGCAAGAGTGTAGGCTTCGTCGTCGTCGAGCGACTGGTCGATGTCGAGAACGAGCTGCAATCCGCGCTGACGGCTGTTCACGATGTTGCCAATACGGTCAGTGAGCATCTCGCGGGCACGCTCCACTTCGTTGTTCAGCACAGTTCCGTCACCGTCCATATGTGCTACAACGATGTTCCAGGCTGTATGCACATTGAGCGCCTTGGCACCCTTCTGAACGGTCAGAGTCAGCGGCATTGGGGTGAGGCACAATGTCGGGTCGCTCACTTCCTTGGCCATCTTCGGCTCGGCATAGAACCGGCTCCAGCCTGCTGCCTTCATATAAGCCTTCTCGCTGCCCTTCGGAACGATGAGCTTAACGCTGCCTGGCTCTACACCATAGAATGAAGAAACGGCAGCCTTTGGCGGCACTTTCGAATTGACCTTGACGGTCTTCAGTCCCGACAGACGTGCAAATGCGTATTCACCGATTACAGGAGCGCCGTCGATAGTAAGTTCAGTCATACTCTTACATCCCGAGAAAGCGGCTGCACCGATGCTCTCTACCGATGCCGGGATAGTAATGTTCTGAAGCTTGTCGCAGGCAAAGAACGCCTGTGTTCCGATGGTCTTCAGCACCTTTGGCAGAGCGATGGTGAGGAGTTGGTGGCGCGAATGGAACGCATTCTTTGGTATCTCGGTGCTCTTAGCGTCACTGAGGTCGATGTCGCGTACTTGAAAACAGAGGTCACGCATCTGTCTGTAGTCGCCCTTACGGTCGGTAGACAGTTCGCCTGTGAGCTTAAGGCTTACAGCCATCGACTTCTGTTCGGGCTTCAAATTGTTCATACGCTCCACGGTCTGTGCCGACATAACCGCTGAAAGGATTGTCGTAGCAGATAATAGCTGTCTCTTATACACATCTCCGAGCCCACGAGACTACG
>OBIB01000599.1_pt1 | contig 13240 bp, 13 predicted proteins | sample 1496261 | NCBI WGS metagenome assembly OBIB01 (sample SAMN05065771, study PRJEB22554) | human gut metagenome | biome: ENVO:2100002; feature: ENVO:00000062; material: ENVO:00002003 | host: Homo sapiens | place: USA
TGTACATGAATCCTTTTCCAGTTCAAGAATCTTCTTCTTACCAAAACCAGCTTCTCTACAAAGCTCCATAGCGGTTTGGTCATCCTTCATAAAGGTTCACTAGTGTCCCGTTAAAACGAGACGATTTAAATATAAGTTATTAAAATAGAATGATTTAGACTCGATATTTCATGTACACGATTTGAATTGACTAACTTTGCAGTCTTTATCAAAGAAGCGTGTTACATGAATTTCGGAAAGATCGTATTCGCACAGATTATGCAGTTCATACCTCGTAGGGAATTCAATGATATTGTTGCCAAATACAGAGGCAATTACAGGGTGAGAAACCTCACCTGTTATGATCAGTTGCTGGTTATGTGCCTGGCTCAATATGCTGATAAGAATAGTCTGCGCGATATAGAGGCAAGCCTGAATGCGTTGGCTGTTACCCATAAGCTCTATCACTGCGGTATTAGCTATGCCGTCCCTTGCAATACTTTGGCTAAGGACAACATGCAATATGAGATTGTCAAGTCCATGCCTGTTGATAAGCATACAGGTGTTATCAGTGATGAGATTGTCTGACTTACTAAGGAAAACTCCAAGCAGAAGTACCTAGAGGAATTTCGCATGGTAGTCTATGAAGACTTTTCCACGGGAAATCTCTACCGTTTCATCACCAACCGTTTGGGATACGATGCTCTTACCATCGCAGAACTCTATAGAGAGCGATGGAACGTGGAACTTTTCTTCAAATGGATAAAGCAACATCTGCATATCAAGTCGTTTTACGGAACCTCAGAGAATGCTGTCTATACACAAATCTGGATAGCAGTCTGTGCATTTCTGCTACTGGCTATAGCCAAGAAGCACATGCATATCGAGGAACCATCTCTGTATATGATTTCCCAGACCATAGGTACTATGTTGTTTGAGAGGATACCCATACCTGAATTGTTTAACAAACCTATTATTAACGTCCCAATGGATGATGGTCAACTTGATTTATTTCGAGATCTAAAATCTTAACGGGACAGTAGTGTGCTGATATAGGTAATTTTATCGATTTGATTTCGAATGTTGTTATATCACCTATTGGTAGCGATGAATGGAAGCTATTTCAGAAGGAGAAACTTAAGAAGAACGATTTTACAGTTGAACAGATACGTTAGTGCTCGCTGCTATTTTAGGAGCAGCAAGTGGACTTTATGACAAATATTTGATGGCGTCAGTTGTTGATGGTGGAGCTGGACTTAATCGTTTTTTTGTGCAAGGTTGGTACAATCTTTATCAAGTTTGCATGATGACCATCGTCATGCTTTTTATTTGGTTGCCCACGCGTAAGCAGACTATACCTTTTGTGTGGCGTTGGAGCATTCTTTTCATTTCCCTGTTCTTAACAGCGGCCGACATGGCATACTTCTATGCCTTGTCATGTCCAGGAGCAATGATTGCGATTGTCTCGATGGTGCGTCGTGGCAGTGTTATTGTTTCTTTCTTGTTTGGTGCAATGATTTTTAAAGAAAAGAATTTGCGTTCTAAAGCCATCGACCTCTTGTTTGTGCTTTTAGGAATGGCTTGCTTATTTATTGGAAGCAAGTAAGTAAGATAATAAATAACAGGGCAGTAGACATAGAAAAGCCATGTGGTAATGAGTTGAATTACAAATCATTGTCACATGGCTCTTGTTTTTTAAAAAAAAGAATCAGTCAGCCTATAAGCCGGGTTCTGTACTTACGCATCTTTTTGAGATGCGTAGTGCCTGTCATTTATCCGCGCCCGCCGTCACCGACGTGCTCTATCGTTCTACCCTCCAACGTGTTGTAATAATACAGAAAACTCGGACGAGCAGCCCTCAAACGTTGGTATACATGAACTTTCAACTTCTGACGTGTACAGCCCACATGTCACCACATGGCTGGTAAGCTCTTACCTTACCTTCTCACCCTTACCCTCTGTGTGCATACTGAAGTATACACAATGGGCGGTTCTTTTCTTCTACACTAGTTCACCCTCGCGGACGACTTCCCGTTAAGAAGCAGAATGCTCTGTGTTGCCCGGACTTTCCTCCTGCATTGCAATGGTAGGGTTGAACAATTTTTTGTGAAAAGAAACTGCACAAACGCCACGAATGCACACGACAAGCCAGCCAACTGATTCGTATGTGAACGCGAAGTTACAACTTTTTTGAGGGATAAAGGTGTTGTATGCCCAAAAAAATGTAATTTTGCTCGTAAAATACACTTTCTATGAAAAAATCAATCTTTTTTGCCTTGTTGTTGCTCTTAGGCATGCAGGGAACGAATTCGCTTTTTGCCCAAAATGAGCAAAATGCAACTTACACGCCAAGTGTCGAAAACTTAAAAGCACGTGCTGAATTTCAGGATTCTAAATTTGGCATTTTCTTACATTGGGGCATTTATAGTCTTTTTGCTCAAGGTGAATGGTATATGCAAGATGCAGGCATCGACCGCTACGAATATGCTAAAGCCGCTAATGCTTTTTATCCGCACAGCTTTGATGCCCACAAGTGGGTCAAAGCATTTAAGGATGCAGGGGCTAAATACATTTGTTTCACAACGCGTCATCACGATGGCTTCTCAATGTGGAATACGCAGCAAAGCGACTACAATATTATGCATACGCCCTATGGTAAAGACATTGTAAAGCAGTTGGCAGACGAATGTCACAAGCAGGGCATAGGTTTGCACCTCTATTACTCGCACATCGATTGGACGCGCGATGACTATCCTATGGGCTTTACTGGAAAAAATACAGGCAAGGATCCTAAAAAGGCAAATTGGGCTTCATACTATAATTTTATGAATGCGCAGTTAAAGGAGTTGTTGACGCAGTATGGTAAAGTAGACGGAATTTGGTTCGATGGTTACTGGGATCATTCTCATGACAAGCAACCATTTGATTGGCAGTTGCCTGAGCAGTATGCACTCATTCACAGTTTGCAGCCAGGTTGCATCATAGGTAATAACCATCATGTTACTCCCTATCCTGGCGAGGATATGCAAATGTTTGAGCGTGACTTACCTGGCGAAAACAAATCTGGTTTTTCAGGACAAAATGTGAGTCAGTTACCCCTTGAAACATGTGAAACAATGAATGGCATGTGGGGCTATAAAGTAAAAGACCAAAACTACAAGTCGAGCAAGGTGTTGCTTCGTATGCTTGTGCGTGCAGCCTCAAAGGGTGCCAACTTGCTCATGAACATAGGTCCACAGCCCGATGGTAATTTGCCTGCTGCTGCTTTGACAAGACTGAAGGAAATGGGCGAATGGCTCAATGGTCCTGCAGCCGAAACCATTTATAGTACTAAGGCTGGTGGCGTAAATGTTGGCGAAAACATTGTTAGTACCCGTAAGGGCGATTATCTGTATTTGCATGTGTTAAACGATGCAGCACAGAGTAGTGTTACAGTGCCTACACCAACGAACCTTGAATTCGTAAATGCTAAATCGTTCTTTACCAATCAAAAGATTACGATTACTTACGACAAGAAAAAGAAAAAAACTGTGTTCAACCTTCCTGATATGAAAGATGGTATGGTGGACTATATTATCAAGGTAAAGGTTAAATAAAAGAGGCATCACTGTTACATCGTAAACTAATTTTGAATACCTACTTATTAGGATATAAAGGTTATCATGCACACAAAAATGGTCAAATACTTATTGAGCGTTTTGGCTCTGTGGCTTCCCTTAAGTGGGTGGGGACAACCTGGGCGAACGTCGAAAATGGCAGCGAACCTACGAACACTGCGTTTGGCAGTAGATGGTGACGTTAGTCGGTTTCCCGTATTAAAATTAAATAGTGGCGAGATACTCGAAGTTAGTTTTGATGACTTAACACACGAGTATCGTCGCTACACCTATAAAATAGAGCATTGCGATGTGGAAGGTAACCCCACATCCGAACTTTTTGAGAGCGACTATGTGTATAGTACGGCAGACGAAGGTGTGATTGAGGATTACGAAACGAGCCAAAATACAACGGTGTTATATACGCACTACAAGTTTTCCATTCCTAACACACACATGCGTCCATTGCTTTCGGGGAATTATCGAATTTCAGTAATGACTGAGAACGATGACGATGAGAATGTAACCGTGTTGCAAACTTATTTTGCCGTGGTCGACACTAAAGTGGGCATATACCCTTCAGCAACGACCAATACGGAAGTAGATTGGAATGGTACGCACCAACAAATAGAATTGAAGGTGGACTGTAGCAACTTGGTGGTGCGCGATGCACAAAGCGAGATTAAAACGCTCGTTATGCAGAACCGTCGTTTTGACAACATGGCTAAGAATGTGCCCTTCACTGCACAAAATGGCAATGTGTTGTTGTGGGAACATTCGCGCGGACTGATTTTTGATGCGGGCAATGAGTATCGCAAAATGGAAATACTCTCTACACGCTACCCTGGTATGCACGGTGAAAGCGTGAGGTGGTTCGACCCTTATTATCATTATACACTGCAAACCGACTATCCACGTCGCAATTACCTCTACGATGAGGATAGAAACGGACAGTCAGTAGTGCGCTATGAAGGGGCTGGTGATGCAGACACTGAAGCCGATTATGTAATGACGCACTTTGTGCTCAACATGCCTCAATTGTCTACCGACCAGGATGTATATGTTTCGGGACAGTGGACATCTTTGGGTTTTGTACCTCAGTATAAGATGCACTACAATGCAGCGAACGAATGCTATGAAGCCAACATCTTGCTAAAGTGTGGTTATTATAATTACCAGTACCTGTGTGCCGACAAAAGCAATCCGCAGGTTGGAAGCACCAATCCCATTGAAGGCAATTATTTTCAAACAGAAAACGAATACGACATCTTGGTGTATTACCGTCCCGCAGGTAGCCGCTATTGGCAAATGGTGGGATGCGTTACACCAAAGTATAAGAAATAGACTAAGCAGTCGTCTAAACTTTTCTGACGAAGATTAGATTTCATAAAAGTTTAGACGACTTCAAAAACACAAAGAAAACTGAATGGCAATGAATATTGTGTTTTTAGATGGTCACACCCTGCATGCAACAGCAGAGAATGTGAAAACCCTTGAGGCGTGTGGCAATCTTACGATATATGAACGTACGGAGCCTTCGCAGATTATTGAGCGTAGCTACGACGCTGAGGCGCTAATTGTAAATAAGACGGTGTTGAATGCCGATACTTTAGCCATGCTTCCCAAACTCAAATTGGTGTGTGTGGCTGGTACAGGATACGATAAGGTAGACGTGAAGGCTGCACGGGCGTTAGGTATCACTGTGTGTAATTGTGCTAACTATTCAACAAGAGCTGTGGCACAAATGGCGCTATCACTAATGCTCGAAGCAGCCGACCATGTAGGCTATTACACGCAAGAGAATCGCAGTGGCACTTGGAGTGCTTGCAAGGATTTTAGCTATGTTAGTCGCACCCGTCTCGACCTTGAAGGCAAACGTTTTGCAGTGGTGGGCTTTGGTAACATAGGTCGTATGCTCATCAATATGGTACGTCCGTTAGGCGTAGAACTCTTTGCGGTGAGCAGTAAACCTGAAAGTGAATTACCCCATGATGTGCATAAAATTGAACTTGAGGCAGCGTTTGCCACTTGCGATATAGTAAGTCTTAATTGTCCGTTGAACGCAGCAAACAAGGGTTTTGTGAATGCAGCTTTACTGAGTAAGGCAAATCCTAATCTCATCTTGATAAATACAGCGCGTGGCGGGTTGATTGATGAGCACGATGTGGCAGCTGCATTAACAGCTGGTAAGCTCGGAGCCTATTGCACCGATGTGCTTACGCAAGAACCTCCGCAGGCAGATTGTCCTATACTTTCAGCTCCTAACGCGTATGTCACGCCTCACATAGGTTGGATGACTGCAGCAACCATCGACCGCATCTGTCAAATTATTTCAGAAAACATAAAAGCTTTTGCCAACGGCACTCCTCAGAGTGTGGTAAATTGAGAGGGTGGGGAGCATTAGCACCTCCTTCCTCTAAACTAATCATTCATCCCTTACATACATGTTCGTACAAATTCTTGATTTTATCGGTACATTAGCATTTGCTATTTCAGGAATCCGTTTGGCATCAGCCAAACACTTCGATCTTTTTGGAGCTTACGTTGTAGGTCTTACCACAGCCATTGGTGGTGGTACCATGCGCGACCTCATGTTGAGTCAGCCTCCTTTTTGGATGACCAATCCTTTTTACCTCCTCTGTACGGCTTTTGCCTTGGTTTGGGTAATTATGTTTCGCAGATTCTTGGTTAAGCAAGAAAACACATGGTTTCTTTTCGACACCATAGGTTTAGCATTGTTTGCCGTAACAGGTATCGAAAAGACACTTGCCGCAGGTTTCCCATTCTGGACAGCCATCATCATGGGTACACTTACGGGTGCTGGTGGGGGTGTTTTTCGCGATGTGTTTATTAACGAGGTTCCCCTTATCTTCCGCAGAGAAATCTACGCCTTAGCTTGTGTTATTGGTGGCGTAGCCTATTTTATTTGCTATAAAATGGGATTAAACAACATAGCATCAGGACTTACATGTGGTGCATTCGTAATGCTCTCGCGTATTTTAGCAGTTCACTACAAGTTGCATCTTCCCACTTTGAAAAGCGAGGATTTTAATTCATGAACACCCAAAATCTGATTTACATACACGTGCCTTTTTGTGCAAGTCGTTGCATCTATTGCGACTTCTATTCCACCGTGATGGACGAGCAGACTAAGGCGCAATATGTGGCAACGGTATGTCAGGAGCTAGTTAAAAGAACATCTTATTTGCCCAATCGCGAAATTCGTACCATATACTTTGGTGGTGGTACTCCTTCGCAATTAAGTATTGCTCAAATTGCTCAAATTCTGCAATGCATCCAATCTACTTATAAGGTAGACAACAATGCAGAAATAACTCTTGAAGCCAACCCCGATGACATTACTCCCGACTTTGCTACACAGTTAGTAGGTTTAGGTATAAATAGAGTAAGTTTGGGAGTGCAGAGTTTTGACGATGGTATACTGAAATTGTTAAATCGCAGACACAGTGCACAACAAGCTCAAACAGCGGTTGAACGGCTCAATGCAGCTGACATACACAATGTGAGCATTGACCTTATATATGGTTTACCACAACAATCGCCACAAAGTTTCTCAGCCGATTTGGAAACGGCTTTTTCGCTTCCCATTAAGCATCTTTCGTCTTACGCCTTGAGCATAGAAGCCAACACGCCATTGGCGCAGAAAGTACAAGCAGGGAAGTTAGTTGTAGCAGACGAGGAAACGTGTGTAAAGGAGTATGAGATGCTTATGGAACAAGCCATGCAACATGGTTTTGTGCATTATGAAATCTCTAATTTTGCCTTGCCTGGCTACGAGTCGAAGCACAATTCGGGTTATTGGGACGGAACGCCCTACTTAGGTGTAGGTCCTGGGGCACACTCTTACGATGGTAAAAATCGTAGATATAACACGCCCAATTTGAAAGCATATGTGGCAAGCAATGGTTGCCCTACGCATCAAACGGAACAACTCTCGTTGTCAGAGCAATTTGATGAACTCATTTTCATCTCATTGCGTACGAGCAAGGGACTTTCATTAAAAAAAGTACAAGACCTCTATCCTCAACAGTGGTACAACGACTTAATGCGTACTGCCCAAAAGTACATTGCAACCAACCAACTTATTTTGCAAAACAAAACGTTGCGTATCAGCAAACAAAGCATTATGGTGAGCGATGACATTATGAGTGATTTAATGAGAGGGTAGAGTAGAATTTGTTTGAACTATAAAAAAGCCGTGCGGCAATGAACTAATGCAGTTGTAGCTGATTAGTTCATTGCCGCATGGTGTATATTGTTATTTATTTAAGGGGAGGAACATTTAATCTTCCTCTTCGTCATCCTCAATTACCGTAACCTTACGTTTGATTTTCACGCCAACAGCTCTGCCTGCATTGCGGAAAATTTCATTTTTACGATCAATCGTGTGTGTGCGGAATTTACCTGAAATACGTGCCAACTTCGTGCCATTTTTAGTCAAGGCAGCATCATCAGTAATCCAATTCTCAGCACGGCGGTCTTCATCGAAGTCACCAGCTGTTACCTCGGGGTCATAGCGATAATGCAAGTTACGCATTGTAGCCGTAAACTCACCATCCTTCACTTTAAAAATCAGCTGATAGTAAAAGTGTACGCGATGAATTTGCCAGTTTGTACGCTTAAAGTACATATACTCTTCAATGCTCGCGGCGATAATGCCATCCTCAGGTGTAATCTCTGTGATACGAGCTTGTGGTAGTTGGTCGGGACCATCAATAAGCTGCGTCTGAATAAAATTTCTGAGAGAATCCATAATGGCAGCCTTTGTTTTGTTCTTAGCATAATATTGCTTGTCGAACTGAACAAAGCCATTCACTGTGGGTACAGCTCCAGCCAAATATCGTTTGTCGCTACCTTCTTTTGCTTTTTGAGCAAAAGCAATGCTTGGCAGCAAGAGCATTAAGAAAAGAATTATTTTCTTCATATCAGATAGTTTTGATTTGTTTCAATAATGTGTTAGATGCTGCAATCGAACAATTCTTTAGCACGTTACTTTGTCTAACGCTTGTTTAATGTCCTCAAGAATATCTTCAATGTCCTCAATGCCTACCGACAGACGCATAAGGTCGGGAGCAATGCCAGCTTCGCGGAGTTGCTCTTCTGAGAGTTGACGATGTGTGTGACTGGCAGGGTGAAGAATGCAAGTGCGAGCATCAGCTACGTGCGTAACAATGTTAATCATATCGAGCGAGTCCATAAAACGAATAGCCGTTTCGCGGTTGCCCTTCAAGCCAAATGCCATTACGCCACATGATCCGTTTGGCAAATATTTGTTTGCTAATTCGTGGTAAGTGTCACCTTCCAAACCACTATAGTGCACCCAAGCCACGCGCGAATCGTTTTGTAAAAACTCAGCCACACGTTGTGCATTCTTACAATGTTGAGGCATGCGCAAATGCAACGTTTGCAAGCCCAAGTTCAAAATAAATGAATTCATGGGTGCAGGTATCGAACCTAAGTCGCGCATAAGTTGTGCCACAAGTTTGGTGGTATAACCCATTTTGCCAAATGCCTTTACGTAAGTCAGTCCGTGATAACTCTCATCAGGTGTGCAGAGACCTGGAAATTTTTCAGCGTGTGCCATCCAATCAAAGTTACCACTATCAACAACAGCACCACCCACCTGACTGGCAGTACCATCCATGTATTTTGTGGTGCTATGCGTCACAATGTCAGCCCCCCATTCAAAGGGACGACAGTTAATGGGCGTAGCAAATGTGTTGTCCACAATCAAAGGCACGCCATTGCTGTGTGCCAACTGTGCCATCTTTTCAATGTCGAGTACAGCGCATCCAGGATTGCTCACCGTTTCGCCAAACACAGCTTTTGTGTTTGGTTTAAACGCCTTCTGCAGCTCTTCCAAACTCTCATGCTGGTTAATGAAGGTGCATTCAATGCCCAGTTTTTTGAGTGTTACACCAAAGAGATTGTAAGTGCCGCCATAAATTTCGTTACATGCAATGATGTGGTCGCCAGCCTCGCAGATGTTGAACACTGCATAGAAGTTAGCAGCCTGTCCGCTACTGGTAAGCACTGCGCCTACACCGCCTTCGAGTTGTGCAATTTTCTTAGCAACAACATCATTCGTGGGGTTTTGCAAGCGTGTATAGAAATAGCCCTCCTTTTTCAAATCAAAGAGCATAGCCATTTCCTCAGAGTTGTCATATTTAAATGTAGTGCTTTGGATAATAGGCGGTTCAATGGGTTCGCCGTTTTTGGGTTCGTAGCCTCCCTGTACGCAGATTGAGGCAGTACGCAGATTTTTTTTCATTAGTTGGGTGATGTTAAATGAATATCTATTTGCAAATTTACAAAATGTTGTTGGAACGGGATGAGGGTATGAGCTTTTTTATTTCAATAGGGCAGTTCTAATCAGTTCATTCATTTTTTAGAACCACCTTTTAGTACTAAACAATGCTTCACGTGTCAGCCCAACCCCGAAAGGGTTTTTATTTATGGACATTCAAAAATAATAATTCATGAACATTTTATGGCTCATTGATGGACATTTTTGAATAAAGAACGAATAACTTGCGCAGAATTTGATAGCTTGCTATCATTAAGGAGTACCCGTCAAAAGTTGCAGAAGTTATTTATTGACCATTACTTAATCATTCTTTTGTCCAATTCGTTCTAAAAAGGTAGCCTCGTCCCAAATAGGGATTCCTAACTTTTCAGCTTTTTCGCGTTTAGAAGGTCCCATGCCTTCGCCTGCCAAAATAAAGGAAGTCTTTTTTGAAATGCTCCCAGTGTTTTTGCCACCATTTTCCTCAATAATCTTTTTATATTCCTCGCGCGAGTGTTTCTCAAAGGTGCCACTAATCACAATCGTCATTCCTTCGAGTGCGGTAGATGCCAATTCCTTTTCCTCAATTTGCATTTGTACTCCCACGTCCGTCAGTCGCTGAATGAGTTGGATGTTGCGTTCCTCACGTAGAAACGTGCGTACGCTCGAGGCAATAACGTCGCCCACACCTTCGCAGGTCATTAAATCGTCGATAGTAGCGTTGAATAAGTTTTGCATCGACTTAAAGTGGCGTGCAATGTTTTTGGCAACCACCTTGCCCACAAAACGAATGCCTAAGGCAAAGAGTACACGTTCAAAAGCTACTTGTTTGCTTGCTTCAATTCCATCAATAATCTTACTGGCAGAACGCATCTTGTTACCATCAAAGCCCCACAAATCCTCAACCTTAAGAGCGTAAAGGTCTGCAGCGTCACGAATCAGTCCGCGTTCAAAATAGTCATCAATAGTTTCAGGCCCCAACGAATCAATGTTCATGGCATCGCGACTTATAAAGTGTTCAATGCGTCCTTTGAGTTGGGGTGGACAAGCAGTGTCGTTAGGGCAATAGTGCGCAGCCTCGCCAGGGTATCTCACTAATTCAGCACCACATTCGGGACATTGGTGAATAAAGTTAACTTTTTCGCCCAATTGGTCACCCAACTTCTGACGTGCCTCCAAGTCCACTCCCACAATTTGTGGAATAATTTCGCCCGCTTTCTCCACAAATACGTGGTCGCCTAGATGCAAGTCGAGTTGTTTAATAATATCCTCGTTGTGGAGTGAAGCACGTCGTACGGTGGTGCCTGCGAGCAACACAGGTTCCATGTTAGCCACAGGGGTAACTGCCCCCGTTCTGCCCACCTGGTAAGTCACTTTAAGCAAAGGTGTGCAAGCTCTTTCGGCTTTAAATTTATAGGCAATCGCCCAACGCGGACTCTTAGCAGTGAAGCCTAATTGCTGTTGTTGCTCTAAGGAGTTAACTTTCAGCACAATGCCATCGGTGGCTACTGGGAGCTCGCGACGGTGAACGTCCCAATAGTCAATATATTTGAAAATATCGTCAACACTATGTGCTAATTGAATGTGCTTAGAAATCTGAAAGCCCCATTTACGTGCTTCTTCCAATCGGGCAAAATGCGTAGTTTGCGTCAGCTCGTTGCCAATTACATAATAAAGGTAGGCATCCAAATGTCTTTTCGCAACAGTAGCCGAACTCTTACTTTTAAGCGTACCCGAAGCAGCATTGCGTGGGTTCGCAAAGAGTGGCTCCTCGCGTGCTTCGCGTTCGGCATTCAGTTTTTCAAAACTCGTCCAAGGCATCAGTACCTCACCACGAATTTCAAAATCAGGCGGACAACCTATGTTGTCGGGAATTTCAAGTGGAATGGTACGAATAGTCTTCACATTAGCCGTTACATCATCGCCTTTCACACCATCGCCACGAGTAACGGCATGCACCAAACGATAGTTCTCGTATGTAAGCGAAATGCTCAAGCCATCAAATTTTAGTTCACAGCAAATTTCAAAGGGTTTGCCGTTTAATCCTTCGCTCACACGGTTATAAAAGGCTTCCACGTCCTCGCGCGAGTAAGTGTTACCTAAAGAGAGCATGGGGGTGGTGTGTGCTATTTGCACAAAATCCTGACTTAAGTCGCTTCCCACTCTAACAGAAGGAGAGTTGGGGTCTGCCATTTCGGGGTGTTTACTTTCCAAGTCCGTGAGCTCGTGCATAAGGGCGTCAAACTCTTGGTCAGTAATTACAGGCGCATTTTGTATGTAGTATTCGTAGTTGTGCTGATGCAGTTCTTTGCGTAATTGCAAAATTCGCTCTTTTTCGTTCATTGCTTTGTTAAGATGATAAATTGCATACAAAAATACGCACTTTTCGACAATAAATTTGTACTTTTGCACAATAATATTTTCAAAAACTACGACACCTATATATATAATATGCGCATAGACATCATTACAGTTCTTCCTGAAATGCTCGACGGATTTGTCAACACCTCCATTTTGTCTCGAGCTCAAAAGAAAGGTCTTGTAGAAATTCACATTCACAATTTGCGTGACTACAGCACCGACAAGCATCGTCGTGTAGATGATTATCCTTTTGGCGGTTTTGCCGGAATGGTCATGAAGTGTCAGCCCATTGATGATTGCATCAGCAAGCTGATGGCTGAGCGTGAATATGATGAAGTAATCTTCACTTCGCCCGATGGTGAACAATTCAATCAGCCTATGGCAAACGAACTCTCATTGAAGAAGAACATCATCATTCTTTGCGGACATTACAAGGGTATTGATTATCGCATTCGCGAGCATCTCATTACCAAGGAAATCAGTGTAGGTGATTATGTGCTTACGGGTGGCGAATTGCCTGCAGCAATTATTAGCGATGCTTTGGTGCGTTTGGTTCCTGGTGTGTTGAGTGACGAACAGAGTGCATTGAGCGACTCGTTTCAAGACAATTTGTTGGCAGCACCTGTTTACACACGTCCAGCCGATTATAAAGGTTGGAAGGTACCCGATGTATTGCTTTCGGGTCACGATGCTAAAATCAAGGAATGGGAATTGCAGCAGAGTCTTGAACGTACCAAGAGTTTGCGTCCAGACCTTCTTCAATAGAGTTTAAACAGAATAGTTATCTGTATCGAAACTAAACAGTTTATTAACTAAACCATAGATTAGTAATGCCTTCTGTTTGCTGTACAAGCGTACTGCAAACGGAAGGCTTTTCTTTTTTAAGGAATGTTCAAAAAGTAACTTGCGCAGAATTTGATGGCTTGCTATCATTAAGGAGTACCCGTTAAAAGTTGCACAAGTTATTTTTGCATATTACTAAACAATGCTTCACGCG
>OBIB01000607.1_pt1 | contig 13137 bp, 11 predicted proteins | sample 1496261 | NCBI WGS metagenome assembly OBIB01 (sample SAMN05065771, study PRJEB22554) | human gut metagenome | biome: ENVO:2100002; feature: ENVO:00000062; material: ENVO:00002003 | host: Homo sapiens | place: USA
AGACAATGGGGCACCATATAACAAAAATAAATAAAAAACTTTGGTTTTGCTCTCGCTAAACGATATACAAAAGGAGGGTGCACCATAAATGACCATAGTCAATTATGATACACCCTCTTGCGCCCTTTTGCGTTTCTTGCAAACCCTGTGTGGTCGCAGGAAGAACTCGTGTAGCCGCTTGAAGAACTCGTGTAGCCGCAGGAAAAACTCGAGCAGCCACAGGAAAAACGCAGCGTAAGGATAGGCAAGAGCCAGCCTAAGCCCAAGCGCGGCGTCGTGTAAGATGAGCCACGGCCCTGTGTTAGGTCAGCGTGTGGCCCGCCTAAGATTGGCCCAAACGCTGTATCAGGCAAGCAAGCCGATAGTCCAGGACCAGGCAAGTCTTCATGTAACACGATGACGTAGCGTTCTTGGACCCTGTTGGCCTTCTGCTTTCCTTCGCCAGCCATTCTATCCCCATTCTCTTGCAAATAGAAGCCCACTATGCCCAATAGGTTCCAATGCCTATCGCGCACAGTGGGCTCTTTTGGTTCCCGTTGGTCGTTGCCTTTTACCCCGAATCGGTCATTCGTTTTTACCCCGAATCGGTCATTCGATAGCAATCCGAATCTCACTCAAACCCAAAAGGCCCACCCGTTGCCATGATGTTGGCGGCGGGTGGGCCTTTGCTATGTGTTGCTTGCTATGCGCTATGTGTGGCGCTTTGCCCTACCTTGCGGACGGGATGGGCGCTACGCTGGGCGCATAGGGCATTTTCGGGGTTAGAGGGGCTTATACTCCACGAAGGCCTCCATGGCCTCGTAGCAAGCCAGACCGAGGTTGTCGTAAATCTTGGCGGTGTTGCGGTTGCGGTCCTCCGAACGCTGCCAGAACAGGCGCTCGTCGTTGCCCAGGAACGGAGCGCTCTCCATCTGGCTCTGGTGCTTGAGGATAGAGTTGCGCTTGCCTCTGAGCTCCTCAGGGCTCATGGGCACACACATCTCGATGTTCTCGATTTCCCACTCGGCCCATGCTCCGCGGTACATCCAGATACGGCAGTCCTTGAGCCACTCGGCCTTGGCCTCCTTCTCCAGGTCGATGGCAGCGAGCACGGCGTCGGTGCACTTGCGGTGTGTGCCGTGGGGGTCGGCCAGGTCGCCGGCGACGTAAATCTGATGAGGCTTCACCTCAGTGATAAGCTTGCGAACGATGTCGACGTCCTTCTCGGTCATGGGGAGCTTCTCGATGGTACCGCTCTCATAGAACGGCAGGTCGAGGAAGTGAACGTGGTCGAGCGGAATCTTGTTGTATGTGCAGGCTGTGCGAGCCTCACCGCGGCGAATCAGACCCTTGATGGTCAGGATGTCGCGTGTGTCGGTATCGCCGTCCTTCTTCTTCTTGAAGAACTCCTTGATCTCCTTGTATTTGTTCTTGATGACCTCGTCCTTGTTGCCATCGAAGATCTGGTTGAAGCCGTTGATGAAGTGCATGAAGCGTGTAACCTCCTCGTCGCCCACAGCGATGTTACCGCTGGTCTCGTAGGCAATGTGCACGTCGTGACCCTGCTCCACCAGTCGACGGATGGTGCCACCCATTGAGATGACGTCGTCGTCGGGGTGCGGAGAGAACACGATGACGCGCTTGGGGAATGGTGTGGCGCGCTCGGGACGATAGGTGTCGTCGGCGTTGGGCTTGCCGCCGGGCCATCCGGTGATGGTGTGCTGCAAGTCGTTGAAGATCTTGATGTTGGCGTTATAGGCTGATCCGTAGATGGTGAGCAGCTCAGACAAGCCGTTCTCATTATAATCCTTGTTGGTAAGCTTCAGGATGGGTTTGCCTGTAACCTCGCACAACCACACCAGTGCGGCGCGTGTGAGCTTGTCGGTCCACTTGCAGCTGGTGACGAGCCAGGGGTGAACGATGCGTGTCAATCGGCCAGCGGCTGCGAGGTCGATCATCACGTGAGCGTCGTTGTGGGTCTGCAGGAATGTGGCGGGGATGGCGTCGCTGATCGAGCCCTCCACACACTTCTGGATGATGGCAGCCTTCTCCTCGCCCCATGCGGTGAGGAAGATCTGACGGGCCTTCAGGATGGTGGAGATACCCATGGTTACGGCGCAGGGAGGCACCGTCTCGTTGGTCGACTGGCTCATCGACATCTCCTCGCGTGTGAGGCTGTCGATCAGGATGAGTCGTGAGCTTGAGGTGAGGCTTGAACCCGGCTCGTTGATGGCGATGTTGCCAATGCGGCCGATGCCAAGCAGCATGATGTCGATGCCGCCGAAGCTCTGGATGCGCTGCTCATAGAGGCGGCACGACTCCTGCACGCGCTCCTGGGGCACAGTGCCTTCGAGCGTGAACACGTTCTGCGGATTGATGTCGATGTGGTTGAGCAGGCGCTCTTTCAGCTGGTTGAGTGTAGAGTTCTTTGCGCTCGGCTGCAAGGGGAAGTACTCGTAGGCGTTGAACACGACCACGTTAGAGAAGCTCAGCTTCTCCTCCTTGTGCAAGCGGATGAGTTCGTTGAATACCGGAGTGAGGCTTGAACCGGTGCCCAAACCGAGCACGCAGTACTGGCCCGACTGCTGTTTCTGGCGGATAGCGTTGGCAATGGTGGTAGCAATGCTCAGCGCGCCCTCTTCTGTTTTAGGGAAGATGGTTGTGGGAAGCTTCTCACAACGAGTCAGCTCTGACAGTTCTACAGCGGTTTTAGGATGATAGAATTCCTCAGGTACCTTGTTCAGTACAATCTGAGATGATAAGTTTAATTTTACCATAATGGAATTAATTTATTAGGCTTGTCTGTTAGTTGGCAAAGGTACAAAACTATTCGTTTAGTTGGTCCTGTTTTGCGAAAAAACTGCATACAATTAATGTTTTTTGTCCTTTCGCGTCCTTTTGGCCCATCAAATCGCCCCCGCTGGCATGGTTTGCGAAACAAGGCTTGGGCTTTTCCGCCGGTTTCCTACATGTGGCCCAAGGCGAGAGGTGTGGCGTTTGCGGTTTGCCACGGCCCGGCACCGCGACACGCCCTGTACTCCATCGGACTCACGCCATACTTCCGTTTGAAGGCCGTGCAGAAGTGGCTTGGGTATTCGTAGCCCAGTTTGGCGCCGATGTCGCTGATCGGCAGGAGTGTGTCGAGCAGGTAATGTGTGGCCATGTCCATGCGATAGTCGAAGAGAAACTGGAACACGGTGGTGCCAAACTCTTGCTTGAACACCCGTTTCAGCGTACACTCGTTGGTGCCCACCAGCGTGGCCAGGTCGTGGAGCGATGGCATGTCATGGTATTGGGCGAGGATAATGTCCTTGGCATCGTGTATCTTGTCGCGCACGAGCAGACTGTAGTGGCCGCTTGCAGGCGACAGGCAGCCGGGATCGAGAAAGCCCGAGAGGCAATCGATGATTTTCGATTCCAGGTAGCGGTGGGCGCTGTTGCCCATCAGTCGGGCGCGGTCAATGTCGTTGGCCGCCCTTACTACGGCCTGCTCCACGGGTCGGTTCTCGCGCAGCAGCACATGGGTGTTGTCGCTGCATAGGGTGAACGCGGCGAGCGGTTCGAAGTTCTGGGCATTGTGCTCTATCAGGCTTTCGATAAATGGCTGGGGAATGACGATGCTCAAGAGGCCGAGCGACTGGTCCCTGTTGAGGTTCACCTGCAGACCGCCCACCCCACTGATGAAACAGAGGTTGGCATTGCCCGTGCTCCAAACGAGTTCGTGCGACCGGCGCCCGGCTTGGTAAACGTTCTTCGAGCCCTGCCCTTTCGTGGCGATGCTGAACAACATGGCCGGGCGCATCTCGTGCATCACCCTGAACCCCGTGTTGTTCTCCTTGCCATGGAAGCTCTGGTGCATGATGCCAAACTTATCGTAATGCCACTCGTAGAGGGCGGCGTCGACGAGGGGCGTCGTCACCCGGTTGCTTCGCTCCACGCCGTGGTTGTCGCAAAACACCAAGCCGTTCTGCTGCTCTACTTGGTCTCTTACCTTTCCGTTTTGTATGATTTGACAGTTGATCATTGGGTGTAAAGAGTTTGTTTCGATGCCGTAAAATTACATTTTTCCGCCGACACGCATGGTGTTGACCGAACAAAAAGTGTGGCGTTGGAGCGAAAAAGCAGCGTTGGGCTTACTTCACCCGCTGCCGCTGCTTGCTGTCGGTGTTGCCGCCCTTGTACTTGCTTTGGGCCACATTGAACTTATACACGGCCGTCATCTCCACGCGCGTATGGTAGCGCGACTCCTGATAGAGATCGCGGCTGCTGAAGATGGTAACGTCCTGATGCTTCGAATGGAGGAGGTTTACCGCCCTCAGCGCAAGCTCCAGATGGTCGTTGGCCAGTGTGTGCTTCACCTGTCCGTTCAGTCCGTAGATGAAATTGTGGATGCGATAAGTGGTGTAGTCGCCGTCGGTTTGGGCGTGGAAATCGAGGCTCACCTGCCATTTGTGGGGCAACACCACGAGGTTGTTCCACACAAAATTGGTTAGTGGGCGGTTCAGCTTCACCTTGGTGCCGCTTGCCGTTGTGGCCTCATAGTCTTGCAGCGCGAACACCACGCCCCATGTGGGGTGCCATGCGTTCAGCAAAGTGGGTTGGGCGAAGGCTTGCGCCACAAAGCGATGGTAGGTGGGGATGTTGCTGGGATGGATGAGCGTCACCAGTGGGTTGGTCTCCGAATAGCTCACGTTCTCGATGGCCACATCGTCGACGATGCGACAATAGAAGGCCTGCGCCCAGAGCCATCGCCATGAGGCGTTGATCGAGAGGTTGTGGTTGTAGGTGGGTTTCAACTTCGAATTGCCGCCCTGATAGGAGTAGTTGTTGATGAAGATGATGTTGTCCGACAGATCGTCGAACGAGGGTCGGCTGATGTCGATGCTGTAGTTGGCGCTCAGTTGGGCGCGTCCCACGGGCAGGCTGACGCCCAACGATGGGAACCAATCGGCGTAATCGCGGTTCATGGCGTGCTGGTGCTGCTCATAAAAGTGGCTGGTGACGTTCTCATACCTGAGTCCGGCCTGCAACCGCAGCCGGTTGAAGACCATCCGTTGGTAGTCGACGAAGGCGCTTGCTATCTGCTCGTCCACTTTCGTGTGGGTGTTGCTCACCTGCGGGTTCTGGTTCATTTCCGTGCGATGGGTGTTGCTGTATTCGCCGCCCACCCCCAGCGTGCCGCCCCATAGCGCATGTTCCAAGACCACCTTGGCCATATACATCCGGTTGGCATTGTGGTTGTAGGCGTTATTGGTGTGGCTCGCTTTTTCTTCTTGCCACTCCTCCGTCAGCGTGCTGCTTTTCGTGTCGCTCCAAAAACCGTCGAGGTTCACGTCGATTTGCCATTGTTTCACTTTGCCGCTGTAATACATATTGGCGTTGTGGTTATAATAAGGTGTGCTGAGACGCAACCGCGATATGGAGCTTTGCAGCAACTCGTCGTCGTAGGTGAAGCATGAGGGCAGATCCACATGGGTCTTGCTGTAAGGTTTGCGGAAATAGTGGTATTGCGCGCCCACCGACTGGTTGTCGCCGAAGATGTAGTTCAATCTGAGTCGTGGACTGAACATCCGGTCGTGCGTTCGGTTCTTCATGTGCTCGACGGTCTGCCTCAGCGTCTTTCCGCCCGATAGGGTTTCGATGGTTGTGAAGTTGTCAGAGCCCATGTTTTGCGTCTCGGCGGCCAGCGAGGCCGACACGTCCAGTTCTCCTTGCCGATAGTTTACGTCGAGTTGTTCCCTTGCGTTCCATCCTATGTAATGCCAGGCCTTGGCCTCCTCGCGAAAGCCCCAACCCTCACCCTGCGGCCGCTTGGTCTTGATGCGCACCACGGCCTTGGTCGACGCGGCGTAGCGTGCGCCGGGACTGCTGATGATCTCCACGTTGACAATCTGGTCGGACGGGATGCGTTCGAGCTCCTTCAGGTCGTACACCTTGCGGTTGTTCACATACACGTCGGCCGATCCCCGGCCATACACGTCGATGGTCTCGTCGGCTTTCTGAATGCTGGGCAATCGTGCGAGCAGGTCTTTCGAGTTGCCCACCTTCTCCAATTCGCTTCCCACGATGGTGACCGATATGCCGTTGGCGTTGTTGCGAATCTTGGGCGATTTGCTTTTCACCACGACCTCCGCCAACTGGTGGGGCTGCTTCATTTCGGCCTGCCCAACGCTGTCGTTGGCGGTTTGGGCATGCAACGAGGCCGCTGCGAGCGAAACCATCGCCACTAATGCTAATTTTCTCATGTTACAAATGTTTTTATGTTTGTGATATTGTGATATGGGGCTGCAAATGTAAATCAAATGGGAACAACCCATTTTAATATAACGGAATAAGTGGGCTTAACCTATCATAATAATAACGTTGCCGCACAATTGTTTCCCATGGAGGAAAACGTGGAGACGCGCGGGACAAATTATTTTTAGAAGGTATTCCGTCAGATTAAAATAAGTGAGGGATGGTTTTGCTAACTTTGCGGCAATCATTGTGGTGGCGCTATGCCATTGGGGATGCGCCATCGACTTAAAACAAACGCAAAAATGGATAAGAAAGAAAACATTGTTATTGACGATTTCGACTTCTCAATGATAGCCGATTTCTTTAAGCGGGTAGACCGACAAGGCCCCGGCGGTGCGTGGGAAACACGGCTCGCCACCAGTCTGATTCCCTCATTCGGTCGGAAGATTCGCATTGCCGACATGGGGTGTGGCAAGGGAAGCCAAACCTTTGTGCTGGCCGACGAATACGATGCGGTGATTGACGCTGTCGACCTGCTGCCTGAGATGACCGACGCGGTGGACCAACAGAGCCGCGAGCTGGGGCTTGCCCACTGTGTGCGGACTGTTAGGGCCTCGATGGACAACCTTCCTTTCGACCGCGAGACCTACGACCTGATTTGGGCCGAGGGCTCCATCTTCATCATCGGATACGAGAAGGGACTCAACTATTGGCGACAGTTCCTGAAGCCCGGCGGATTCATCGCCGTCACCGAATGTTCGTGGCTGAGCCACAAACGACCTGCCGACATGGCGTGGATTTGCGACAACCTGCCCGAGATTGACACCATCGAACGTAAGATTTCGCAAATGGCCGAGGCGGGGTATGAGCCATACGCCCATTTTATCCTGCCCGAAACCTGCTGGACAGACAACTATTACGAGCCGATGCAACCTGCCATGCGGGCTTTTCTCAACGACCATCCACAGGATGCCAAGGTGCAGATGTTCATCGACCGACTGAAAGAGGAACAAGCCTATTATGAGCAACACAGCGATTGTTTCGGCTATGTGTTTTATATAGGCCGAAGGGTTCGTTAACGGAGTAATCAACTAACATAAATGGATATGGAAATAAAGGAACGAATAGAAACGCGCAACGACGTGAAGGCCATTGGCGTAAGACTGGTGGGCGATTACCAAAAGGTGAACTACATGGAGGCTTGGGACCGATTAGTCGGTTACTGCCGCACGCACCATCTCGACTGTAACTGTCCCGAAGCCGAATATATCAATGTGTATCACGACAACCCCGCAACGACGCCCGCCAACGCCTGCCGTACGGATGTGTGCATTGCGGCGCCTGCGGTGGAACGCCTTCTGCCCGAGGGGGAGGTGAACATCATCACCATTTACGGCGGCCGCTTCTTGGTTTATCGCTACCAAGGACCCTATGAGAACTTGGGGGAAGTGAACGCCAAGGTGTATGGCGAACTGTTGCCTCAGTCGGGCGCTACGGTGAGAATGGCGTGTGGCGTGATGGAACGCTGCCAAATGTTTGAGCGATACCTCAACGATCCCGAGACCACCGCCCCCGATGAGCTCCTGACCGAAATATGGATTCCTATCCAATAAAGGAGAAGCAAGGGCTTGCAAGTAAAGGAGAAGCAAGGGCTTGCAAGTAATAGTATTGCCGGAACTTGCGTGACAAAGATTGCAAGGAAATGGATGAAGAGGTGGGCTGTTTCGATAATAATGCTTACTTTTGCAGTTGTCTAACGCGTGGGCCTTTGGCTTGCGCTTATCATTAGAATCATGAAACACCTACTTCTCACCTTCCTTGCCGCCTTGTCGTTCTGCGGCAGTTGCTCGGCCCAAACGCCTGTCCTGACGTTGGAGCCGAAGCCGTTTATTGAGGCCGCGCGGGCCGACTCCACCGCCGTGCTGCTCGATGTGCGCCGCCCCTCCGAGTTTGCCGAGGACCACCTTGATGGCGCCACCAACCTCGATTGGCTCAACACGAAAGTATTCCGACACGGCATGAAGAAGTTCTGTCGCCAGCGCACCTATTATATTTATTGCCGCAGCGGTCGCCGTAGCAACGCCGCCGCCGTCTACATGCAGAAGAAAGGCTTCCACGTGGTCGACATGAAGGGTGGCATCTTGCGGTGGAAAGAGCAGGGCCTGCCCGTCGTCAAGTAACCCCCAATCGACCTAATGGCCCATTGGGGGTTAACGTTTTGGTGTGGTTGAACGCAGATGCGCCCAGCCTATTCGTGCAGCAACTGGCGCAGGTGGGCGAGGTAAGCATCGACGTTGGGATCGCCCATGCGGCTCCACACGTCGCCCAGGAAAGCGGCGCCTCCAAAGTGCCACGCCCTGAGCGCGGCGATGTTTGTGGCCGTTACGCCGCCCAAGGCCACCACCTGACGGTCGATGAGCCGCTCCTTGGCGGCTTGGCGGAGCTGCTCCTCGGGAAACGCGGCGGCGTAGCCCACCTTGGATATGCTGTCGAAGATGGGACTGAGAAACACATATTGGCGCCGTGGCTTGCTGGCCGCCACCTCCTCCAGACTGTGGCATGAGCACGACACGCTGCCGCCATAACCCTCGGGCGCTTGCGGGTTGCGGCGGTTCAGATGGATGCCATGAACGCCGTAGGCCTCGGCCAACTCAAAATGCTCATGCAGCACCACCTGTCCACGCCACCGTTCGGGTATGCGCTCCAACAGGTCACGGCACTCGTCGGCGTCGGCTCCGGGCTTGCGCAGATGCAGCAGGTCGAGCCCATGACCGAAGAGCTTGTCGATGAAAAAAGCCTCTCCCGGCACGAAGTCGGGAGAGGTGATGACGATCCATTTCATGATATGGAAAGGGTTTCGGTTTCAGTTCAGTGGGAAAGTCCGAGGCTTTCGCCGCTCCATGCGGCTTACTTCTTTAACTTCTCGATGATCAGGTCGGCCACCTTCTTGCCCGAGAGCATCATGCCGCCGAAGATGGGTCCCATGCGCGGTGTGCCGGCCACGGCAGACGAGGCCATGCCGCATACGTAGAGGCCCGGGTAAATCTCGCGGGTTCCCTCAACCACCATGCGCTCGCCCTCGACCACATCGAGCGAACGCTCACCGATGACGCCACCCGTGGCGGTGTCGAGGCGAATGCCATTCTTGCTGGCCACCACCTTACACATCTCGCTGTCGTGGCCCGTTCCGTCGATGACACACTTGGCCATGATGTTCAGCGGGTCGACGTGCAGGCCTTCGCGGAGCACCGGTGTCCAGTTGACCACCACACCGCTCACCACGTTGTCCTTAAACACCACATCCTCCACCGAGTAGCAGTTGAAGATGGTTGCGCCAGCGTGCACGGCGTGGTAGAGCAGTGCCGATGTGCTCTCCACCGAGTCGATGGTGTAGAGGCCGTCCTCGAAGGGCGCGTAATTGATGTCGAAATCCTTCACGATGTGCAAGGCTTCCTCCTGAATGACAATCTGGTTGAACATCATGGCGCCGCCCCACATGCCGCCGCCGGGCGACAGCTTGCGGTCGAACTGTGCCACTTTCAGACCGGCCTTGGCCAGATAGTAGGCTGCCACGATGCCCGAGGGACCACCGCCTACGATGGCCACGTCGAGGTCCAAGTTTTTCTGCAGTTTGTCGAAATAGGTACTGATGATACCTTTTGATACTTGTGTCTCAATCATTTTTCTTATGTATTTAAACAGTTAACGTTATTATCCCTCGCAGTTCTTGAGCGAGTGGCTGATGCGTGCAGCGCAGAAGTTGGGTCCGCACATGGTGCAATAGTTGGCGTCGACGGTGTTGCTCGTCTTGTAATACTCGAGCGCGCGCTCCGGGTCGAGCGACAGGTTGAACTGGTCTTTCCAACGGAAGTCGTAGCGTGCCTTGCTCAGCGCGTCATCGCGCACGGTGGCTCCGGGGTGCCCCTTGGCCAGGTCGGCGGCGTGGGCGGCAATCTTGTAGGTCACTACACCCGTTCGCACGTCCTCCTTCTCGGGCAGGGCCAGGTGCTCCTTGGGTGTGACGTAGCACAACATGGCCGTTCCATACCATCCAATCATCGAGGCTCCGATGGCCGATGTGATGTGGTCGTAGGCCGGCGCGATGTCGGTCACGAGCGGGCCGAGCGTGTAGAACGGTGCGCCGTGGCACTTCTCTATCTGTCGCTCCATGTTCTCCTTGATCTTGTGCATGGGCACATGGCCGGGACCTTCGATAAACGCCTGCACGTTCTTGGCCCAAGCGCGCTCCACCAGTTCGCCCATGGTGTCGAGCTCGGCAAACTGCGCCGCGTCGTTGGCGTCGTGTGTGCAGCCTGGCCGCAAGCCGTCGCCGAGCGATATGGCCACGTCGTATTGGGCGCAGATGTCGCAGATGTCGTCGAAGTGCTCGTAGAGGAAGCTCTCCTTCTGATGCACCTTGCACCACTTGGATATGATGCTTCCGCCACGGCTCACGATGCCCGTGAGGCGCTTGTCGGCCAGGTGGATGTTCTTCAGTCGGATGCCGCAGTGGATGGTGAAGTAGTCCACGCCCTGCTCACACTGTTCGATGAGCGTCTCACGGAAGATGTCCCACGTAAGGTCCTCGGCCTTGCCGTTCACCTTCTCAAAGGCTTGGTACATGGGCACGGTGCCCACTGGCACGGGACAGTTGCGCAGGATCCACTCGCGCGTCTCGTGTATGTCGTTGCCCGTGGAGAGATCCATGAGCGTGTCGCCACCCCATTTGCAGCTCCACACCGCTTTGTCGACCTCCTCCTCGATGCCCGATGTGGTGGCCGAGTTTCCGATGTTGGTGTTGATCTTCACGAGGAAATGGGTGCCGATGATCATCGGTTCCGCCTCGGGGTGCTTGCGATTGGCGGGGATGACGGCGCGTCCCTCGGCAATCTCCTTGCACACGAAGGCCGGTGTGATGTGGGTCTTGATGCCCAGTTCCTCGCAGTTCATGTTCTCGCGTATGGCCACATACTCCATCTCCTGTGTGATGATGCCCTGCTTGGCGAAATACATCTGCGTTTGTCCCTCCTTGCGACCGTCGATCCATGGCTGGCGCAGTCGGGGCAGTCCCTTCTCGAGGTTGATCTCCACGGCGGGGTCGCTGTAGGGCCCGCTGGTGTCGTATACATAGACCGGCTGGTTGGGCTCCTCGTGGCGCACACCGTTCTCGATGGTTACGGTGGGCGTCAGTCGCACGCGGCGCATGCCGACGCGGAGGTCGGGATAGAGCTTGCCGCTCAGGTAAACCTTCTCAGAGGAAGGATAATCGAATTTGATGTCTGTCTTCATATAATGGTTATTCAGGTTGGTTCTCGTTGGAAACGGTGGGGTGGGTCAGCCCCGGTCGTCCACCAGTCCGACGAAGCGTTGCATCTCGTCGACGGGGTCGTTGGCGTTGAGGATGGCGCCACTCACGGCAATGCCCGTTACGCCCGTTTGCATCACCGACGTGATGTCGTCGGCCAGGATTCCTCCAATGGCCACAATGGGCAGGTCGATGTTGTGGGCTCTCATCTGCTCCACGATGTGGCGATAGCCCTCCAGGCCGAGGATGGGCGACAGGTTTTTCTTGGTAGTGGTGAATCGGAAGGGGCCACACCCTATGTAGTTGGCACCTTGTCGGTGCAGTCGCTCCACGTCGTCGAACGTGTTGGCCGTTCCGCCAATGATCTTGTCGTTGCCCAAGATGCGGCGCGCCTCATCCACGGGCATGTCGTTCTTTCCCAGGTGAACGCCGTCGGCTCCCGTGCGCTCCACCCATTCCACATGGTCGTCGAGCACAAACGTGGCGCCATGCTTGCGGCACAGGTCGCCAATGGGCTTGGCAGCCTCCATAAACTCGGCCTCGGTGGCCCCTTTCATGCGGAGCTGAATCCATCGGCATCCGCCCTCGAGCGCCAGTTGTGCGCCCTCCACATATCCATAGCGCGCGTTGGCGTGTGTGATAAATTGTATCATGACTTGATGAGTTTTTCAGGGTTGAACAAGTGGTCGACGGGCCCGTGGCCGGCTCCAATGGCAACATCCTTGCCGGCCTCAATGGCTTGGGCCAGGTAGTCGACGGCGCTGCCAACAGCCTCGGACAGGGCCAGGCCGCGTGCCAAGAACGACGCGATGGCCGACGAGAGCGTGCATCCCGTGCCATGGGTGTTGCGGGTTTCGATGGTGGGATGCTCGTAGGAGCGGGGCGGTTGGCCGAGCATATACAGTCGGTCCACCTTCTGTTGGCCTTCCCAATGGCCGCCCTTGATAAGCACGGCCTTGCATCCCCGTTGGAGGATGCGGCGTGCGGCCTCGTCCATGTCGGCGAAGGAGCGGATGGGCATGTGGGCCAACACCTCGGCCTCAGGCAGGTTGGGCGGGAGCACCGTGGCCATGGGCAACAACTGTTGGCAGAAGGCGTCGACAGCGTCGGGCTGCATCAGGGGCGACCCACTGGTCGACACCATGACTGGGTCGACCACCACAAAGCGCGGATGGTAGGGGCGCAAGGCGTCGGCAATGGCCTGCAGGGTGGGGCGGTCGTTCACCATGCCAATCTTGATGGCCACGGGCGCCACGTCGTCCATCACGGCGTGGATCTGTCCGGCCACCACGTCGGGCCTGATGGCCTGCACGGCTTGCACGCCCAGTGTGTTCTGCACCGTGACCGATGTGACGGCCGATGCAGCATAAACCCCTAAGGCCGACATCGTCTTGATGTCGGCTTGCAAGCCTGCTCCGCCACAACTGTCGGATCCGGCAATGGTCAGTGCGCAAAGATATTTCATGCTTTCCTGTGTTGGCAGGGGAGCATCGGCGCTACGTACCACAAAAGACAATACGGAATAGAAACGGCCTCGCTATCACCTGTTGTTATTGTGAAGGAAGCAATCCCTGCGGCAGCATTACCTGCGTCAGGTTCTATGGGTATAATCTCAG
>OBIB01000613.1_pt1 | contig 13038 bp, 10 predicted proteins | sample 1496261 | NCBI WGS metagenome assembly OBIB01 (sample SAMN05065771, study PRJEB22554) | human gut metagenome | biome: ENVO:2100002; feature: ENVO:00000062; material: ENVO:00002003 | host: Homo sapiens | place: USA
GTCGGCAGCGTCAGATGTGTATAAGAGACAGGCCCGTAGCCCCCTCTTGCCCCCGTTCCGAGCGATTCCATCGCTCGTCCCTAGCTTTTAGCTATTAATTCTTAATTTAAAAATTAGAAATTTGAAAGCATTATTATCCTCCACCTATTTCGGCCCCATTCAGTGGTACCAGAAGCTGAACCGCTACGACGAGTGCCTGATAGAGCGCCACGAGAGCTTTATCAAGCAAACTTATCGCAACCGCATGCTCATCCCAACCACCAACGGCCCCCTCGCCCTCACCATCCCCACGAACCACAACACATCGCTGGCGATGAAAGACATCCGCATCTCCGACCACGCCAACTGGCGCCACGTACACTGGAATGCGCTCCTCTCCGCCTATGGCGAGAGCCCCTTCTTCGAGTATTACCAGGACGACATCCGCCCCTTCTACGAGAAGAAATACGAGTTCCTCTTCGATTTCAACATGGAGATTACAGAGAAGATGATAGAACTTCTGGATATCCGTCCCAAGATTTCAATCACCAACGAGTATATTCAGAGTGAAGAACGAAAAGTGAAGAGTGAAGAATTCAACAGCTTTACTAATCATAAAGTTGAAAGTATCAAGGATTTCCGCGAAGCCATTCGCCCCAAAAAACCGCTCCCTGATGCCGAATTCGAATCGAAGCGCTATTATCAGGTGTATGAGCAGAAATTTGGTTTCCAGCCCAACATGAGTATCCTTGATCTTCTCTTCAACGAAGGCAACGAGGCGATATTCTACCTATAATAATATAAGGTAGAGTATCGTTTATCGTTTTTATCCGTTTAAATAATTATAGTTAATATCTTAGGTGCAATGGAACTAAAAAACGAAAAAACGAGCTCCCATCCCCATGGAAACTCGTTTTTTTCATAATTTATTTGTATAAGTAAAAGATGATGATAAAACGTTTCACAACGTCTTTTTGTTTTAACTGATGCAAAGGTACAAACTTTTTGTGTCTTCTTTTCGTAAAGATTGCCTTTTTGTGGTATAAATTCTATTATTTTTCCACATAAAAACAGAATTTACCCCCTGTGTAGTTAATAATCCACCTTTTTGCGCTATTTTGTGGTAGCAAATGCTCTGTATAGGATGCAAAAATCGGCTGTTAACTGTTAACCCTGTTAACTCCAGCTGTTCCGATAGGGATAGAATGCAGAGTAAACTCCATTGCCGCAAGACAATTGAATTTCCCGAAGCTGAATTCTCACCCCCAGTGCTTTCCCGTTCGTTAGTTAGTTTATTACCAATCTTATTTACTGCATCAGTTTTAGAAATAGTACCCCAGCTTTGCACGCAAGCCATTGTGATCGATGCCGAATCTATATTTGCTGTCCCATCCTGCCGGCTGCTTATAAGAGGTGCTAATACCGCCAAAACTCACGCCAGCCGACCAGTGCTTGCTGAGCAAGTATTCGCATCCCATTTCCGCATAGACACCAAAGCCATCCATGGTGTTGAAATCATCGTCTGTGCAGGCGTAGCCAAGGCTCAGCACCATATTCCAGATGAAGCGCTTATTCGTCTTGTAGACCATTTTAAAACCCGCACCCACGAAATAGTTCATGATCACATCGTTGGCGTCATTGCCGAAGCCAGTAGGGATTCCCACCTTGGTTCTGCTGCCCACAGCATTGATGGAGAAGCCCATATAAAAAGGACGGCGGTTGGCGTTCTGTTCAGGCTTTCACCGTTAGCCGTAAGAATTTCGTTGCTGAGCCATGAATATCCGCATCCGGCGCTGATGCTGTTGGAAGGCAGGAGATGCTTCTCGTATTCAATCTGGTTTAATTCAGAAAGAGTACCGATGATATTTCTTTCGGTATTACCTTCCGTGAAACTTTCGGCATTACCTTCCGTAAAACCTTCGGCGTTTTTGGCAACTGCAGGCGAGAAACTCGTCAGGCTTACCCACAACAATAGCGTCGCTGAGGCGCATGCTGCTAATTTTGCTACTGATTTTGAACTCATACGTTTTATCTGTTTATACGTTTATACTTAAAAAATTTATAGTTAATATCCGGGCGCAAAGGTACAAAAAAAAACGGAAAACACTTCAATGCGTTAAAAGAATTCACTTCAATACGTAAAAAAGAAGCGTAAAAGCGTAAATGGATGCGTCAATGTGTAAAAAAGAAACGCTAATGCGTATAAATCTTCATCCCAGGCGGCTAGGGCTATTTCTCGTTTGAATCTTTTTTATATCTTTGCAGGTAGAGTGATATAATCTTCATTATTAATAACTTATAAATTTACTGTTATGAGAAGAATAAAATTAATCCTTTTCCTCTTCCTGTTTTGCATAGGAATACAGCCAGCTTTGGCAGAGGGAAGAGATCTTCTTTTTAAGGAGACCTTTGAAAATGTAGTGGGAACTTCTGATGGTAAGACAAAGCTGAATCCATCGCAGTTGGATAACCCCTCGGGATGGACTTTTGATAATGTCTATGCCGGCGAGGGTAATCTGATTATCAAGGAAGGAGGAAGCATAACCCTACCGGTGATTCCTGAACTTATCGGCAACGCCTGTTTATCTGTCAATGCCATTCACTGGCATAATCCCGATAAGGAATATGATGATGATGACCCATTTTATTGGGATTTCCTGGCAAAAGTAAATGTATCTATTTCCAACGGCAAGCTCAGTTCTGATGAATGTGGCGAAGAGAGGATAAAAATGTATGGCGTAGATGGAAACAGTCGTTTGAAGATTACTGCGCCAAATGATATTGTGCTGCGCAGTGTTTCTGTTTATTATCCATTTGGATCTTCTGGTGGGCACTACATCAGATTCTCGCATGAGGCAGGACCTTTCTACGACCCATTTGATTTAACGCTCAATCCATGGAATATTCAGGTTGATGATGGCGACAGTATATATAACATCACCGTTTATACATTAGATGGTTCTATGCCAAACCACCATTCCCAGCGTTATCATAAAGATGATAAAATCCATATCGCCTCTACCACTACGGTGCGTGCAGCCATGATTCTGGCAGACGGGTCAATGAGGTATAATGATCCTATGACCTATACTCTGACGAAGCGATATGACATCAACGAACAGCCGGAGAATACCTATCAGATAGAGGTAAAGCCGGGTCAGCTGAAAAAGCAGCTTCTCGATTTGGATCCTGATGAGGTAAACGGACTTGTGCTTACCGGCACCATGAATGGTGAAGACCTGAAGTTTCTTGCCGATGCCCAAGGACTCGTTGGAAGCCTTGCTTATCTTGATCTGGAAAAGGTGAAGTTTGAGTATGATGGAACCGTGTACAGAACATACTCTCCATCCAAGGGTTTCCATGAGGAACAAAAAATATATAATTATATCTTCAGCAAGGAGAATCGCACAGAGCAAGTACCTGCAGGATTTGGTTACAAGCGATACGATTGCTACCGTAATAACCTGGCATGGGCATTCTTCAAGAACGAGAGTCTTGTTACAGTGAAGCTTCCTGAGAGCATAACCGAAGTAGGAGAAGATATTTTCGGTGATTGCAAAACTTTGAGAGGTGTGAAGCTCCCAGAAGGAGTGAGCCGTATAAATAAAGAAGCATTCTATGGCTGTTCTATTTTAGAAACGATAAATTTCCCTGCGAAACTTACTTCTGTGGGGGATAATGCCTTTAGTCTTTGTTCAAAAATGGAGCTGGATAATCTTCCAAATAGCCTTCTGCATGTTGGTCAATCTGCATTCTGTTATGTTCCGTTGAAGGCTCTTAAGTTAGATAGAAAAGTAGAAATAGGTGCAGGCGCCTTTTCTAATACTCCGATTACCGAAATCGAGATGGCAACGCCATGCGATAGTATCCTGGGGGAAACATTTAGTAACTGCCCGAATTTGACGAAGATTACGATAGGAGAGGGCTTGAAGTATATTGGCTATAACGCCTTTTCTAATTCGCCAATAAAGGAGGCAAATCTACCATCCACACTTCGTGATATCAGTTCTAATGCATTCAGGGGTTATAGTTCTTACTGCCCGTTTATCAACGATATTCAGCCAGAGAATCATATCCGCTATGTTGGTAAAGTGGCTTATCTGTGTGTGGATAAAAATCTGGAGGAATATACAATTAAAGAGGGAACCGTAACATTGGCAGATAATCTTTTTGAAAATTGGCTAGGAAATGCAACCACATTCCATATCCCAGCTTCTGTGGAGCAGATTGGTAACAGAGCTTTTGCCTATACGCAAATAAAGGCTCTGCCTGAAATGCTGGGACTCAAGCGAATTGGTGGTGAGGCATTCTACGGATGCAAGAATCTTAAAAAGCTAACCATTCCTGAAACGGTGGAGTATATTGGTGGTGGTGCTTTCTATGGTTGCTCAAATATTTGGAGCCTTACCTATAATGCAATCAATGCCGAATGCGGGTCTTTTATGGAATCAAATGCATCTCTGGAGAAGATAGTCATAGGCGATAAGGTACGTCGTCTGCCGAGAGGAATTTTCTCTGGTAGAGAGTTCACTGAGGTAGCTCTCCCTGCTTGCTTAGAGCGAATAGACGATTCTGCATTCTATGGATGTAAGAATCTTACAACCATCAATTTATCTGATAGCATCAGATATATTGGAGATAATGCATTCTATGGTTGTTCTTCTCTGAAAAATATCCACTGGTCACTTCGTTTGACAACGATAGGAAGTCGGGCATTTAGACAAACAGCCTTAGAGACCATTTCTTTACCAGAAGGCGTTACAAGTGTAGGAGACGGAGCTTTCTATATTTGCCCTTTTGCTAAGACGGTTTATATTCCTTCTACGGCTAATGTAGAGGGTGATATTAACTACTATTTTGAGCTGGAAGAAGGGGTAAATTGCGTGATAACTTGCATGTCGCCAATACCTCATCCACAAGCTAAATATTGGAATAAAGGCGTTGCTGCCATCAAGGTGCCTGCCGAATTGGTAGAGCAGTATAAGGCTCAGTTCCCAGATATTGCTGATAAGGTGATGGCAGTTAACCAGGTGGGTGCAATGGATAAGGATTCTAAAACCTCGTTTGCTGCAGGCATTTCAGAAGAAGCTGATTTGGGCGATGCGGTGATAGGAGATGTTTATGTTACAGTGGGCGATGGTGATGGCTACGACAGTACTGATGGAAGTATCGTGCTCAATTCTACCATGACTGCTGCCGAAGTGGCAGGAATAGGCAGCTTGGCACCAGGAAAATCGGATATTGCCAATCGCTTTAATGGATTAATCGTAAAGGTGAATGCCGGCGACGGAACGATGGTGATAGATTGCAAGACTGTGGGTAAAAACACGCTCAATGTAAAGGTGGGCGAGGCGGAACCACAGGCCTTTGTTAAAACGGATAAGGGAACCATCGAGGTGGCTTATCGTGTAGGTAAGGAAACTTGCGTTTATATCTATGGAGCAGAGCAGGAGATGGCTGATGATGCAGAAACTGCAAAGGCTCACCAGGTAGCGGCTTGCCGCCCATTATCAAGAGCTGCGGCACTTTCGGCTTCTGCTTCCGAAAACTGCGTGAAGATTTATGCCGTAGGCGTATCTCAGTCAACGGGCATCAATCATACTTTGATAGATAGCAATTCGCCTATCATTGGCTATTACACCTTGGATGGCGTGAAGATAGAGCAGCCAAATGCTCCTGGCATTTACGTAGTTCGTAGAGCCAACGGAAGTAATTATAAACTGGTGATAAAGTAGATTGTAACTGTCTTAAACTATGCCCTTAGAAGCATCAACGGTGGTGTTTCTAAGGGCATCTGATTTTGATTTCGCGTGGGGGGAATGATGAAAATGTAACGTTACAAACGCTTAACTCGCTCTAATTTAGACTTTGATTGAAAATCAAGAAGTTGGGCGTTTGCCTATATTATATAGGTAACAATATGGAAACGAGCGGACTTCTGCTCGTTTCTGTATTTTGCAATATGCAAAGAACGCCTCAATTCGGGGACAAAGATACGATAAATTTCTAAATATCCCATAACTCGCTAGGAGAAATTTATGGAATTTAGAACTTTTGCATAAAATCTGATGCTTGGCAACACAATATACATCCTAAAATAAACAGCAGGTGTTCGGACATAGACTATCCGAACACCTGCTGCCATAACGTTTTATTGCTGACAATGATTCTGACATCAGTTTTCATATACTTTTGCAGTATAGGAGTATTTTGTCCCTGTGTGCTCACTGTGGCTATAGCCATAAAATAGTTGCCATCTTCTCTATGTATGAGCTTGGCATTATAGCTTATAATGTTGCAGTTATTAAGATACATTGTCGTTACCCTCAAAAGATACATGAGCCGTCCTTGGCTCATCGAAAAGATACAAATACTTGTATGGCACAAACACTTGCACTGTTCTTTGATTGATGACCTCACCATTAGCCTCTATGGATATAGGATAAGGTATCTTGTAGAAAGCAACTGCGAGGGCGAGGACTATTATCGTAATGATAACTGTCCACAAGCTGACAAGGCGAGGAGGGACTTTGCCTATCACTCTTTTAAAGATTTTCGGATACCTCTTTTAATTTTTAGAAACGACTCAATTCTTCATTGCCAGCACCCTTACCTTTATATCGGTTTCTTGTTGTATTGAAGTTATATTGCAATGTCAAGAGCAAGGCACGGCTATCAGTCGTCATGTTTTGCCAAAGTGTGACATCCTTGTTGTAGAATGTTACATCACGGTAGCTCTTGTTGAAGATGTCATTGGCTTCAAGCGACACGGAGAAACGGTTCTTACAGAAAGCTTTGTAAAGCTTGGTATTAAGGTATGAGGAAGAACTTAGCTTCATGTTGTCCTTGTTGCCACGACTGTTCCATTCCATATCGATATTCATCCAAATGTCGCCAGGCAGATGGATGGCATTCTGGAACTGCACGATTCCCAAAGGATTGCTGAAGGATTTGCGTTCACCCATATATTCGCCAGTGAACCACTGTTTGATGATGCCTGCATTCACTTTAGGTTCCCAAATGCCAACCTTAAATTGTGCGCCAACAAATGCTTGTAGTTCATCTATCTTTGGAGTATTCTCCATGGTCAGCAACTTTACCTCTCCATCCTCGCCATAAGATTTCGTAGTCTGGATAAAGGCATCCTTCCTATGTTCGTATGAAACCTTTGCAAAGAATTGCTTCCATGCACCCATCAACTCCACAGAATGAATCTTCATAGGAGATAGGTAAGGATTTCCACTTCCCAAGGTCAAGCGATTGACATAGCTGACTGTTCCGTCAAGGTCATCGTATGATGGACGTTGAGTCTTGCTTGTGTAGCTCAATGATAATTGCGTTTTTCCAATCTCTGTAGAAATAGCCAAAGAAGGGAACACGTTGTTGTAAGTCTTGCTTTGGTCTTCTTTGAGTTGTCCATTCTCTGTGTATTTGAAGTTGACATGCTCGTAATGAAGTCCTGCCTCTACAGCAACCTTTCCGTACTGCTGACCTATGGAGAGGAAACCTGCCATGTTCTTCTCATTGCTCTTGGTGTTGCTATTTCCAATAGTCGCCATATTGGTGTTGAAATCATTCAAAGTCTGTGAGGCGGTGTATTCATTTCCAACCTCTATTTGTCCTTTCCACAAGGGATAGCTCAACACCAGTTTCTCGGCAAACATTCGTGAGTGTCCGATACCATTGGATGTAACCGAATTGTTCTCATTGTTTATGTTTATCTCCGACAGATTGGAAGTCTTGCGCTTTTTCCTCCACATGTAATCCATGTTGAAGTCAACGCCAAGTTTTCCCACTTCTCCATTGTAATAGATGTTGGCATGATGCTTTGGAACGGCATGTGTCCTGTTGAGTCCTATTGTGGAAACCTCGTCTTTCAGTGTTCCATCGGCATACGAAATGGACTTATAATCAGGATATTCCTTTTGCAGTCCAGCTCCATTCACATAATAAGCACCGATGGAATGATGTTCGTTGAGCATCCATGACAATCCAAACTTGCCGAAGAACTCATTGTTTCGCATACGACCGATGCTTTCTATGTTTTGAAGCCAATTGGTAGAAGCTTTCGTTTCCATATTTGTGACTCCATAACTATAGAATTGGCCGGTATAATAATTAAGATTGGTGAATACCTCCAAACCACCTTTGCGATATTTCAAGTTTGCTTGTTCCATACTTGAAAAATAGTGTCGGAAACCATTTTGGGCACGAAGGGTTCCACCAAAGCCTTCGCCTCGCGATGGCTTGGTACGAATGCGGATGACTGACTTTACGGAAGCATCATACTTTGCACCAGGATTGGTGATAACTTCCACATTCTTGATGTCTTGTGAGTAAGTCTTGTGAGTAAGTCGAATAAGTGACGAATGAAGAGGGAAGAGTGAAGAATGTAATTGCTCTTCTCTCTATATATAAATAAGGTATATTTTATGAATAAGATTTTTGCTTCAGCCATGATGGCTGTAGCTATGTTGGGCAGTGTCTCTGAGGCTGAGGCTTGCAGCAACTTCATTGTGGGCAAGAAGGCATCAGCAGATGGTTCTGTGATGTGTTCTTATAGTGCCGACGACTACGGAATGTTCCAGAACCTGTGCCATTATCCTGCGGCTAAACATGCCAAGGGCGAGATGCGAAAGATTTTCGATTGGGACAGCAACAAGTATTATGGTGAGATTTCTGAGGCTGCCGAGACCTACAGCGTTATCGGCAATATCAACGAGTGGCAGGTTACCATCGCCGAGACTACCTATGGTGGTCGTGAGGAGATGGTAGATTCTACTGGTATCATGGACTACGGTTCTCTCATCTATGTAGCTCTCCAGCGCAGTAAGACGGCTCGCGAGGCTATCAAGGTGATGACCACCCTCGCCAATACCTATGGTTACAACTCTGAAGGTGAGACCTTCACCATCTGCGATCCTAACGAAGCTTGGATCATGGAAATGATGGGTAAGGGTGCCGGTTCTAAGAAAAAACCAAGAGGCTTCTCACTATAAGTTAAAATAAGAGTATAAGAACTTGCTTTGTTTGAAATTAGACAAAGCAAGTTCTTATGATTGTTAATCAAGGAGGCATAAACGCATTAATATTCTCTGAATAACATAAGATTGTGTTTAAGCGCTTGATAATCAACAGGTGATTAATATAAAGACAAGTATGATGTTCCCAAAATGTTCCTAAAAACATATTTTAATAGTGAGTGTGAATATGCTAAAAGAGATGTGTTCAAGGACATTGAAAAGGCTTCAAAAGTGGAATTTAGCGATAAAGACTTATTAACACAAAATTAAGATTTGATTAACATTTGTATGAACGAGTGACTCGATTTCAAGTGCTGTGGTGAAATGTTTTGAAAATGTAAAATGTTATGGATATTGTTCGTTTTCTCGTAATCTTTCACGTCTCCATTTTTCTCTTCCCTATTTTTGAAATACCTTAAATTAGCAGACTTGTATTTTTACAAGAAAGCAAGTCATTGGATAACAATAAATTATCCAATGCTTGCATATGTCAGAAAATTCACTTATCTTAGTGCTGCAAAAAAACTCAAGAATATACTTTGTCTGCTAATTTAAGGTTTATTCTGACTTTTGTAAAAGGCAGAATGCCGGAAACGTTAGGAACAAACATTTCCAGCACCAAGCCTTTTTGCAATAAAGTTAGATTAGGACTTTTGTCCTATTATTATTTTGTAGCCGGAAACCAGCTTCGTGTATTATTGGCAATCCTTACTAACATCAACATTACCGGAACTTCGACAAGCACGCCCACCACAGTAGCCAATGCAGCCCCAGATTGTAAACCAAAAAGAGAAATAGCCACAGCAACCGCCAATTCAAAGAAATTACTTGCCCCAATCATTCCGGCAGGTGCGGCAACATCATGGGGTAATTTCCACCATTTCGCCCAACCGTAAGCAACGAAGAATATCAGAACCGTTTGCAACACAAGCGGAACTGCAATCAATAAGATATGCAGGGGATTGTTCAGTATCGTTTCTCCTTGAAATGAAAACAGGATAATAAGCGTTAAGAGCAGTCCACCTACCGTATAATTATTAAATTTCTTAATAAATACGTTATTGAAATATTCCACACCTTTGCGGCGGATAACCATTATTCGGGTAATGACCCCGGCAGCAAGTGGTATCACAACAAACAGCCCTACGGATAGCAACAGAGTGTCCCACGGGATAGATACGCCGCCAACTCCTAGCAGGAAAGCAACGATAGGGGCAAACGCTACCAATATGATTAAATCGTTCACTGCCACTTGTACCAATGTATAAGCGGCATCCCCCTTAGTAAGGTAACTCCACACGAACACCATAGCTGTACAAGGTGCAGCCCCCAATAATACCACCCCGGCTAAATATTCTTTGGCTAACCCTGCAGGTATAAAGGCTTTGAAAACCACATAGAAGAACAAATAGGCTATTCCGAACATGGTAAACGGTTTTATCAGCCAATTTGTAACGCACGTAACTATTATTCCTTTCGGACGCCTGCCTACATTCTTAACGCTTTGAAAATCCACTTTTAGCATCATCGGGTAAATCATCAACCAAATCAGGATAGCCACAGGTATAGACACATTGGCATATTCAAATTTGCTTAATGTTTGCGGAATTGCCGGAAGCCATTGTCCCACAGCAATTCCAATAATGATGCACAAGGCAACCCAGATAGTCAGGTATTTTTCAAAAAATCCAATTCCTTGTTTCTTTTCCATAACAACAACTATTTAGCTTAATTGTGGTTTTAATTCGTTCAGGTAGAAGTCATAGAACCGTTCCTTGATTTCATCTCTAACTCTTCGGAATTCAGAGAGTACAAACTCTTCTGTTCCATTCACCTTGGATGGGTCATCAAATCCAATATGCAAACGATGCTTCACATCCCCGATGAAAGCAGGGCAACTCTCATTGGCTCCTCCGCAAACCGTTATCACATAGTCCCAAGAATCTCCAAGATACCCATTTACGCTCTTTGGCACATGATGGGAAATGTCTATCCCCACCTCCTTCATCACTTTCATCGCCAAGGGGTTCACACATTCCGCCGGTTCCGTGCCGGCAGAATGAACCTCCAAAGTTTCAGAAAATGATTGCATCCAACCATGCCCCATTTGGCTTCGGCAACTATTGCCTGTACATAAAATCAATATTCGCATTACTTATCAAAACAAAAAATTGAACAAATATCCAGAAAGGATGATAAATAGCGTGACCGTAGTAAAGAACACGGCAATGAGTCGCCACGTCATCACTTTCTTTAGCAGGGTGGCCTCAGGAAGTGACAAGCCTACCACCGCCATCATAAAGGCGATAGCCGTTCCCAAAGGAATTCCTTTCGCTACAAAGACCTCTATGACAGGAACGATACCAGCAGCATTGGCATACATCGGCACCGCCAACATCACACTCAGGGGAACTGCATACCAATTATCGCGTGACATATATTGCTCGAAGAATCCCTCTGGCACAAAGCCATGCATGAAAGCACCTATGCCAATACCAATGAAGATATAAAGCAAGACACCTCGCACAATTCGCCAAGAATCACGGATGACAATAGGCAATCTTTGCATGAATGAAGTTCTTTCCTGTTCCCATTCTGCTGTCTGCTTCTCAGATTGCAGTTGCACTTGCTTCACCCAATCACTAAGATAAGGTTCAAGATGCATACGCCCAAGCACAAATCCACCAACACATCCCAAAAGAATGCCACTTATCACATAAACCAGCGTTGCCTTAATTCCAAACGACCCCAAGAACATAGCCACTGCCACCTCATTGACAAGCGGTGATGTAATAAGAAACGAGAGAGTTACCCCAAGCGGTATTCCTCCCTTTACGAATCCTATAAACAGCGGAATGGACGAACAAGAGCAGAATGGCGTTATCGCTCCAAAGAGAGAAGCCAACAGATACTGCAATCCATACAACCTATGAGAGGACAGGTAATTACGCAATCGCTCAACAGGAAAATAAGCATTCACTATTCCCATAAGAGCACTGATGAGAAAGAGCAATAGTAAAATATTGATGCTGTCATAAACGAAAAAATTGACTGCACATCCCAAAGCTGTCTCATTATCCAATCCTATTATAGAAAAAACAAGCCAATCGGCAAAATTTTGAATCATATCTTTTTACCTTTTGTATTCCCAAATCATAGACCCAACAAATTTCTAACCTCAGCTTCGGAAGGAACTTTGCCTTTCATCACAACGGTCTCATTAATGACAATAGCTGGGGTTGACATGATGTTATAGCGCATAATCTCTCCGATGTCATCCACCTTGGTCACGGTTATGTCCAGTCCGCTATTCTTCACTACCTTCTCCACCACGGCATAAGTACTCTTACACTTGGCGCAACCAGGTCCAAGCACCTTTATCTCCTTCACCTTAGAAGCCTCGACAACAGGAGCAACAGTACTTTCCTTTTCTGTAGGAATCGTATATCCAGCACTACATGAACACTTGTTGGACTTTGATGAGAATAGGGAAGCCCAGAAACCCTTCTTTTCTTTATTTTCCATAATTATTATAGATAAAATGTATACGCATAATATAGCCCCACGGTAATGAACAAGATGGCAACTAACCTATTCAACCATTGTTGGCATACCTGCATCTTCTTATAAAAGCCTGCAATGTTAGCAACACTATAAGCTATCATCCATGCCACACCCACCACAGGCAATCCTGTAGCCAGAGCATAAATGACAGGTAGAACATAGCCTCCGGAAGCTGAAGCAGACATGGGAATGAGCATTCCAAAGTAAAACAATCCACTAGTTGGACAAAATGCCATAGCAAACAGCATTCCCAAAAGCAAAGCACCGCACTTGCCACGTAGCCGCTCCGCCCTATCCGAAACACCAAAGCCCAATTTAGACAAAGGCATCCTTACATCCACCAACATCAGCACACCGATAATCAGCAACAAGGGAGCTACCAACAATTCCCCCCATCGACTTATCGAGGATTGCAGATTAAACGTGTCTATGCCTCCCCTCAACATATAAATCAACAATATACCCAACAACG
>OBIB01000624.1_pt1 | contig 12810 bp, 10 predicted proteins | sample 1496261 | NCBI WGS metagenome assembly OBIB01 (sample SAMN05065771, study PRJEB22554) | human gut metagenome | biome: ENVO:2100002; feature: ENVO:00000062; material: ENVO:00002003 | host: Homo sapiens | place: USA
TGTATTCGGTTTGCACGATAATTCAGCCCGTCTTGACTAAATCCGAAACTTGAGTAAGGGTGTTGTTGTTAATCGCGGAGAAAGCCTTTTAATAACGCTGCAATCGCTTTTATTAAAAATTTCTACAAAAATAAGCATTTTGGCAAATAAGCTCCAAAATAAATTTCATAAAGAAAATAAAAGGATTAGGTGTTTATGGAAAGTCAGAAAAGCATTCATGAACAAGTTATGGTTACCAACCTTATGTTTAATTATTTGAGTAAGAAACATTGAATGAACGAACTTTCTCCCTCGCGCGCGCGTTCCTATTATATACACCTCAATTTTTCATCTATATTCTTGAGCCAACTTACCACATTAGATAGGGTTCAAAATTCGCATTCCATATCCCCCTTTCGAGTCTATCAATTAACACGTCCGAGTTAATCGTTTAAAAAGCCAAAGTTAATCAATTAACTTGGTCAAGTTAATCAATATACTTTGGGTAGACATATTTGCAACTCGGTTGCACAAGAATCACCGTAACTTTGCCCACAGAAAAAGAGGAGGGTCTCCCTACTCTATTATTCACTCTAAAAAAATTTTACCCAAATGTGTCAACAAAACCATAAACACAATCATTGTCATTGCCATGATAGGCATGATGATAAAAAGAATAACGAAGATCACCACCATGACGAAGGAGACTTGAAAGGAAAGTTGGGGCTGATTATTGTTACCGCATTGTTACTTGTGGGCGCAGTGATAGTTGAAAAAACTTGTCAGCTTGCCACTTGGCAACTCTTGCTTGTGTATCTTGTACCCTATTTGCTCATTGGACACGAAACACTGAAAGAGGCAGCCGAAGGAATTGCACACCGAGATGCCTATAATGAAAATTTGCTGATGTCGGTTGCGACAATAGGCGCACTAAGCATTGGTTTTTTTCCTGGAGCAGAAACTGAATTTGCCGAAGCGGTATTCGTGATGCTTTTTTTCCAAGTGGGTGAATTGTTTGAAGGCTATGCCGAAGGTAGGAGTCGGGATAGTATTTCGCACTTAATGGATATTCGACCCGATACTGCAAACGTAATTCGCGAAGGTAAAATAACTTGTGTGGCTCCACAAGAGGTAACAGTGGGCGAAACAATTGTGGTGAAGCCTGGCGAAAAAATTGCACTGGATGGCATTGTTACAGAAGGAACGTCTACGCTCAACACGATTGCGCTTACAGGCGAAAGCATGCCACGCGAGGTGGAAAAAGACGATGAGGTTACTTCGGGTTGCATCAATCTGAGTGGCGTTTTACACATTCGCACCAGCAAATTGTTTGGCGAGAGCACCGTATCTAAGATTATTCAGTTGGTTGAAGAAGCCGATGAACATAAGTCGCGCAGCGAATCGTTCATTACACGTTTTGCACGTATTTACACTCCCATTGTGGTGTGGGCAGCCATTGCCCTTGCTTTCATTCCTCCCTTTTTTACAGAGGTGGGCTTTGTTAGTGCTTTTCCCACTTGGCTACATCGTGCCTTGATTTTCTTGATTGTGTCGTGCCCCTGTGCATTGGTTATTAGTGTGCCACTCAGCTTTTTTACTGGACTGGGGGCTGCCTCACGCAAAGGTGTCTTGGTAAAAGGTAGTAACTATATGGATGCTTTGGCAAAGATGGACACGGTGGTTTTTGACAAAACAGGTACGCTGACGCAAGGTAAATTTGCCGTGACGGCTATCCATCCCGACCATTTTAATGAAAAAGAATTGTTGCACTTGGCGGCTCATGTGGAGCACTTTTCAACGCACCCCATTGGTGCTGCTTTGCGCGATGCTTTCCCGAACGAGGCACACGATGGTTGTGTGGTTGAACATGTAGAGGAGATTGCGGGGCAAGGCATCCGAGCACTTGTGAAAGTAAACTGCAATGACGCGGAAACTGAAAAGGGGAAAACGCATGTGGTGTGTGTGGGCAATGCACGCATGATGGAAGCTTTGAAGGTGGAATGGCACGACTGCCACAAAGTGGGCACTATTATTCATGTTGCTGTGGACGGACGTTATGCTGGGCATATTGTGATTACCGATTGTGTTAAACCCGAAAGCAAGCAAGCGCTTGCGCAACTTAAACGCTTGGGCGTGCGCCACACGGTGATGCTTACAGGCGACCGCGAAGAGGTAGCACGTGAAGTGGCTGAAGATTTAGGCATCGATGAATTTCATGCCAATCTTTTACCTGCCGATAAGGTGGCGCATGTGGAGCGTTTGCTACGTCAAAAGCCTGTGGGTACGACCTTGGCATTTGTTGGCGATGGAATTAACGACGCGCCTGTACTGAAACGGGCAGACTTGGGCATTGCAATGGGAGCTTTAGGTAGTGATGCTGCCATTGAAGCTGCCGATGTAGTATTGATGGACGATAATACGCAGAAAATTGCTACTGCCATACGCATTGCCCGTCGCACCCTACGCATTGCACAACAGAATGTGTGGTTTGCCATTGGCGTGAAGATAGCTGTTTTAGCCCTTGCCTCTGTTGGCATTGGCACCCTGTGGATGGCTGTTTTTGCTGATGTTGGCGTTACGGTTTTGGCTGTACTGAATGCGATGAGGTAAGTAAATAAAAAAAGGACGGTTCTAAAAAACAGAATTTTTAGAACCGCCTTTTTTTATTTAAGTAGGTGTTCGAAATTATTTTTACATTGAAAGTGCGTTATCGGGATGCAGCTGTTTTCCTCGGATGAAGGAGCATAGCGGGCTATGTGACTGAGAACGAGGGAAACAGATGCGCCCGAGAACGTGCTTTCAATGCGAAAATAACACGTACTGATTGTATAAAATAATTTTGAACACCTACTTACTTCAACCCTTCTAAAGAGTTGCTAATAATAACAGCGAGGACAACGGCTGTAATAACCGCATAGAGCCAATCGCGTTCTTTAATAAAATCGACTAACGAAAGCGCGACACGCATAATAGGGGTTAGGATTAGAATGAGCACACCCGTTTGTATCCAACCTATGGCTGTAAACGAGGTGAGTCCTGTCCAAATGCCACGCAAGGTGGTGTAGTCGGCATGTTGCGAAGCATGTGCATAACTAAAGTCTTTATACATGCTGATATCGAATGACTCACCGCCATGATGAATGAGGTAAAGCAGCCCACCCACAAACGCTACTAAACAAGCAAGCGAAACGCCTATACGCAAGGTGTTGCCCACAAGTTGCTGCATATCGTACTTTTGCCGATCGGCTATATTGTTTTGCTTTTGCATTTCTGTAATGTTTAAGGGTTAATATTTGCCTGCCATGCCTTGCCAAATCATGTTGATGGCAACCAATGTAATGGCTACACAGAAAATTTGACGCAACACGCGTACATTCATTTTTTTAAGCAAACGTGCGCCTGTTAATGCACCAAAGAGCACACCTATCATTACGGGGAAGGCTATGCCTGGAGCTATCACACCACGCTGCACATAAATTACAGCCGAAGCACAAGCGGTTACACCCATCATGAAGTTGCTGGTTGTGGTGCTCACCTTAAAGGGTACCTTCATCATGGCGTCCATAGCCAACACTTTGAGTACACCCGAACCGATACCTAAGATACCCGATAGCACACCTGCCACATACATCACGCTGAAACCGCCCCCTACGTTTTTGAGTTGATAACTTTTCATGCTACCATCCTTTTGAGGCCAAGTGCCAAAGAGCTTCAAACGACGTGCTGTTTCTGAACCTACCACACCATCGTGGTCGCTCTTACGACGTTGCTGCATGGCTGCTGTGAGTAACAACACGCAGCCATAAATTACGGCAATGACATTGTTGTTGAGCCAAATGGCTACTAAGGCACCTGTTACAGCACCTATGGTTGTGGCAATTTCAAGAAACATGCCCAAACGAATGTTGGTAATACCTTCTTTAACATAGGCTGAGCCCGAACCACTGCTTGTGGCTATTGAAGCTACCAAGGCTGCACCTACTGCATAATGAAAGTCGATGCCAAAGCCCAATGTCAATACAGGAATAACAACTACGCCACCGCCTAAGCCTGTGAGCGAACCGAGCAAACCTGCACAATAGGCAGCCAATAGCAAAATAAGGGTGAATGCTAAAATAGTCATTTTTTTATTATTGTAGTTTTTGTGTCGTTTATGAAACAGATAAGGCTACAAGGTAAATCCTCGCCCCTATCACACAAAAAGACGGGTTAACAGGCAAAAAGGTTGCACACTTCATAGGCACCCTTTTGTCTGTTAACCCGTTTTACTGTGTCTTTTTTAAGCCAAAAGTTGCTTTACAAGGGTAGAGATGGCTTTGCCGTCGGCACGACCTGCGAGCTTTTTGCTGGCAACACCCATTACCTTACCCATTTCCTTCATGCTGGTAGCACCCGTTTCGGCAATGATAGCTTTGATTTCTGCTTCAAGCTCTTCGGCACTGAGGGCTTTGGGCAAGTATTCCTCAATAATAACAGCTTGTGCCTCTTCTTCTTCAGCCAAATCCGGACGATTCTGTTCCTTGTAAAGGGCTGCAGTGTCGCGTCCTTGCTTGGCAAGCTTTGAGAGTATCTTCAACGCTACGGCATCGTCGAGGGTGTCATTGGCGCCGGGAGCGGTCTTGGCTTCGATAAAGAATTTCTTGACGTTGCGGAGGGCTTCGAGACGCATTTTGTCTTTTGCCTTCATAGCTGCAATAATGTCTTTGCTTACTTTTTCAAAAATATCCATGTTGTTAGTAATTTGTGTTAGACACTTCTTTTATTTGCTTCAAATACTCAGCAGTTCGCTTGCTTGTGGGCACATCTTCTACACGTTGCAAAACCTCGGGGTTACGCAAATCATCGTCTGAGAAGATATAGAAACGAGGACGAGGACGATACTTCTTGCCTGAGATTGAATAGAACCTACCTCGCCGACTGAACTTTTCTTCGTTTTTTTCTTCTACAACTTCAGGTTCTTCTTCCACGATGGGGGTTGAAGTGGACTGCTTTTTAGCTCCATACAAACCAAAGCCTGAGGCTATGATGGTAATCTTGATTTTCTTGCCTAAGTTGGCATCAAAAGCAAGTCCCCATTTGGTTTCGATTTCGCTATTGAATTTTTCCATAAACTCCGACACCTCTCCCATTTCGCTTGTTTGCAACATGGCGTCTTCGTCGTTGCTGGTAGTAATGGCAAGCAGGATGTGCGTGGCTTTGAAGATGTCGTTGTTATTGAGCAAAGGCGAGTTAAGAGCTTCGTTAATGGCACGTGCCACACGATTTTCGCCTTCGGCATAACCTGTTGACATAACAGCCACACCCCCATTGGTCAAGGTTGTCTTTACGTCTTGAAAGTCGAGATTAACGCGGCCATGCATGGAGATAATATCGGTTATAGAGCGTACAGCCGTTGAGAGAGTTTCGTCGGCACGCTTAAAGGCATTGGTGATGCTAAGGTCGGAGTAGATGTCGCAAAGTCGTTGGTTATTGATAACCAACACGGCGTCTACCTCTTCAGCTAAAGCTTCCAAGCCATCGAGCGCTTTGTCTATTTGCTTTTCGCGTTCAAAGAGGAAGGGGATTGTGACAATACCAATGGTAAGAATGCCCCTCTCGCGTGCTTCGTGTGCTATGACAGGCGAGGCTCCCGTGCCTGTTCCACCACCCATACCCGCAGTAATGAACACCATTTTGGTTCCATCATCGAACGCAGCTTTTATTTGGTTGAGACTTGCTAAGGCTAATTCACGACCTGTAGTAGGATTACCACCTGCTCCAAGACCTGGCCCCATCTGCAAATGATCGGGCACAGGATTGGTCTCGAGTGCTTTCTTATCGGTGTTTGCCACCAAATAGCGCACCTCGGGAATTTCATCACGATACATTTGCGCTACGGCATTGCCTCCACCACCACCTACACCAATCACCTTGATAATGCTGGGTGTTGTGTAGTTTGCTAATTGAATTAAATCATCGGGCATAAGTGTATAGGTTTTTGGGTAGCTAGTTTCATCGGATTTTATCGCCAATGAAACAAATCGCAAGTGCAAAAAGGCTATAAGGCATTTGCTGCACAGCAGCTGCCTTATAACCTTTTTAATTAGAATGCTGAACCAGGAAAAGAACGTCCTTAGTCAAGGACAACATCGTTTACCAATGTCAGAAAGATATTACAGAACCAGGAGTGGTGGGCTCGGCAGGAGCTGCAGCAGCCTCTAATTCAATGGGCAAATTGTTATAAGACTTTGCCTTGATGTCCTGCAACGATTCTTTTGAACGCTTGTAAGTAGGAGTGAGTTCAACAAGAGAGATAATTTCTTCATTGTCGAGATCATCCAAACCGAAGAGGAAGTAACGCGGACGACGACGGAGCGTATTCTTCTTGTCGTTACCATAATACTGCTCACGACGTTCATCGTTTTCTTCGTTACGTTCAATTTCAATTTGTCTGCGCGACTCTGCCTGTGCGTTCATACGGTCGTTGATGCCTGGCACATTATTGATGCCAAAACCTGTGGCAAGAATGGTAATCTTAACCTGCTTGCCGAGTGAAGGATCGGTATTCAAACCCCACTTGGTTTCTACATCGTCGTGGAACTTCGACATAAAGTCGTGCACCTCGTTCATTTCCTCCATCATCAAAGTATCGCCTTCGTTTTCGGCACAGAATGAGATAGAGAGCAACACCTTCTTTGAATTGAAGATGTCGTTGTTGTTAAGAAGCGGTGAGTGCAGTGCCGATTCGATGGCTTTGCTTACACGGTTTTCGCCTTCGCCATAACCTGTTGACATAATAGCCACACCACCATCCTTAAGCACAGTACATACATCACGGAAGTCGAGGTTGATGACACCGTGCATGGTGATGATTTCGGCAATAGAACGTGCAGCCACGCTCAATGTATTATCAGCCTTTTCAAAAGCCGAAAGCACATTCAACTCAGGACAGATTTCGCGCAAGCGCTCGTTATTGATAACAAGCAAGGCATCCACGTGTTTAGAGATTTCCTCTACACCATCAAGCGCTTGGTCAATCTTTTTGTTACCTTCGAAAAGGAAGGGAATTGTGACGATACCGACGGTAAGGATGCCCATTGACTTAGCTTCGCGAGCTATGACAGGAGCAGCACCTGTACCCGTACCACCACCCATACCAGCAGTGATAAACACCATTTTGGTGCCATCGTCTAACATGGCATGAATTTGGTCAACACTTTCCTCGGCTGCCTTACGAGCACGCTCCGGACGGTTACCAGCACCCAAACCTTCCTTGCCTAATTGCAAACGAACAGGCACGGGAGAGTCGGCAAGTGCTTTAGAATCGGTATTACAAACCACAAAGTTCACATCGTGAATGCCCTCACGATACATGTGGTTAACGGCATTGCCACCGCCACCGCCTACACCAATTACTTTAATAATTGAGGGTGTGGTTGTGGGAACACCCATATCTATAAGGAGGTCATTATTTTCTTCGCCCATAATTGCAGAAAGTATTATACATTATCGTCGTTTTCCTTCACCAAATTTCCGAAGAAGTTACCCATGCGGCCAAAGGTCTTCTTGATGCCATTCCATCTTGCCTTTTTGCGACGCTGACGTTCCTCTTCTTCCACGCGGCGACGTTCCTCTTCAGCAATACGTGCTGCTTCTGCAGCAGCTGCACGCGCAGCAGCTTCCTCTTCAGCCTTACGTTGTGCCTCAGCAGCAGCTATTTCCTCGGGAGTGAGTTCGGGCTCTTTTTCCGCTTCATTGTCCGCAAAGAGATTAGGCTGACCCAAGTCGCCACCACAGCAGTTTATTTCGCCCTTATCAATAAGAGCTATAGCCGCATTGCAATCGCCATCGGCATTCAAACCTGGATAATCGGGTGTGCGGAGGGGGATACGAATGTTGCGAACAAAGCGAATCTTCTCGAACTTTGTGTCGCGCACAAAAGCCTTGTCAATATTCTTCATGTGCGAAGCACCACCTGTTATGATAAGACCGCCTACGAGTTGACCATTGTCGAACTTGGAAAGCGAAATTTGGTGCATCACATTCAAGATGATTTCTTCAACACGTGCTTCAACCAAACCTGCGAATTCCTCAAAGGCTATGGTACGTCCATCGCGAAGTGTAATGGGCTTGTGGGTGGTATCGTCTGCGGGAGAGATAGCACTGCCGTACTTTAATTTAAGTTCTTCAGCCTCATCATCCTCTATCTGCAACGACATAATGTCGCGGTTGATGTTGGCACCGCCTAAGGGGATTACTGCCAAATGGCGGAGCAAGTTATTTTTATAAACAGCTACGGATGTGGTTTCTGCACCCATGTCAACAAACACACAGCCCGAGCGTTTTTCGGGTTCAGTAAGCATCACATCAGCCAAAGCCTGCACTGTGATGGGAAGATCGGCAATAGTCACCCCAGCGTTACGGAAGCAGTTGCGAATTTCTTCGCGCACGGTTGAGTTTGCCACAATGTTAAGATAATGACCCTCAATGCCCTCAGAGAGGATGCCTACGGGGTCAATTTGCACTTGTGTGCCGAGGTGGTATTCTTGCGGAACAGCCTCAAGGATATCGCGGTCAGAGTTTGTCGATGTGCGGTTTTCGTCGCACATTGCATCGATCATCTCTTGCGTAATTTCTACTTTCGAATCGAAGTGACGCACCACAGTGTTAGCCACCGTATGCATGCCCATGCCACCGATGCCCACATAGACACGGCTTATGCTCTTTTGCATTTTCTGCTCGAGCTTATCCTTCATACTCATGATGCACTGCGTCATCTTGCTCACATTGTTAATGCGACCCTTGCGAATGAAGGTAGTAGAAGGCTCTTGGGCGAAGGCAAGCACTTGAATGGCGCCGTCGGGCTGCTTGCGACCAGCCACACCAGTCACCTTAGACGAGCCTAACTCGATAGCTACTATAAAGTTGTCTTCTGTTGCCATTATATCGTTTTTTTGTATTTGTCGTTATATATATAATATAGGAGTATAATGTACGCGACCTTCTTAAAAGAGCGCGTACACAGTAGTAGGGATTTGTTAAGAAATCAGCTCTTGGCAGCTTTGCGTCCCACAATTTGTGAAACATGTTCCACTGAGATGGCAGCATACTTATTCCATCCCACCTCGGGCAACACCTTCTCGTAGAAAGTATAGAGGTTGCGGAACTTAGTGCTGATGCTGTCTGCCGTACCAAACACAATGACATGATTGCCTACACGCGGCACCATCTCGATGCGCTGTTGAGGAGTAACGTAGATTTGTTCAATTTGGTCGTTCCAAAAAGAGTCGTTGTGTAAAAAACGTCCCAACTTAACCAATTGCTTTTTGGCAAAATCGCGCGTTACGTTTCCTGTTGCTACAATAAGGTCGGCTGAATATCCTTGCGGATTCATCGGATTTCCTTTATCGTCAATGTAATAGTTTTCGCCATTATCGGCTATAACGCGCAACAAGGGCAGACGTTGCTGAATAAGCACGTTCACTACACCATCGGGCGATTTGTAGCACGACACAGAGTCGATAAACGAGTTCTTTTTCAAAGCTCGCTCTATTTCCGTACCGTCAATCTGCTTCATTTGTCTACCTACAGGATAGAGTCCTGAAGCACGTAGTATGCGGTCGGCTTCCTCAGCTGTAATAAAGCCAGCATGCGAGCTATCGGCTACGGTGAAACTTACTTGTCGGCACACCGTTTTATTGCCATGTGTAGTGAAGTCAGCAAAAGCAAAACCCAAATACACCACAATGCCTACAAGCAGCACCAATTTAATTAGGGTTTTCATATAAGGGGTATAAAGGGTTATTGTGTTCAGTAGGGGCTATTGGGCTTATTGGGGTTATTGGGCTATAAGAGATGTTTGAATTTTACTTACAACCTCCTATAACCTAATAACCCTCTTTACATGATAACCTCATAGTCCCTTTCAACGGAACTTACTTCTTTTCCAAAATCTCCTTAATTTGCGGTATATAGTTTACCGCATCACCTGCACCAAGCACAATGAGAACATCAAAGTCGTGTGCCTCAACAAAGGCAGGGATATCTGTTTTTTGAATAAGATATTTCTCAATGCCTGGACGCAAATTGTTGTAGATAATATCGCTGGTAACACCAGGAATGGGCTTTTCGCGTGCAGGATAAATCTCGGTAAGAATAACCTCGTCGAGCAAAGAGAGACTATCGGCAAAATCCATATAGAAATCACGCGTACGGGTGTAAAGGTGCGGCTGGAAGATAGCAGCAATTTTACGACCATTAAACACCTCGCGAATACTCAAAATGCTCTGCTTAATTTCGGCTGGATGGTGTGCATAGTCTGAAAGAAGCACATGACGATCGTTTTTCAATGCAAAGTCAAAGCGGCGATCTACACCAGCAAACGAAGCCATAGCACTTCGAATTTCTTCGGGAGTAGCTCCAGCTATTTGTGCCAATGCCATAGCTGCAATACCATTGTCGATGTTAATGCTTACAGGCACACCCAACTCCACATTGCTAATATTGCCAAGTGGCGAAACAAAGTCGAAGACGATGGTACCCCCACCAATGCGAATATTCTCAGCATGGAAGTCACCTTCTGTACGGTCGTAGGTATAAACCTTCACACCCTCTTGCGGATTGGGCTGCATCTTAAGATTGCGGTGAATGATAAGTGCACCTCCGGGCTGAATGAGTTCAGTGTAATGGCGGAAGCTCTCAAGATAAGCTTCTTCAGTGCCATAGATGTCGAGATGGTCGGCATCTGTAGCCGTGATTACCGTTGCAAAGGGACGCAGATGATGAAAAGAGCGATCGAACTCATCAGCTTCTATCACCACATAGGGTGAATCTTTGCTCAAAAGATAGTTTGTACCGTAGTTTTTGGTGATACCTCCCAAAAAGGCATTGCAACCCACATGGCTTTCGTGGAGCAAATGTGCCGTCATGGAAGTAGTAGTAGTTTTGCCATGTGTGCCCGCTACACAGAGTCCCTTCATGGAACGGGTGAGTGTGCCAAGCACTTGTGCACGTTTTTGTATATCGAATCCGTTTTCACGGAAATAAGTCAATTCCTTATGTGTTTCGGGAATGGCGGGTGTATAAACCACAAGAGTTTCTGCCTTATCACGACAAGCGGCAGGAATCAACTCTGGATTATCTTCATAATGTATATCGGCTCCTTCGGCACGGAGTTCTTCAGTAAGTTCGCAAGGTGTGCGGTCGTAACCAGCCACTACCAAGCCTTTTGAAAGGAAATAACGCTCTAAGGCGCTCATGCCGATGCCACCGGCACCGATAAAATATACTGACTTCATTATGTTTATGTGCTAATTTAATATCAGTTCTATTGTTTTGATGTTCACCCTTTAGGCATTACTTGCCCATAGCCAACTTTATTACCTCATCGGCAATGTCGGATGCTGCATTAGGACGAGCCAAAGCTATGATGTTGCGACTAAGAGATTCCAACTTCTCGTGGTCGGACACCGTGTTAATTGCTTTAGGCAATAAAGTGCGACGTGCATCAGCATCGGCAATGTAAAGAGCTGCATTTTTCTGTACCAAAGCCAAAGCATTTTTGGTTTGATGATCCTCAGCCACATTAGGCGAAGGAACTAAGATAACTGGTTTACCCAACAAGCAGAACTCTGAGATGCTACCCGCACCAGCACGCGAGATAACCAAATCAGCGGCAGTATAAGCCATACGCATATCACTGATAAAGTCCATCACCTTGAGGTTTTCAGGACATCCGCGGCGTTCCAACTCAGCCTTGATTTCTGCGCTATAATACTTACCCGTTTGCCAGATAAACTGCACCTTGCTTTGTTGCTTTACCAAGGGGAGATTACCTAAGATGCTTTCGTTGAGCGTTCGAGCACCCAATGAACCTCCCACAATGAGAATGGTTTGCTTGCCAGGTACCAAATCAAAACTACGTACAGCATCGGCTTGCGACACATTGCCGTCTAACAAATTCTGACGCACAGGGTTACCCGTAAACAAAATTTTATCGGCAGGGAAGAAGCGATCCATACCCTCGTATGCCACACAAATTTTGCGTGCTTTCTTAGCCAACAATTTATTGGTTACACCTGCATACGAGTTTTGTTCTTGCAGCAAAGTAGGGATGCCCAAGCTTTCTGCAACATTGAGCGTAGGTCCGCTGGCATAGCCACCCACACCTACTGCAACTTGCGGACGGAAGTCGCGAATGATTTGACGAGCCATGTTACGGCTCTTCATTATTTTGAAAAGAACAGAAATGTTCTTCAATATGTTTTTACGGTTAAAGCCTGCAATGGGCAGACCTTTAATTTCGTATCCTGCAGCAGGCACACGCTGCATTTCCATACGACCTTCAGCGCCCACGAACAATATCTTTGCATCGGGGCGCTTAGCACGTATTTCATTGGCAATAGACACCGCTGGAAAGATGTGTCCACCGGTTCCACCGCCACTGATAATGACTCTTAATTCATCGTTCATAAGTGGTTACTATATAGTACAGCGCAAATTTAGCAATTATTTTTGGGCTTTTGCTTGATTTTCGGCAAGCATTTTGAAAAAAAGTTACAACAAGACAGAATGAAGACTATAAGTGTGCAAACATATATATAACAATCATCGTTTTATTTTCGGAATTCAAACAAAAATCCTTGAAAGGCAACGCGCTTTTCGTCACCTTCCAAGGTAGGGTGTTCAAAATTCGCATTTTTTCTGCACGATTTATGATAGAATCATCAATGTTTCATGCGCCAGCCTCACCCCATTAGGGGTGATATAAGGTAGCCAGGTATGAGAATGAGAGGGGAATTGTCCCCTCTCATTCTCATGCCTGGTTATTGGATATGCTCCCGATGCACTTCG
>OBIB01000625.1_pt1 | contig 12802 bp, 9 predicted proteins | sample 1496261 | NCBI WGS metagenome assembly OBIB01 (sample SAMN05065771, study PRJEB22554) | human gut metagenome | biome: ENVO:2100002; feature: ENVO:00000062; material: ENVO:00002003 | host: Homo sapiens | place: USA
TGAGAAGTAATGTAAAGTCTTTTTTGCTCTTTGCCATTTTCTATTTCTATTACTTAGGTTATGGATGATTTCCGATAAGCAAAGATAAGGTGCAACACTTAAAAAAACGTATACACCCCCCAATATTTATGCATTATTAACGATAAAGAAGTAAGTGCGTAGAGTATTCAAGAAAAGAAAGGGGTAAAAACAAGTCAGGAGACCAATGAATTTCATCATTTGTCTCCTGCCTGATTGAAAGCGACGCGTAATTGTTGTTTTTTATTTTACCTTAATAATTTTGTTTTTATTACTGTTTTTTAAAGGTGATTTACTCTGCTACAGTTGAATCTGCTGCTACAGAAGTCTCTACTGGAGCTGCCTTCTCTTCTGCAGAATCCTCTGTTGCCTTTACTGTTGTGTCAGCTGGAGCCTCTGCTGGAGCTACTGTGTCAACTGGAGCTACTGATGAAACACTTGCCATCTTGTTGCTGGCGAATACGTTGCTAACTGATACCATTACCATAGCAGCGATCGCTGCGAATACTAACTTTTTCATAATCTTTTATTTTTTAAATTGTGAATATTATGTTTATTACTTCTTTCATGAACTGCCTTACTTGCATTGCTGCTTGTTTGCGAGTTCACTATCTAATATCACAATCTGCGTGCCAAAAGATGATGAAATGTCGTAAGTGGTTGATAATCAGTAAAAGCTTATCTTTGTGCCAGTTTTCAAACTTGTGGAAATTGGGGAACTGGTGTGGAATTATTCCCCAAAAAGTTGGGGAATGGCATCAGATTCCCCACTTCCCCACATCATCAGATGCCGTACTTCTTCATCTTGTTGTAAAGCGTCTTTCTATCCACGGCGAGCAATTGTGCAGCCTTGCTCTTGTTGCCTCCTGCAGCTTTCAGCGCAGCCTCTATTCGCTGCAGTTCTGTTTCCTCATCGTGCAGGGTGGTTGGGGCTTGTGGCTGGATGTGTGTCATACTCTGTTCCAGTTCGGTTACTCCGATGTATCTGCCGCTGGCGAGAAGGGTGGCGCGCTTCATAACATTATTCAATTCGCGCAGGTTGCCTGGCCAGTTGTAGGCGGCAATTCGTTCCTTCGCCTTGCTGTCGAGTCCTTCTACATTTCTGTTCAGCTCCTTGTTGGCGTGCTTGATAAAGAGGTCGGCGAAGAGGAAGATGTCGGCACCACGGTCTTTCAGCTCCGGCATGTAGATGGTGAACTCGTTGACGCGATGGTAGAGGTCTTCACGGAAGTTTCCTTCTGCCACACGCTGCGCCAGGTTCTCATTGGTGGCACATACCAGTCGGATATCGATGTCTATCTCCTTGGTGCTTCCCACCGGACGGATTTTTCGTTCTTGTAGGGCACGGAGCAGTTGCACCTGCACCTCATAGTTCAGGTTTCCCATTTCGTCGAGGAAGAGCGTTCCGCCATTCGCCATCTCGAATGCACCCTTCTTATCCTGGTCGGCTCCCGTAAAGGCTCCCTTCACATGACCGAAGAATTCAGAAGCTGCTACATCCTTTGGGATGGCACCACAGTCGAGGGCGAAGAATGGCTTTCCTGCCCGTTGACTTAATTCGTGGATTCTGCGAGCCACATACTCCTTTCCCGTTCCGCTGGCTCCTAGAATGAGAACCGACATAGGGGTAGGGGCCACCAGAGAAACGAAACTATAGAGCTTACGGGAAGCTTCGCTTTCGCCCTCCAGATATTTAGGAACATCGCCGGCAGGTGCTGCAATCTTGGTGTTCTTGTCTTCTGTGGTGCTTGTATTTTGAGTCTTCTTCGGAGCCTTGATGGCTTCTTTAATCTTATCCAGGAGAATATCAGGTTGGAAAGGTTTTGCCACATAATCGGTGGCACCCGACTTCATGGCGAGTACCACATTTTGGATTTCGGCATAGCTGGTCATTACAATGAATGGAACCAGCATACCATGCTTTCTCATCCATTGCAAAAGGAAGATGCCATCGTGGTCGGGAAGGCGAAGATCGGACAAAACCAAATCAAATCCGCTTTCTGTCTTCTCGTAAATCTGTATGGCCGCTTTTACCGAAGTAGATTTCTCTACTTCGAATCCCTTCTTTTTGAGCCATGTCTGAATCATGGTTCCAAATGCGATATCGTCTTCAACTATTAGAATCTTTTCCATATTACAATCCTTTTGTCACTTTCTTCTCGTAAAGATGCTTTATTGCGTGCGCAAAGTTAGCATTAATATTTGATATAAGCAAAGAAAAAGGTAGTTTATTTTGAAATTTCGCCAAAGATTTTGGTGCTTTTCTCACAAAAGTTCATAAAAGTGTGATTTTATCTCACCATGAATGGACTTTTGCAACCAAGTTGCAGAAGCCTTTTCGTAATTTTGCAACCGAAAACAAGAACGGAACGTTATGTTTCGAATGATATAGAATTAAAAGTATTGTAAAATTATGGAAGAAATGAAACATCATCATCATCACCATTGCGACTGTTCCATGGATGAACATGAACATCATGAGCATCATGGATGTGGTTGCCATCATCATCACCATGAAGAAGGGAGTCTGAAGTCGAAACTCTATCTTATCGGCGTAACCATCATCCTCCTGATTGTAGCCGTGTTTATCGAGAAGCATTATGACCTTGCCACCTGGCAGTTGCTCCTGGTCTATCTGATACCTTATTTATTAATAGGACATGAGACCTTGGGCGAGGCGGCAGAAGGCATCGCCAAGGGCGATATGTTTAACGAGCATTTCCTGATGGCGATAGCTACCATCGGCGCTCTTTGCATCGGATTCTTCCCGGGGACTGAAACGGAATTTTCAGAAGCTGTCTTCGTGATGCTCTTCTTCCAGGTGGGAGAACTCTTCGAGGGATATGCCGAGGGAAAGAGCCGCGATAGTATCTCGCATCTGATGGATATCCGTCCGGATGTGGCGAATGTAATCAGGAATAAAGAAGTACAGTCGGTGGCTCCAGATACGGTAAAGATAGGAGAGACTATCCTGATTAAAAGAGGCGAGAAGATTCCGCTGGATGGTATCGTGACAGAAGGGTCTGCCTTGCTGGATACGGTGGCGTTGACGGGCGAGAGCGTGCCTCGTGCTATCAAGGAAGGAGAAGAAATCTATTCGGGCTGTATCAATCTGAAAGGCGAACTCAAGGTTCGTACCACCAAGAGTTTTGGCGAGAGTACGGCATCTAAGATTATCGCTTTGGTGGAGAGTGCTGATAAGAACAAGTCGAAGAGCGAGGCGTTCATCACTCGTTTTGCCCGAATCTATACGCCTATCGTGGTGTTCGCCGCATTGGCTTTGGCTATCATTCCTCCTATATTGGGAGCGATGGGCATCGCCACCAGCATGATGGGTGGGGGAACTTTTGGCGAAAACTTCCCTCTGTGGCTGAACCGTGCCTTGATATTCCTGGTGGTATCCTGTCCTTGCGCCCTGGTAATTAGTGTGCCGCTCACCTTCTTCGGTGGCATTGGCGGCGCATCAAGAAATGGTATTCTGATTAAGGGAAGTAATTATATGGATGCGCTTGCCAAAATAGGAACCGTTGTGTTCGACAAAACGGGAACCTTGACGCATGGCGAGGTGCTTGTACAGGCTGATGAAGGTGCTCCCGTGGTGGTGAACGATGGCATCAAGGAGGGAAGTGCTGAGGCTGTGAGATGCCTGAAGACACTTGGCGTGAAGAAGACTGTGATGCTGACGGGCGACCATGAGAAAATTGGAAAGAAGGTGGCTGGACAAGTGGGCGTTGATGAATATTATGCCGAACTTCTGCCTGCTGATAAGGTAACTCATCTGGAAAAACTGTTGAAGACGAAGCCTGCCGGCAAGACTTTGGCATACGTGGGTGATGGTATCAACGATGCCCCTGTATTGAAGCGTGCTGATGTAGGAATAGCGATGGGTGCTTTGGGAAGTGATGCTGCCATTGATGCTGCCGATGTGGTATTGATGGACGATGACCCGAGAAAGATAGCACTGGCGATGAAGATTGCTCGCCATACCATTCATGTGGCACACGAGAATGTGGTGTTTGCCATTGGTGTGAAAGTTGCCGTGCTGATTCTTGCCACCGTCGGCTTGGGCACCATGTGGATGGCGGTATTTGCCGATGTGGGCGTTACGGTGCTGGCGGTATTGAATGCCATGCGAACGCTGAAGAAGAAGAGATAAGAATGGTGTGGAGACTCCAGCAAGCGTGGAGGCTTCATGAAATAAAAAAAGCTGTGTTGATCCGTAGATGAACACAGCTTTTTCTTGTTTTATATAGGGACTTCTCTTTTATATAGGGACTTATCCGAATAGTTTTCCTATGCTACGCAACTTGGTGCGGTATCCGTAGATGGCGATGACCACGAAACAGATGAATGGGAGGATGAACGATACATTGGTTGATGGCATGCCGAATACGGTATGCATATCTATGATGGATGCCTGCAAAGGTGGCAAGACACTACCACCCAAGATAGCCATGATCAAACCTGCTGCACCAAACTTGGCATCGTCGCCAAGACCCCTCAGGGCAATGCCATAGATGGTAGGGAACATCAGCGACATGCAGGCGCTGACTGCTACCAGGCAGTAGAGACCCCAGATGTTGTGGAGTGCGATGACACCCACGGTGAAGCAACCACCTGCTGTCGCCAGAATCATCAGCAACTGACCTGCATTGAAGAAGCGGAGAATGAAGGTGCAGATGAAGCGTGAACAGCAGAACAGTACCATCGCCACGATGTTGAACTTCTGCGAGGTTACCTCGGCATCAATCTCTGCCATGCCTTCCTGCATCAGGATGCGGGTACCATACTGGATGATGAAGGTCCAGCACATAATCTGCGCACCCACATAGAAGAACTGGGTGAATACGCCTTCACGATAGTGTGGCATGCGGAATATGCGGCGCAGGGTAGGCATGAAGTTAATCTTGTTGTCTTTCTCGCTGTTCTTCGGCATCTTGGTGAACAGGATGACGAAGAAGATGGTGAGGATAACCAGACCGATAATCAGGTATGGATTGATCAATACCGAAAGGTCATATTCCTTGATTGCTTCAAACTCGCTCTCCGAGAGATTGGTGCGCCCCGCCGTATCAAGCGGGTTGAGCTTGGCCTGGATAAAGTTCATCGCCACATACATACCCAGCAGCGAACCCATCGGGTTGAACGATTGCGCCAGGTTCAGTCGGCGTGTAGCCGTCTCCTCTGTTCCCATCGAGAGAATGTAAGGATTGCTCGATGTCTCCAGAAAGGAGAGTCCGCAGGTAAGGATGAAGTAGGCGAGCAAGAATGGATAGTATTCGCCCATCATTTTTGCCGGATAGAAGAGGAAGGCACCGAAGGCATAGAGTCCTAATCCCAGCAGTACGCCCGCCTTGTAGGAGAAGCGGCGGATGAAGATGGCGGCAGGGAATGCCATGGCGAAGTAACCGCCGTAGAAGGCTACCTGTACCAGTGCACCATCTGTAGAAGACATTCGGAAAATCTTGGAGAAAGCCTTCACCATCGGATTGGTGATATCGTTGGCAAATCCCCAAAGTGCAAAGCACGATGTGATTAAGATGAAGGGTACGAGGTAGCTAACCCCATCCTTCATTAGAATTGATTCTTTCTTTTTCTGTTCCATGTTTTTAGGAAAAGTATTGTTGTTTAGTTTAACTAGATGCTTTGTCTTACAACGGCTCTCAGCTCGTTCATATCCTTAATTTCACCCTTGGCGAGTGCCTGGGTCAGGATATTGCCCATGCCTGTGGCTTCGATAGGTCCTGCAACCACTGGTACACCCAGGGCTTCGGAGGTGAGACGGTTGAGTAACTTATTCTGTGAACCGCCACCGATGATGTGCATACTCTTGATAGGTTGTGGCAACATCTCGTTGAGGTGAGCTGTGGCCTCGGCATATTTGGCAGCCAGTGACTGGAGTACGCAGCGCACGATTTCTGCCTTGGTCTGAGGAACCTGCAACTGATGGGTGGCGCAATAGTCGATGATGGCCTGCTGCATGCATGCCGGATTTTGGAAAGCTGCGTCATCCACAGGGATGATGGCATTGATGTGAGCCTCATCTGCCAGAGGAAGGATGACATCAAACTGCTGTTCCTCGCCATTCTCTTTCCATTCTGCCATCAGTCTCTGCATAATCCAGAGTCCTGTGATGTTCTGCAGGAAGGTGATGCGACCGCCGATGCCGCCCTCATTGGTAAATTCAGCCTTTCGGGCTTCCTCGGTGAGGATAGGCTTTTCTATCTCAACGCCTAGGAGCGACCAGGTGCCTGAACTGATGAAGGCTACCGGGCTCTCATCTTCTGTGGCTGGTACGGCAGCAACGGCGCTAGCTGTATCGTGAGAGCCTACTGCGATGACATCCACCTCGCCCAATCCGGTTTCTTCTGCAATATCACGGCGCAGTTTTCCCCTTATGGTGCCTGGCATCACAATCTTACCGAAGATGTGGCGTGGAAGGTCCAGCTGGTCGATGGTTTCCCAATCCCAATCCTTGGTGCTGGCATTCAGCAGTTCTGAAGTGGATGCGATGGTATATTCATTGTTGGCTTCGCCTGTGAGATAATAACTGAAGAGGTCTGGGGTGAATAGCAGATGAGCTGCCTTTTCCAATTGCGGACTGTTGGCCTTCTTCATACTGTAGAGTTGGAAGAGGGTATTGATTTCCATCACCTGCGTGCCGTTGATGGCATAATGTGTCGATGGGTCAATCTGCTTGAATACTTCTTCCGGCATCCCCTTGGTGCGGGCATCGCGATAGCAGACTGGGTTGCCCAAAAGGTTACCGTCTTTGTCAATGAGTCCGAAATCCACTCCCCAGGTATCGATGGCGATGCCATCTACCTTGAGACCTTTGGCTCCTGCCATTTTCAGCCCCGTCTTCATATCCTCGAAGAGGGCGAGGAAGTCCCAATATACGTGATTGCCTAATCTTACCTGTCGGTTAGGGAAACGATGGATGAGTTCCATTTCTAATTTGCCGTTTTCCAATTTGCCGGCGAGTACTCTTCCGCTTCCTCCACCGAAGTCAATAGCTAGATAAATCATGGTTATTTCTAAAAAGTTAGGGTAGATAAACTGTTAATTGGTAAAAAGCGGTAGGAGAGTGCCCCGTTAGCGGGCAGCTTTCTCTCCTACCGCTTCTCTCATATAGAGGATAGAGGCTTATTGTTTCTTGCCTAAAACGTAAACTTCAAGATCGTCGATTTCTTCTGGTGTCAGTGTGGTGTATTTGCCGCCACTCTGAACGATGATTCTACAAGCCATCTCAAAGAACATGGCACGCTCGAACACCTCGTCGAAATTCTTGCCGCAAACTACCTGTCCGTGCTTCAGCAAGAGAGCAGAGTTGTGATCCTTCAAGGCTGCGATGACAGCTGCTGCCAATTCTGGAGAACCAGGACGATAGTAAGGAATCACAGGGATTTCCTTGCCTACGTGGCATGGTACCTCTGCGGTTACATTGAAGTCCTTGGGAGTTTCCTGCATGCAAGCCACTGCTGTTGCAAAAGGAGACTGGAAGTGGAGAACCACATCACAATCTGGACGCTCACGGAGTACGCCGAGGTGGAATCCGCTCTCCATAGAAGGCTTGACACCATTGAGAACTTCGCCCGTTGCTACCAGGCACTGAGATACTTTCTCCTTCTGGAGGCTAGGAACCCATGAACCTGTACCTGAGACAAGAGCCTCGTCGCCAATGCGCCAAGAAAGGTTACCACTACTGCAGATGGTGAGAGCTGCATCGCCTACGCGGTGAGCCTGCTCCAGGAATTTCTGAATATGCTCTTCTGTAATCATTTTCTTTTTCTTTCTATTTGAATGATATTCGTACTGATGGTGTTACACCTTATTTATATATAGGACCGTAGTTCTTGCAAGCACGGAAGTCTGCACCTTCCTTGTCCATACCGAATGCGTTCCAAGATGCAGGACGGAAGATCTTGTCGTCTTCAACATTGTGCATGCATACTGGGATGCGGAGGATAGAGCAGAGGGTGATGAGGTCGGCACCGATATGGCCGTAGCTGATAGCACCATGGTTAGCGCCCCAGTTGTTCATCACTGAATATACATCCTTGAATGGAGCCTTGTCGCAAAGGCGTGGTGCGAACCAGGTTGTAGGCCATGTTGGGTCTGTACGCTTGTCGAGAACCTTATGAATCTCTGGATCAATCTCAACGGTCCAACCTTCTGCCAACTGGAGCACAGGACCAAGACCCTTTACGTGGTTCAGACGAACCATGGTTACAGGCATACCGCCCTTGCTGAGGAAGTTGGAAGAGAAACCGCCGCCACGGAAATAGTCACGGTTAGCTGGATACCAGGTAGTTGCCTTCAAGCACTTATCTACATCCTCCTCGGTCATCTCCCAAGGCTGCTTCATGATTGGGTTGCCCTCTGCATCTGTAGCCTGACCTGTGCCATCGAGTGTGGTAGCACCAGAGTTGATCAAGTGGATGATACCACCAGCTGCCTGACCTGTAAGTTCCTTACCGGTAACACGCTTCACTGCCTCTGGACTCCAGTAGGTACGAACGTCGCTGAAGATCTGAGCACGACCTGTCAACAGGTGGTTGAACAGCATAGCTACGCCGTTGCCTGCATCATTCTCTGTAGCGAGAATGATAGCCTCACGGATACCGTTCCAGTCGAATGAAGTATTGAGGAGAGCCTCTGGATAGTCGCCGTTAGGATAGAAGTCTGTCCACTGACGCTGTCCCTGGAAACCACCGGCGATGGCGTTGTGGCCCAATGCTTCCTCCTTGAAGCCCAGCTCTTTCAATCTTGGGTTGCCATGCATCAAGTCGCGCATGATGATAGTCATCTTCACGATGAACTCCCAGTCAGCATCCTTCTGCTCACGTGTCTTTGCCTTTTCATGGTTGGCGATGTCCTCACCCTCATTGCACATACAGTGCTCGCGGGTCCATGCCATAGCCTTCTCGTATTCCACAGGGTCGTAGATACCCTCAGTCATGCGGCGGATAATCTCTGTAAGGTCAACACTTTCGTTGCGCATGCCGAGGTACTCCTGGAAGAAATTAGGGTCAACGATAGAACCTGCAATACCCATGCAGGCACTACCCATAGAAAGATATGATTTTCCGCGCATGGTAGCTACAGCCTGGGCAGCTCTAGCAAAGCGCAAGATCTTTTCTGCTACATCAGCAGGGATAGAGTCGTCCTCCAAGTCCTGTACGTCATGGCCATAGATGCCGAAAGCTGGCAATCCCTTCTGGGCATGAGCTGCGAGAACAGCTGCCAGATAAACTGCACCCGGACGCTCTGTACCGTTGAATCCCCAAACAGCCTTAGGCCAATGTGGATTCATATCCATAGTCTCAGCACCATAGCACCAGCAGGAAGTAACGGTGATGGTAGAGCCAACACCCTCGCGCTCAAACTTCTCAGCGCAAGCTGCACTCTCTGCCACACGACCAATTGTACTGTCTGCAATCACGCACTCCACTGGTGAGCCATCGCCATTGCGTAAGTTCTCTGAAATGAGTTTGGCTACGGATTTAGCCAAGTTCATGGTTTTTTCCTCGAGGCTTTCACGTACGCCTCCTTGACGTCCGTCGATAGTAGGACGGATACCGATTTTAGGGTAGTTACTCATAATTTTTATCTTTTAAGTTTTATAGGTTATTATTTTCTGCGTACATTGTATGCAATAATACAAGCACAAAGGTAGTGATAAAAACTGATACTTATCACTTCCTTTATACTTTTTTATGTTTCTTTTTTCTTTATTTGGTATCGCAGTTGTGACTGATACTTCCGGTTGCAGCTATTAGGGTTTCAAAGTCATTACAGAACTCGGTCATCTGATGATAGAGCAGGTTGCTGCCCTTGTCTGATAACTCGTTGTCTGGAAGTGGACCGGAATTGATGGCAACTGTAAAGATGTTGGCGGCTACTCCGGCGCGAACGCCCAGGGGTGCATTCTCTACCACGATACCTTCCCAAGGCTTCAGGTTGCCTGCCTTCTGCAAGCCCATCAGATATGGATCAGGATTTGGCTTGCCACGCTTCACGTCGTAGGCGGTTACGATATGTGCTTCATCCAGAAAGTCGCCGAAGTCGTTGAGTAATCGCATGATGAGCGGACGCTGACCGCTGCCCGTTACAACTCCCACCTGCATACCGGCATTCTTGATTTTCTGCATGATTTCCTTCACGCCAGGGAATATCTCGGCGGTAGGCATCGAGTGGAAGATATCGGTCTTCACGTCATACATCTTCTGTGCTTCATCCAGAGAGATATCGATACCCTTCTGCTTCTTCACCATCATCTGGATGGTGTCGATGCCTCGGGCTCCCTCGGTGGCATAAGCATCGGCGGCAGTCATGTGGATATCAAACTGCTTCATCGATTCCTGCCAAGCTACGGCATGATTAGGCATACTATTATATAATACGCCATCCATATCAAAAAGAACGGCTTTAGGGTTGAATTCCCCAAAGCCGTGGTCTTTTAAGTATTTTGAAATAATTTCTTTCATCAATTACTTCTCGTTAGCCAGACGCTCCTGGATAGCCTTGCTCTCTGCCTCATAACCTGGCTTGTTGAGCAATGCGAACATGTTCTTCTTGTAAGCCTCAACACCTGGCTGGTTGAATGGGTTCACCTCTTCCAAGAGACCGCTGATACCGCAAGCCTTCTCGAAGAAGTAGATCAACTGACCGAGGTAGTAAGCGTTCAACTCAGGTACGTTAACCAGGATGTTAGGAACACCACCGTCAACGTGAGCCAGACGTGTACCGAGCTCAGCCATCTTGTTCACCTCGTCAACACGCTTGCCCTCGAGGAAGTTCAAACCGTCGAGGTTCTCATCGTCGTGAGGGAAGAGCAACTTCTCGTTAGGAGTCTCTACGCTGATAACAGTCTCGAAGATAGAGCGCTCGCCCTGCTGAATCCACTGGCCCATAGAGTGAAGGTCGGTAGTGAAGTCGCAAGCTGCTGGGAAGATACCCTTCTGGTCCTTACCCTCGCTCTCACCATAGAGCTGCTTCCACCACTCAGCGAAATAGTGAAGCTTTGGCTGGAAGTTGCATACAATCTCAATCTTCTTGCCAGCCTGTGTATAGAGAGCCTGACGTGTAGCTGCATAGATAGCTGCTGGGTTCTCCTCGAAGGCTACGTCCTTGCCGCAAGCCTTCTCCATGTCAGCAGCACCTGCAACGAGCTGCTTTACATCGAAGCCAGCTACTGCGATAGGCAATAAACCTACTGGAGTCAATACAGAGAAGCGACCACCTACATTGTCAGGGATGATGAAGCTCTTGTAACCCTCCTTGTCTGCACAAGTGCGGGCAGCACCCTTCTTGGCGTCGGTAACGGCTACGATAACATCCTTAGCCTCGTCCTTGCCACGCTGGTCCTCGCACTGCTTCTTCAAGAGACGGAAAGCAAGAGCAGTCTCAGTAGTGGTACCAGACTTAGAGATATTGATGACACCAAACTTCTTGTCCTTCAAGAAAGAAGTCAACTCGAAGAGGTAATCCTCACCGATATTGTTTCCTGCGAAGAGGATGGTAGGGTTCTTCTTGTCGTTAACGAGCCAAGCGAAAGAGTTGCCGAGGCCTTCAATAACGGCGCGTGCACCGAGGTAGCTACCACCGATACCTGCAACAACAACCACCTCACACTTCTCGCGCAATGTGTTGGCAACAGCCTGAATCTCGTCGAGGAACTCCGGAGTGATAGAAGATGGCAAATGCAACCATCCCAAGAAATCGTTACCTTCACATGTGCCGTTCTCAAGAGCTTCCTGAGCGGCCTTTACCTTAGGCTCATAAGCCTTTACTGCACCCTCTGCAAGGAATGATGCAGCCTTTGTAATGTTTAAGTTGATACTTTTCATTTTTTCTTTTATCTAAATGAATCTGTTAAAAGTTTAATCTCTATTTGCGGACTGATGCGCTCGTACAATATATTATATACGGCATCGAGGATTGGCATGTTGACGTGCATGTGGCGATTGATTTCCTTCATGCACTTGGTACCGAAATATCCCTCGGCAATCATCTCCATCTCTATCTGCGCACTCTTCACGCTGTAACCTTTGCCTATCATGGTTCCGAAGGTGCGGTTTCTGGAAAAGTTGCTATAACCCGTTACCAGTAGGTCGCCCAGATACACCGAGTCGTACATGCTTCGGTCGATAGGGTGGACGGCTGTCAGGAAGCGATGCATCTCCTGTACGGCGTTCGACATGAGTACCGCCTGGAAATTGTCGCCGTACTTCAGTCCGCCACAGATACCTGCGGCGATGGCATATACGTTTTTCAGCACCGAAGAGTATTCAATGCCAATCACGTCGCTTGAAGTCTTGGTCTTGATATACTCGCTTGCCAAACAATCGTTTGCAAAGGCGCGGGCTTTCTCCGTATCGCTACAGCCCACCGTGAGATAGCTCAGTCGTTCCAGGGCTACCTCCTCGGCATGAGAAGGACCACCGATGCATGCCAGGTTCTCGTAAGGCACGTCATATACCTGATGGAAATATTCCGAGCAGACGAGGTTCTCGTCAGGCACGATACCTTTGATGGCTGTGATGATAAACTTGTCGCTGAGTCGGGTCTTGAGCTTCTTGAGATGATTCTTCAAATAAGGCGATGGGGTGACGAATACAAGTGTATCGTAGTTCTGCACTATCTTGTTGATATCGGAAGAGAAGAAGATCTCATCCACATTGAATCGTGCCGACATCAGATAGGCAGGGTTGTGACCCATGCGCTTGAAGTCCTCGATGCGGTCGTCGCGACGCATATACCAACCTATGTGATGAGTATG
>OBIB01000632.1_pt1 | contig 12695 bp, 9 predicted proteins | sample 1496261 | NCBI WGS metagenome assembly OBIB01 (sample SAMN05065771, study PRJEB22554) | human gut metagenome | biome: ENVO:2100002; feature: ENVO:00000062; material: ENVO:00002003 | host: Homo sapiens | place: USA
TCCTCAAACAGTTCATATACGAAAGGACGTATTCCCGTATCTCTATAAATATCGCTTTCCAGTTGGCCAATTGCATTCACACATTGACTTGTGCCAATCACTGCATGAGGATGCTTATCGTGCATACCAATCACGATACGACCTCCTCCTTCATTACATAGTGCAGCTACATAACCAAGAATACAGCGTCTTCTTTCGTTTGGCTTATCTTTACCTTTGCCATTATATGAAACGTTGCCTCCTTCTCCTTTCTTGAACTCAACATGGTCTTCTGACTCACGCATTTGTTGTAGTTCAGGTATCGTGAATTTCTTTTTGTTGTCCATAATTGATTCTTTTAAATATTCTCTGCTACCATTATAGGAGAATTGTTTTCATACAACTTATATTGCTTGGAGTTGGGGCGTGCCTGCAATGGGGTGACATTTTGGCTATCATCGACAACTGTCATTGTCGTTACGATTTCCTTGGCTCTCCAATCCAAAACTCTTTGAATTGTTAATTTCTCAATTGCTCGGATGTACATTTCCATAAACTTATAGTCGATGGAGCCATTGGGGGTGATGTCGGTCTGGCTAATGGCCGAGAGCTCCATCAGCATATCAGCGGCTTACGCCCTTCGCGATTCTTCCATGCTACCAGTTGATTGTAGATGCTTCTATCCATGGCTTACACTTTTTCCGACGAATAATCCCCGCTTGACACACTTTTTCTGACGAATAACATGCCAAAGGTACACTTTTCCTAACGAATGGGCAAGCAAAAGCCCCATTTTCTTTTTGGGAATATGGGATGTTTTACGTTTGGGGTGATTGCATGGCCCACACTTTTGCTTCCCTTCGCGTTTCGCCATAGCCCGCCATGGCTTTGGGCGCACCCGCTGCAACCTGCTCGGAACAAACACTAACAAGAATTGAAATTTAATGACCTGTTTGGGCTTAATTCTTAATTCTTTGAAAAAAACAGCGAGAACCCTATTCCGTTCGGCAAACAATTCGTAACTTTGCATCAGGTTTTGGCGGCGCGCAACATGGCCAATAGCGCCAAAGTCGCCAACCCATCGGCTACCTCGTAACTGAACATTTTCAATCTAACCTAAATAACATGACATTCCGCAAAACAATTCTGGGAATCGTTTTCTGTCTGTTGTCGGCTGTGGCTGTGGCAGACAATGTTTATGACATCCGTCCCGTGCCGCAGCAGCAAGAACGTCTGCAGGGCGTGGCTACGCTTGCCGGACAGGTGAACGTGGTTGCAGGTGCGGGCATCGACGGCTACACCATCGACCGCGCCAAGGAGGTGCTCACCGAGCACGGACTGACGCCTGTGGTGACACGTAAGGCCAAGAAGGGTGCCAACGTGCTCTACCTCGGCGTGAACGGCAGCAAGGACCTCGCCGACCGCGAGGCGCAGCGCCTGGGCCTGAAGCGCGACGTGTTTAAGCAGCCTAAGTATGACCGCCACGCGCTCACCGTGCGCCAGGAGGGCAACGCCGCTGAGGTGCTGATCCTCGGCGAGTCGACCGACGCCGTGTTCTGCGGACTGGCGTCGCTCGAGCAGATGCTCGACCAGGCACAGGGCGGACAGCTCAGCTGTGTTGACATCTACGACTTTGCCGACACGCAGTATCGTGGCGTCATCGAGGGCTACTATGGTGTGCCCTATTCTAAAGAGGTGACGGCAGATCTCTTCCGCTTCATGGCACGCTACAAGATGAACACATACATGTATGGCGCCAAGAGCGACCCCTACCACTCACAATACTGGGACAAGCCTTATCCCGAGACCATCACTCCGGAGCAGCAGGAGGTGGGCATGCTCACCGAGGGCATGATGCGCCAGCTTACCGACGTGGCACACCGCACCAAGGTAAACTTCATCTGGGCCATTCACCCGGGACAGGCGTTCACCGACAAGAACCAGGAGGATGTGCTCGACCGCATCATGGGCAAGCTGCGCCTCATGCACAAGCTCGGCGTGCGCCAGTTTGGTGTGTTCGTGGATGATGTAGGCGTGCCTTCCGACTCAGCCGTGCTGGCCCTCAACGCCAACCGTCTCACACAGTTGCAGCAGATGATCGACAAGGAGTGGAACGGCCGAAAGGCCCTCGCCGCCGACACGGTGAAGCCCCTCCACTTCGTGCCCCAGCTCTACGCCTTCTCGTGGGTCAACCGCCAGCAGGGCGAGCGCTTCTTCAACTCGCTCAGCAGCACGCCGAAGAAGGTGTGTATCTACATCACGGGCCGTGCCGTGTGGACCGTGCCCAACTCGGAGGATCCCAAGCTGGTGAGCTCATGGCTCGGTCGCGACGTGGCATGGTGGTGGAACTACCCCTGCAACGACAACGACATGAACAAGATCTTCCCGCTCGACACCTATCGCAACTTCGACGATGAGGCACACATCGACCGCCACGCTACGCTCGTGCCCGACCTCAAGGGGGTCAACACGCTCATCAGTAACCCCATGCAGCAGGGCGAGATCAGTAAGATAGCACTCTACAGCATTGCCGACTACGCTTGGCACCGTGCCGCCTTCGACAACGACGCCTCATGGATGGCATCGCTCAAGGCCATCTTCGGCGAGCGCGCCAAGGCCGCTTTCCGCCTGTTGCCCCTCACACGCCACTACGACACCAACACCCGTCTGGCCGACTGCATCCGCCAGTGGAAGGGCAAACCCCACTGCCATAAGGGTGTGAAGGCCCTCATCGACGAGCTCGAGAGCCTCCAGGCCGACGCCAAGACGCTGGCCGAGATGGGCCAGTCGGAGAGCGAGTCGGACCGTCTGCTCTGGCATGAGCTGCAACCCTACGTGGAGAAGGTGGGCGACATGTGCGCCATCGTGAAGACGCTCGTGAGCCCCGACGCCACCGACGCACAGCGCCAGCAGGCACGCCAGCTGGCCGCACAGCTCGACAAGAGCCCGAAGTATCAGTTCTCGGTGCTCAACGGCATGGGCAACGACATCAAGCTCTCGAAGCGTGTGGCTGAGCCCGCCGCCAAGCTGCTCCGCCCCTTCGTAGACCAACTGGTGGCCGCCGAGCGCGTTGAGGTGTGTGAGCACAACCACGAGCAGGCCGAGAAATAACCAGTTAAAAAGCATTTTATTATTACCTATTTATAATACCAATATGAATATCAAAAAAACATTCATGGCGGCTCTCTGCGCCGTCATGCTGCTGCCCGCAACAGCAGTGGCTCAGTTCAACTGGCCTTACGAGGTGAAGAATGGCGTCGTTGTGACGAAGGTGCCCGAGCGCCCCGCTGGTCAGAAAGATGCGCTCAACCTCACCACTCCCAAGATCAAGGTGCTCCGCGTGGGCTTCGTGGGTCTGGGCATGCGTGGCCATGAGGCCATCCGCCGTTGGGTCTATCAGGAGGGTGTGCAGATCATGGGTCTGTGCGACCACGAGCAGGCTCGCGCTGAGGCTTCCAACGAGCAGCTGCGCCAGGCTGGCCTGCCCCCCGCAACGCTCTATAGCGGTGAGGACGGCTACAAGGCTCTCTGCGAGCGCCCCGATGTAGACCTCATCTACATCGCAGTAGACTGGGAGCACCATTTCCCCGTGGCTAAGTATGCCATGGAGCATGGCAAGCACGTGGCCATTGAGGTGCCGTCGGCCATGAACCTCGACGAGATCTGGCAGCTCATCAACCTCAGCGAGCAGAAGCGCGTGCACTGCATGATGCTCGAGAACTGCTGCTACGACTTCTTCGAGCTCAACTCATTGAACCTGGCTCAGAAGGGCCTCTTCGGTGAGGTGATCTTCGGTCAGGGCGCTTATCGCCACGACCTCGATCCTTACTGGGATGCTTACTGGAAGCGCGACGCGAACGACAAGCTCGGATGGCGTCTCGACTATAACATGAAGTATCGTGGCGATGTTTATGCCACTCACGGCCTCGGCCCTGTGGCTCAGTGCATGAACATTCACCGTGGCGACCGTTTCACCATCCTCTCTGCCATGGACACCAAGAGCTTCGCCGGTGTGAAGAAGGCTGAGAAGCGCCTCGGACATAAGGTGGACAACTTCCGCCAGGGCGACCTCACCAACACCATGATTCGCACGGAGCAGGGTAAGGTCATCCAGATCGTGCACGACGTGATGACTCCCCAGCCCTACAGCCGTATGTTCCACCTCGTGGGCACACACGGTGTATCGAACAAGTATCCCGTGGAGGGCATCGCACTCGACAACGAGAGCCTCAAGAAGGCGGGCATCGACACCAAGACCAACTACTACAACGGTGAGGCTTTCCTCAACGACGCCGACATGAAGAAGCTCTACGCCAAGTATCAGAGCCCCATCGTCACCAAGTACACCGAGATGGCCAAGAAGGTCGGCGGTCATGGTGGTATGGACTTCATCATGGACTCGCGCTTGATCTACTGCCTCCAGCACGGTCTGCCCCTCGACATGGACGTTTACGACCTCGCTGAGTGGTGCTCGCTGGCCGAGCTCGGTTCTATCTCTATGGACAACAACTGCATTGGTGTAGAGGTTCCCGATTTCACACGTGGCCACTGGAACGACCAGAAGGGCTACCGCCACGCTTTCGCCTCACCTGAGGAGGAGGCTGCTCAGGAGGCCGCCAACCACGAGTTTACCGTGAAGCTCAAGGCTACCGCTGAGAAGGCTTGGAAGAAGTACGACAAGAAGAACGCCAAGAACAAGAAGGTTGCTAAGAAGTAATAGCGACATAACGCGACAAACGGCCTCCGGCGCTCATGCTAATTGGCGCTGAGGCCCACGGTAAACATCCCAAGGCCCACACGTAAGCCGTTTGTCCCTGCAACGCCATCGGCGGCAGACGCCCTCCTTTCGAGGACTCTGCCGCCGATGTTTTTTTGGTTCTAATGATGAACCCACTTATGATGCCTGCAATTTGAGTGCTGTAATCCCCTCAGGGCTGAGGGGTGGCGGTCTACAAAGGACGCCAACAACAAAGGACGCCAACAACAAAGGGAAACCAACAACAAAGGGAGGCAAATCGCAATGAATGCGGTTTGCCTCCCTATCGTTATGTTGCCTGTTGGTGTTAGCCTATCTGCCACCAGTGGCGCTTGCGTGGGCGCTCGTCGGCGGACGATTGCCCCATGCTTTCGCGCAGCAGCTGGGTGTAGGTCTTGTGGTCGTGCAGGATCTGGTAAATCTGTCCCCAGTCGGGCAGGCCGGCTATGCCTCGGTCGTCGATGAAATAGTCGGCTTTGATCTTGCGGCTGAAGTGGTTGTTCTTGTCGATCTCCTCCTCGGGGTAGTCGCGGTTCACGGCCCAAAACTCCACGCCGCGCTCGCGGCACCAGTTGATGGCCTCCTGCAGCTTGTCGCCCTCGCGCACCGTCCAGAGGATGAGCTGGTGGCGATCCTTGATGAGCATGCGCAGGGTCTCGGTGGCGAAGGGCCGCTCCGGCCCGATAGCGGGGTAGCGGTCCTCCACAATGGTTCCGTCAAAGTCGATGGCGATGGTCATGTGTTGTCGTTTTGGTTGATTCTGGTTTCCCACTCATGACCTGCGCCTTAGCGCTTCACGGATGTGTCGTTCTTGTCGCCGTAGTGGCTGTTGGCGTAATTGACGTAGGTGGCATAGTGGCCATACGAGCCGTGAGAACCATACTTGCCATACTTGCCGTAAGCGCCATAGCGGCCGTAGCGTCCGTAGTGGCCATACTTGCCGTAGCCGTAATAGTAGCCATACTTCTTCTTCGACATGTCGATGCCGTTGATGACGATGCTCATCTTAGGCAACTTGCGCTCGTTGCTCAGGCCGTTGATCATGTCGAAGCTCTCCTTCGGCGTGTAGTCGGCGCGGCAAACGTAGACGGTGGCGTCGGCGATGCGGCCAATCTGCAGCGTATCGGTCACCAGACCCACAGGGGCGGTGTCGATGATGATGTAGTCGTAGTGCTTGCGCAGCTCCACGAAGATCTCGTCGAGGCTCTTGCGTGCCACGAGCTCAGCGGGGTTCGGTGGGATGATGCCGGCCATGAGCACATTGAGGTTGTTGTTGATGCCCGATGAGAGCGTTTGTGCCTCGATGTCCTCCCACGTGGGATGATCCTTCACCAGGAGGCTGGTGATGCCATGCTGCTTGTCGTCGATCTCGAGCAGTTCGGCCAAGCGCGGCTTACGGATGTCGAGACCCACGAGCAGCACCTTCTTGCCCAGCAGGGCGAACGACACGGCGAGGTTGGCGGCGTTGTACGTCTTGCCCTCACCCGACGTTGACGACGTGAACATGATGACCTTCTCGCTCTCGCCCAGCATAAACTGCAGGTTGGTACGCATGGAGCGGAAGATCTCCTCCATCTGGTTGTTCTTGTTCTCGTGCACCACGATGTCGGCCTTGGTCTTGGCGGTCTCGGATGCCACGGCCACATCGGCGAGGATGGGCAGGGTGGTGAGGCGAGCCACATCGTCGTGACCTTCGATCTTATAGCGGAAGAACTGGATGATCAGCAGGATGACGGCAGGGATGGCCAGCGCTATGACGAGCGCCATGACCATGATGACCGGCTTCTTGGGGCTTACGCGGCCGCCCGAGGCGGGCTGGTCGATGAGCTTACCCTTGTCGGCCGTGGCGGCGAGCGAGATGGAGTTCTCCTCGCGCTTCTGCAGCAACATGAGGTACAGACCCGACTTCACCTCCTGCTGGCGACCGATCTGTGTCAGCATGCGCTCCTGCTCGGGCGTCTCGCCCACCTGGCCCTGGTACTTGCCGTACTGTGAGGCCACGGAGTTGCGCTGGATGTCCATGCTGCGGCGAGCCTGGTTGAGGGCGCGCTTGATGGCGCGGTCGAGGTCGTCGAGCTGCTGTGTGAGCGGCAGAACGGAGGGCGATGTCTCGCTGGCGCTCTGCAGCAACAGGTTGCGGCGCTGCACCAGTTCGTTGTAGCTGTTGATGAGCGTGGTAGAGCTCTGGTCGGACAGTCCTACGTTAGAGGGTAGCGGCTGGTATTTGTTGGAGGGGTTGTTGATGTATGAGCGCATCTCGTCGAGCAAGGCCACCTGTGTGTTGGCCTCGGAGAGGCGCTGGGCATACTGGTCGGCGTTGGTCACGGCCTGTCCGGCGTTCATCTTCAGCTCCACCATGTTGTTGCGGCGCTTATAGTTCTCCAAGGCGCCCTCGGTGTTGCCGAGCTCGGCGTTGATCTTCTCCAGACGACCGTTGATAAACTCCTCGGTGCGCATGGCAATCTCGTTCTTGTCCTCGTTGGCCTGGCGGTTATAGCAGATGGCCAACTGCTGCAGGTAGTCGACGGCGCGCTGCGGGTCCTCGTCCTTCAGGGTGAGCTGGGCGATGGTTGTGGTCTTGCTGGTCTGCGACACGGAGAGCGCGCCCACATATTTATATGAGGCCTGCTTGGGTGAGAGCATCACCACCTTCATCTTCGAACCGTCGACCATGGGCACCACGCTGTTGTTGGTGAAGCTCAGTATGCCGGCCTTCGTGCCGATGGTGGCGGGCAGCTGGCTGATGGTCTTGTCGATCTCGTAGGGGCCGTCGGCGGAGTTCTCGTTGACGGGAACATAGTAGGAGCCTGTGACGTGATACTTGTTGCCCATGCGCTGGATCTCGATGCTCACGGGCGCGTTGAGGTGCTCCAGGTGAGCGGGGTCCATGTCGACGCTGATGTATTGGTCTTTGTACATCAGGTTGGCCTTCACCTTACCCACCGAATAGTAGGTGGTGTAAAGCTTGAGGTCTCTCACGGCCTGCTCGGCGAGCGAGTGCGACGTGAGGATCTCCATCTCGTTGTCGATACCGGTAGAGTTGGAGATCAGACCGAGCGTCTGCGTGTTGAGCAGGGCCGACGAGCGGCTGCTGCCCGACTGCTGGTCGTTGTCCTTGATGAGCAACTTGGCGTAGGCCTGATACACCGGTGTGGCATAGCGCAGGTAAACGAAAGCCAAGCCGAGGCAGATGATGACCGAAAGGACGAACCATTTCCAGTTGAGTACCAGCGTGCGGTAGATCAACCCAAAGTTGATGGCAGATGATTCTTCCTCTGGCGTGGCAACCTGTGCCACTTCCACGGTTTTGTTTTCTTCCATATTATTTGTTTTATCCAATTATTTGTCGTTGTTATCCTCCTTGTCGCCGCTTGTCGTCGTGGCGACAGGGTTGTGCTTACTAAGAGAAACCACCCGTCGCCCGCCAATGACTGGTGTGGGGCCGTCGGCGAGCGGTGTGGGAATGTGGGGTTAGCCCTCGTCGGCCAACCGCAGCAGGTATTGTCCGTAATTGTTCTTCGCCATGGGCTTCGCCGTTTGGCGCAGCTCCTCGCGACTGATCCATCCCTGCTTGAAGGCGATCTCCTCCAGGCAGGCCACCTTCAGTCCCTGGCGCTTCTCGATGACCTCGATGAAGGTGCTGGCCTCCGACAGGCTGTCGTGGGTGCCGGTGTCGAGCCATGCGAATCCGCGCGGCAGGGTCTTCACCTTCAGGGCGCCCTGCTGCAGGTATTCCTGGTTGACTGTGGTGATCTCAAGCTCACCGCGTGGGCTGGGCTTGATGTGGCTGGCGATGTCAACCACGCTGTTGGGGTAGAAGTAGAGTCCCACCACGGCGTAGTTGCTCTTGGGATGCTCGGGCTTCTCCTCGATGCTCAGGCAGTTGCCCTCGCTGTCGAACTCGGCCACGCCGTAGCGCTCGGGGTCGTTCACCCAATAGCCAAACACGGTGGCCTTGCCGTTCTGCTCGGCCTCGGCCACGCACTGGCGCAGCATGCCTGTGAAGCCTGATCCGTAGAAAATGTTGTCGCCCAGCACGAGACACACGCTGTCGTCGCCGATAAACTCCTTGCCGATGATGAAGGCCTGGGCCAAACCATCGGGACTGGGCTGCTCGGCATACTCAAAATGCACGCCCAGCTCATGGCCGTCGCCCAGCAGGCGGCGGAAGCCCGGCAGGTCGTAAGGCGTTGAGATGATGAGAATGTCGCGGATGCCCGCCAACATCAGGGCCGACACCGGATAGTAGATCATGGGCTTGTCGAAAATGGGGATGAGCTGCTTGCTCACGCCCTTCGTAATGGGATAAAGACGGGTTCCACTTCCCCCCGCTAATACAATTCCTTTCATTGCTTGTAAATGAGCTAAATATGGGTACCTATATTTCTTCGGCAAAGATACAATATTTAATTGGATTGTGAACCCATTTGACAGATAAAAAGATAATAAATGTTTTGTTTTCTCATCATTATGTTGTATTTTTGCACCCAACCAATCATGTACCACCAAGCAAAATAGTTTGAAAAAATATTATGGGATTATTATCTAAGATTTTCGGCTCTAAGCAGTCGGAAGCCAAGACGGGCGGCATGGAAGATTTCATGACGCTCGTGCGCGTTTACTTCCAGGCGTCGCTGGCAGCCCAATTAGGCATTACCAACATCGGTATGCTGCCCGACCTGCGCCTCTTCAAGTCGACTCTGCATATCCCCACACAGAACAATAAGTTGGGTGTGGGCGAGAAGAGTCACTGCAAGAAGATGATGAAAGAAATTTACGGAACCGACGATTCCTTCTTCAAGGAGGTGGATCAGAGCATCCGTCGCAACTGTCACCGTCTTCCCGATGTGCAGGTGTACCTGGTGCAGTTCCAAAACTTCACGCAAGACCTGATGATGCTCATCGGCAACCTGATGAAGTTTAAGCTCCGCGTGCCGTCGATCTTCAAGAAGTCGATCTACACGATGACCGAGAAGACCGTTTCCGATATCTTCAACCGCAACGACTTCAGCGACGCTGGCGTGATGAAGACCGTGCTGGGCATCCGTCAGTACAACCAACGTCTGGGCTTCTCGCAGAAGTGGGTTACCGACTTCGTTTTCCAGGTGGTGATGCTGGCCAAGAAGGAGCCGCGCCCCAAGGACGAGGACGTGGAGAAGGCCAAGGCCAAAATGTCGAAGTAAGCAGGCTGCAAGGGGTCGAGCCCTTGCGCCCCAAACCATGGGCGCTCCGCTTTGTCTTCTGCAAGGAAGACAGGGCGGAGCGCTTTTCGTATGGGGACCCATGGACCATCATTCCGATAGTCCATGGAATGGCTACTATTCTTCCCCTTTTCGCAGCTTTCTTTCTCTTTTTGCAGCTTTTCTTCTCTTTTTCTCGCTTTTCCCATGATAGCCATAGGAATAAGCGGCCAAAAGCGCTATCTTTGCCAAAGAAATGTTTTGCCGCATATTTGCGGCAACCGCTATTGCCATCAACCGCTATTGCCATCAACCCTAATAAGCTATGAACCATCCATCTGAAAGCCCTGACCGTACGCTTTGGCGCGCCACCGACACCACGCGCCACCATCGCGAGAACCTATGGAACTATAAGGGACGGGGCTTTTACCATTTTACGCTCAATGTGGAAGGGCGCTATCCGCTGTTCGGGCGCTTGGAGGGTGACAGTGCCGAGGAGGCGCACATCGTGCTCAGCGCGTTGGGCGAGGGGGTGGCGCGGTTGTTTCGTGGCATCCCGATGCATCAGGCGCAGCGGGGATGCACCATTCGGGTGCTCGCCCTGTGTGTCATGCCCGATCACCTGCATGGGGTGTTGCGTGTGGTGGAACCGATGCCTAAGAGCGTTGGGGAGGTGATACGGGGCTTCAAGAGTGCGTGTACGTCGCTCTATAAACGGGAGTTTGCCGAGGGCGACACGGCCTTTCGATCGTTCTTCATGCGCCATCAGAGCATCTGGGAGTTTATGCACGCTGGCTATCATGAGCGCATCATGCACCGCACGGGACAGTATAAGAACATGGTGGCCTACGCACTCGATAACCCTCGGCGACTCTGGTTGAAGACGCGCCACCCCAACCTCTTCTGCATGCGCCACCAGTTGTCGCTGCGCTTCACCAACGAGGAGGGACAGATGGTGGACTGGCGGTTTCGTGCCTTGGGTAACCTGTTTCTGCTCGATGCGCCGCTGAAGCAGGAGATACAATGCTCGCGAAGCCTTGATGAGGCGCAACTGAGAGATTACCTGACCAGCAAGGAGGAACAGGCGTGTCAGGGCGCTGTCAGCGTGTCGGCGGCCATCAGCCAAGGCGAGAAGGTGGTGTGCCGGCGGTTGCGCGAGGCCCACCACCCCTTGGTCATCCTGCTGAAAGACGGGTTTCCTGCGGAGCACTCGCCCCACGAGCGGTTCTACAAGCCCGGAGGTGTGTATTTCGACGCATGCGCCGCCGGTCGCCTCCTGCTGCTGGAGCCCAACAAGCCCACCTTCGCAGATAAGGATATCAGCGCCGCCGTGTATCGGCGCTCGCCCCAGGCGCCACCCGAGAGCTTGCGCTACCAGTTCTTGGCGCTCAACCGCATAGCATGGGTTATCGCCAACGCAAAGGGCACGTGGGGGCTTTGACGGCTGGGTGGCGAGAGGCTGGGGCATGCGGTGGTGATGGCTGGGTGACGAGAGGCTGGGGCAAATATGCCCCAGAAATTTTTGCCACATATTTGCGGCAACTGCAAGAGGGCAACCGCAGGGCGGCAGCTGCCTTTTGCTTCCCTTGCTTTGCTTTGCCTTTGCTTGCTTTGCCTTTTGCATCCCTTGCTTTGCCTTTTGCATCCCTTGCTTTGCCCATCGCTTCCCTTGCTTTTGCAAAATAATGGGTGGGGAGGGGTGGTTACTCGGATATTCTTTGTACTTTTGTTGTCGAAACAACAACAACTACAAAACGACGCTATCATGCAAACAATCAGAACCGCTATTCTTGCTCTTCTTTGCGTGTCGCCCGCCCTTGGCTGCTTGGCCCACACGCAACAATCGAAGACTCGTTTCCAACAAGAGATTAGTAGTGCAAATGCCGGCAATCCTGCCGCTGGCCTAAGTGCCACGGGCGAAGCCGTGCCTATGAGTGGGGGCATTCAGGCCGCCTCGGCTTTCTCGCCAGTCTCTGCCGCCCCTGCGTCGAAGGCTGCTCGCGAGGTGTTTAAGGTGGACAACCCCGATATGACGCTCAGTCCCTACACGGGCATGACGCGCCGCCACTGGATTGCCGCAGGCGAATACCTGTTGAAGGGCGCCTTCAGTTACATCCACTGCCTCGACGACCAGATGTATTTCCCCAAGGAGTTGGAGAAGACCTATCCGCGCGACGAGGGGCAGATTCACGTGGCGAAGCTCGAGGGCTTGGCGCGCACGCTCTTCATCGCCGCTCCGCTGCTGAAGGACAACCCCTCGCTGACCCTCAACGGCATTGGCGTGGCCGATTACTACCGCCATCAGTTGGTGAACCTCACCAACCCCGACAGTCGCAGCTACATCGCCCACCGCACGGGTGGCCCCAGTCAGACGTTGCTCGAACTGGGATCGCTCTGCATCTCGATGAAGGGAGCGCAGAGCGTGCTGTGGGATCCGCTCACCAAGGAGCAGAAGGACGCGCTGGCCTCGCTCATGCTGAGCTATGGCGAGGGCCCCACCATTGGCAGCAACTGGATGTTCTTCAACGTTTATATCCTCAGTTTCTTCAAGGACCAGGGCTATAAGGTCGATGAGGGCAAACTGGTGGGCTGGCTCAACAAACTGCTCGACCGCTACAAGGGCGAGGGCTGGTACAACGACGCCCCCGCCTACGACTATTATAGCATGTGGGCGTACCAGAGCTACGGTCCGCTGTGGGCTGAGCTGTTTGGCAAGCACCAGTATCCCGACATCGCCCGTCGTTTCATCGACAACGAGCACGACCTCGTGGCCAACTATC
>OBIB01000635.1_pt1 | contig 12667 bp, 15 predicted proteins | sample 1496261 | NCBI WGS metagenome assembly OBIB01 (sample SAMN05065771, study PRJEB22554) | human gut metagenome | biome: ENVO:2100002; feature: ENVO:00000062; material: ENVO:00002003 | host: Homo sapiens | place: USA
GGGTTAGAGGGGGTGGAGAGGCGCGACCGCGCGAGGGGGTGGCGCTTGAAAATGGGGAAAACGACCGAAAGGAACGAAATAAATAAAAGAAAAAGAAACTATGATGGATATTGGGAGAGAGAGCTTTGAGCGGGTGGTGCCTGCTTTTAAAACGCCTACGGGTGAGGTGTTTAAGAAGGTGGAGCGGTTTGTGAAGGAGGCTGCTGCTGAATGGGACTCGGTGATGGTGGAGGGAGCTAAACTCTCGGCTGTTATTGAGGAGAAACTGAAGGTGGCAATTTGCTCGAGAGCTGCTTATAATGCCGTGCCTCACTTGGACCTTGTGCTTACGCCTACGGGATTTGGCATTGTGAGTAACCAAAACACGGCTCCTGCATCGAAGGAACGTGTGGGGGCGTTGCGTGAACAGTTGCGCATGGATGCCAGCCGTATGGAAGATGACGTGATGGAGTATTTGGCTTGGGAGAACCTGATGGTGGATAGACAAATGCGGGTGAGAAACTTGCTTTGGACTGCCAGCCTGATGGACCGCTATGGCATTAGACCCAATGACAATGTGCTTGAACGATTGTTTCAACGCAATGTGTTGTGGCAAACTCCTTACTTCTACGGCTATGGTGCGAGAACTAAGGACTCACGCAGGGTGTATGCGGAGGAGAGGCAGGAGCTTATGACGGCTATGCACGATGCAAATGCAAGACTTGTGGACGTGATTTCGCCTGAACTGAATGAGGCTTTGATAGCCTTTCAGTATGGTGGGCTTAAGCCTAAGCCTGATGACGCGATACTATACGCTATGTTGCTTGAAAAGGCGCGTTATTTGCTCGCGGCATACGTGATGCAACAGCCGACGGCTCACTTTGAGCGACAGCTGCTTGACATGCTAATGAAGCATGCTGCGGAGATTCCTGAATTTTACAATAGTAGGACTTATGAGGCCTACAAGGTGAAGGCTTATGAAAATGAGAAAGATGATGCGTGCTACTTCTTCTGTTAAGAACGGAGAGGTGGTTGTGGAGGTTCCGTTGCGCTGGACTGCCTTGACGGATGGGCAAAGACGCTATGTGTGTGACTTGCTGAGTGCTGAACAATGGAGCCTGGAGGAGGTGAAGGCACTGCTGATGGTGCGCCTTGTGGGTGATGGTACGAAGCTTTGGCGTGGTGCGAAACGGCAGGGCGACTTGGCGATGCAGGTTGCTGAGGGGATGGAGTTGCTTGACTGGATGGGTGTTCCACCTGAGGAACCAGCTTTGCTTGGTGAGATTGATGGGTGCAAGGCTAAAGACGCCATGCTGCACGGTGTGGCGTTTAGGGACTATTTGGCGATTGAGAATTTCTATCAGGGCTACTTGATGAGCCAAAATGATGCCGCCTTGGACGCTATGGGCGGTGTGGTGTATGGTGGACTTGGCAGACCGTTGACACGCGGTGAGCGCTACATGCTGCTGCTTTGGATGGTTGGGTTGAAGGCTTGCTATGCGCGGTTGTTCCCCCACTTGTTTAGCCATACGGCTGAGGATGGTGGCGAGGTGCCTGATGCGCGTGAGGTGATGTGTGCTGAGATTAGAGCTTTGACGGGTGGCGACATTACGAAGCAGGAGGCAGTGCTGAATGCTGACACGATTGATGCACTGACAGAGCTTGACGCTAAGGCTCGAGAGAGTGAGGAACTAAGTAATAAGTATTAAGTATTAAGTATTAAGTATTAAGTATTGATGGGTGAAAGCGTGGATAAGCAGCCTTTTGACTTTGTGAGTTACATGGGGCGCGTTGTGGCTGAGAACCGATTGGCACAGAAGGAGGGCTTTGCGGTGAATACTTGCTCGGGGATTGAGCATTTGGAGGGTATGTTGGATATGTACCAGACGGGGGCGAACTTTGTGTGTACGAGTGATGTGTGCCAAGAGAGTTTGTTCACTTCGAGCGGTGGATGGTTTAAGCGCAGGGTGTTCACTGTGTTTGTGTTGGCAAGGTATGCGTATGGCGATGGTGCGGACTATGCAGCGAAGATGGGGCTTTGCCGTGAGTTGTTCAGGCAGATGTGTGCGCGGTTTATTCGTGACAGTGAGGAATTGCAGACGCGGTTGCTTTACTTGAACACGGGAGACATTCGGAGTAATGAGTTGGGTGGTATGTTTTTGAATGGTTGCACGGGGCTTTATTTTATGCTGTCGATGGATGAGCCTACGGACTTGGTTTATAATGCGGAGGAATGGTTATGAAGATGCGTAAGATTTGCTTGAAGGATGCGTTGCGACTGCTTGAGGATAAGGATGCGCATGACTTGAAGGTGTGGAAGTTGAGCACGGGGGACATTTTGCACTATAAGGGGGCTGTGTGCGTGGGTGGCTGGAACCGCGGTGGCACGCATAGGGTGAAGCTTCCTCAGAGTGCGCTGATTAGGGAGTTTAGGGATGTGACGTTGTTTGAGGTGGATGGTATGGAGGTGTATTGGTGATGGATTAGATAGAGGAGATAGAGGGACTATAGGGGCTAGAAGGGCTGACGCTTGAGGAGATAGAAGGAGGGCGCGACCGCGCGGGGCTGGCGCTTGAGGGAATAGAAGGGCTGACGCGATGGATGGTTTAAAAAAAGAAAATGATTGGGAGTGATGGGGAATGAACGGAGCAAGGATTCGGAGCTTTACTTGAAGGCTTGGCGAATGAAGATGGTGCAGATTTGGCAGGACCGATTGGACTTGCTTGGGGTGCATGATACGGGGGCTTTGAGACGGAGCGTGAAGGCTGGTGAACTGAACTTGCGCGACGCGGAGGCGGATATGGCTTTTAAGTTTTTGGAGTATGGCATTTATGTGGACTTGGGCGTGGGTAATGGTTATCGGCATGGGAATGGGGGTGACTTGGCGTTTTTGGGCAAGGCGTATAGGGCTGAACATCATTTGGGAAAGGCTCGTGAACGTAAGCAGTGGTTTAACAAGTCGTGGTACATCTCGGTGGAGGTGCTGAAGAATAGACTTGCAGAGATTTTGGGGGATGACTTTGCGGGGGCATTTGACTCGCTGACGGATAAGGAAAGGGGGTGAGAAACTCCCTTTTTTTGTTCTTTTTTGGAGTAACGGTGTTACTTTTGGGGAAAAGGTTTGGATGATTGGATGTGAATGTTTATATTCGCGGTATGAAATGGGTATTAACGATTTAAAATGAATGGTTATGTTTGAACTGATTGGTATTATAATATTTCTTATTATTGCAAACCATTATGGGAAAAAGATTCCTAAAACAGGTAAATATTCAGAAGAAAGACAATATAAAAGATATCTTGAGACGGGGGATAAACGCTATTTATGGGACCTTGATTATGATTGATTGTTGTTTGTCTTTTTATGGGGCATAGGAATGTGTTACTTTTGGAGAAAAACTAAAAGTAACACATTTTTTGTATATGAGCAACATAGACATTAAGACCGTGACGCTTGCGATTAACTCGGAGCAAGCGCAACGCAAACTTGACGAGATTAACAAAAAGCTTGAGGAGACACGTAAGAAGAAGTCGGAGGCTTTTGACCGTGGCGACGGTAAGGCTTTGCAGGCTTATGCGAAGGAAATTAAGAGCTTGGAAGCACAAAGCGCACGTTTGCAAAGCCGTGCATCGACGGTAAAGAAAGTATTGGAAAACTTGGATAAGGCGACTCCGCGTGAACTGAAAGCTACGATTAAGGAGATTAACCGAGAGTTGAACAGCGGAAGTGTGAAGCGTGGCGAGAAACAATGGAAGGCGCTGACACGTGGATTGCAGGAGGCGAATGCTGAGCTGAAGAAGATTAAAGACGAGCAGAAGGCTGCGGAGAAGGATCTTGGAGGAAGTAATTACAAAGGGTTAGCCAAATTTGGCGCTAAATGGAATGGGCTAGCCGTTGTAGCTGACAGTGCCTTGAATAAACTGAGTGCAGCCAAAGAGTATATGAAGCAGTTCGTGGATGAGTATGCTGAGATGGCTGAACACGAGTCGGGTGTGGCAAAGTATACGGGACTTGCCAAGGAAGAGGTGGACGCGCTGAATGAAAGCTTTAAGCGTTTGGACACTCGTACACCGCGTGAGAAGTTGAATGATCTTGCTGCGGATGCTGGACGCTTGGGCATTCAGAGCAAGGAGGCTGTGCTTGACTTTGTGGAAGCTGCAGACCAAATAAATGTGGCTCTTGGCGAGGACTTGGGCGAGGACGCTGTGAAGAACATTGGTAAGTTGGCGCAGATGTTTGGCGATGCAGACCGTATGGGCTTGAAGCAGGCAATGTTGTCGACAGGTTCGGTGATTAACGAGTTGGCGCAAAGTTCGAGCGCGAGTGAAGGGTACTTGATGGAGTTCACGAGTAGGTTGGCTGGTGTAGGCAAACAGGCTGGCATGACGCAAGCTGACGTGATGGCTTTTGGATCGGTGCTTGACCAAAACATGGTGAATGTGGAGAAGGGCGCCACGGCATTACAGAATGTGATTACGGCACTGTATGCAAACCCTGCGAAGTTGGCGAAGGTTGCAGGACTTGATGTGAAGGAGTTTACGAAACTGCTGAAAACGGATGGTAATGCTGCTGTGCTGAAGTTTATTGAAGCTTTGCGGAAGGCTGGCAAGATGGATGCGCTTGCACCCATGTTGAAGGACATGAAGTTGAGCGGTTCGGGCGTGACTCAGACACTCTCGACTCTTGCTGCAAACTTGCAACAGGTGAAGGAAACGCAACAGCAAGCAACGCGTGCTTTTGAGGATGGCACGAGTGTGACGAATGAGTTTAACACGGCAAACAATACGGCTAAGGGTGAACTGGAGAAGGCACAAAAGCGAGCAAAGGACTTGCGTGTGGAACTTGGGGAGAAGTTGTATCCCGCATTTACGGCTATGATTGAAGGTGGAAACACCTTGCTTAGTGTGCTGATGAAGATTGGCCCTTGGCTGAAGGCACATGCTAAGGAGATTACGGTGGTTACGGCTGTGATTGTGACGCATGCGGTTGTTGTGAGGGCTGCTGCTGTGCAAACTGCTTTGTTAGCTGCAAAGACAGCTTTGGCTACTGTGGCGCAGAAGGCTTGGAATGCCTCGGTAGCGGTGGGAAACACTGTGATGAACCTTGCGAAAGGGCTTGTGCTAGCTTCTTCGGTTGAGATTTATAAATATAGAGGGAACCTTGTAAAGGCTCGTGCTGCTCAGATAGCCTTGAATAAAGTAATGAACAAGAACGTTTATGCAGCAATAGCTGCTGCTGTGATTGCCGTTGGCGGTGCTATATATTTATGGGTTACGAGGGAGAAGCAGTTGACGCAAACGCAGAAAGAAAGATTGGCTATTGAAAAGGATAGGGTTGAGATGGAGAAGAAGGGTAATGAGGCAGTGGCGAGCACGCAGTCGAAAATTACGCTTTTGACGGCTATTGTGCATGATAATAACCGAAAGCTTGCGGACAGACTTGCAGCTATTAAGGCATTGAAGAAGATTGTGCCTGGTTATACGGCCCAAATTGACAAAGAAGGGCGCGTTGTGAGGGAGAACACTAGGGCTATTAAGGATTACATTACGGAATTGAAGAAGAAGGCGATTATTCAGGCTGCACAGGAAGAACTTGCGGAAATAGGAAAGGAAAAAATGAACGCATGGGGTAGTTACAGAAGAAGAGCACAAGGTCTGAGAGTAAGAGAGAAACGCCTTAATGATTGGTTAAATGCTTCGCCTGAGAATAAAAGAGCTAAGAAAACTTATGAGACTAAGCAAAAGATCAATGCGCCAGTGTGGAATTACACGAGTAAGGAGCTTGAATATGGAAAGTTGAATGATAAACTGAAAGAAATGTATGATCTAACAGACCAGAAGAATAAGGACTTGGCTAGAATCAATGCTCGCGAAGCTGAACTTATAAAGACGGCAACATCTTTGGGCGTAAAAATAGAAGAAGTTCTTGGACTTTTTAATGGCGGTGGCGGTGGAAATGGTGATGATGATGGAGAAGGCACTGGCTACACTTCGGTAGACAAGGAGACTGGCGAGGAGGCGAAGCGACGCAAGGAAATTCGCATAAAGACGGCTGCACTTGAGGAGCAAGAGCGAAAGGAGCAACAGGAGCTTGCTGCGAAGTTTGCAAGCAGGGAGATTAAGACCTACTACGACTATCAGCAAAAGAAGTTGGAGAAGGAAAAGGAGTTTTTGGAGAAGAAGAAGGCTCTTTATAAGGAAGGCGACAGTGAGATTGCGACTTTGAATAAGCAGATAGCCGAGGTTGACGAGAAGTTGACTAAGGAGCGCACGGACTGGAGCTTGAATCAAATTGATGTGGAGACGGATGCAGCTTTGCAGGCTCTGAACTTGCGCCATGAGAAGGAACGCATGAGCGAGGAGCAGTATCAGCGTGAGGTTGAAGCAATTGAGACGCAAAGGCTTGAGAGACGCTTGAATTACTTGCGCGATGCGAAGAACGGTGCTTCGCCTGAGGAGATATATAAGGCTGAGGAGGCTCTGCAGAAGCAAAAGAACACGGCTGCCTATAACGAGAATCTGCGGTTTTGGCAAAAGGTGAGCAAGATGCGCGATGAGTATTTGGCTCTTGACTTGGAGAAACAGAAGGCTGCGGAGTTGGCTTTTTTGGAGGAGTTGCACAATAAGCATGATGATGCTTTGCAGAGTGAGGAGGAGTATCAGAAGGCGAAGAAGGCGATTGAGGAAAAGTATAAGAAGAAAGAGGAGGATGAGAAAAATGGGAAAAGTGATGGAGACGGTAAGGCTGATAAAGACGATGAATGGAAGATTAAGGACCCATTAGGCAGTTCGACGGACACGTGGAGCCAGGGCGTGGAGAAGTTTGCACGGGTGCTGGCTTCGCTGAAAATGAAACTAAAGGATGGTGAGGCATCGTGGGAGGACTATGCTGCTGTGGGTGTGGCTTCGATTGCGATGCTATCGGCTGTTATGGACACGATGTCGCAAGTGTTCCAGGTGCAACAGCAAGAGGAAGAGGCTAAGGTGACGGCTAAGTATGATGCTGAGATTAAGGCTGCTGGGCAGAACTCTGCGAGGGGTAAGCAGTTGGAGGAACAGAAGCAGAAGGACTTGGCTAAGATTAAGAATAAGTATAACAAGAAGATGATGACCGTGGAGATTGCCCAGGCTGTGGCGCAAACTGCGATGAATGCTATTATGGCTTATGGCTCGGTTGTGAAGATTCCGATTGTTGGTCCTGCCTTGGCTGTGGCTGCTGCAGCTGCTGCTACGGCTGCGGGTATGATTCAGATTGCTACGATTAAGAAGCAACATGCCGCGCAGAGTGAGGGTTACTATGAGGGTGGCTTTACGGGTGGTAACAGATGGCGACGCTCGGCTGGTGTGGTGCATGAGGGTGAGTTTGTGGCGAACCATGAGGCGGTGAGGAACCCGAATGTGTTGCCTGTGTTGCAGCTGATTGACCATGCGCAACGTACGAACCGTATTGCCAGTTTGACGGCTGCGGATGTGAGTAGGGCTGTTGTGGCTCCGCTTGCTACGTCGGCTAACACGGCTGCTACGGCTGATGTGGCTGCTCTGCAGTTGGCTGACGGGGGAGCGAATGGCGCGACGAATGAGGTGTTGACGAGACTGACGGAGCAGATGGACCGTGGCATTAAGGCTGTGGTGGTGATTGATGGTCCTGAGGGATTGGACAGACAATGGACTTTGTATAACAAAATGAAGAGGCAATGATTAGATTGATGATTGACGGAAAGGTGGCTGTGTTGAAGGCTGGAACGTCGTTTAAGTTGACACGCATGAATCCTTATTTTGAGGATCAGGGGGACTTTACGTTTGAGGTGCAGCTGCCTTTGGATGGGTGTGCTGAGAACTTGGCGATTTTTGGTGCTCTGCATCGGGCTGAGGTGGGGGTGGCTGGTTGGGCTAATGTGGAACTGCCGATGCACTTGATTGCTCCGCCTGTGGACGTGGTGGGTGTGGCTAAGGTGATGACGGTGACGGATGCGGAGGTGAAGGTGCAGTTGCTTGCGGGTAAGAGTGCGGTGAATGACTTTGGGAAGGATGCTAATGGGAATGACTTGTACATTGATGAGTTGGACTTGGGACTGAAGCTGGAGAACCCGAACACGCCTGTGGGATTTCAAGAGGGGTATGATAAGGATCATTTGTTTGTGACGTTCCCTGTGAGGGATGGTGAGGGGATGATTGTGAATTACCCGAAGTGGAAGTATTGGACGAAGAATGATGTGGTGACTGAAAAGGTGTGTAAGTATATGAACTATGCTGTGCAACCTTATTTAGCAACGGTTATAAATGCCATTTTTAAGGCTTTGGGGTATGTTAAGAAGTGGAGTGTGTTTGACACTTCGTGGCTTAAAGGTGTGTTTGTGGCGAATAATGCGCAGACGAGTGACGTGAATGACGTGTTGCCTCATTGGACTGTTGCGGAGTTCTTTAAGGAGCTGCAGCGGACTTTTGGTGTGTACTTGGAGGTGAAGGAGTCGGTGGACGTGAGAGGCAAGGTGTTTAAGACGGTGAACTTGATTGGGCTGAGTTCGCACTATGAGGAGAGTGCTGATGCGGTGCTGACGAGGGTGACGGATGAGCTGACGACTGACATTGACCATGATGATGGGAAGACTACACTGGAAGGGAACACGGACTATGAGCATGGGAGTATTCCTGGTGTGGTGCGGTTGCCTGATGAGGTGTGGGAGAAGGCTGTTGTTATGACTTTTAACAATGAGACTTTGCTGCGCCAATGGGTGGGACAGCATGTTGTGAGTGATGAGGAGAAAGCGACTTCGAAGTGGCTGTTTGTGGACTTGAATTTGAAGCGTACGCATGCTTTTTTGAAGTCGGCAAAGGATGGTAAGTTTTATTTGGCTGAGGTGGATTTGTTTCCGCCTTTGATTAAGAATGGTCCTTTTTATAGGGCTACGACGAAGCGAGATATTAACACGCGGTTGCGCATTGTGCCGTTGCAGATGGGGTATCAGAGTTTTGAGTATGAGTATGTGATTCATCCCGCTGGTGGCGGGGAGGATGTTCTACCTTCTACATTTGACGGATATCCTGTTTTGGTGAGCCAAACGCAATCGGTGGTGGTGCCTGAGAAGCAGGCGTATTCGGTGAATGATGCTATAGGCGGTGATGGTGGCAGCGGTGAGAGCAGAACGAAGCCTGACAAGTTGGAGGTGGCTTTGAACTCGTGTGTGGCATGGGGAAAGCAGCCTGATGTGTTTCCCTATAAATTGGCTCTTGGGGTTAACCTTTTGCCGACGGATGATGGTTTCTACTTGCCTTTGACGGTGGCAACAAATGCGGCTCAACCGTTTCGCTTGCAGCCTTCTGCGCATGATGATGTGTGTGTGGGGAGAAACTTGGCGTTTGCTGAACGGATTAAAACGGCTGCTGAACACCAATTTGTGTTTTTGGACGATGTGGAGCTTGATCCTACGGCTACGTATGTGATTAAGGGGAAACGATATGCTTGCCATAAGATGGAGGTGACGATTGACACGAATGGGGTGCAACCTTTGAAGCGTGGGTATTTTTATGAGATTGAATGAGGAGAGGCTCCAGGCTGATGGCTTGGGGCTTTTTTGTGATTGAACTTCTTGACTATTTACAAATTTGTTATTATCTTTGTAGTGTAAATAGTGTGCATGAATGACCAAAGATGAGAGAAAGCTGATGCTTAAGATTTACTCACTAATGCAAATCGTTAGAGAAGAGATAAACGAGTATTACATCGTTGAGGAAATCGACCGATTGAGCAAAAAACTCGAGGAAGCATTAGACAAGTAGTAACAAACAATCAAGCCCCGCTAAATACGGGCGGGGCTTATTGTTTAAAAGGTTATTCATGTACACTCACATATACACACATTATGAAAGAAACAAATGAAAACATGAAAAAGGCTGCTTTGATGAAGCCTGAAACTAAGAATGACGCTGTATGGCTTGCAGGTCTTGAGATTTGCGGATTTATAAACTTTAGTGGTGTGGCTCGAAAATATTTTAACCGCACTGCGCAATGGCTAACACAACGCCTTCATGGTAACGAGGTAAATGGCAAACCTGCTATGTTTAAACCTGAGGAGGCTAAGACTTTTGCAAATGCTCTACGCGATATGGCTGCACGACTTATTGCTGCTGCTGACCGTATAGACCAGGCTCCTGACTAATTGTAATGGGATGTTGCGCAAATATGCCGATATTTAAATATACCTCCTTTCTTTTACTTTTCAGCTGGGCTGTAACGGCTGCCCGCGCGTGAATGTCGCCTGTGGCTGATGGGCGCAAAAAAGAAGGCTCCAGGCTTGACGGCTTGGGGCTTTTTTGTTACTTTTGCTTCATCTATATCTATACAAACAACGACATTTATGAAAAGAATTGAAGTTATTATTGAACGATCTAAAGACCTCTTTACGGCTTATAGCAATAACTGCGAGGGTTTTTATGGTGCAGGGAATACGATTGAAGAGGTTAAGGAGGATGTACGCACTTCTATTGAGCAAATTAAAAGGGAAATTCCCGAAGAACGCTGGCCCGATGAAATTAAAGGTGAATATGAATTGAGTTTTGAACTTGATAATGTGTGATTTATTTAAGATTATGTAATGTTTTAATTGATATCTTAATTACTAAAGATACAAGTCTTTGTATAAAATATGGAAGATAAAAAAGTATTTACAGAAATGAAGGAACACTGCAAGGATATCCTAATGAGTGTTTCATGGTTAGACTTTAGTAATCGTTATTTTAAGCGTTCTTCTTCATGGTTCTACCACAAGATGGATGGAATAGATGGTAATGGCGGTGTCGGTGGGTTTACGCCTGAAGAGAAGGAACACTTTCGTGCTTCTCTTTTAGACTTGGCTAACCGAATACGCGAAACTGCCGAAAAAATATAAATCAGCCAACTTGTTACATCTTTAAAGCATGGGTGTGTCTGTGGCTGACGGACACACCTTTTCTTAGTCTCTTGCAAGTTTTTGGACATGCGAGAGACTTCTTTATGCTTATAATTGCTTGATTTTCAGCTACAAACAACTATATGCCTAAAGGATAGAGGGAAATGGATTTTGTGAGATATTTATGAGTGACTTTTTTTGAAGGGTTTGAATGTATTGATTATCAAGAAGTTAGATATTATTGTGAGATTGGCTTTGGGAGCAGGGGGTCGTGGGTTCGAATCCCGTCGCCCCGACAAACATTTAAAACCGTTGGTTATCAAGACAATATGAACTTGAAAGCCAACGGTTTTTTTCGTGTCTTGATGTTAGTTTCTCGTTATTGTTTGTTAATTTGAGGAAACTGGGCACGTCATACATGGGCAACTATTGCAGCGGATATAGACATTCCCGATGCAGTTATAGATATGGCATTAGGGCATAAATCACCTTACCCTATGACTGATATATATGTAAGGCGAAACCAAAAAAAGGTTGATGAAGCAGTAAGGGCTGTGATTGACTATATCAATAATGAATAAAATAAAGACCGATTCAATGTGCATTAACACTGAATCGGTCTTATTGGTTTAAGCAGCTTGTTCGCTAAGAATGCAAATACATTTGCCATCAGCACCAAAGAGAAGAACTATTATATATCCCCTCTTTGCCCAAACATACTTCATTCCTTTCTCATTGTTTCTGTTTTCTATTGTACATTCAGCTGCTTTGTCGTAATCACCAACGGCTGAAACGATTTCTTCAATAGTCATACCCTTCATGTCACCCAAATCTCTAAACTTTTGTGCCAGAGCTGAACCTTCAGCTGTAATCATGCCTGCTGCTAAATAGCCTAACAGTAGACCAACAGCAAATCCAATTAGAATTCCAATAATACTGCTGTTCGTAAATACTATGCCTAATGTGACGCCAATTAGCGCACCAGCAATAGCCATAAAATGTTTCTGCATAATGTTGAATTTTATTGTGTTTGTTATTGATATTGATTATAATTCGCGTAACCATTTCTTGCCACTCTTTGTAAAGAGCCACGAGTAAAATCCTATTGCAATGATTGCTGATAGAATGAAACCAAATGCCATGTATTCCATAAGTGTTCTATTTTAAAATTTTGTTTGCTATTTGTGCGAAAACTATAGATGTTATTAAGCCAAAAATTATAGTTAGAATTGTTGACCATCCTCCTTCAGAAGAGAAGATTGGCATTGCAGCACCAAATACCCATCCACCGATAAACAGCTTAGACACATCAAAAAAGTACGTAGCAAGTTTTTCTCTTCTTGCTTTATCTTTCTGATATTGTCTTTCTTTGTTTTGTATGTTGTGTTTGCAGAGTTACTCATATTATTTAATCTCCACTCTTTATAGCGTATATAACACGATACAAACGTATTACATCATCTTTAGGTATTGACTGGTTTCTGAATACGCTATTCTCGTTAATACATTTGCATTCGTAAGAATCTCCGTTGTCGTATACCCTTCTAAATATAAGCCCAAAGCTCTTTGTGTCTATTACCATCGCAGAACCTTGTATAATAAAGCTATATTTTTATTTTGTTGCTACATCTTTGCAACACAATTAAGAAATAAAATGCTTAAAAACATAACTAACTTAGTTGCAAAGTTATAAATAAAATTAGTAACAACAAAACAAACCGCAATGAAAACGATTTACAAGAAAGATATTAAAGCCTGTCTCTTATACACATCTGACGCTGCCGACGAACTCTAGGGTGTAG
>OBIB01000636.1_pt1 | contig 12665 bp, 12 predicted proteins | sample 1496261 | NCBI WGS metagenome assembly OBIB01 (sample SAMN05065771, study PRJEB22554) | human gut metagenome | biome: ENVO:2100002; feature: ENVO:00000062; material: ENVO:00002003 | host: Homo sapiens | place: USA
CTGTAGGGTATCAGCAGTGTGCAACTGCAACCGATAATGTCGGTCAATTCTTCGTATTCAAACATAGCTCTATAAAGTTTGTGGGTTCTCCGAATGATAAATCACCTTGCAATCCTCAACCTCGGCAGGTAGTCCAAAGGCAGGATAGTGTGAGAATGATGCGTTTCCATCTTGGCTGAGTGGAGAAACAATCTCCACTTGCCATTTCTGCATGAAGCCATCAACCATCTTGATGTCTTCATCACTCAATCCCGTAGGGTCGCCATTGATGATGTAGCATAATGCCCATGTGGGGATTTTCTCTATCGTCTCAAATCTTTCCATCAGTCAAACGTGAACTTGTTTATATAATAATAGGTGTCCTCGTTCTCATACTCATAGCCGTTGATGAAGTCCATCATTTCATCTTCGGTTCTGTCACCTTGCGAGATACCCATCTTCTCACACCACTTGGCAATAGCATCTTGGCAAGTGTTAAAGATATCCTCACAAGCATCCTCGAAAGGCTCACCCGAAGAACTCACACAGCATTCCTCTGGGAAGAAGCCTTGCTCGTCATGGACATAGAAAATGTCGCATCCACATTCTATCTCACGATAACTGACGGAAAGTTCTCCACCAAGAACTTTGTTCAATTCATCAAAGAACTCCTCACAGGCAGACCATGCACTTTCGGTGTCAAAGGACAACAAGCAGATGTCCTCGTCTGCCTCAAACTCTGCCCAATAGATATATCCTCTTACCGATATGCCCATCTTCTCATAGTCGATGCCATAGTGTTCCGCCAACTTGTAGAGATGTACGTTCTTGGTGTTCACCTCCATTGTTTGGAGCGTGTTCCAAAGGTCGGCTACCGCCTTGCGTTCGCCCATCACCTTGTACTGAGTGTCACAAATGTTTGCCATAAGTCTTCATTTTTTTTATTCCCTAATTTTGCATCTGCAATTTCGGGATTGATTAAAATTTTGTTGCCTCAAAAGGTGTCTGTGCTTTTCCTGCAAGGTTCTCTGCTAAAATACAACCTGCAAGGTGGAGATTTTAGCAAGAGACCATAGGCACTGACCTTGCAAGGAATATGGGTACAGACATTACCTTTGCAACCAAATTTATCAAAGCCCAGAAATGGTGATGAAGATTCAGGTAACGGAGTAACAATTAGAAAAGTTGAGATATGAGGATAAAAAGAGACAAGAACGACTTGAAACAAGCGATTACAAGTGGAAAGTAACAGAAATCATACAAGAGTTCTTACTGGCGGAAAGAAAGAGAGCGACAACCCAATACTGCACATGGCACGATTGGGCTATCGCTCCGCAATTCGTTCAGTTCATCCAATCCATTAGTATATATATCCTAAGATGAATGAATTTATATTTGTGTATTGGCTTTGGTTGGTAGCCATAGACAAGTAACACATCTTTTTTCTTTCCGCCAGTAAAAATGGTTCTTGAAGTAGAAGTAACAGGGAAAATGGTTGTTGGGTAGCAAAATTTGTTGCACAGGATTTGTTTTTCATTTTGTTGGTTCTTTCTTGTCACCCAATAAAATGATGCTTACGTTTGAGTTTTCCTGTACCTGCTGATAATCAAGTAGGTAACAAATAAGAAATATCGTCTTTCAATGTACAACGCTGATACAACGCCAATACAACGTCGAAGCCCACGCCGATATGAGTACACTTATCCCTATACGGATATAGAGCACATTGCATTACACAATATGCCATACCAGTAAAGGGATGTGGCTTTACACATCCCGAGGGCATCTACCGCTGCGATATTCATGACTGTGTACGAAGTTTGCGAAGTTTCGAAGTGTCAAGAACAAAGCGTCAAGTAAACGCCTTATGCTATGTCGGAATACCTCAACCCTCCCAAGTCCTCGTTTCAGCACCCTACCTTAAAGATCAAGAAGGGAAATGCCTCGACTTGGCGTGAGCAGAATGGGTATCCGATTGCAAAGGTAAAAAATATTTGGAAAGTCACAATGATTTCACCAACTTTTTTCGGATAATGTCGAAAAATGTTGGTGTGAGGGCACACAATGTGCCTTTGTCATACATAAATGCCCTCCTTGATGATTCTTTGTTTAAGCAATTGGTTCATTTTGTCTCTGACTCTCACTAAATCAACCTTAGTTCCAAACAACTTTTCGAAATCTGTTTGAATTAAATCTAAAGTAATGAATGAGGGAGTTTTACCTTCGTAACAGACGTCAACATCACTGTCTTCGGTTTGTTCGCCACGAGCTACAGAACCGAAGATTCCAATCTTGGTCAACCCATATTTGGAGGTTGCTATGTCCTTGTATGACTTCAACAAAGTCAAGATTTCTGATGTTGTCTTCATTGTCGTTACTTTTTTCTGCATATTTTGATGGGTGCAAAGATACTACTTTTTTGATAAAACCGAGAGAAAACATTTCATTATATGTATTTTTTTGCTTGAAAAGTTTCATTACTCGGAAACTTTTCTTATCTTTGCACCATCATTAATTCAATATAAACATGAGCAATTATAATATTAAAGTTCTTTTAATGGATGAGGCTTCCGCTTTCATCAGATCTCTGCCCATCAAAGTGCAGAGGAAAATTACTTTCAATTATCGAAAGGTAGAAGAAGGAGTGATGGACAAGGAGCTATTTAAGAAATTAGAAGGCTCTAATATTTGGGAATTTCGAACGTTGTATGATGGAATGTGCTACCGCCTCTTTTCTTTTTGGGATACAGAGACACAAACACTCATCATTGCAACTCATGGCATTGTCAAGAAGACAGGCAAAACTCCTCCAAAGGAAATTGCAAAGGCAGAAAGTCTTAGAAAACAATATTTTGAACTTAAAAAGAAATAAAGATATGGCACAGATGAACTTAACTCCGCTTAATACTTTAGTGGATGAGGCTTGGGGTAAGATAGGTACTCCAGAACGAGACGCAATGGAAAAACAACTTCAAGAAGATGTTAATGCTTGCTTGGTAGGCGAAGCTATACGAAAGACTCGCTTGGCTCAAAAGCTTACACAAGAAGAGCTTGGTGAACGCATAGGTGTGCAAAAAGCACAGATTTCCCGATTGGAGAGAGGAACAAGCAAAATTACTTTGCCAACCTTGAGCCGTGTGTTCCAAGCTTTAGGAATTAAAACTGCAACATTGGATTTGGGTATGGCAGGTAGAATAGCCTTGTGGTAAAAAAGTCATAGTTTGAAAAATTAAGGGGGAGTTGAGTCGCACCCCAATAGATATTCTTGAAATAAACGAAGAAAATGGGGGCATCCGCATAGTAACTACTCATGTATGGCTGCATAGACTATCTTCGGCAGAAATCACCCTTGCACATATTAGTTGCGGATTTGAGGTTATAATAGATCTAGTCGGAAGGGAAAACTTACAACACATCAGTGCTGATACTTTAGTTTTTTCTATGCTGGCATTCGATGTTTCTGTTCCAGTTAAAACAAACGCATTGATATGAATACAAATAACATTTTCTAATTTCCACCATTCTTATATGGTCGTATTTGGGAATGTATCCAATAGCAAGAAACACGAAAAATCTAGTCAAATAATCTTCAAAGGTCAAAGTACCTCAGTTAAGAGGGTGTGACATGGAGGCACACCCTCTTTTATATTTTCAAACTATCCTCTTTATATTCCATGCTTGCCTTATTCATATTCCTCAATATGCCGGAACCTGCCCCAAGGAGATTTCCGATAGGCATCAAGGCTGCCCTTGGGAACCATCAGCTTTACCTTTTCAAAGCAAGGAGCCTCGAATACATCCGTAATTTTGGTTTTCCAGATGGCATTGCCTATAATGGGCGGCTCTACACTGCGGAAACAGATGCTCTGAATATGAGGACTGCCGGTAATCATGCCACGCATCACATGAAGCCTGGTATCGGGGAATACCAGCCACTTCAGAACGGCATGCCGGGCAAAGGCTTCCTTCTCTATCTCATCCACCTTATAGGTCATGCCCTGATAAGTCACCGTCTTGGGAACCTCGATGCAGGAATCCTTTTGGTTGATAGCCTTCACCGAAACAACACCACCGCCCCAGGAAGTACACAGAAAGTTGCCCACCTTAAACTGGGATACCACATCATAGATGGTTTCGGGCTGGTTCACCTTATTATATATAGCACCTCCGGCGATGCCCACCAGCAGCAACCCCAGAACTATCCAGAGCGCCATCAGGGAGCGGTGGAGAAACAGGATTTGATTGCGCAAGGCAGCTACATTAGAATAGCGAGCTTCGAGGGGACAAAGACAACGCCTGATGGAAAGTCTGCAGGACAAGCCGAGCTGCAGCTTATCCAGGATGACACCCAGACTGTAGATGTCGTTGCGCACATCGGTGGGACCACCCTGCTGCTGTTCGGGCGAGATGTATCCCTCGGTGCCCGCAGGCGACTTCAATATCGCATAGTAATCGGCATCCGACAATCCGAAATCAATCACCTTCACCACGCTTCCGCTGCGCGTAACCATGATGTTCGATAGTTTCAGGTCGCGATGCACCACCTGCTGGCTATGCACATACTCCATCACTTCGAGCAGCTGGTGAGCCACCTGCCTGCGCTGCGACCGGGTATGCGGCGTGCTGAGCCATTCATCCAGGGTAACGCCATCAATCCATTCCTGCACCAGGCATTCTCCGTAGCCATCCACCTCTTCGATGCCCTCCACATAAACCACGCCCGGATGCTGAATTTTGGAAAGGATATCATACTCCTTATGCAACAGACTTCGGAACACTTCGTTATGGCGTACATCGGGTGCCAGCGCCTTCAACACCCACCATTTGCCATCACGCTTGGCACGAATGAGGACATTAAAGCCACCAACCGAGATTTCCTCCATTTCCGAGAAATCGGAGGAAGTCTGACCAGAAAGAGGGAAATAGAATCCCGAAACTTGTTCCATACTGCAAAGATACTACATTTTTATACAAATACGACAAAGAAATTAAATATTTTCGTCATATTTCGGAAAAACATGCATGATAACTCATTTTTTTGTTGTAATTTTGCAGCGAAATTGCAATTTTACATAATTAATTAATGAAGATTCTAGTAACGGGTGCGTCGGGATTCATCGGCAGTTACATCGTGGAAGAAGCCTTAAGACAAGGCATGGAGACCTGGGCGGCAGTACGCCCCAGCAGTTCCAGGAAATACCTGCAAGACGATCGCATCCATTTCATCAATCTCAATCTTTCTTCAGAGGAAGAGTTGGAGAAGGAACTCGCCCCGCACGAGTTCGACTATATAGTGCATGCAGCCGGCGCCACCAAGTGCCTGCATGCAGAGGATTTCTATAAGGTGAACACCGAGGGTACCAAGCACCTGGTGAATGCCATCCTGCATCTGGGAATGCCCATCAAGCGATTTGTATTCGTCAGTTCGCTCAGCATCTTCGGAGCTATCCGTGAGGATCAGCCTTATCAGGAAATCAGTGAGAACGATGTGCCTAAGCCTAATACGGCATACGGCAAGAGCAAGCTTGCCGCAGAACGCTATCTGGACAGCATCGGCAACAACTTCCCTTATATCATCCTGCGCCCTACCGGCGTATACGGTCCCCGAGAGAAAGACTATTTCCTCATGGCTCAGAGCATCAGGCAGCACGTGGATTTTGCTGTAGGATTCAAGCGTCAGGACATCACCTTCGTCTATGTTCAAGACGTGGTACAGGCTGTATTCCTGGCTCTGGATCATGGCATGAACGGCAGGAAATACTTCCTCAGCGATGGCGAGGTATACCAGTCGGAAGCCTTCAGCGACTTGATTCAGAAGGAATTGGGCAATCCATGGATGCTGCGCATCAAGGCGCCTATCTGGGTATTGCGCATCGTAACCTTCGTGGGCGAATACCTGGGAAGAATGACCGGAAAGATGTCGGCACTGAACAACGACAAGTATAACATCCTGAAGCAGCGCAACTGGCGATGTGACATCGAGCCAGCCATGGACGAACTGGGCTATCATCCCCACTATCCATTGAGAAGAGGCGTGAAGATCGCCATCAAATGGTATAAGGATAACGGATGGCTGTAATTTAGTTAATAGTTAAAAGTTAATAGTTGATAGTTGATAACGGCTACACCGCATAGCGAGATTGCCCTATAAACTGTAAACTATAAATTATAAACTAATAAGAACCGTGATAAAAGATTATTTTAAGATAGACAAGAACCCAAAGAAGGGACTCCTGCCACTGGAATGGGCGATGCTGGGCTATATGGCCATCACCGTGATTACCATGCTCTTCGCCTTTACCAAGGTGGTGAACCCGGAATCGATGCTTTGGGGACGATTGAGAATTCTAGTCATCACCCTCGCCCTCTGGGGCGTATACCGCATGATTCCATGCAGGATAACGAAGATGGTGCGCATCATGGCACAAATCGCCCTGCTTGCCTGGTGGTATCCAGACACTTACGAGATCAACCGCATGTTTCCCAACCTGGACCATATCTTCGCAGGATGGGAACAGGATCTCTTTGGATGCCAGCCCGCCCTGCTCTTTGCCAAGGCAATGCCCTGGGCGGTGGTGAGCGAACTGATGTCGATGGGCTACTTCATGTATTATCCGATGATAGCAGCAGTGGTGCTCTACTATTTCTTCTGCAGATACTACGAGGCAGAAAGAGCTAGCTTTGTGCTGCTCGCCAGTTTCTTCCTCTACTATCTCATCTACATCTACGTGCCGGTGGTGGGACCTACGTTCTACTTTGATGCCGTGGGTGTGCAGGATATAGCCAAGGGCATCTTCCCGGCATTGGGCGATTACTTCAACACCCATACCAACTGTCTGCCTACCCCAGGATATACCGACGGAATCTTCTACCAGCTGGTGGAGGATGCCAAGGAAGCCGGAGAGCGACCTACCGCCGCCTTTCCGAGTTCGCACGTGGGCGTAAGCACCATCTGCATGCTCCTTGCCTGGCACAGCAGAAACCGCAAGCTGCTCTTCATCATGCTGCCATTCTACACCTTCCTGTGCATGGCCACCGTGTATATCCAGGCACATTATCTCATCGATGCCATCGCCGGATGGATCTCTGCCGTGGTATTCTACTTCCTGCTGATGGCAGCATCGAAGAACATGAAATGATGACGGCATCGGGGATGCTAAAAAAGAAATCATAGTTATACATTAATATATAAATTAGAATTCATCTAGAACAATGAAGAAACTGTTTATTGAGACCTATGGCTGCCAGATGAACGTGGCAGACAGCGAGGTAGTTGCCTCTGTGATGCAGATGGCAGGCTACGAAATTTGCGAGAAGGAAGAAGAGGCTGATGCCATCTTCCTGAACACCTGCAGCATTCGTGAGAATGCAGAGAACAAGATTTACCATCGCCTCGACACCCTGCATGCTGAGCAGAAGAAGGGAAGAAAGGTGATTCTCGGCGTATTGGGCTGCATGGCTGAGCGCGTGAAGGATGACCTCATCCAGAACCACTATGCCAACCTGGTCTGTGGACCAGACAGCTATCTCAACCTGCCGGATTTGATTGCGCAGTGCGAGATGGGTACCAACGCCATCAACATAGAACTTTCAAAGACCGAGACCTACCGTGACATCGTGCCTCAGCGCATCGGTGGCAACAGAGTGAGCGGTTTCGTAAGCATCATGCGTGGTTGCAACAACTTCTGCCACTACTGCATCGTGCCTTATACCCGTGGACGTGAGCGCAGCCGCGATGCCGAGAGCATCCTGCGTGAGGTGCGCGACCTGCACGACCGTGGTTTCAAGGAGGTTACCCTGCTGGGACAGAACGTAAACAGTTACGGTCTCTCGCCATCGGGCAAGCGCGAGGAAGGCAGTCTTTCCTTCGCCGAACTTCTGCACATGGTAGCCCAGGCTGTGCCGGATATGCGTGTACGCTTCACCACCTCTAACCCAGAGGATATGACCGAGGACATCCTGCAGGCCATCGCCGAGGAGCCAAACCTCTGCAAGCACATCCACTTCCCAGCCCAGAGCGGAAGCAACAAGATACTGAAGCTGATGAACCGCAAATACACCCGCGAGGAGTATCTGCAGCACATCGCCGACATCAAGCGCATCATCCCAGGCTGCGGCATCACCACCGACATCTTCGTGGGTTACCACGACGAGACAGAGGAAGACCATCAGGAAACCCTCTCGCTGGTGAAGGAAGTAGGCTTCGACAGTGCCTTCATGTTCAAATATTCAGAGCGCCCAGGCACCTATGCAGCCAAGCACCTACCAGACAACGTTTCTGAGGAAACCAAGATAGCCCGCCTCAACGAGCTCATCAAGCTGCAGACCGAGGTGAGCGCCGAACAGAACAAGAAGGATGAGGGCAAGGAATTCACCATCCTCATCGAGAACTTCAGCAAGCGCAGCCGTGAGCAGATGATGGGTCGTACCGAGCAGAACAAGGCGGTGGTCATCGACAAGGGCAACCACCACATCGGAGAGTTCGTAAAGGTCCGCATCACCGGTTCTACCTCTGCTACCCTCTTCGGAGAGGAAGTTAAAGAATAACAATTACTCTTTAAAAGAAGGGAAAACGGAGCAAAAAAGACTCTCCTATAAGAAAAAACTGAATAAAAGTCAAGAAAGACCGCCAAAAATTTGGCGGTCTTCCTTAAAAACACTATATTTGCACCTATGAAGGAATTTTTGCAAATCTTACGACGATTCGTCCCTCCCTACAAGAAATATCTGGGGCTCTCTGTTCTGTTCAATATCCTGTCTGCGGTATTGAACATCTTTTCGTTTGCAGCCTTGATACCAATCCTGCAGATTCTCTTCCAGGTAGATGGCGGCATCCGTGCCAACGACTATATGGAATGGGATGGAACGCTGGGCAGCATCAAGGAAGTGGCAACCAACAACCTGTATTATTACATCCAGGAGTTCATCGTGGCGCACAGTGCCTCTACAGCTCTTCTGGTCATCGGCTTGTTCCTTGCCTTCATGACATTCCTCAAGACGGGAGCCTATTTTCTGTCTTCAGCCACCATCATCCCTATCCGTACAGGTATTGTGCGTGATATCCGCAACCAGCTCTACCAGAAGATTACCTCGCTTTCGCTAGGTTTCTTCAGCGAGGAGCGCAAGGGAGATATCATCGCCCGAATGAGCGGTGATGTGCAGGAGGTGGAAAACAGCATCATGTCATCGCTCGATATGCTCTTCAAGAATCCTATCCTCATTCTCTTCTATTTCATCACGCTCATCTGCATCAGCTGGCAGCTCACCCTCTTCACCATCCTCTTTGTGCCACCATTCGGCTGGTTCATGGGTATTGTAGGAAAGAAGCTGAAGGCACAGAGCACCGAGGCACAGTCGCTTTGGAGTGATACGATGAGTATGGTAGAGGAGACCTTGGGCGGATTGCGCATCATCAAGGCTTTTTGTGCTGAAGATAAGATGAACTGGCGCTTCAACCAGGTGAATAGCAGCTACCGTGACAACATCATGCGCGTGAACATCCGTCAGCAGATGGCGCACCCGATGAGCGAGTTTCTGGGAACCATCCTCATCGTAGTGGTATTGTGGTTTGGCGGTATCCTGGTTCTGGATTACGGCAGAATCGACGGTCCTACCATCATCTTCTATCTCGTAATGCTCTACAGCATCATCAACCCGCTGAAGGAATTCTCCAAAGCGAGCTACAACATCCCGAAGGGATTGGCGAGCATGGAGCGTATCGACAAGATTCTACAGGCAGAAATTGAAATCAAGGACAAGGAGAACCCTGAGCATATCAGCAGCTTCGAGCATCAGATAGAGTTCCGCCACGTATCTTTCGCCTATACCGATCATCAGAACGATGAGCTGGTTTACGTGCTGAAGGATATCAACCTGGTGATTCCTAAGGGAAAGACCATCGCACTGGTGGGTCAGAGCGGTAGCGGAAAGAGTACAATGCTCGACCTGATTCCCCGTTACTACGATGTACAGGAGGGCGAAGTGCTCATCGACGGCATCAACGTGAAAGACCTTGCCGTGCACGACCTCCGCCAGCTGATAGGCAATGTAAACCAGGAGGCTATCCTCTTCAACGCCAGCTTCAAGGACAATATCCGATTCGGCAAGACCGATGCTACCGATGAAGATATTGCCAATGCTGCAAAGATTGCCAATGCCTACGAGTTCATCACCAAATCGGAGCACGGCTTCGATACTGGTATCGGCGACCGTGGCGGCAGACTCTCCGGCGGTCAGCGCCAGCGTGTGAGCATCGCCCGTGCCATCCTCAAGAATCCTCCTATCCTTATTCTCGACGAGGCTACCTCTGCTCTCGATACTGAGAGTGAGCGCCTGGTACAGGATGCCCTGGAGAGATTGATGAAGACCCGTACCACCGTGGCCGTAGCCCACCGACTGAGTACCATCAAGCATGCCGATGAAATCTGCGTCCTGCACGAGGGCAGGATTGTGGAGCGTGGTACCCACGAAGAATTGATAACAAAAGACGGATATTACAAGAAGTTGCATGACATGCAGCAGGTGTAATTGAGTAAAGAGTTAATAGTTAAGAATTTATAGTTTTACAGATGGTTAAGATTGTTTATGCATTCTTTTATGCAATATCGCTGCTGCCGTTCAGGTTGCTCTATTGCATTGCCGATTTCGAGTACTTCATGATGTATCGCGTCATCAAGTACCGCAGGGGTATTGTGCGTAAGAATCTCACCACCTCTTTTCCTGAGAAATCAGAAGAAGAGATTATCGACATCGAGAAGAAGTTCTATCGCTGGTTCAGCGATTACTTCTTCGAGGCTGTCAAACTGCTCAGCATCAGTGACAAGGAGTTGCGCCAGCGATTCCAGGTCATCAACAGCGAGGAGGTGGAGCAATGTTTCCAGGAAGGTCAGAACGTGGCAGCCATCCTGGGCCATTACTGCAACTGGGAGTGGCTCTCATGTGTGGGCATCGAACTGCCCAAGTCACGCAAGATGGGCCTCATCTATCATCCTCTGCGCAACCAAGCCTTCGACGAACTCTTCAAGCGCATCCGTTCTCACGAGGAGAATGGCGTGGTGGTGCCCAAGAAAGATATCCTCCGCTATCTGGTGGATTACAAGCGCAAGGGCATCATGAGCATCTTCGGCTACATCAGCGACCAGGGTCCCAAGTGGGAGAACATCCACCTGTGGCTTCCTTTCCTCAACCATCCCGAAACCCCGGTGTTTACGGGCGGCGAGAGAATCATGAGAAAGATGAACGATGCCGTGTTCTATGTAGAGATGTCGCGTCCTAAGCGAGGCTACTACACGGCAACCTACAAGCTCATCACCCGTGAGCCAAACACCCTGCCGGAGCACGAGATTACCCGTCGCTTCTTTCAGATGCTGGAAGAAACCATCCGCAAGAATCCACCTTATTATTTATGGACACATAACAGATGGAAGCGAACCAGGGAGGAGTTTGATAAGCGATATGAGGTGGTGAAGGGGAAAGTTGTACCAAGAGAATAGAATGGAAGAAGTATAAACATTCATATTTAACTATCAGAATGAGAATGAGAAAGATTAAGATAAATCCTAAATACGAATATCTGAGAGCCTTTATTGAGAGCATTCCTGATGTTTTCAAGAAGGAAGGTCGTGAGATATATAATAAGCGCAACCTCATCAAGGTGCTAACAGCACCAGATGGAACACAGGTTAACGTAAAGCGCTTTCATATACCCCACGGTCTCAACAAATTCATCTATTCTTGGAATATCAGGAAGCCAAAAGGTCAACGAGCGTTCGAATATCCTATGATTCTGAAAAGAAAAGGAATCAATACTCCAGAACCTTTAGCCCTTATTGAAGAGCGTAGCTTTCTGAATCTCTTGGGATATAGCTATCTTATCACAATCCAGTGTGACTACGGTCATACACTCTATGAGGTGGCAGACGCTAAACCGGAAGAATATAAATATCTGGCAAAAGCCTTAGCCCATTTCGCTGCAGACATTCATCTGCATGAAATTCTCCATAAAGACTTTACACCAGGCAATATTCTCTGGAAACAAGATGAAGAAGGATTCCATTTCATGCTGGTAGATATCAACAGAATGGATTTCGGACCAGTAAGCGAGAAGAAAGGACTTTATAATCTCAGAAGATTCTGGGGGGCCAAAGAATTCACCCGTATCTTAGTAAGCGAATATGCCTTGCTGCGCAACATAGATACCGACAAGGCTGTAGCCTATGTGATGAAAGAACGGGCTAGGTTCTGGACCAAATATGGAAAGAAGCACGAAATTCCATTTCAGCTAGAATTATAGTTCAAACTCATCTTTGTACATTTCACATATAAACTATTGAATATGGAACAAAAAAGACTCTGTTATATTAGCCGCAACTATTATAATCTGACAAGCGCCGGCAATAAAGCAAAAACAGACAACGAGGATACGCTTGCAGAAATGGGAGCCATCAATCTTGGCTTGCCTCGCACTATCAGGAACAGTAAGATATTAGCATTCTTCCTGGACCTGATAGGCATCATCCGTGCCTGTATCTTACTCCAGAAAGACGATGTGCTGTTCTTGCAATATCCTGTAAAAAAGTACTTTTCGTTTCTCTGCCATATAGCCCATCTGAAAGGAGCCAGAACGGTTTCCCTGATTCACGACCTTGGTTCTTTCCGCAGAAAGAAGCTCACCATCCAGAAGGAGA
>OBIB01000641.1_pt1 | contig 12619 bp, 8 predicted proteins | sample 1496261 | NCBI WGS metagenome assembly OBIB01 (sample SAMN05065771, study PRJEB22554) | human gut metagenome | biome: ENVO:2100002; feature: ENVO:00000062; material: ENVO:00002003 | host: Homo sapiens | place: USA
GATGCTGCGAGGATGCCCATGCATCCTAAAAAATACATCTTGTTCATCATTGTTTCCTGTTTTATTAAACAAATATCTATTATTATCTTTCTTGAAATTCTACGGATAGTCTCTAAAATTTATAGATTGCCTGCAAACCGATGTTTCTGCCCGGCTTGTAGCATCTTGCTATCTCTTCTACTTCCTTCTTGCTTCCGTCGCTATACGTTACATCAGCAAACTGCTTGTAATATATCTTTTCTGCAAGAAGATCTCTTACATTGAGCTTCAGCTCCAGATGATTGCCGAATTTCTTTGCCAGCGAGAAGTCGATGGTGTTGCGGGGCATCTCGTAGCTGTGAGGCACTCGGGCATTGGAGTCATCGCCTGTGCTTCCCTCGCTTCTGCCCACACCGATGATTCGCTTGCCTATGCGGTTGTAGAGCAGGGCGATATCCATCTTCAAAGGCTCGTTCTTATAGAAGATGCCGGTGTTGATGAGGTATGGCGACTGACCCTGCATTGGTCTGTTTTCTTCCTTCGATCCCTTCTCAAACTGCACCTTGCTCTTAATCAAGGCACCGTTAAACGACCAGCTGAAATCCTTCAATCCTATGAATCCGAGATTCTTTCTGATATCCAGCTCCACACCATAGTTGTTGGCACTTTTTGCATTCTTGTAAGAGTAAATCAAGTCAGTGCCACCAGCCACCGTATAGGTCCACTCGATAGGAGAATCGAAGTGCTTGTAGAAGACTGCCAGCGAAATGAGCTCTCCACGGGATGGATACCACTCATATCGCAGGTCGAGGTTATCGACATAACAGTTCTTCAACTCAGTGTTTCCCTGCACATTGCTGGCAAGGTCGAAGTCGTAATACACCGACGACGATACTTCACGGAATTCTGGGCGGTTAATACTGCGGCCATACGACAGTCGCACCTGGTGCTGGTCGTTGATCTTATATGTTGTATTGAGAGATGGAAAAACATCATCGGTCTTGTAATGACGGCTCGATTCACTCTTCTCGTAGTCACGGGAATTGGAGATGAGTTCCATATCATTATGCTCGAAGCGGACACCGGCGTGGATGCCGAGTTTGCCAAAGGGGAGAGACATCGCCAGGTATCCTGCGCCTAAGGTGTTGTGTCCGCGGTAGTTATTGCGCATCTGCTTTTCCTCCAGAAGATACAGCTTGTCGTAACCCATGTTTGCCTCGCTGGAGAGCAGGGTAGGGATGTCGCTGTGGCGGAAGTCGGATGGCATGTTGTTAGCTGAAACATTCCAGTTGTAGATGAAGTTGCGGGTCTGGTATTCTCGGCTGCGATACTCCCCATAGGCACCCACCTGCAAGTCTGGCTCAAAGTTGCCAAACTTGAAGTGGTGCTTGTCATTTACACCAAGAGAGAAGATGTGTTCGTCGAGTTGAGTCCACTCGCGGGATATGTCGTTGCCGGTGCTCAGGGCATAAACGCCCGATTCAAGAGCATCGTCGATGAGGTATCTACGACGGTCAGGCAAATGACGGTTGGCATACGCATACCCGATGCTCCAGTCAAGGGCATCGCTAGTGAAGGTGTGCTTGCCGGTAAGCTGACCGTTATATGTAGTTCGACTGCGGTAGTAATACTCTGCGCTTCGCTCCAGGTTCGACTGGGCGCTCACGCCTTCACGCCAGGTATATCGGCTGGTAGCCAACTGGTTGAAGATGTTCTTGAGCTGATATTTGTGATTGCCGTCCTTGGAAAGGAAGGTGAAGTTGAGCATCGCTCCGAGTCTCACGTTATTATTATACTGGTTGTCAACAGAGTGACGAAGATAGTTCGGCTTGTCGTTAGCCGCATCATAGATGCCATAGAGATTGTTCTCCATGTTCTCGTAGGTGCGGTATTCGTTGGTATAGTTCAGGGCGGCGAGCATGCCGAGTGTTCTTCCGCCCAGCATCCAGCGCCGGTTCTGACTGGCTGCCAGTTTCAAGTCGCCCAAAGGCTTTTTGTTCTTGATGAGCCAATCATTATTAAGCCCGTTGCCCAGGAGCGAAGTAGCATAATCGCCCACCGGTTTTCCGTTGGCATCGAGCTGCGGATTCAAGTCAGCATGGATGCCCCCATTCAGGTTTCTCAAGCCATTGTCGAACCCTAGGAAATCGGTTCCGGAACCTTTTGAGTAAGAAAAGTCCTTGAAGGCAGAAGATGTATTCCAGTTTCCGCCCACGGCGATGTTGAAACTGTTTTCTGCCGGAATCTCCTTGGTGTTGACGATGATGAAACCGCCTGAGTAATCAGCGGGATATTCAGCCGTTGGCGACTTCACGATGGTAAGGTTGTCAATCTGCGAACTTGGGATGATATCGAAGGAGAATGCCCTGGAATCAGCCTCAGAACTAGGCACTGCTCCTCCGTTCACCCACACATTGTTATAACGCTGTGACAATCCACGAACCATCACGAATTTATCGTCGATGAGGCTCACGCCTGGCACTCGGCGTATCACCTCACCCGCATTCGTATCCTGAGTTCTGGATATTTCCTGTGCCGAAACATTGCTCACGATGACGGGACTGCTTTTGGCCACCTGTATCATTGCCGCATCCGTATTACGCCTTTCCACTGCGGTAACGGTCACCTCCTTCAGCTGCTGTTCATCAGGTTGCAGCGCGATCACCTGGTCTGCGTCCTTCGCCTGAACCCCGTCAATTTTTTGAGTCTTATATCCTACATAGTTAATATATAGTGTATATTTCTTTTCTTTATCCAATCCATCGATCTGGAAGTTTCCGTCGATGTTGGTGATAGCCTTCACGTTGGTTCCATCCACAGTGACGACTGCACCGATGAGTGTCTCTTTCGATTTCTGGTCGATAACCACACCCTTAATCTGTTGCGCCCACGTTGGCATGCTAGCCGCCGAGAGCAATCCTAATACAATAATTCCCCTTTTAGCATTCATAACCTATATCGTTTGATTTCGGTTGCAAAGGTACGGCAGTATTATTACATCGCGATTGCGATGAGGTTGAAAGGCATTGACGAAGCTGCGACAAAGATGTTACGGCATGTTTTTCCTGTAAAATGATATGAGGGTGAGCCATAAATGCATGGCTCACCCTCTTTTGAATTTCTTTGATTCGTAGTTTATTTGTAAGAAGTTTGTGTCATTTTGAAGTTTGATTGAATCCGGTTTTCTCTGCAGACCAGGTTTCCCATTTGCATTTTTCTACTTTCATCTCTGTAAAAGTAGTAGTAAATGAATGGTCTACAGGACTAGCTGCGTATAATCCGAACGAAATTTCTCCATCTCCCTTGACTAAATGAAATGCGCGCATCTGATGAAAATTAACACCGTCTGTACTGGTTTCTATATAGTAGTCACTTTCTCTGCGGCTAAGGCGATACCACATTTCCTTGATAGAAGAAGATATGTCGTGTGTGGCCCAATCGGAGTATCCGTTGTTTGTTACAACACTGCCCAATCTTTGATATTCCTCATTCTCGTATTCTATTGATGCCTTCATCCAATTATCACTATCAAGATAGATAGCAATACCGCATTGGTCAAATAGGGCAGAACTATTGAACGATGTCTTGACGGTGAAAGAAAAGAACTTGTCTGAAGTCTTCATTTGCAACACCGGAGCATTGTCATTGCTGAACCCATAATAGGTACGCTGCCAAAGATCTGTGTGAGGTTCTGAAACGATTGTAATCAGAGAGTCTGTAACCGTATATTGTTTTGGCTCTCTAATCCAAAACAGGTTTTCTGCCACAAATGGCTTTAAAATTGAATCTTTCTTTTCCATATTTGATTTATTTTTTGTTGCAGATTGTGATTTCTGCGCATTTTGACATGATAACAGGCTACAGCATGCAAGCAGCAGCCATGTCAGTTTATTAATCCTAACCTTTTTGCTTTATGGCATGCTTCGGTGGTATTATTCACTCGAAGTTTGGCTATGATATTCTGTCTGTGACGATCAACGGTATGCTTGCTTATCTCCAATCTGTCTGCAATCCTTTGGAATGGGATGATGATATCATGCGGAAAAAGGTAAGTTCTTGCAGGCAACGCTTCTTCCAGTCATCAGGATGAATCCTACTGAAAATTTCTTCTTCCCATACGGAATCAAGCGTCTGTATTGAATTTGATTGACCTAGTCCCAATACTTCGCACGACTTTCCGAAGAAAATATAACTTTTATCAGTACGCAGATTGCTGAATACGGCAATGGAGTTTTCACAGATAGAATATCCCTGTGCAGCAAGACAAAGGCGCTGCTCTTCGTCTCGTGCATATACTCCATCTTTTTGTTGATGGAACTTCTTGATCAATTTATCATCTAATTCTATCATAATCATTCTGTTTGTTTGGCTGCAAAATTAATCAATATTCTTTTGTGCAGCAAATAAATGCTTATGTTTTTTATCATGTATGGTTATAAATCAGTATGGATAAGGTCGTTGTCCGATGTAGAAGTAAGGAAGTCGTGCATCAAAGAAGTGTTTGCCTTTTTCGGGAATTTGAATCTTGAAAAATGGCATTAATACGCTGATTTTGGGGTGAAATATATCTTTTTGCTATGCAAAACGGCAATTATTGTGATTTTTGTTTGGTAGTTAATGGATTTTATATTACCTTTGCATCTGAATACATATTTTATGTAAAACTTGTAATGGATAACGTAGCAATATATAAAATAGGTGTATTCAAGATAATGAGAGGAAAAGAGACGAGTATTATAAGAGATAATAATTATAAGAAGAGAAGATATATGAGAATGAAGGTTTTATTTGCTTCCCTGTTGCTGGCTGCTTCGGGGCAAGTGCTGGCACAGTCTTCCGGACAGGTTGGGGGACAGGTCTTCGATGAAAATGGAGACCCTGTAGTGGGTGCACAGATCATGGTGAAAGGTGCTAAAACCGGAACCGTGACCGACATTGATGGTAAGTTTAGCTTGCCGAGTGCTAAACGAGGAGAAACGATTGTTATCAGTTATCTTGGTATGGATTCACAGACCGTAAAGGCGGCGCCGGGTATGAAGATCAACATGCATTCGCAAGACCGTGAGCTCGACGAAGTAATCGTTGTGGCATACGGTGAGCAGAAGAAATCATCTTTCACGGGTTCTGCAGGCGTAGTGAAAGGTGACCTTCTGGAGAAAAAGCAGCTTACCAATGTGTTCAGCGGATTGCAGGGCGAGGTAGCCGGTGTGCAGATGACCAATACTTCCGGTTCGCCAACAGCCACTCCTTCTTTTGCCATCCGTGGCTTCAGTTCCATCAACGCCGGAACATCTCCGCTCATTATCGTGGATGGTGCTCCATACGATGGCGGATGGAACAACCTCAATCCTAACGATGTGGAGAGTGTCACCGTGTTGAAGGATGCGGCATCCAACGCCCTCTATGGTGCCCGTGGTGCCAATGGTGTCATTATGATTACCACCAAGAAGGGTAAGGCTGAGAAGGCTACCATCAGCTTTGAGGCTAAGTGGAGCGGCAACAGTCGTGCTACCATCGATTACGACCGCATCACCGATCCTGCCGAGTATTACGAAACCTATTACAAGGCTCTCTATAATTATAATGTACGCGACAAGGGCATGTCAGCTTTCGATGCGCATGTTGCTGCCAACGAAACCATTGGCAAGACAAGCGATAAGGGCGGATTGGGCTATGTGGTCTATGCCGTTCCTGAGGGACAGTATCTTATCGGTACCAACGGCCGCCTGAACCCGAATGCCACCCTGGGCAACCGTGTCTATAACAACGGCAAGTTCTATACCCTTACCCCAGACGACTGGGTTGATGAGGCCTTCCGCCATGCGTTGCGCCAGGAATACAACATGAGTATTACGGGCGGTAGCAACAAGATGACCTACTATGCTTCCCTGGGCTATCTGAAGAACGAGGGTATCGTATATAATTCAGATTTCGAGCGATATACAGCCCGTGTGAAGGCTGATTACCAGGCTAAGGACTGGTTGAAGGTAGGAGCGAATGTCAACTTCGCCCATACCGACCAGAACGATGTGAGCGATGGTAGCCAGACGGTTTTCGGTATCACCACCCGCTTTGCACCAATCTATCCTGTTTATCTGCGTGATGGCGAAGGCAACATCATGACTGATGAGAATGGCAAGATGTATGACTATGGTGATGGCGGAAACGGCGGCGCACACCGTCCTACGGGATTGGCGCCTCTGGGAAACTTCCTGCAGACGGATAAGCTCAACGCCAACAAGACCTTTACCAATGTGTTCACCCTCAACGGTTTTGCAGATATCACCCCTATAGAGGGCTTGAAGCTGACCCTGAACGGCTCCGTGACCGACAATGAGTGGAAGAATACTCAGACCACCCAGCCTTTCTATGGCAGCACGGCCACGGTTTATCCGGGCGGATATATCTACAAAGCTGATTATCAAACCTATACGGTCAACTTTCAGCAGATAGCCAACTACAGCAGGCAGTTTGACAAGCACAGCTTTACCCTGATGCTGGGTCATGAGAACTATAAGTACATGTACAATTACCTGAGTGGCGACAAGGAGAAGATGTTCTCTTATTTCGGCGCACAGGAACTGGATGGTGCCGTGAAGGTGATTTCCAACGGCAGCAACACCAGTAATTACAACACCGAGGGCTATTTCTCCCGACTGATGTACGATTACGATGGCAAGTATTTCCTGCAGGCATCTTACCGTAGAGACGCCTCATCCCGCTTCCATCCCGACCATCGCTGGGGTAACTTCTATTCCTTCGGCGGAGCCTGGATTCTGAGCAAGGAAAAATGGTTCCAGTCTTCCTGGATTAATATGCTGAAGCTGAAGGCTTCATGGGGTCAGCAGGGTAACGATGCTATCGGTGACTACCGATATACTGATACTTATTATCTCAGCAATTTCAATGGCGAGGTAAGTTTCGTGCAGAACACCGTGGGTAATCCGAATATTACCTGGGAGACCAACAGCAACTTCAATGCAGGTATCGAGTTTGAACTTCTCAAGCGCCGCATTACGGGTAGCATCGAGTATTTCAGTCGCAAGACCACCGATATGCTCTGCTTCGTATATGTTCCATTCTCTGGCGGTTATACCGGTTCTTACGACAATGTGGGTGATATGGTCAACCGCGGTGTGGAGGTAGATTTGCACTTTACGCCTATCCGCACCAAGGACCTCTCGTGGATGATCAACCTCAACGCCACCCACTACAAGAACAAGATTACGATGCTCAACGACGACAATAAGGGCAGTATGCTCGATGGACATCCAGGTTACGTAAGCGATCCTTACTTCTATGGCGAGGGTCTGCCTATGCACACCTTCCGCCTGAGGAAATATGCCGGAGTTACGGCAGATGGTGAGTCTTCCTGGTATGTGAAGGATGAGGCTACCGGTGAGCTGACCACAACTACATCCTCCACCGCAGCCTCTTATTTCAACTGCGGTACACCAGACCCAGACCTTTATGGAGGTTTCAGCAGCAACCTGGCATTCAAGGGCTTCGACTTCTCCATCACCTTCAACTACAGTCTGGGTGGCAAGGCCATCGACTACGGTTACAAGGCATTGATGGGCAATCCATCTTCCGGCAACACCGGATTCTCCCTGCATAAGGACATCCTGAATGCATGGTCAGAAACCAATACCAATTCCGATATCCCGCGCTTCCAGTATGCCGTGAAGGATGTGGATACCAGTTCGGCGATTCTTTCCGACCGCTTCCTGACGAATGCCTCCACGCTTACCCTGCAGAACATCAACCTGGGCTACACCTTCCCACGCAAATGGGTGAGCAGCTTGGGATTGAGCAATCTGCGAGTATATGTATCGGGCGACAACCTCTACTATTGGAGCAAGCGCAAGGGCTTCGACCCACGTGGCGGTTTCTGGGGTACTTCTTCAGAATCATCCTATGCGCAGGTTCGTTCCTTCACAGGAGGCATCTCTGTGCAGTTCTAAAGATGGAAGGTTTCCATCAGGATGTATTTCGATATTATAAGACAAGAACAATAAGATAAGAATAAAATGAAAAGAAATATCAATCATATCATCGCAGCGATGGGCATGGCACTGGGGGTGTTGAGCCTCAGCAGCTGTATAGAGGAAACTTATCCGAACAATCAGGCGGTGCCAGAGCAGATCAGTTCGTCAAGCAAGTCGTTGGAATATCTTGCCAACAGTCTTCCTTCTTTCCTCACCACCTGGAATACCTATGGCGGTAGCGACTATACCCAGGACTGGGGTTATCCTTGCCAGATGTACATGCGCGATTTGCTCTGCGAGGATTTCCCGATGAGCGACAATACCTATAACTACTGGTCGTATACAGAGGATGGATCTACTTTGCGCTATGCATATTATTATCCGTTCTACTACTATTATGCATTCATCAAGAATGCCAACAATGTCATCTCTACCGCCAAGAAAGCCGTGGAGGGTGGCAACAAGAGTGCATCGCCTTATATGGGTCAGGGCTACGGCTATCGCGCCATGCTCTATCTCGACCTGTACCGACTCTATGAGTATCGCAAGACGGGTGTAGCCAGTCTCGATGACGCTGCAACCAAGTCTGGAGTATATGGACTCACGGTGCCTATCGTGAAGGAAACCACAAGCAAGACCGAGTTGAGCAACAACCCTAGTGCGCCTTTCTACACCATGTATCGTTTTATCATGAACGACCTGAACCTGGCTGAAGAGGCGCTGGACGGTTACAGCCGAAGCAACAAGGCATTTATGGACAAGAGTGTAATCTATGGTCTGAAGACCCGTCTGTGGCTTGCCATGGCATCCCGCTTTGAGCAGAGTGCAGATGATCTTGCCAAGCAGATTGAGGCGGATAAGAACGAAGATGGATATGGCAAGCTGGGCATCACCTCAGCCAACGACTGTTTTGCCAAGGCTGCAGAATATGCGCAGAAGGCCATTCAGGCCGATACCTATAAGCCGCTGACAGAGGCGGAGTGGTCGGATACCAACACGGGTTTCAACACAGCCAACGATTCCTGGATGTTCGGTACGCTGGTTAACAGTAAGGAACAGATTAACACCTCACCCTGGTACACCTTCTGGGGCTGGATGTGTTCGGAGGCAGCCTGGAGCATGACTCAGTATAACTCTTACCGCTGCATCAGCAAGGCGCTCTATGACAAGATTTCCGTGAAAGACTGGCGCCGCCAGAGTTGGGTAAATCCTGATGATGCCGGAGAGAAGATCAATGCGGCTGGCAAGGACAGTGTGCCTGCGGGCTACAAGACCAAGATGACCGGTGAGCAATGGGCAAAGCTTCCTCAGTATGCCAACATCAAGTTCCGTGCAGGTAGTGGCGGTATCACCAAGAACGATTTGGAGACCGGTCAGATTGCTTCGCTGCCGCTGATGCGAGTAGAAGAGATGTACTTCGATTATTTTGAGGCCATCGCTCATACCCAGGGTGTAGAGGCAGCAGCTCAGGCTTTGCAGGACTTCGTCAACACGTATCGTTACACCGACGGTTCCTACAAGTGTAAGGCAAAGACCATGGACGATTTCATCACAGCCCTGATGGTGCAGCGCCGCATCGAACTGTGGGGTGAGGGACTGGTGTTCTTCGATTACAAGCGTCTCAATCTCCCTATCAAGCGCCATTACACCGGCAGCAACTACGAGGCAAAATATCAGCTCAACTCTTATGCCGGCTATGTGGCACCTTGGATGAACTACATGATTCCTGAGGATGAGAAGGATAGAAACCCGGCAGTGGTGCTTGGTCCAAATCCATCTGGTGCCATTACGGCAGAGTAATTTATTTAAAAAGAACAAGAAAAATGAGAAAGTTACAACATTTATTATATATGCTGCTTGTGGGTATGGCCATCACTGCCTTCACTGCATGTAGCGACGATGATGATTATCAGCCTGCCCAGAAGGTGGCGGAGGATAATATGGGAGCCTACTTTGCTGCAGCCAATGCAGCCAGCGAGGTGCTTACTCCTGAGGAATATGCGGCTCGACCAACGGTTGATTTAAAGGTGAAGCGCCAGAACACCAAGGGCGATGTTTCCATTCCTGTGGTTGTGGATAAGGCAGATGCCGTGTTCAAGGTTCCTGCTGCTGTGGAGTTTAAGAATGGTGAATCAGAGGCAACTCTTTCCGTAGCTTGTCCTGGTCTCCAGGCACTTCAGTCATATCAGTTTTCCATCCATCTGGATGAGGCTGCTACGAATCCTTATGTCAAGGTAGATGGTTCGCCGGTGTTCGGCTACACGGTGATGGTGGCCCGCTGGGTTAAGGTGGTGGAGAATGCCACCTTCATGTATCAGAGCGATATCTTCCCATCAGTCAAGTCAGATATCTATCAGTTGGAGGGTCAGAACAAGTTCTACATCGAGAACTATCTGGGTTCTGGCATCAACCTGGGCTTCTATATCATTCCGCAGGATGCCAACGGCACATGGACAGCTTCGGCATTCTCGGCTTCCGACAGAAGCACCTGGAAGGGTATCTTCATGCCAGCCGACCATTATATGAACGACCCGGATGGCAACACTTACTGGTATCTGATGAAGGATGCTGATAACAATGAGTATGCCAGCTGGACACCAGAGGGGGCTGACAAGGGCATCAGCTACATCAACTTCTATCTGGATACCACAAGTGATAACTATGCTTCCATCGACATGAGTGGCTCAACCACATCATACGCCGGTTTCCAGACTCCTTATATCTATTATTCTGACGGCAGTGAATCGGGCTATACCTATATATATATGTATTGGGACAGCACCAATATTCCAGCCGCAGAGTAATGAAACTTTTTAAAGAAAGAAAACGATGAAAAAGAATCAATCAATGATACGCAAGATGGGGATGCTGCTGATGGCAGCATTCCTCCTTGCCACAACCTTCACCGCCTGCAGCAGTGACGATGTGGTGAAGACGCAGTTGGAGACTCCTGCTGTTACCGAAGGAAGCAAGACGGTGAGTTCGCTGGCTTTCAACTGGCAGCCTGTGGCAGGCGCTTCCCAGTATGCCTACGAGCTTTACGATGCCGAAGAAAAGGTGGTGCAGGGTGGTGTAACCGCTGCCACATCTGTAGTTACCACGGGCTTGAAGCCAAGCAGCACCTATACCCTGAAGGTATGGGCATATTCGCCTCTGAACAGCGACAAGACCACTTCGCCTATCGCAACCCTCAAGGCAACCACCAATGCCAAGACTCCGCTGGTTAAGCCTACTCCTACGGCTGAAACCGGAAACGGCGGTGTCACGATTTCATGGCCGACAGTGGAGCATGCCGATTACTACAAGTACAGTTATACCGTAGATGGCGAGGTGAAGACGGGTAGTGTGGAAATCAACAGTGTGACCCTTACCGACTTGCCTATCGGCGAATATACCATCCAGATTATCGCATCGAGCAATGATGAGAACTTCGCTGATTCTGAGCCTATCTCGCTCACCTTCCAGCGCACCAAGAGTGAGCTTTGGCGAGCTGACGGTACTTATACATCCATAGGTCTGGGCAGCAGTTTCAAGGCAACCATCGTGGCATACGATGATGGTACCTATACCATCGAAAAGCCATTTGGCGAGGACGATTATAGCATCAGCTTCACGGTTCCAGAGGGCTCTACCGAGATTACTCCTGTGGGCACGGCAAGCAATGGCTATTATGCTTTCTATGTAAGCAGCCAGTATTATGTAAGTCTTTATACAGCTGGCGGTTATTCTGAGTTTGATGGCACCAAGGAAGAGGGTGATGTCTGGTTCTATTCTTACCTGAACGATTATGATGGCAACCAGGTAGGCGAAGGTGGTTACGATGAATTCACCTGGAGCGAGGGTGATGACATCCCTGAGGGTTGCAAGGAAGAGGTTCCTGCGCTTCTCACCACAACCTGGAATCAGTATGCACCTTATTATAATGCCACTCCATTAGATAATGGCAAGCCATCGCTTACGGGCTGTGTGGCTACGGCTTTGGCTCAGATTATGAACTATTATCAGTATCCTGAGAAGTATGCCGATGGAACCAAGATTGATTGGGACCAAATGTTGCCTACTTACGAGGGTGTGGAATATACCGATGCCCAGGCTAATGCCGTAGCTCAGTTGATGGCGCATTGTGGTGAGGCTGTGAACACCAGTTATGGTTCTGGTGTCAGCACTGCCTATCCAAAAGAAGCAGCAACGGGGCTTCCTGCCAAGTTTGGTTACATTGTGAAGTATTACGGTTATCGTGATTATCCTAACGAGCAGGATGCCAAGCTCTGGAAGGAAGTGGTATTCCGCGAGTTGAGTGCCGGTCGCCCAGTACTTTATGGTGGTACTTCTTATAAGAATGGTGAGGCAAACTATTTCTCTCATTCTTTCGTCATCGATGGTTATGACAAGAAGGGTCGTGTGCATGTAAACTATGGTTATGGTGGCAAGGGCGATGGCTATTTCCCTATCGACAAGTTGCCGATGAAGTTTGATGGTTGGGATGAGACTTTCGATACCTATCAGACTTTGGTAGTCATCCATCGTCCTCAGGATGGTGAGATTGATTATACTTTGCAGCCGCAGTAAAGCAAGTTTTTTGGAAAATGTAGATATATCCTGACTTTGACAAAATGTGTACCTATAAAATAACATATCCTAATTTTCAGGCA
>OBIB01000654.1_pt1 | contig 12495 bp, 8 predicted proteins | sample 1496261 | NCBI WGS metagenome assembly OBIB01 (sample SAMN05065771, study PRJEB22554) | human gut metagenome | biome: ENVO:2100002; feature: ENVO:00000062; material: ENVO:00002003 | host: Homo sapiens | place: USA
AAAAGTCTACTACGCTAACGCCATTTTTTAAGGGGTTAGCGTAGTAGACTTTTGTATTTTTACTTGTTTACTTATTCCATTATTCCCGATTATGCGGCTTGGTTAATCAAGTTCAAGCAAATTTTAAATTAGTGATTTTGGAATAACTAACTGAGAAATTACTAAAAATAAAAAAGAGCGGAAGAACAACCGGGGGTTAACAGAGTTAACAGTTAACAGTTGTTTTTCCGCTCTTTTCAATATGATTTTACCACAATTCTGCTGGTGACAAGTCCTTGTCCTTTCTACCCATCAGATAGTAATCGGCAAGGAACTGGAGATTTGCCTGGGTAATCTTCAAGCCAGCCTCCTTTACGTATCGGCTGGTGAAGAGGTTGGCATCAGGCAACATGTTGTTGTCTATCAGTTTGCACACAATCTCGTAAGGGAATGGGCGACCGTTGCCGCTGATGATGTTGAAACCATCAACTTCTGCACGCTCAGCGTTGTAATATGGATTCTCAGGCGATGCAATGCAGTGAGCCATACCGAAACTGATGTTGATGCCCGTATATGGACTTCCGCAAACGATGATTCCCTTCTCGTATTTTGGAGGGAACTTGATGTTGGCTGGTAATTCGAAACCTACCTCCTGCAAGAACTCCTTCAGGGTCTTGACATCCTCCAGGAAGATGAACTTATCCCCGAACTCCTTCGCCTTGAGCAGGTTGTAATCGTGGATAGGCTGCTTGCGGTTCAGGCGGTCTTTCTCAGCCTCAATCTGCTCCTTGTTCTCCTCGTAAGGAGGGTTCAGCAAGGCTCCCGTCTGCCACCAGTCACCACCGAAGTAGAAGAGGTTGGTAACAATCAGCTGTTCGCCGCTGAGGAATGCGCTCGCATCCTCAATGTTGGTTGAATCCTTGCGCACTCTGAGCAGATTCTCCTCATCTGCATCATCCTTCGAAGTCTCTTCATCCGAAGCCTCTTCCGAAGCATCATATACATCTTTCAGATAGAAGAAGTTATCATCCTCCTTGATCATCTTGAAGGCACGGGTACTCTTGTAGTCAATGTCTGTCCAGAGCTTGTGGGCAGGATGATGTTCGCTCACCTTGGCAAGCCATTCGGCAGAGGTGAGGGCGAGCAGGTTGTTACGGCTGTTCATCGTCTGTTCTATCTGGATAGAGTAGGCGATGATGTCGTTGAAGCCCTGTGGAGAGTGGGCGAGGCGCTCCAGCTCCATCTGAAGGCGGAAGCGGTTGCCCACGTTGAAATAGCAGCCATAGTGGAACCAGGCCAGTGCATCGCGATATTCATAGAACTTATCCTCATCGGTAGGCAGTTCGCAGAGGAACTCATAGAGACGGTCGTTCTCTGGTGCCGTTTCATACTCCTTGTCTAGCACATTGTAGGCAAGCTTTGCTGCCAGCTCTATGGTGCTGAAGAGGAAAGGCACGGCTTCCTGCACATGACTGCTCTGCTGATAATGGTGCCAGCAGAGGAACTTGATGTCGGCGAAGTTGATTTCGTCCGGGTCGTATGGAGGCATATTTTCGTTCAGGGTATTCTGGATGAAATCGTCCTCGTTCTCATAGAAAGGGATGTAGGAGCCGTAGCGCTTCTTGCATTCGGCAGTAAAGGTCTTCCAGATGCAGGTGCCCGAGATGATGTCCTCGAAGTAGCCGGCTATGCTGAGTGCAAGCTGCTTGGCTTCCTCCACGTTGGGAAACTGGTGGGTGAAGCATGCCTCGTCAAGGGCGTGATATATTTCGTTGGCAAGTTCTGTGTAGTACTGGTCAACGTCGTTTGGTTTCTCGTATGGATGCATTGCCATCCACTCTTGGGTGAAAATTACCTTTTTCATATCGTTTGATTCTTTGTTGTTTCGAGGTTATAACGGATGCATCGTATAGGTGCGAGGGTCGTTATTCTCGTTGTTTGTTATTATCAATTGTTAGTCGTTCGGCATAGAATGTCGCCCGATTTATCTGTAAAGATAATGCAAAGATAATGATTTCTGCGCAAAAAATGCAAGAAACTCGCATTTTTTCTTTGCCAGAATAGATATTTTTAGTATTTTTGCCATGTCTTAATGCATAATCCCGTAATAGGTGATGCTAAGACACTACTTTTGGAAAGCGTCATAGATGCTTGTTTTTGGCGAATTGAAACCTAGGAAATTTCATTGCTAGTCAAGAACAATGTTGATGTGCCGCACTAGGATAGATTGTATCTATGTCCGGAGTGTGCGGAGGGATAAATCCCTCAGGCACACTTTTGGATAGTGGATTATATTCTGTGTGGGTGTTCATCTGGTTGTTTACTAGCAAGGGTTTTCCTAGGACCTCAATTCGTAAAACAACTTGTATGGATGCCCACGTTTTTTCTTTAGTGGTTCACACGACAATAAATATGGTCTTAGGCGGGTGTTATTTGACTGGTAAATCTTTTGTAATATGAAGAATAAAGTGATTTGGCTTTTGGGCGCAATTATGGTCGCCTCTCTTTTCTCGTGTTCCAGTGATGATAATTCAATAACACCACCACTAGCACCAAGCATCACAGTTCCTGATGGGAAGCAAGACTATTTTGAAAAGAATCTTGATTTTGATACTTCTGCAGGTGAGAAAAGCATTACCTTCAATGCTAATATGGATTGGAAAGTAGAAGTTCCTCAAAGTATCGACTGGTGTAAAGTTTCGCCACAAAGTGGAAGTGCTGGTACGCAGGATGTAACGATAAAAGTTTCAGACAATAATACTTATGATGATCGCAGTGCGGTTTTGCGCTTTTCTGTTGGTGATTCAACCAAGACTTTGATTGTAAATCAAAAGCAATTAGATGCATTGACTTTGACTGCGGATAAATTTGAAGTACCTCGAGAAGGTAAAACTATTGATATTGAAGTGAAATCAAATATAGATTTTACCTGTTCTGTTCCTGATGAGTTAAAGTCTTGGATGAATTGGTATTTTTTTAAAGATACTAGAAGTTTGGTGTCACAGCATCTTATTTTGACTATTGATGCAAATGAAGAGTACGAAAAACGTGAGGGACAAATTATAATCAAAGGTGCTAATAAAGAAGAGGTTATAAAAATCTATCAAGATGGAGGAGGATACTTAACTTTAACTTCAAACGAAATAGCTGTTGAAAGTAAAGGTGGTATTGCCGAGGTTGTTGTTAATAGCAACTTTGATTTTGATATAGAAATGCCTAATGTGGATTGGCTGCAAAAGGTGGACGCTTCTATGTCTAGAGCAATTTCTTCTCATGTCGTTAAGTTTAAAGTAGCAGAGAATAAGGGCTATGAAGACAGATGTGCAATTGTGAGAATCTTTGATAAAAACAGCAGCTTGTCGGAAACCGTAAAGATTACTCAAGCAAAGCGTATTGCCATCAAGTTTGCCTCCTCTTCTATAGAGTTACTAGAGGGAATGTCCGAAAAGTTGAAATATACTAATAATTTGGATAATAAGAATGTTGTATTTTCTAGTTCTAATCCAGAGGTGGCAACAGTAGATCAGAATGGTACGGTTAAGGCTATATCAAGAGGTAATACTATTGTCACAATCACTTCTGCCGATGGCAAATATAGTGATCAATGTGAAGTTTGGGTTAAAAATATAATAGATTATCTCAAAGCTTATTGTTCTAGAGCTGAAGTTGCTTCTATAAATGGATTAATAACATATGGTAGCCAATTTAGTTGGACTCTTAATAACAATAGTAAATTTGACATAACGTTAAAATCTATGCAGTTGTTGGGTGGTGCAACAGGTGAAGTTAGAAATGAGATAGAAATTGGTGAAAAAGTTCCTGCGGGACAGGGAGTGTCTTATACAACAACAATAGGTTTGTTTGGTATACATGCTCCTGTGACTTGTAGATTTAAGATTGAATTTAATGGTAAGATTTATACTGTAGATGCAGTTTATAAGGGGTGAAAATAAAACAAGGTGCGCTAAAATTTTGGCGCACCTTGTTTATTTACAATTCTTTACTCATAAATTCATAGATACTCATAAAGAGGATTCCATTATTGTCGTGGTTGCTGACAAAATGCTCGCCCACGATGACAATCTTCTCGAAACCATCGTCAATGCGACGGAGGGAATTAGTCTCTTGATCCATCTTTTCCGGGGTTGGCAAACTGAGTGCTGATTGTATGTAATAACGGCGACTACCCTTGTTGCATACGAAATCGACTTCCAACTGTTTGCGGAAGCTTACGCCATTCTCGTCTTTCCCGTTGAATACGACCACGCCAACATCAACATTAAATCCCTGCCTTCTCAGTTCACAATAGATAGCGTTCTCCATGAGGTGAGTTTTTTCTATCTGTCGGAAGTTGAGTAGGGCATTACGCAAGCCTAAATCCGAGAAATAGAATTTCATCGGAGTTCCAATGTACTTTCTGCCCTTCACGTCATATCTGTTGGCCTCCTCTATCAGAAATGCATCAGAACAGTAATCTATGTAATTTTTCAGAGTGGCAGGTGCAATCGTTATATTCTTGTTGGTCTTAAATGTATTTGAGAGTTTTTGAGGATTGACGAGCCCACCTATACCTGATGCCAACATGCAGAGTAATTCCTCTAGTTCAGCATTGTTCTTGATGCGATTTCTGTTGAGAATATCTATCAGATATGTTTCTTTCCAAAGGTCTTTTAGGAGTTTGATTTTTCCTTCAGCCGTCGGCTGAAGTACTACGGGTGGAAGTCCACCATATTGCAGGTATTCTGTCCATCCCTCTTCCTTGCTGCCTTGAAATACTGACATGAATTCTGAAAAACTGAGCGGTGAGATGTGAATCTGGTATCCGCGACCTCTAAATTCAGTTATAATGTCTTTGGATAGGAATTTGGCATTGCTACCGGTAACATAGACGTCAGCATTTGGAATGTGGAGTAATCCGTTCAAGACATCCTCAAATTCATTCATCATCTGTACCTCGTCGAGCAAGATATAATACATCTTCTCATCTTTGATGAGGCTCTTGATGTATTGATAGAATTTGTCTGGGTTCCTGTATTTGCGATTGCCAAAATCATCGAATGCCATTTCGATGATATGATCATTATCAACGCCTTCTTTCTGGAGCTGTTGTTTGAACAGGTTGAAAAGAAGGAATGATTTGCCACAACGCCTGATACCAGTAATGACTTTTACAAGTCCGTTGTGTCTGTTCTCTATGAGTTGTCTGATGTATTTGTTTCGTACTATAATCATGACTTATTAATGTTTTGGATAAGATTTTTGCGTATTTACGCATTTTTCTGCTGCAAAAATAACGCTTTTCTTTGTTAATACCAATTTTTTTTCATGTAAATTATTGTTTTTGAATAAAATAGTTGTATCTTTGCACCCTTGGAAGGATTTTGCACCCTAATTCATGGCTGGGAGGGTGAATTCGGCCTTCCATTTAGATTATAATGAATTAAGGTTAAAAAGATTTGAAGACATTTGAAGAATTAGGCGTGAGCGAGGAGATTCGCCGTGCCATCGAAGAGCTTGGATTTGAGAATCCAATGCCAGTTCAGGAAGAAGTAATCCCATATTTGCTTGGTAATAAGAACGACGTGATTGCGTTGGCGCAGACCGGTACGGGTAAGACTGCATCTTACGGTATTCCGGTTATCCAGAAAACTGATGCCAGCAGCAAGCAGACACAGGCTATCATCCTCAGTCCTACACGTGAGCTCTGCCTCCAGATAGCAGACGATTTGAACAGTTTTGCCAAGTACATCGACGGTTTGCATATTGCCGCAGTTTATGGCGGTACCGACATCGGAAGCCAGATTCGCACCCTGAAGCATGGTGTGCAGATTATCGTGGCTACCCCTGGCCGTCTGCTCGATTTGATTAATCGTGGCGTGGCTCAGTTGGAGCACGTGAACAACGTGGTGCTTGATGAGGCTGACGAGATGCTGAACATGGGCTTCTCTGAGAGCATCAATGCCATCTTCGAGAACGTTCCGGAAGATAGAAATACTCTGCTCTTCTCGGCTACCATGAGCAAGGACATCGAGAAGATTGCCCTCAACTATCTGCACGACCACAAGGAAATCGTAGTGGGTTCGCGCAACGAGGGTGCTGAGCATGTAAACCACATCTACTATCTGGTAAATGCCAAGGACAAGTATCTCGCCCTGAAGCGCGTGGTGGATTTCTATCCACGCATCTTTGCAATTATCTTCTGCCGCACCAAGCTGGAGACTCAGGATATTGCAGATAAGCTGATTAAGGATGGTTATAATGCAGAGGCGCTGCACGGCGACTTGAGTCAGCAGCAGCGTGACCTCACCATGCAGAAGTTCCGCAACCATACCGTTCAGTTCCTGGTGGCTACCGATGTGGCTGCCCGTGGCCTGGACGTAGATGATCTGACTCACGTTATCAACTATGGTTTGCCTGATGATGTGGCAAGTTACACTCACCGAAGCGGTCGTACGGGTCGTGCCGGAAAGAAGGGAACATCCATCTCTATCATCCATACCAGAGAGAAGTTCAAGGTTCGCCAGATTGAGAAGCAGATTGGCAAGGAGTTCGTGGACGGCGTATTGCCAACCCCAGAGGAAATCTGCAAGAAGCAGCTCTTCAAGACCATGGACGACATCATGAAGACCGATGTGGATGAGGATCAGATTGAACCATACATGGCTGAAATCAACCGCCAGTTTGAGTACATCGACAAGGAGGACATCATCAAGAAGATGGTAACCATCACCTTCGGTAAGTTCCTCGATTACTATAAGAACGCTCCTGAGATTATCAAGCCAGAGACCGGCAAGGGTTCCCGTGGCGGCGAAGGTCGTGGAAGCCGTGGCGAAGGCCGTGGCAAGGTTTCCAATGGTCGCAGAAAGCATGAGACTGAGGCTGGTTTCAAGAGACTGTTCATCAACCTGGGTAAGGCTGATGGTTTCTATCCGGGCGAAATCATGCAGTATCTGAACAAGCACGTGAAGGGTCGTCAGGAGGTGGGTCACATCGACCTGCTGAGTAAGTTTGCCTACATCGAGGTGCCTGAGGAGGATGCGAAGCGCGTGATGAAGGCTTTGAACGGTACTGAGTACAAGGGCAGAACCGTGAGATGTAACGATGCTGATGAGGAAGGTCATGGCAGAGCAGCCCGTGGCGGCCGTGATTCTGAGAATCGTGGCGGCCGTTCTTCTGAAAGAGGAGGTCGTGGCCGCAGAGGTTCTTCTGATGATTCTCGTGATGCTCGTGGAAAGGGAGGACGTGGAAGCCGTGGCGAATCTCGTAGCGGAAGAAAATCACGCAGCCAGGAGGATACAGGCGATTGGCGCCAGTTCTTCCAGAACAACGACAACGTGAAGTTCAAGGGCGAGGAGCCAAACTTCGAGGAAGAAGGCTGGGCTCGCCGCAGACCTAAAAAGGAATAAAGCATATTTATATGTTGAGTATGTTTAGATAGTAAGGAGCACTCTTTCTTGTTATTCAGGAAAGGGTGCTCTTCTTATATGTAGATGTCTCTACTCCTAATAGAAAGTTTCGTTCAGCGACGTTGAACGGAACTTTTTCTTCGTAAAATAGAAAGAAATCTCAAATATCATAAGTTGGGTTTGGTGATGGAATGGAAGGTGGGAGCCGGAAAGCCAGGAGTTAACAGGTTAACAGTTAACAGCTGATTTTCCGCTCTTTTTATATCATCCTGAGACTAATTTTTATCCCAGGATAAACCATTCTATCATCTCTGTTGATTCAGAGATAGAATTTACTTTGCATTAATCTCCTTTAAGAGTCTGTCTGCGTGTCCCCACTTATCCATCAGGTAGAGCACATAGCGGATGTCCACACCAATGCAGCGAGCCAGGCGCTTGTCGAAGTTGATGTCAGAGCTGAGGCTGTCCCAGTTGCCATCGAAGGCAAGACCAATCAACTCACCCTTACCATTGAACATAGGGCTACCAGAGTTACCACCGGTAATATCGTTGTTGGTGAGGAAGCAGAGCTGCATCTTGCCAGTCGTCTTATCCTGATACTTGCCGAAATCCTTCTCAGAGAGAAGCTCGTGCATGATAGGCTCAGCGTAGTAATCGATTACCTTATCGCCCTGCTTCATCTTCTCAACGAGGCTCTCGGCTGTGGTATAATAGCCTGATGGCTTGCCACCGAGGTCGAAACCGCCTACCTGACCGTAGCTCAATCGCATGGTGAAGTTGGCGTCGCTGTAGTGAGGCATGTCCTCCTCCATACGGAGCTTGGCAGCACAGAGATACTTCTCCTGCTCGGCGATGCTGTCGTTGATGCTGCCCATCTGAGCAGCGAAATCTGCAAATACATCGTTCAGATCCATACCGAAGCTTACGCCTGGATCCTTCTCATATCCCTTCTTGTTGAAATAGAGCTTGGCGCCCTTCTTCATGATGAGCGACTTCTCCCAGAGATAATCCACATACTTGGCGTAGTCGCCGCCAAACTCAGCGTCGATGGTCTTGTAGAACTTAGGCAACCATTTTGCATTTACGTGCTCCTTGTAGTTCTTCAAGAGGGTAGCGAGCACCTCCTTATCGAGTGCCATATCCCATTCTGCAGAGTTATCTTCAAACTCATGATACTGCTTCTTCTTGTTCTTCTCAGGACCCTTCACCTCCATGTTGGTCTGGAGCTTGATGGCACGGGTAGAGAACTCGATATTGCTTCTTCTGGTGAAAGATTCAGAGAAGTTGGTCCAGGCGTATTTCACGTCTGCGCTCTCCTTGTAGAGCTTGGCGAGCTTATCGAAATCTACCTTGTGGGCGAGGTCGTTGGCTGCCTTGGCTGTATCCTGCCAAGCACGGAGACGGGTTTCGTACTCACGCTTCAGATTCACGATGCCGATAGAGTCGATACACTTGTTCATACCGATGGCATTCTTCCAGTAGTTGGAAGAGCTGGCGTACTTGCTGTCGTACTTGATGCGGACAGCCTCGTCGGCACGCATGTGCTTCTGCATCACCTCCTGCTTTACGCCACGAACCTGGGCACGAGGCGCATTCTCAGCATCGCGCATAGTCTGGATTCCGTAGCTTGAAAGATAGCGCTCTGTGCTGCCTGGGTAACCCATGGTCATCGCATAGTCGCCATCCTTGTAACCCTGGAGAGAAACCTGTGCCCAACGCTTTGGATGATAAGGCACATTATCCTTGCTGTAGGCAGCAGGACCATTGGTCTTAGGGTCGGCATAGATGCGGAATACAGAGAAGTCGCAGGTCTGGCGAGGCCACATCCAGTTGTCTGTATCGCCACCAAATTTACCCATAGACTTTGGTACGGTGAAAACCAGACGCAGGTCGGTGAAGTCGCGGTAAGTAGTAGCGTACCACTTGTTGCCCTCGTAGAAAGGCTGAACGGTGATATGAAGGGTAGAATCGTTCTTCTTAGCCTCTTTAGTCATCTCGTTCTCCAGAGAATCGATGAGTTCATCGCGCTTCTTGTTGTCGAGTTTCTCGTATCCGAGGCTCATCACCTTATCGGTTACATCCTTCTGTTCAACCATAAAGCTGACGAACATATTCTCGTTAGGCAATTCCTCTGCGTATGATTTTGCAAAGAAACCGTTGAGCATGTAGTCGTGCTCCACGGTAGAGTGGCTTCTGATAGCCTCGAAACCGCAATGGTGGTTGGTAAATACCAAACCGTCTGGAGAAACGACTACGCCTGAACAATAGCCAGAGAAGTTAACCACAGCATTCTTCAAGGCGTTCTCGCCGTTGTAGAGCTGGTCGTAAGTCATACTGAAGCCTTCGCGCTGCATCATCTCATACACAGCGTTAGGCAAGTTGTAAATCGTCCACATTCCCTCGTCAGCGTGAGCGGTATTGATTCCGCAGAACGCCATGATAGAGGCGATAAGGACCGTTGCTTTTTTCTTCATTACTTGTTTTTGTTTTCTATTTTTATTATGATGTTATTTATTCTTTTTCTCATACCATTCTTTCCAAGTCTTTGCCAGCTCTGTCATCCGATATTGCTGGCGTGGATGTCTTGGGGTGTTTGGATATTTCATCTCCAAGGCTCCTTCGGCTAGGGCAGGGGTAATGTACTCCTTTCTAAATCTTGTCCTGTTCTTTAATCCAAACAGGTTCATTATATCACCGATGGATAGATAATCTTTATTTATACGTATAATGAGTTCTTCTACTTGGGACGAACTTGGGACGAACTTGGGACAAGCTTGGGACGAACTTGGGACATTTTCTTCTCCTTCTTTATTTATGAAGTTGTTTTTCTGTCCACTTCCTGTTTGAGAATTTAAGTTCGGCTGCTCTTTCCAATCATCAGTCGGCCGAATATGCAAGTATCTGTTTTTGAGCACCCAGCTATCTTTTAGGAGTAAGTTTCTGAAGAAACGAACCAGGTAGATAGGAGAGTAATCTATGCCTTTCTGAATGTTGCGATAGTTGGCACGAACTATCTTTATTCATAGATGTAATGCTTGATATTTAACTTTGCGATTTTGACTCCCTTGCAAGCCGTTGTTCCCGCAAGCGCTTGAATTGAGCTAAGCACTCCTCCAGCGAAAGCGGATGCTCTCGCCAATAAGCCATGCTCTTTTGCATCTGGGCATTGACTTTCTTGTGATAATCGTTCAGTTGTATCTCCATCCATTTATGTATTATATTGTTAGAATATTACGTTTGCAAAGTTACGACTATTTCCCGAATTTTCCAAGGCTTCGCTTGATTTTCTTCATAATTTGCCTTTTTGCCGATAACATTCCTGGTGATAGAACCTCCTGTTCCAGCATATCCAGAGCCATTCTTAACTCTTCGAGGAGTTCGGGATAGTATTTCATCTGCTCGTAGGCGAGCTTCATGCAGTAGCAGCGGATGGCGTAGGGCTGGGAACAGGCGGTAATCTTGGCGATGCAGAAATCGGTGAAATCGGAACGGAGTGATTCTTCCTCGAAAGGTTGACGGAGAAGAAGTTGAAGCATCAGGCGGCGCTTGGTCTCATTCTTCTCTGCGAGAACCCTATCTATCAAGTCATCATGCTTCTGAAAGAGCCACGGATTGTTGGCTTCATCGAAATGGCTTAAAGCCCAAAGTGCATTGAACGATACGCGGTCGTTTTCATCGAAGGTGAGTTGGTAAAGCTCTTCCTTTAAACAATTATTCTCTTTGCCTTGCGTCTGAAGGCAAAGAGAATAAATATCGTTTACACTTAATTTGTTTATGAATTGATTCCTCATCATTTCAGTTCTTATAACTTCATAAGATGCTTTACTTTCTAAAGTACTTTCCAACTACCGGCAGACTCTTCAATGGGAAATCCTTCTTCACGAGATAAGCAGCGAAGATGAGGATGAGTACCGTGTTGATGAGGCAGGCAATTCCACTGGAGAAGTATCTATTTGCCTCGGTCATTCCTGCGAAGAGGATGAGGGAGAGAACCACATAAATCATAATCTCTTTCACCGGATAGTTGATAGGATACTTCTTCTGCCCCACGAAGTAGGAGAGAATCATGGCTGTTCCATATCCAGCGAAACCAGCCCAGGCACAGGCGATGTAACCATAGATAGGCACGAAGATAATGTTGATGGCAATCAATACCAGGCAGCCGATGCCTGAGAAGTAAGCACCCCAGATGGTCTTGTCGATGAGCTTGTACCAGAAACTGAGGTTGAAATATACTCCCATCATGATTTCGGCAGCCATTACGATAGGCACTACCTTCAATCCATCCCAGTAGTCGCGACCGATGATGTGGCGAAGCAAATCCATATATCCTACCACTACAAGGAAAGCCAGGAGGGTGAAGATAACGAAATACTTCATAGCCGAAGCATACATCTTTTTATTGTCTTTCTCTTTGGCGTTGCCAAACACGAAAGGTTCGTAGGCAAAGCGGAAAGCCTGGGTAATCATTGCCATGATCATCGCAATCTTCGATGCGGCACCATAGATTCCGAGCTGGGTGTGAGCATCTCCCTTCTCATAGATGTAAGGGAAGAGAATCTTGTCGGCAGTCTGGTTCAATATACCTGCAATACCAAGCACAAGGATTGGCCAGCTGTAGCTAAGCATCTTCTTGATGAGCACCTTGGTTTCTACCCAGGAAGCGTAAGGACCGGAGAAACCTTCCTTCAGTTCCTTGAAGAAGAAGATGGTCATGGTAGAGGTACAGATGATATTGATGTAAAAAGCATACTCTACGTCACTTCCGCCCATAAAACCGAAGTAGGCGATATTCATTGTCATGTTGGCAATAATGAAAAGCATCTTCAAGGCAGCAAACTTCAGCGGGCGCTTCTTGTATCTGAGGTAAGCGAATGGGATGCACTGGAAAGCATCAATAGCCACGGTAACGAACATCGTCCAGACATAAGCCGGATGATCGGCGTAGCCCATCGCATCGCTCAAAGGCGTGATAAAGAGGAATACCAGGGCGATGAAGAGTAAGGAGGTGAAGCCCACCATGCTCAAAACCGTGGTATAAACTTTATGAGCATCTTCTCCCTCCTTGTTGACAAAACGGAAGAAGGTGGTCTCCATTCCGTAGGTCAGG
>OBIB01000656.1_pt1 | contig 12487 bp, 9 predicted proteins | sample 1496261 | NCBI WGS metagenome assembly OBIB01 (sample SAMN05065771, study PRJEB22554) | human gut metagenome | biome: ENVO:2100002; feature: ENVO:00000062; material: ENVO:00002003 | host: Homo sapiens | place: USA
AAACGATCAAGGGAAGTCTCAACTTAAAAAGAATGAAAGCTGGCTGGGACGAAAATTACCTGTCAAAACTTTTGGAGGCGAACGCATTTTGATGCGTCCGCCCTGATAGGCTGAAAAAACTTTTTCTGTGGTTTTTCGATTTGAGTTGACCACACTTAGTGTTATTTTTAACTACCCAAAAGCTACAGATTATCACAAAACAAAGAGGAAAAGTATAAAATTGACTGATACTATTTGGTTATTTACTCAAATTGTCGTACCTTTGCAACGAAAACAAAACAATTAGTATGAGAAAGACCATTTTACTTGTCATTATGACAACTGCTATCATATTCTCTGCTTGTACAGGCAGACAAGCCAAAGAGAAAGAGAAGGCTCTCGACACCATTCCCATAATGGTGATGCAGATACAGAAATGCAGTCGTCTATATACAGCCGAGGCACAGGTTCACAGAATCATCACCCACGACGACCAACTCAGACTGAAAGGCTCTATACTGAAAAACGAGTTCGACATCAGTCTGCCTGGAGGAAAGCGCAAGGTTGCCATCCCTATGGACGCCACCCTCAAGGCATATATCGACTTCAAAGGCTTCAACGAAAAGAACGTGAGACGGCAGGGCGAGAAGATAGAAATCATCCTCCCCGATCCTAAGGTGATGCTGACAAGCAGCAAGATAGACCACGAAGGAATCAAGAAATTCGTATCGCTCACACGCAGAAACTTCAGCGATGAAGAACTCAGCAGCTACGAGCAGGAAGGGCGTAAGGGCATCATCAACGACATTCCACGCATGGATATTCTGGAAACAGCCCGCCAAAGTGCAGCGCACACCTTAGTACCCATGCTCGTCAACTTGGGATTCAAAGCCGAGAACATCAAGATTAGTTTCAGAAAGAAGTTTACCTCATCCGATCTTTCAAGCCTCATCGACGGCACATCGGTTGAGAACAAGTAAGGTACTACAGATATGAGAAAATTTGAAATCATCGTCATACTCCTGCTCATCGTCATCATCGGCGGAGGTCTGTACTGGCTCAACAAGGACAACTCCATCTCGATGCAACAAGAAGGGAAGACCACGCTCTCGCCTACACAGATAAAGAGTATCGAAGCCATCGGACAGTGGGAATTTCTGTCCATCAGCGACGAGGAACTGATAGACACCGTGAGAAAGGGACTCATCAGCGACGACGAACTGGTAAGAATCTACTATGGCACCCTCAGGCTGGGCATCAACATGCGAGAGGTGGGCACTGAATGGCTGAGCGCCGAGGGCGACACCATCATCTGCACCCTGCCTCCTATCAGGCTCCTCGACCGCAACTTCATCGATGAGGCAAAGACACGTTCGTTCTTCGAAGAAGGCAAATGGACCGGTAAAGACCGGCAGGACATGTACAAAAGAGCCTATGAAGCTATGAGCAGACGATGCTTCACAAAAGCCAACATCGCCAAGGCAGAGGAAAATGCCAAGGCGCAGTTTGAGGGAATGTTCCAGGCCATGGGTTACAGCAACGTAAGGATAAGAATAGAACATGGGATCATAAAAGAGAAAGACAAATAACAAACAGGTAAAAAAATAAGAGAGATTATGGATACACTAAACGACATTTTCGCAACGCTAAGCTCATTCTTGTGGGGTTGGCCCATGATTATTCTGCTCTTGGGCACACACCTCTTTCTTACGATCCGTCTGCATTTCCCGCAGCGTAAGATTTTCAAGGCCATCAAGTTATCCGTCAAGAAAGACAAGAATGCCACGGGTGATGTATCCCAGTTTGGCGCTCTTGCCACTGCACTTGCCGCCACAATAGGTACGGGCAACATCATCGGTGTGGCAACAGCCATCGCCCTGGGTGGTCCGGGGGCTGTGCTGTGGTGCTGGCTGACAGGTGTATTCGGTATATCCACCAAATATGCCGAGGGTTTATTGGCAGTCAAATATCGTGTGAAGACCCAGCGCGGCCGCATGTTGGGTGGCCCTATGTATGCCTTGGAGAAAGGCCTGGGCTGGAAATGGCTCGCCATCCTCTTCGCACTCTTTGCCGCGATAGCCTCTTTCGGCATCGGCAGCACCGTACAGGCAAACGCCATCTCTACCCTCGTAGAAAACCAGTATGGCATTTCTCCCTACATCACAGGAACCGTTGTCTGCGCCTTGGGAGCAGCCGTCATCATAGGAGGAGTGAAATCAATATCAAGAGTATGTGGAATGCTTGTTCCCTTCATGGCTCTTTTCTATGTGTTGGGATGCATCTATATTCTCTTTGTCAACCATGCCTATCTGTGGCCGGCTATCAAGGTTATCTTTGAGTCTGCCTTCACTACCCGCGCGGCAGGAGGCGGTTTCGCTGGCAGCACATTGATGATGGCAGCCCGATATGGTATAGCCCGTGGTCTGTTCTCCAACGAGTCGGGTCTTGGTTCTGCTCCTATCGTAGCCGCAGCTGCACAGACACGCAATCCAGTACGCCAGGCTCTTGTTTCATCGACAGGCACCTTCTGGGACACCGTCATCATCTGTGCCCTTACAGGTCTGGTCATCACCTCAAGCATCATCGCCTACCCCGACATCGACTACCACAACGGAGCAGCCCTCACCAAGGCTGCCTTCAGCAAGATACCTTACATAGGAGCACCCTTGCTCACCTTCGGTTTAGCCACTTTTGCCTTCAGCACCACCTTAGGTTGGAGCTATTATGGCGAACGCTGCGTGGAGTATCTCAAGGGCAAGCGCTGGATGCTGACCTACCGTGTGCTCTACATCGTCAGCATCTTTGCGGGCAGTGTCATCGGACTGGAGATGGTGTGGAACATCGCCGACTGTATGAACGCCCTGATGGCAATACCTAACCTTGTATCCCTGCTCTGCCTCAGCGGCATCATCGTACACGAGACACGCAAGTATCTGTGGCGCGACCGCCTGGACCGCGACATGGATGAGAACGAGATAGAAGAACTGGAAAAATAATAATAAAAACTACAAAAGAAATATGGCTGTCAACTATCCTAAGGATTGTCGACAGCCATATTTCTTTAAGCGACCGTTCTGTCTATCTGATATTGCAGATGCCGCATCTCATGGCCTCCCCATGCAGAATCATTGGCGTACAGAAATCCCACCTTATTATATAAGGACTCCGCGCGAGGGTTTCCCTTGTCGACAAGCAGTCCTACAGCAGGCAATCCCATCTCACGTGCACGCTCGATGACTGCTTTCAGCAAATATTTGGCAATGCCATGCCCCCGGAACTCTTCCGACACAGCGATGCTGTCGATGTAAAGCTCGCCAGCCTGTGTCTCGTCGTCCATATCCGAATAGTCTATACCAAACTCCCGTTGAGCAGCCTCTATGAAACGACGGCGCAAACGATGCAGCTCACCTCCATCATAAGATACACAGATGCCAGCCAACCGACCATCATCAGTAAAAGCACAAAGCGTATTGCGATAGCTGTACTGACTGTCATCGAGAGCCACCAGTTCCGTCATCACCCGTCGGAAATCCTCTATCGTATGATCTTTACCTGCCAGATTCTGGCAACACTCATGATTCATCGCCTCCATAATGAGTGAGGCAATAGGCGCTGCCAAACTGGCAGTAGCCCCTTCTACTCGTACATTCATTTCTATGTCTTTTATGATCAAGTTTCGCAAGTTTTTCCCCACACGCCCTGAAGGGGCAGAAGCTCTTAGCCCAGGGCAATGGACGCAAGCAGCACGCCCTGAAGGGGCAGAAGCCCTTAGCCCAGGGCATCGCCCTGGGTTATCATGTTCGCAAACTTGGCGCCCTGTAAGGGCAAAAGCTTTAAAACTCCTAACAATATACAAAGCTTTTGCCCTTACAGGGCGCCTTTCTGATTGTCATTGTACCCAGGGCGATGCCCTGGGCTAAGAGCTTCTGCCCCTTCAGGGCGTGCTGCTTCTGGAAGCTTTTGGGCCTTCAGCCCGTACTTAAACCACTTGCGAAAGTTCTGTTATATTATATAACGAACAAAAGTTCATTTTATTTTCTTACCACCTCAATATTCGTATCACCAGGGCGATAAAGATAGCCTTTTAAACATTTTGTTCCTTACGCCAGGCTGCTGGCGTTTTGCTCTCAAAGCGCGAGAACACCCTTGAGAAATAAGAGGACGAGGAGAAACCGGAATAGATAGCCACCTCTTCCTGTTTGACATTCGGATTCTCACGCATATAGCTTTTTGCCTCTTCCAGACGCAGCTTCGTAATCCAGGTACTGAAGTTGGTACCGTGTTTACGGTTGATATAGCGAGACATATATAGCTTGTTGGTACCCATCTCTGCCGCCAAGTCATCAATCGTCAACTGAGGAGCGAGGAACCGCTTTTCGGAAATCCATCTCTTCACTTGCTCACCAAAGAGCTGCTCATAGTTGTCTGTCTTCGAGGATTTCAGTTTTTCTGCATCTGTCTCCATCCTTTCTCTGTCCGTTACCTCAGCGCTGTTCAACTTACCATACATGGAGGCATAGTTGATGAAACTGATGGCTATGTAGAAATTGGCAGAGACGACATAAACCTGGAAAAGATAATTGTAGATAATGCCCCCAAGCAACGTGGTGAAACACAGCACACTGATAAGGATGATGAGGATGACACTCTTCTTGATCCAGAACATAAACTGCTGCATATCCTCCGCAAAGTAATTGACCAGTTTACTCCTCTTCTCATTATATAGGATATAGAAACGTCTCAAGAACAACACGTATTGCACAAAGAATATGAAGAAGGGGAACCACGAGACCCAAGCACCCGCTTTGCCAAAGACTCCTATGGTGGAAGTTATCATCAGGGCAACAGATGTCAGTAAGACAATCCAGTCCTTACTGAAGTTTCGCCACGACATATACTTCTCGTCCAACAAATAGAAGAAAGTAGAAAAGAAGAAGATGGCTTCCAGACAGAAGAAGATAAAATCAGAGCACTTGATATATGGATTGAGCTCTTTCCAATCGTCAGAGGTGTAAATAGCTAAGTAGACGAAAAGATTCAATCCCATGATAAAATATGTAGTTGCCAAACATCTCTTCGCCTTGCGATAAGGAAGATATTCGGCAGCAAGAGGCACTTTTCCGAACAACAGGACAATGCCGAGGCCAAAATAAATGGCTCCAACACATTGAATCAACACGATGAAATAATGCTCTAACAACCCTATCATATACAATTCTTATTACGGAATACAAAAGTACAAAAAATAATTATTACCCCCCGAATTAAGACAAAAAAGCGACATTTTTCACTCTTTTTACACTTTTGCGTCATTTTTTCCATTTTTGAAATTGTAAAAAGAGTAATTTTTCTAATATTAAAAGTATTCACTACAAAGTTTCCACTATCTTTGCAAATGTTTAAAACTGGCGCTCCAACTATTCATCACCAAGAACTGAGCGTCGAAAATAGAATGAGTAAAACTTACACAAAGACTTTTCTAAATTGAAATGAAATGAGAAAAAAACTACAACAACTGCACAACGAAGCAGCACAAAAGAGATTCACCACATTCATTGCTCTCCTTGTCGTGCTTCTATTCGTCATTGGAGGGAGTCTCCAAGTACAAGCCCAGGATACCAATACGAATGGAACCCACATCACGGGCATCGAATCGCTGACTGGTTGCAGCGAGGATCAGGTAAGAGCTGCTGTAAGCAGCGGCAACACTTTTCCTGATAACCCAAAACAGATCTTCTTCCTCTATAATGTCAAGACGGGTCTGTTGCTCAATGCAGGAGGCTATTGGGGAACTCATGTCTCTTTGAAAGAATACGGAATGCCGCTATGGATACATATCGACGAAGACAAAGACAAAGACGACAAAAAAGGCTGGATTCACCTTGCTCAGGAGTTTGACTCGAAAGAATCGAAAGAAGAGGGCAACTACCTGGAATACGAGACTGGGAATAAGCCTTCTGAAGACAATGGTGTTTATATAGACAGAGCATATATTTATAAACTAACTGGCACTTTGAAGAACATCGTCAAGAGAGGCTGGAAACTGGAGGATGTTTCTGGCAAGACCAACACCTACAGGCTATATACGTACCGCAACACCTCATCTTTTCCAAACGCATCACCTAAATTTGACAGCCCCAAGTATTACCTCATCGCAGCCAAGACACAAGGCGACGTGGACAAGAACTGCTATGCCGTGGAAGAAGGAAGCCAAGACATAGCAAACGGCAACGACGAATGGAGATTCCTGTCTTACCAGCAGATATTTGAACTCCAGGACAAGAACACCGACAACATCATCTCGTCCATCGACCTGACCTTCCGCCTGCAATGCCCAGGCTTCTCTCGTGAGAATGCGGCTATGAGCAAGTGGAAGGCTTATCAATATGGAAGAAGTGAAAATGGCAAGATCAGATTGGGTTTGGAGCATTATTACAAACCTTACGTTAACAGCGATGTACCAACTGCCGGCTACTGCAAGATAGGCGATAAATATACCAATGATTTCGAAGACAAAAAGATAAAAAGCTACAAATTTCCCGATGGCAGCAATGCTATCACGTTCAAAGAAAGCAAGAATTACGAGCGTCATTGCGGCAAGTATTATTGCGCTGATGTCAAGAATTTCCGAGGCACCATCTACCAGGATGTCAAAGTAAGTCATGGCGGTGCATACGTCATCGAGTGCAAGGGATTCTCCACTACCACTAAGGCAAAGCTCTATGCCTGCTTGGTGAAGAGCGACAACACTGCAGACACCCAAACGATGCATGCCACCATCTTGGGACAGACTGATTACATGTCTGCACAGGAAAAGGAAGCGCTACATATCGAAGAACAGAATATGGACTATGCTGCCAAGGAATTCTACGGTAGTCACAAATACTTCAACAGCGTGCTGGTACAAGTACCTAAAGATGGCGGCACTATCCGGTTCGGTATCGAAATCGGAACGCAGAATGACAAGGAGCCTGTGGAAGGAGAGTGGACGGTATTCGATGACTTCCGACTCCTCTATACAAGCAAGACAACAGATGGCGACTTGGTCCTCGACCAGGACAGGGACAACCTGAAATATCTGGAGAATTGCTCCAACACCTACAAGAGTGTGACGCTCCACCTCAACAAGACCTTCGACAAGGACAAGTGGAACGGCTTCGTATTGCCCGTAAGCCTTACCAAGGACCAACTCACGCAGGCATTCGGTCCTAACGTGAAACTGGCAAAGCTCGACAAGTTGACCAGCAATGAGATACAGTTTGTCAGCATAGACATGAGCAAGGCGGGAAACGAAACGACTGTGATGGAAGCCTACATACCTTACATCATTTTCCCTACCAAGCATGCCGAACAGGAACAGACTCCAGCCTACACGGCATTGCTGAGTAAGATAGTCAACGGCCAGGCAAAGGATGAACGGGTGATCATCGGCAAGAACCATATCGACATTCCCAATGTCACATTCACTGTTGACAAAGAGAACAAGAACGACCTCACCTATATGAATACGGAGAACTGGACAACCAACAGCAGTATCGTTGTTAACGGCTCTGGCACTCCATTCTTCGAAGGCAACGGCACCATGACAGCCTTCGGAACATTTGCCAGAACGTTCGGAACAGGCACACAGATAACAGATGATAATAATTACGGCGAATGGACCATCACGGACAAGTCAACCATCATAAAGGGTCGCAGCGACCTAAAGGGCTGCTACTTCTTCTCCAATGGTAAGATGTATACTTCTGCTAAAAGAGCAAGAGGCTTGCGAGGCTTCAGCGTATGGTTCGCACCTAAGTCCGCCTCTGATGGCAACCCTGCCAAACCTGCCAATGTTTTCCTTGATGGTGTATCCTTGGACAAGACCACTGGCATCAACCCGATCATCTATGGCGAAGAAGAAAGCAGAATTGACAGATTCGCCCATGGCATCTATGGCCTGAACGGTCAACTCATCAGCAACAGCAGTTCCTTGGACGGACTTCCAAGTGGAATCTACATTCTGAACGGCAAGAAAGTTATCAAGAGATAATCGGGAGCTACAAGTCTTGAGCAAGAAAGCCAGAACTAACAAAACAATAAGTAAAACACTAAAATCGACAGACGATGAAAAAAAGATATATGTGTCCTATGACCACAACCATCATGGCTGAGACTTGCAGCATCTGCGCAGGCTCTCCTCCTAAATGGGTGGTAGACCCACCAAAGCAAGACGACACTGAAGTGCCAGAATACAACTGGGGAGAAATCATCTGGGACGAGGGACAATTCAAGAAAGAAGAAGACCCATTCGATTCGGACAACTGGTAAAAGAAATACCAATCTGCACACGTGAGTATCCTTCTTACAAACTGAACATTCTCATGTACGGAAGTTCTGTAAGAAATTACAATACCCGAGAGCGTAAGAACGCAATCATACCACAAAAAAAACTCGCAAGACTCTACTGAATCTTGCGAGTTTTTATGTTTACAAGAATCGCTATTCCTTCATCATAGATAGCTGGTTCTTGAATGTAGTATTTGTTTTTAGCGTCATGAGCATCAGGTTTTTGTTGTCGTTATTAGGTTTATTCGGTAGCAGGCAGGTGGGGTATTTAAAGCTTCTCAGAACTTTCTCGTATCTTGAGAATCATCGGAACCACCTCCTTATATATCTTATTATCTCCATTGATATTTCTCATGAGCAGTTCGCAGGCTTTTGCACCCTGCTCGTGCGCCTTGTCCATAATGGCAGTGAGCCGAGGAGTAACAAAGGCAGCAGCATCACCATCGGTGAAACCGATGATGGCCACATCTTCAGGTATGCGAAGTCCCTTGGCCTTGATGGCATCAAAGGCAGCATAGGTGATGATGTCATTAAAGGCAAGAATGGCATCTGGCGGATTGGGGCCCTCAAGCAGCCGAAGGGTATTGTTGCGAGCCACCTCGAAGTCTATCTTGTCGCACACCACAAGGTCTCGGTCTATCGTGATACGGTTTTCACGCAAAGCCTCAAGATAACCATGTTTGCGTCGGCGTACCATATCCAGATTATTTGGTCCTCCGATGAAGGCTATCCTCTTGGAGCCCGTCTCTATCATGTGCTGAGTGGCTTCCTGTGCTGCAACATCTCCATTAGCCACCACCTGCGAGAACTTGTCTTCGAGACAGCATCGCGCAAAGAATACGAGCGGAATGCTCATGTCATGGAGTTGTTCGAAATGGGAATAATCCACAGTATCCTGTGCCAGACAGGCGATGATGCCTTCCACATGCATATTAAGGAAGTTGTCGAGGGCACGCTCTTCGCGGGTATGGTCCTCATGACTGTTGGCACTGATAACAGAGTAGCCCTGTTTGGAGGCATAATCTTCTATACCATCAAGCACAGCTGCATAGTAATGGGTTACCAAGTTGGGAACGATAACTCCAATGACCCTTGGCGCTTCCTTGCGAAGGCTTTGCGCAAAGGGATTGGGACGGTAGTTCAACTGCTTGGCAAGCTCTTTCACTTTTCGTGTCATCTCCTCTCCCACCTCATGGCTGTTTCGCAAAGCTCTTGATACGGTAGCTATGCTCACGCCCAGATGGTCGGCGAGGTCTTTGAGTGATGTTCTGCGTGGCTTCATGTGTGGTAAATAAGTTTATGCTATATATTAATTTCAACATGGCATCTTGCTGCCTTTTTTGTACAGAGATAAAGCAAGCAAGCGCAATGAAAGTTTGCTTTCAAATTGCCGAGTGCCGCCAATCTTCTGCAAAGATACATCATTTTTTCGTGAATCGAAAACGTTTACGTGCATTTTTTAAAGAAAAACATATTAAGGTTTCATTTTTTCTTGTAATTTTGCACTCAGAAAAGTAATGAATAGTTGATAATAAGTTAGTTAGAAAATGGGAGCTTAGTGATGTCGTGAGACATTTCTAAGCTTTTTTTGTGCGCTTACTTAAAGGCACTGCACCTGTCGTGCCATTATATCACTCAACTATCGCAGGGTGTGGGAATTTATTGAAGTTAGATATAATATTCTGCCGAGTCGATGAGTCCTGCTCTCAAGGCATACTTGGTCGCTTCATGAGCATTGTTGACATCGAGCTTTCTGAAGATGTTCTTGCGATGAGTGTTGACAGTATGAAAGCTGGAGAAACGTTTTTCGGCTATTTCCTTGGTCGTCATACCGAGAGCGATGTCTATCAGAATCTCTGTCTCTGTCTTGGTGAGTTTCACTTTTTCCTCAGTCTTGGCAGGTGGCGGTGCAAGAAGCACCTCCGTCATGTGCTGACAGATAAAGCGATTGCCATGCACACAATACAGAATGGCAGCCTTGATTTCCGACAGCTGACTATCTTTGGTCAAGATACTGAACTGCGTACTGCTTGCTATGAGCACACGTACAAAGTCCACACTCAGGTCTTCGCTGAAGAGCAACCATCGGGTGTGGGTGAATCGCTGGTGCAGGATGAGCAGTTCATCGGCATCGTTGATATCGAAGAGCGTATAGTCAAGCACTACCACCGCATCGTCGTCATCCTTCAGGGCAAGCATCAATTCTGCCTTGTCCTCTACGTACTTCCACTCAATTCCAGGCATTTCCTCCTTATCGCCAACATTCATCTGCTGGATGATGTGAACCAGTCCCATACGGGTAATGTCCTGTCTGTCTGCCAGTAATATTCTCATCGCATGCTTGTTTTTATGTTGATATTTTCTGCCTATACTCTTTCACACATTCTCCCATTTAGAATGTCATCGAGAATCCGAAACGTATGCCCCACTTGCTGATGTCCTCATTATTCAGATAGGTGAGACGGCGCACATACTCTACAGCAAAGAACTTGAATATGTTGTGTACACCAGCCACACACTCCCAGTAGGGTGTATTGTTCATCACGTGCGATTTGCTTGGGAACTTAAACAGCTCCGTATCCCCTTGGTTTTTCTCCAAATAAGGATTGTTCTTATCGGTGAGGTTTCCCCATACGCCTTTCACGGCGAAATATTCACGCCACTTCAGCTTCTTGATGAGCGGAATACGGTTGAGCAACTTGCCGTTCATATCCCACGACAGAGACGCAAACACCTGACGGTCGTTAAGAAACTCCCAGTCTCTCATCAGGCTCACACTCGATTCAGACTCAAAGTACGAGAGGTTGACAGGCGGCAGGATGAGCATCGGGAATGGCACCTTGTTCCATTGAGCCTGTCCCACAGCATGGAAGTCGAGATAACCGAAACTGCCAAGCCACTGACGCTTATAGATACTCACTTTCGTAATGTTGCTGTGATACTGTCCACCCATAAAGCCTTTAAAGCCCATGGTATGCGAGATTCCTATCTCTGGACTGTCGAGGTTGATAGGCAGTCGTTGCTGCTTGGTGTTGACATAGGTGACTCCAGGATTGTAATTGATGCCCACATTGATGTCGGTCATTCTGATTTTCTTCACCTCGTTTCCATCCAGTGTGAAGTAGTGCAGATTGCCTGCAGTACGGTTGCTCTGCCAGCGTATACCGGTATTAAAACGCAGTCCCCAATCGGTCTCGTAGGTAAAGGCGAGCCGCTGTCGATGATAGAGGAACATCTCGTCCTGCGTTGCCGCACGGAAGGTCATGAAGATATTGTCCTTGTTGTGCTGCAGGTTGTCATCTGAAGGCGACATGATGTCACGGGACACCTCAAAGGTAACATTCCGCATCGGGAACTCGAAGGGACTATTTTTCTTCTTGTTGAGCGAGTAGGTCAACACATGTCCTGTATACCATTCGTTACTCTTCGTACCATAAGCCGCATAGCCGTTCCAGAAGAAATGGGGATTGAGCGCAGCCATGGTACGACCAGCCAGACGAAGACGTATGCCGTCTACATAGTTTTTAGACAGATAGGTGTTGACAGGACCGAGGTCGAACTTACTTTTCTTTCCGCCCGGACCACTACCTATCTCCACATAGTTCTCCATGAGAACCTTTACACCCAGGATGATCCACTTGAAACCTTTGGAATTCTCCATGCGGTGGATGAAACTGTCCATCGACGATTCACTCTTGGTCAGGTCCACCTGCCGGTACTTGTTCCAGTAAGCCTCATCGCGGTTCATGGCATCTATGTCATGCCGCACTTTAGCCTTGCCCTTGAAAAGTACCTTGGGCAGTTCGTCGAAAGAATAGTCGGTAAGACGGGTGTTGCGCACCACGAGCAAGTCTTGCAGCACCTTGTTGGTATGTATTTCCGCCACCATATCATCCTTGGAAAGCACCCATTCACCATTGTCCAAGCGTGTGAATTCCTGCTCTATCTTCATATTCTTCACCCAGTTCACGTCGCTGTTGTGAGGCATATAGAGATTGCATTTCTTGACATGCAGCGTACTGTCGGCTGTCACATACAGTTCGCCACGGAAACCGAAGTCCTGCGAGTTGGCAGGAATAAACTGCAGATGATAGCAGAGGTCGCGCTCCACATAGACCGTGTCCTCTATATAATAACTGTCTCTTATACACATCTGACGCTGCCGACGAACTCTAGGGTG
>OBIB01000659.1_pt1 | contig 12392 bp, 7 predicted proteins | sample 1496261 | NCBI WGS metagenome assembly OBIB01 (sample SAMN05065771, study PRJEB22554) | human gut metagenome | biome: ENVO:2100002; feature: ENVO:00000062; material: ENVO:00002003 | host: Homo sapiens | place: USA
TTGGGGTTAACTTTGATGTGGCAACGCATAATATTACAGATTGGAAGATAGAAGCTGAGTAAATAGGGTGGTATCCTGGCTCAGGGGAGATTGTCCGTGTCTTCAATATTTAGCAAGGTTAATCTCTCCTTGTTGTTTTTTAGTAAATGAAACAAGGAGGCAACATCAGATAAGTCACTTTTAAGTTGACTTATCTGATGTGATAATTTATTTACTTTATCTTCGATGACAGTAAAATTGCTTTCGCCGTCAATACTTTCTAATCTGTAGAGCAGGCTTCTTAGTAATTTTTCTAAATCCATATACTCGTTTCCTATTTTATAGCTTAGTTGAACTTCCTTAAAAAATATTTTATGTTGTTTGCGAACTGTTTTTCTTGGTTCGCGAACTGTTTTGTGCTGTTGGCGAACTATATTTTAGTGTTGGCGAACTCTTTTTGGCATTTGAAGGATAATTGAGTGGAATTATTGTATATACTTGCCTCGTTTTATTATTTTTCTGACTCTGTATTTATATATTTGCAATATTCTTCAATGCTGCGTTGGATAACACCGCCCACTTTCAATTGTTCTTTATACTGCATAATCATCATGGGACTCATGCTACGGTTGAGAGCAAAACGCACTGTTTCCATGTCTGATTCTTTACATAGAATGATACCAATAGTTGGGTTCTCGTTGGATCTACGTTCCTCTTGGTCAAGTGCTTCAAGATAAAATTCCAATTGCCCTTGGTAAGCTGGATGGAACTCTGTGGTTTTTAACTCAAATGCAACCATGCATTGTAGCTGTCTGTGATAGAACAATAAATCAACTTTATATGTTTTCCCTCCGACTTTGATGGGATGTTCCTCATCAATGAATAAAAAGTCTTTTCCCACTTCAAGAATGAACTCCTTCATATGCTCAACAATACCCTTACGAAGTCTTGTCTCTTTGTATTTCTTAGGCAAACCAAGAAAGTCAAGGTATGCAGTATCTTTAAACATGGCAGGTGACTTTGTATACGTAGTGTGGAGAACGTCAGATTGGCTGTCTTTGGCACGTAATATCGAAGCCATCGTATCAGTTTTGATGGCTCGCTCTAATTGCTTGTTCTGTAGTTGTTCTTTTTGCGCAAACAAAATGTAGAACAAACGTTCGTTATCACTTTTGCAACGGTTCATGATAATCTGATGATTAGTCCAACCTATTGAAAATAAGATTGTTGGAATTTGTGCCATTTCAAATGGCACAAATTCGGACTCACTAATTTGTGCCATTTCAAACGGCACAAACTCCTGTTTTATATTGTCTGGCAATTGTAGAGGAGTCAATTGTGATAGTTTAGTTGTTTCTATGAGCTTTGTGAATGTTGCATTACTATAGGTCTCATAGAATTGTACCATTTTGTATATTGTGCGATAGCTCCATCCTTTAATAGTAGGATCTTGTGTCCTTATATAATCTGATAATTGACGTACCACACTTGTTCCCCATTTGGCAGTTCTTATTTTGTTACTAATAAAAGCACCGACTTCCCATATCATGCGCAGTGATTCATCGTCAATGGTTTTAGAAACTCTCTGACGATGATAGCTGATGATTCCAAATATTTGATTGAAATCATTTCTTATTTCGATATTTACATTGTTTTCTGCCATAATCTTTTAATTATTATATCCAAATTTATTCCATGCTTCGAGGACGAGGCACTTGGTGCGGTATTCGCCGTATTGGCGCAACTCGTTGTCTTTCTATTCTATATTTACTGGTCTTTCAAGTCCTTATCTACCATGGCGCAGACACAGGAGTCTGACCATACATTCTCTGCCGTCTCTACCATGTCGATAATGGTATAGATTGGCAGGATGATACCCATGATGCCGATAGGAGCATTGATGCCGGACATCAGAGATAGGGTAAGGAAATAACATCCCATCGGTACTCCTGCATTACCCACTGCTGAGATAACTGAAATGAAGAGCCAGAGAATCATCGTAGTCCAAGGTAAAGGCATTCCTCCATTCTGCATCAGGAATAAGGAGGTTACGAGGATAAACGCAGCGCAACCATTCATGTTGATGGTAGTACAGATAGGCAATACGAAGCGGGAAACCTGATTGGAAACTCCCAGTCTATCTTCAGCTGTCTGCATCGTCACCGGCAACGTAGCAGCAGAACTCTTTGTAAACAGAGCCATTAATACTGCCGGCATCATCTTGCCCAGTGTACGCACTGGGTTCAAGCCTCTTGCCAAGAGGAAGAGCGGGAGGATGATGAAGAATTGAATGACATTGCCTCCCAGGATAACAGCTACGTACTTTCCTAGAGAAGCCATCACGATACCCGCAGAGAACTGGGCTGAGAGTTGTGCTGCAAAGGCAACGATACCCAGAGGCAGAGCCCAGATTAATCCATGAATCAGCATGAAGAGCAGATCCTGTAATCCAAACAATCCCTTCATCACGACTTCTTTCTTATCGCTTGATGGCATTTTGGTTAAAGCAATACCTGCTGCTGCCGCCAAAATCAGGATGGAGAGTACATTTCCTTCGGCAAACGGCTTGATGATGTTGTTGGGTATTACCCCAAGAATATGGTCATAATAGCTGGTTTCTCCCAGCTTTTGGGGAACATCTGCCATACCGCTCTGTACCAAGGCTGTAGGTAAATTGCCTGGAGAAACGATGTTGTAGAGCACCAGTCCCACTGCTGCAGCTGCTATCGTCGTGAGCAGGGTGTAGGTGATGGCGTGGCGGAATATCTTACCGGTATCTGCCTGGTTGCCCAAGGATGCCAGGGTTGTGATGACAGCCAAGGCTATGGTTGGTACTGCCAGAAGTTGGAATAAGCGGGTATAGACCGTGGCGATGAAATTCATCAGGCCATCCAGCCAGCTGATGCCGAACATACCTAAGACTGCGCCTATTATCAAAGCGCCAATCCATAGTACCAGCTGCCGGGTTTGCTTATTCTTCACTCCTTTTTGCTTACTGCTGCCAGCATTGCTATCCGGCTGTCTATTTCCAATATCATTCATTGTTTTTACCATGATTTTAAATTATTATTTTTTAGACAAAAGTATTCTCCTTATTCCAACCCCCACATATCATTCAGCATACTAATAGCTGACTCCGAGCGGAAAACATGATTGCGGAAGGTGATATCGTACTTTATCATCGCCCTCATCAGTTGGGCGAGTGTCAATTCCTTGTTTATCATAATCTTATGTTTTTAAAACTAATTACTTATATTGCGCAAAGATAAATATAAAAGTTGATTTTTACAAGGATTTCATGTTAAACTTTATTTTTATGTATATCATTTTATGATGGCAGACTTTATTCCCATTCGCTAAATATGTTCCTCCAGCTTCTTTTTTAGCTGCATGTATTTTTGATGCAAGGCAAATTTCTTTTGCGGTTGCTGCTCTTTCAGTTCTTTCTTTCTGATAGCAGCCATTTCCTTTTTTATTGCTTCTATTTGAATGGTCTGGGAAACAGCTTGATGCAGATCCTGCTGAGAAGAAGTAATCTGGGTTGATGCAATTTGGCGAACCAAGGATTCATAGAGTGTATCCATATTAGAAGCACTATCCAGACGGAGAGATAGCATTTCTTCTGATAGCCAGTCTGTAGAAAATGACTTGATGATCTCGAATGTGCCAGCAGAAGCATCCTTCCATTGCTTGTAGTTTACCAATAACTGATATCGGTTATCCTGTTGAATGATGAAAATCGTATGTCGGGGTAACTTGCTGTCAATATAACGGAAGATGTCAGAGCTGTCTGAAATCCCCTTTTTAAGCTTAATAAGAAAGATGGTGAGTTCGTGAACATCTTTTCCATCTGCCACATGCAGATTGCTGGGTGCCAACTTATAGAGCCAAACTACCTGCTCTACATTCTCAACAAATGCAGATTTCATGCGAGCCGTTACCTCAAGATGGCTATAAAAAGCCACCTTGGGTACTACTCGGTTTACCAACGTAAAGTCGGGAAAATTTAATATATTCATAAGTTCTTTTTTACTTTGAACATTGAACTTTATGATTAGACAGATTGCTTATTTGATAACCAAGAAGGTGATGAGTTCAAAGTCATCCAATCCCTTGATCTCATTGGTCAAAGCCGTGGTTTCACCCAGCGAGAAAAGACTGTCTATGTCGCTCTCTTCCTTGATGCGTACCATACTGTCGATGGCCTTCTGCAACAGGTCGCTATAATGTTCCATGTGTCTGCCGTCGCAGGTTTCCTTACTCAGCAGGGCACAAAGATTTCTGTCGTATTCCTTCTTGTCCTTGCAGAGCAATCGCAGGGTATCCAGCAGCTTCTTGGGATGAAGATGGTCGCAGATAACCTCGCCATCATCCGACAGATACACCATATAGAAAGGATGAAGTAGGTTTTTCTTGTCGATGTTCACTGCATTGTTGCGATTCTTCAACACATAGATAACGCCAGGCTTAATGTCGCCCTTTGCACCTGCCACGGCATTCATTCCGAAAGGAGCATGCTCTATGTCGGGATGTTCCTTGATATATGATAGGAGGTCGAGACGAAACTCGTTTAGTCCCAGGTCCATGATGTTGATGCCGGTGTCCATATCCTCAATGTCAACCACTTCTTCTTGCAGATGCTTCAACTGCTTCCTGCGATATTCCAGGTCGCCTTTTTCGTTGTCGCTCAGTAGGTTGTCATCTCCAGTAGAAGTCAGAATGGTGGCTTTCATACGGCTCTCCACTCTGCCTTTCAACTGGATATATTCGTCCAGTTCCATATCAGGCCAGTAGTTTACCAGCTGTATTTCTTTGTTTCGGCTGCCAATACGGTCAATACGTCCAAAACGCTGGATGATGCGTACGGGATTCCAATGGATATCGTAGTTAATCAGATAGTCGCAGTCTTGCAGGTTCTGACCTTCCGAGATACAGTCTGTAGCGATGAGCACATCGATGTTTTCATGAATCCATGGCTTCTTGGCACAGTCCTTTTCATCAAAGATGTCACCTTTGTCTTTGGAGATGGGCGAGAAGAAGGTGAGTACATTATTAAATGTACACTCAAACTTCGGAATGGTGCATTTGCCCTCTGTACTACCCGTGATAAGGGCAACGTTCAGTCCGCAGTCTGCCTTGATTCTTTCGGCAAGTTCCTGATAGAGATAGTCTGCCGTATCGGCAAAGGCTGTGAAGATGAGCACCTTCCGGTTGTCCTTGTTGATAGGATGGGCAAACTTCTCCTTCAAATCTTCTATCAGCATTTGCAGCTTGCTGTCATGGGCTGGCGTAATATCTTCCAGCATCAGGAGCAGCATACTGAGTACTTCCTGATCTGCCGACAGATCTCTTCGCCAACTGATGTAATCCATATCCCTGAGTCTGAAACCTCTTATCTCTTCTGCTCTCTGGTCGATGAGCGAGATGGTTTCATCGATGTAAGCCGTGATGCGCTCCAAGGTGAGGCGGAAGGAGTTGACCGAACTTTCCAGTCGTTTCAGCAGATTGGTTGCCATCAGATTCCGCAATCCCTTCTCTCGTCCGTCAATAGACAAGCCGCTTCCCTCATAGTCGATGGTATAGCTGTTTCTGGCGCTATCATGCAGATAGAGCGATGGGGTGTAGATAGATAGGTTCAGATTGTCCAGTTCTGTCGCGATGTCCTTGAAGTTGATGGCATTGCTGATGTCGGTGAGTTTCGGACGACGGGAGATAGGAGGCAGACGATGTGGAAATTCACCGATGGCACTTGTATCATAATACTTCATGATGTGGCTGCGCGAACGGGCGATGGTCACGGCATCCAGCAACTGGAAGAAATCGTAGCTCAGGTCGTTGAGCAGCCTTTCCGTTGTGCGTTCTTCCGCCTTCAGTTTTGCCCAGTGGTTATATACCTTCTGGGCATTCGTAAAGATATCATCTACGTTCTTGCCTAGTCCCAATGCTTCGTCAAACGAGCTGCTTCTGCCTTCGTAAGCCAGCTGCAACTGGTTCTTCAAATCACCAAACCTATTGTTCACAGGGGTAGCACTCAGCATCAGTACCTTCGTTTTCACACCGGTACGAATCACCCGGTTCATCAGTTTCTGATATCTGTTTTCCTTTCTATCCTCCTGCTGCTCATCATCATCTTCCTCTTCATCCACGTTTCCTCCATTGCGGAAGTTATGACTTTCGTCGATGACCACGAGGTCGTAGTTGCCCCAGTTGATGTGGTCCAGATCCAAGCCGTTGGAACTTCCATGTTCTCGTGAAAGGTCGGTATGGAAGAGGATGTCGTAGCGCAGACGGTCGCCAGCTATCGGATTGTTCTTGTAATTGGAACGGAAGGTAATCCAGTTCTCATTCAGCTTTTTCGGGCAAAGCACCAGTACACTCTTGTTGCGGTTTTCGTAATACTTGATGACGGCAAGTGCAGTAAAGGTCTTTCCCAATCCCACACTGTCGGCAAGAATACAGCCGTTGTATTTCTCCAGCTTGTTGATGATAGCGAGTGCCGCATCCTTCTGGAAGTTGTATAGCTTGTTCCAGATGAGACTGTTCTTGAAACCGGTACGCTCATTCGGAAGAACATCTTCTGAAATATCTTCCAGAAATTCATGGAAGATGTTGTAGAGAGCGATGAAGTAGATGTATTCGGGCGCATTCTCCTGATAAACCGTCTCGATGTATTCCAAAACCCTGGCAGTTACGTCCTTGAACTTCTCGTCGTTCTCCCATTGCTGGTTGAATATCTGCAGATAAGCCTCAGCAGAAGGAGAAGGCAGCACATTGACCATCGTATAGACATTGTTGCCCTTTTCACAACCCAGTTGGGTGGTGCTGAAATCATCAAAAGGAAGATAAACATGCTGCTTGCTGGGCGCATTCATGTCAAAGACTGGTAGGGCAGAAGGTTCCCCATCACAGAGATGCAGAAATCCGCCCATTCCTTCCTGTGAAGAATTGGACTTGAATTTTACTTTCTTCCGAATCCATGCCGCACACTCTTTGGCGATGGCTTTCTGCGACAGCTGGTTGCGGAGTTTGATTTCAAACTCCGTACCATAGAGGTTGCGCTCACGGTTCAACTTCGGAATGTAAAACTCCCGCTTCTCTTTCTTCGTCTTGTCTGCCACAAAGGTTGGCGAGGTGAAGATAAAGCGCACTTCCTCCACCTTCTCCAGCTCCGCCTTCATGGCTTCGAAGGCGTAGATGGAGAAAGAGGCGGCGGCGATGGATATGCGACTTTGGGTGGACAACCTCGACTTCAGGTCGTCCACCAATCGTTCGCTGGTATTGTTTATCTGTTTCGGCTGTTCCATAATTCTTCACTTATTTCACCCATTCCATCAAGTCGTCGTAGTTGGTTACCTTATGATAGTAGATGCCTGAACCTGAGAGTTGCTCGAAGAGCCTGTCGGCACAGGCTATCTTGCCATCTTCTATGCCTCGCAAGTCGAGGGTTGACATGCTGCCCTTGGTTTCGGCTACGAAATAGACATGCTTCACGGCACCATCCTTGAAGGCTATCGCCCAGTCGGGAGAATAATTGCCCACAGGGGTAGGAATGTGGAAGCCTTTTGGCAATTTGGCATATACGGCAACATCGGTGCTCGTATCGAGGTCTTCCACGAACTTGCGTTCCACACTCTGCTTTGCCGTTCCATCGGTAAACACATAATCCACGATGCTCTTCCTTCCCTGGTAAGCCTTGTCGAGTGAGGTATGCTTCTCCTCCGTAAAGATGGCGGAATCGTAGCTTCCCTCTATCTCGTTGTAACTGATATGATCTACGATGATGGTGGCTTTCTGCTCCAGTATCAGACGACTTACCCTGCGGATAAACTCTTCCGGATTCACCTTGTACATATCAAACTTGCTTGGCATAATTTGGGATAGAATCCCGGCGATGGTCTTGCGGGTCAATCGGGTGTTGGCGGCAATCTTGCCCAGCAGGTCGTACTTTACGGTGCTTACCACATCCGTTCTCAGGTCATCATGCTGCATTTCTTCCTGCACCATCATGCTGCCCGCCTTCATATCGTCATGTTTCAGTTCCGTCTTCTGCACTCCTCGGGTTACCACGTAGCTCAGTTTTGAAACCACCAGTTCCTTGTTGATGGCGGCAATGGCTTTCTCTATCAGTTCCTTGCTTTCGAAGTTCACCGTATAGGCGTATTTGTGGTTGATGCGATTCCAGAGTTCCTGGAACTCCTTCTTCGTGAAGTTCTCATTCAGTCTGTTCTCCGGAGTCTGTGGCGTACTTCCGTTTTCTATCATACCGTCAAGGGCAGAAGGATTCCAGACGCCTTCTATCAGTTTGTGAATCCATTTGCCGTATGGCATTACTTCATCTGGCAATGAGGCGAGTGTTCCTGATGTTGCAGCAGAGCGGTAAGCATCGGTTACATGACTTTCGTCATCCACATAACCGTTCTTTACCAGATAGAAATATATCTTCTTGGCTTCTGCCGTTGTGATACTATGCTTGCTGCCATCCTCAATCGTGAAAGTCTTTCCGTCGAAGTAGTCGATGTCGGCAACTTTCGGACGGTCGTAGAGATCTTCCGAAATATTCTTCTGCAGGTCGTTTACGAAATCAGCATAGCCCTCTGAGGCAATCACGGTTAGGCGGTTGATCTGCTGCACCTGTCCCTGCAGAGTATCGGCATCCTGTCGCACTCCCTTGTTGTCAACGCAGAGTCGCAGACCTCGTCCCACTTCCTGGCGCTTCTGCGAGATGCTGTTCGCTTGTCGGAGCGAACAGATCTGGAAGATGTTCGGATTATCCCAACCTTCTCTCAAGGCAGAGTGGGAGAAGATGAAGCGAACTGGCGAGTAAGTTGGGTCGAGACTCAGCAGTCGTTCTTTATCTTTCATAATCAGGTCGTAAGCCGATACGTCGTCGCTTCCTACTCCCTTCTTCTCATCGCTGTCCTTGATGCGCTTGGTCTTGGGGTCGATGGAGAAATAACCCTCATGGGTCTTGTTGACAGGGATGCAGCTGAGATACTGCATATACTCCGGGTCGTACATATTCTGATTTTCGTTCAGCTCTGCCCGGTATTCCTGTTCGAATATCTCTCCATAGCGGCCCAGTATTTTCTTGCCGTCTTCATCATACTGGCGATACTTGGCAACCTCGTCGATGAAGAAAAGGGAGAGGCACTTGATGCCACGATGGAAGAGCGCACTCTCTTTGCGGAAGTGCGCCTTGATGGTTTCCCTTATCTGGATGCGAGCCTTGTGGTCGGCAGTTACGTTGCCGATTACTTCCTTCAGCATCAGACTTTCGCCGTTGCTGAACTTTATCTGGCTGCGAGTCGGCTGACGGGCATCCACCACGATGTCGGTAATTATGAACCCCTTGTATTGCAGCATGTTTCCAGAGGCACTATAGAGGTCATCGCCTTCTCCCAACTTCTTGTAGATTCGCTTGATGGCTCCCGTAGTGCTCTGCTGTTCTATCTCCAGTCTTACCTGTGGAGCCTTGTCTTTCGAAAGCAGTAGCTCTGCGAAATAGATATAGCTGTCGGTACCTTTCAGGTTCTTCAGTTCGAAGCCTACTACCTCTATCTTCTTCACCAGCTTGTGGTTATAGGCATCGAGAGCATCGAGCACATACACCGTGTTGTGGTGTTCCTTGTGGGTAGCTGAGTAGTTCAGGGTGAAGAGCGGATTGAAGGCTTTGAGTGCCGTCTGTGTAGCGGCTCCTCCCATCTTCTGCGGTTCATCCAGGATGATGATAGGGTTGTTGGCTGCAAGAACGGCGATAGGCTTTCGGGAACCGAACTCATCACGTTCGGAGTTGATGATGCGTGCCGCCTTGTTCTTGGCTCCTTCCTTCATGGTGTTGAAGGCCTGGGTATTGATGATCATCACGCTGATGTCGTTGCTTTGCGAGAAGGTGTCGATGTCGTTGAGGCTGCTGCTGTCGTAGATGAAGTAGCGAGCCTTCTTGCCGTATTGCTCCATGAAGTGATCTACCGTAATGTCGAAGCTCTTCTTCACTCCCTCTCGGATAGCGATGCTTGGAACCACCACGATAAACTTGGTCCAGCCATACTGCTTGTTCAGTTCGAACATAGTCTTGATATAGACGTATGTCTTTCCCGTACCGGTTTCCATCTCCACATCGAGCTGGCAGGCTCCGAGTTTCTGACAGAGTTCTTCATCCTGATGGATATTGTTATCGGTCTGAATCTGTCGGATGTTGTCAAAGAGAGCCACCTTATCCATGGCGAGGCGGTTGTTCTTATAACCCAGGCTATTGCCGGCATCATCGCTATCTGCAAAAACATTGGTTTGAACGAATTTGATGTCATGCTTCTTGCTGTCAACCACATACAGTTTTCCCTTATCCATCCTGTATTCCAGGTTGGCTTGGTTGGGCTGCCCCTTGAAGACGTTGATGACGCTCTCCACGGCATCGGTCTGATATTGTTGTATCTTAAACTTCAGTTTCATAATCGTAATCAGTAAAGTTCTTTTTACCTTTTTTACCCTTTTACCTTTTAAAATCCCTTTCTAAAGAATTTTGGTGACCGTGTCAGGAGAATATGTTTTAAAGATCTGCTCGAAGTTGGTGGCGGTGGAATCGTCCTTCATGCTGGTGTCACGGAGCACGGCATAGGCTGGTTGCATCTGAGCGATGGATTTTACCACATCGTCGGTTACATCCGGGTCGAAGCAAGCCACGAGGTATCCTTCGGCAACGTTATAGATGGTCTTTCCAGCTACCGTTGTCGTTTCTATCTTCGAATCCAGGGTTGCGCCGAGTTCAAGCATCACCTGGAAGAGCAGGTCTTCGCCCGTTCTATCCGGCTTCACATTATCAACCTGCGAGAAGAGGTCGGCTTGCGAAATATCCTTTGGAGAATAGTAGATGTCCTGCATGTTGGTGGAATCGAGTTTCAACACACGGAAGCCTGTATCGAGGTCTTGGGTGGTTAGAGGAGATTCCTCCTTGATCTTCTTGCCGGCACGGCGGATTCGCTCCTTTGCTAATTCTGTAATATAATGTGGCTTTTTCAATTCGTCTAGAACAGATATTGCATTCAAAACTACTTTCTTCGAGTTTTCCGATGTTGCTTTTTTTGTTGAATCTATTATCTCCGGTAATTGAATTAATATAAATCTATTGTGATTACCACCAATGTTATTTCTCATTACAGCTTCTGCTGTAGTTGCAGAACCGCTAAAGAAATCCATTACGATTTCATTATCAGTTAAGCCAAAACCTAAAAAATATGTAATCAGTTCTATAGGCTTGGGATTTGAGAATACTTCTTTTTTAAAATAGCAATAAACATCTTCCGAACCCGTACTTGTTGTTCCTTTGTCATCTAAGACAGTAGAATTTGTGGTAAAAATACTTCTTGGTTTTTTCCCTTTTGGCATTCTTTGTTTAAATTGTACAGACCATCCATTTGTTGTTTGAGCAAAACGAATCTCACCTTCCTTTTTGTCTGTTTCAAATCTTTTTTGTGATCTCAGCCAACTAATTTCATTACCATCCTCATCATATTGTAAAACTGTACCATCAGGACATGTTATAGGATAATATTGTTTTCCTGACTTTCTTTTAAAAGTATCCCAGAAGAATTTACCTTTTTCATCTTGTTCTTTGTATCGTTTTATATATTCATCACTATAGGTTTCAAAGAAAGCTTCAAGACTATTAATATTTTTGGCAAAAGCTAAGATGTATTCATGCTCTATAGCTACATAAGTAGAATCATTGCCACCTCCTTTTTTGTTTTGCCAAACAAATTGTGAGATATAATTATTAGCACCAAATATTTCTTTGCAAAGTTTCAGTAAATTTTCTATCTCATTTTCATCAATAGAAATGAATATCACACCATCATCGGTCAGCAAGTCTCTAGCAACCTTTAATCTCGGATAAATCATGTTGAGCCAATCGGTATGGAATCTACCATTGCTTTCGGCATTGGTAAACATACGGTTGCCCTGCTCGTCAAACTGTCCTGAGTTGGCGAGGTATTCTTCTGAAGACTGAGCGAAATCATCTTCATAAACAAAATCGTTTCCTGTGTTGTAAGGTGGGTCTATATAGATCATTTTCACCTTGTGGAGATAAGTCTCCTTCAGACACTTGAGAACATCGAGGTTGTCGCCCTCGATATAAAGGTTCTGGGTGTTGTCGAAATCAACGCTGTCTTCACGGCAAGGGCGAAGTGTGGCATTGATAGGAGAGTTGGCAAGGAGAATCGCCTTGCTCTTGTCGGGCCAGGTAAACTGGTAGCGTTCTGCTCTTTCTGACATCACGCTATCAGAAAGATTCTGCTTGAGTTTCTCGAAATCTATGAGGTGCTTTGGCTGACCGCTTCTTTCATCTACAGTCTCCGTAACGCAGTCGGGAAACAGCTGCGCAATTTTCGTAATGTTGTCCTCGACACCATTACTAC
>OBIB01000661.1_pt1 | contig 12353 bp, 9 predicted proteins | sample 1496261 | NCBI WGS metagenome assembly OBIB01 (sample SAMN05065771, study PRJEB22554) | human gut metagenome | biome: ENVO:2100002; feature: ENVO:00000062; material: ENVO:00002003 | host: Homo sapiens | place: USA
GTAAGTTGAAACACTTGTATCCTTTACAAAACTTTTAGACTTTACAGACTACTAGTAGTCTGTAAAGTCTAAAAGTTTAGTAAGATATGTAGGTCATATCACTAAAAATCAAAAACTAATGAACTTTGTTTTTTTATTTGCGCTTCGCGCTTTGGGGGGCAAAAATGTCCATCAATGAGCCACAAATTCCCCCATTTTTTTTTGAATTTCCATAAATAACCCCTTTCGGGATTTGAGCTAGCGCGAGAGATTTATGGAACATTTATGGCTCATTTATGGATATTTATGACTAAACAATGCTTCACGCGCTAGCCCAACCCCGAGGGGGTATTTATGGAAATTCAAAAATAATAATTCATGAACATTTATGGCTCATTGATGGACATTTTTGACTACCCCAAGCGCGAAGCGCAAAAATTACACTCGCCTTGCACTAACTCTGCTTCGCGAAGTTAGGCTTCACCTCAGCAATAAAAATTGTATTTTTCTTTTCATTGTGCTCGCCTTGCACTAACTCTGCTTCGCGAAGTTAGGCTGCACCTCAGCAATAAAAATAAAAATCCAGAGGCTTTTTATTTTGTATTGCATTCGGTTTGCACTAACTTTGCACCCAAAAAGCGAGCAATGAGAGCTTTGGATATTATAAATAAGTATTACGCTGACAATGAGGCGCTGCGCGAGTTACTTATAAAACATAGTAAACAAGTGACAGAACGTGCGTTGAAAATAGCGGAGTCTCACCCAGAATTGAACATAGATAAGGACTTTGTGGAACAAGCTGCCATGTTGCATGATGTGGGAATCTTCCTTACAGATGCACCCGGCATACACTGCTTTGGCAAAGAACCTTATTTAATGCATGGATATTTGGGGGGACAACTGATGCGACGCGAAGGTTTTCCTGAAATAGCACGTGTGTGTGAAAGACACACAGGGACAGGTCTCACTGATGAAGTGATAAAACAACGACAATTACCCTTACCAGCTGGTGACTATCGACCCGAAACCCTCGAAGAACAACTCATTTGTTACGCTGATAAGTTTTACTCAAAAAGCCATCCCAACAGAATACGCTCAGTTCAAGACACTGCGCGTAGCCTTGAAAAGTTTGGACACGAAGGCGTAAAAATCTTTTGGGATTGGGTGCAACAATTTGACCCCGAGGCGTTGCCCGTTGAACACGCTTAACACACGAATGCGACGACTATTACTCATCATACTCTCTGTGCTGACCACGATGTGCATCATGGCCAGCCATTTGCGTATGCAGCCTGCACGTAAGCCGGCGGCAAAGAACGTGCATGCTCTTAACGATTCGGCTAAAACCGACTCTACTGCTCAGATTAAGAAACTCCTAACCAACCCCCAGCCAGTTACTGATAGTGCCACTACGGCTAAGGATAATCGTGCAGTAGCCAGTCCGCGTATACCTGTTGACACTACCACACAAAAACAAGCAGATTCGTTGAAAACCGACTCCGTGAAACCCCGACCAGGCATTGACTCTCCTGTTGAATATCAGGCACAAGACTCTATGGTCTATGATGCAGCTACAGGTTTGGCACTCCTTTATGGTCAAGCACAGGTCGACTATCAGAATATGCAACTCACCGCAGCCAAAATTTCAATGAACATGGATTCGAGTTTGGTACATGCCGAAGCACGTCCCGACTCTACTGCCGAAGGAGGTTGGGCTGAAAAACCTGTTTATAAACAAGGGAGCGATGAGTATAACAGCGAACGCATGTCGTTTAACTTTAAAACTAAAAAAGGCTTTATTCACAATGTCGATACGCGCCAAGGTGATGGCTTTATGACCAGCGAACGTTCTAAGCGTGCAGCAGATGGTACACTCTATTTGGAACATGCTCGTTACACCACTTGCGACGCCAAGCATCCACACTTTTATTTAGCACTTTCGCGTGCCAAGGTGCGACCCGGAAAAGAGACCGTGTTTGGTCCTGCCCACCTTGTAGTTGAAGATGTACCCTTGCCCTTAGCCGTGCCTTACGGTTTCTTCCCCTTTAATAAAAAGTATTCTTCGGGCTTTATTATGCCCTCTTATGGCGATGAAACCGTTCGTGGCTTTTATTTGCGTGATGGAGGTTACTATTGGGCAATAAACGACTATATGGACCTTAAGGCTCTGGGCGAAATTTACACCAAAGGCTCATGGGGAACAAGTGTTGAAACAAACTACAACAAACGCTATAAATATCGTGGTAACGTATACTTTAGTTTCTTGCGTACGGTAGAAGGCGAAAAAAATATGCCCGACTACCAAGTTACAAAGAGCTTTAAGTTGCAGTGGACCCATTCAAAAGACTCGCGTGCAAATCCTAACACAACCTTCTCGGCACGTGTAAACTTTGCCTCAGAAAGCTACGAGCGCAAGAACCTTGAAAGTATGTATAACCCACTGAGCTACACGCAGAGCACGCGTGCCAGTTCGGTAAGTTTTAGTCACACTTTTCCCACAATTGGTTTGAGCATAGCAGCCTCTGCCAACCTAACGCAAAACATGCGCGACTCAACCATCGCAATGACACTGCCCGATGTGAGTTTTTCTTTAGCGCGTTTTTATCCCTTCCGTCGTAAGTATTCCGTGGGAAAAGAGCGTTGGTACGAAAAAATCTCTGTGTCATACACCGGTCAACTCTCTAACTCCATTACCACGAAGGAGGATAAACTCTTTAAGTCGAATTTGGTGAAGGATTGGCGCAATGGTTTTCAGCACCGAGTGCCTATCGATGCAACTTTTCAGTTGTTTAAATACATCAACATTTCGCCCAACCTTTCTTTCCGCGATTTAATGTATGCTTCGCGCATCAATCGTTCGTGGGATCGTGAGTTACAACGCGAATTGTGCGATACAACCTATGGCTTCTACAACCTCTATGATTGGAATGTGGGCGTAACAGCCAATACCACACTCTATGGTTTTTACAAACCATGGAAAAAACTCTTTGGCGATAAAATTCAAGCCATACGCCACGTCTTCAAACCCTCAATTAGCTTTAGCTATGCGCCCGACTTCACCGTGTCGCGCTATGGCTACATCAAGTATTATGAAAAAGTTGATGCAGAGGGTAATTCAACGATGGTCAGATATTCGCCCTACTCAGCAGGCATTTATGGTTATCCATCGGGCTCGAAGCAAGGCTTAATATCGATGTCGGTGTCGAATAACCTTGAAATGAAGGTGCGTTCTGATCGTGACACAACAGGTTATCGTAAAATATCGCTTATCGATGAACTCTCAGCATCGCTCTCTTACAACATGGCAGCGCAAACTCGTCCGTGGAGTAACCTCAGCACCCGCTTGCGCTTAAAGTTAGGAAAGAACAAAACCTTCTCAATGGCAGCCGTGTTTGCAACGTATGCCTATAAGTTTAATGAAAACGGACAGGTGGTAACCTCCGACCGTACGGAGTGGAGCTATGGACGTTTTGGTCGTTTCCAGGGAATGTCGCAAAGTTTGGCATATACCTTCAATAACCAAACATGGCAAAAGTTGCTCGACCTCTTTCAGGGACGTCGTAGAAACGATAATGCCACAACTGCCGATACGCAGACTGAAACCGATGATACGGAAGATGCCAACGTCGACCCCGACCTTAAAGCCGCACAGCAAAGTAAGGGACGAAAAAAGGAGAAGGCTCGCATCGACAAAGATGGCTATCTTGCGTTCTCCATACCCTGGTCACTCTCGCTTTCTTACGGCATAACTATGGCAGAAGACCGTACACGCCAAATCAATGTGCGCCGCATGCGTTATCCCTTCTCGTTTACGCAAACGCTCAATGCGTCGGGCTACGTGCGTATAGCACAAGGATGGAACATAGCCTTCTCTTCGGGTTACGACTTCGAGATGCACAAAATTTCAATGACAACCATGTCGCTTGCACGCGACCTACACTGCTTTGAAATGTCAGCCTCAGTCGTGCTTAAGCCCTATTCATCGTTCAACTTCACATTCCGTGCACGAGCTTCAGAGCTTGCCGATGCTTTGAAATGGGAAAAGCGTAGTTCTTACTCAACCAATGTAGAGTGGTATTAAGTTCCTAAATAAGTCGTCATAAAAGTTCAGACGACTTCTATTTCCCCAAAAAACAAACTTCAAAAACGAAAATTAAAAACATATCAATATGAGAACATTTATCCTTGGTGCCTTAGCAACATTAGCAGTTGCAACAGGTTTAACATCGTGTGGCGATAGCTCTTACGAGAATCACACCTTCTACTATTTCCGTAACACCCCCAGTGTATACATTAGCGACATCGTGGCTTATGCCGATCAAACGGTAGACTCATGCTTTGTAGCGACAACCGACACTTGGACATTAAATAAGTCGTATGACGAGGAATGGCTCAGCGTAAGTTATAAAGGTCAAACACCGCCTTTCACTCAAAAAATTGCTGCAGGCAATTGGCAAGTGCTCTATAGCAACCGCATCGACCTTAAGCTTCAGCCTAACACAACAGGCAAAACACGTCATACAAACATAATGGTAACAAGTGAGTTTGGTAAAATTGGTACCACACCTCTTTACATCCTTCAGTATCCGTTGCTCAACATTGATTACCCTGCTTTGGAAAAAGATCCTAATGATAAAGTTGTAGACAATGGAACTTTTACGCTTAAAAACATCAGTGCTGATGGTTATGTGGTAGGTTCTAAGAATGTGAAACCTTACGTTTCTTTCACGGTATATTCTACCAATGCCACGCTAACCTCATCGGAGTCATGGCTCAAAGTACCCGAACCTGGCAACTTGGTGGGAACTCCTGCCTACACGCCTTGTAAAGTTCAGAATGTGGAACTCACGCTCGAGAAGAACACCACGGGTAGTGCACGTACAGCCCAACTCACGCTTACCTCAAATGGCGTGTCTAATAAGATTACGGTAATTCAAAACGCTAACTAATTTTTTTAGGAATAGCGAACATCTTCATTGCTTAAAAAAACGAGTGCGCAATATGAGTGAATTATTCTCATACTGCGCACTCGTTTTAAGTAGGTGTTCAAAATCCACATTTTTTTTCTGTACGATTTTTGATAGCGTAACTCACTTAGTTTGTAATACTTAATACTTAATTCTGATGGACATTTTTTGACAAAAAACGAACAACTTGCGCAGAATTCGATAATAGCTTGTTATCATTAAGGAGTACCCGTCGAAAGTTGCACAAGTAATATTTTGCATATTACGCTATTCCATCATCAACAAATCTGTCATACGTTTAACAGCTTTGCTTCTTCATACGTATCAGCAATAATATCAGCGAACCCATAGCCGCATCCGCTTGCCCATTCAACACACTGTAGGAGCCGTTTGTCATACTTCTCCCACAAATTATTTTTTGCAATAAACTGTGCGGTCTTTTTGAAATTACCCTCAACAGAGTCATAATACTGTTCCCACATATCGCCAAAGTCGTATGTAAACTTTATGGCATATTCCATATACGATAACATCAGTTCAGACAGAGCATCGGCTGATGGCTTGAGTTTTTTAAAATCAGCTATAGCTTTTCTGCAAACCGTAAAACGTGTTTTGGGTTCACGATGTCCCTCAGGATAAAACTCAGCACGAACAATCTTTTTGTATGCTTCGAGTTTACCATTTTCGTTAGGACTTGCATAATACTCCAGAAACTCCTTTGCTTCCTTACGAGCATCATACATTTCAATAACCATTTCTATAATCTCTTCCTTCGACATGGATTGAAGAAGTTTCTTAATCGTTGTTTTTGACATAACTATTATATTTTTCCACCAAAGATAGTGCAAACCGAACGCAAAAAGCCAAGCATGCTTGAGTTTTTTGCTGAGGTGCAGCCTATCTTATGCAAAGGTACTGCTAATTCTTCACATCTATCAACTTTTTTCTCAAATCCTTTTCTGATGTTATCATATTAGTTTGGTATAAAATAAGAACTGCATGGTGCTTAATACACTATGCAGTTTATAGAAACACTCTTACATACCGTACACCCTATCATTTTTTCTTATGAAGTTGCTCCACTACATCCATAGGAAACAGATAGCGAACAGGTACCAAATCACATAGCACCTTGCCTTCAAAAGTCTCTATGTCAACCAAAGGCTTCACTATCATGTCTGGAGCATAATGCGCAACAGGCTCATACGACTCATAAAATTCATCGAAATCTGATATACCAATATCTAACAAACCCTCATCATATACGTTTTTCAATGCTTCCTTGGTAGCAAATTCCATTACCTTCACTGGAATCAAATTCCATGAGAATGGCAAACGCATGATCGCCAATACCATCTCACCAGAAGCAAAAGTACATTTCGAGTCAAGATTTGCGTAGAAAGTCTTGTCTCTTCGATAAACTTCCCCTAAGATTAGCGCAAAGTCACACTCACTCCAAATCTCAAAAGCAAGCACATTCTTGTCTGCTCGAACAAGTTTCAAGGTCTCTCTTGCCAGATTACTATCATCAAACGAACTTATATTCTTATAATCTAGTTTCCACCATTTAAGTCTCTCATCCACAGAAGAAATCCTGACATCATCATCAGAATCTTGATTCTCTGAAAGACATATTGCACTCAAAAAGGTATCACCTTCCTCATGCACAGGTATATCGCCAAATGGGTTGGTACTAAAAATTTCTCCATCCTCCAACATCTTCACATTCCAGGAATGGAAAGCTGCCACAAATTTCTCTGGGCTATTGGTATGAATTGGAATTATCACCTTAGGCTCCAACATTTCAAACAACTTGTTCATACTGTTCACATCACAATGCCCACTGGTATGGATATGAACATAATCCTTACCAACAGCCTCTGCCAACCTTTTGTTATAAGCCGGACTTTCTGGATTATCCACATAGCCCTTCCACATAGAGAGATAAACTTTTCTTCCCTCGCTTGGCATCTTCTTTAGCCACTCATCAAACTTGTCATTTGCTCTGGCAATCAACACATAACCATGAGATTCCATAGCATGATAGAATTTACTGTTTATCACCCTATCTTTCCATAAGACCTGTGGAACCTTCTGCTCTCTCTGAATTTTATAGAAGCGAGACTTGCCCCAAAGCTTGTCAATGTTTGTTGACGCATCCATCATCTTCTTGGCAAAATCATCCAAGACAAACATTCTATCTGCTTCACAAGCTGCATGATAGAGGGCAAACAATCTGTCTATGTTCGTGGATGACACATACACCACATTATACTTATTCTCCTTGAAATTATCTACAAACTCATCCTTGACATCCCGCTCTGTCTTGGTATTGGTATCCTTGCTTCGCTCAACATTGGTGCCTTCAGATACCACACAATCCACTTTTCCGATGCGTTTTTCAATAACCGTTGGCAACATCTTGCTTCGGAAACCATGGGTACGGAAATCACCAGTATGAAAAATCTTTCTGCCATCTGCCTCAATCTTGAAAGCATAGGCATCAAATGCCGAGTGATCCATCACTATTGGCATAATCTTGAATGGCCCCACCTCAAAGGTATGCCCTGGCTCAAAATGTTTAAACTCAGCAACTCTATCTGCCATCAAGCGATGTCTTTTACCCTCTTCTCCAGGTATGTGTGACATGTGAAGTTCAAATTCTTGGCAGATTTCACAACCAGTCTTACCCATATATACAGGAATCTCGCTGCTCAACTCACTTACCTTGCCGATATGATCACCATGATAATGAGTTATCAGCAAAGCAGAATTGGAGACATCACCTTTAGTGAGTCCTTCTATCTCCATTTCTGTATGCTCATAACCAGGCAACTGTTCACCATAGTCCACAAACAGATGAAAAACACGGCACTCATACTCAGTAACGCATCCACCAATCTGATTGGTTCCACGATGTACTATAATTCTGATACCCATCAACTTCTTCTCATTCATTGTCATATTCTTATCGTTTACTTTAAAAATGAAATGATCTATCTCTATAATATATATACGAATGAAAACCTGTAGAATCGGGTGTTTGAAGAGTATTGTATGCTAAAACTCCGCATAACACCATTAAATTTCTTCATTTTTTCATGTATCTATCAAGAGTAGAACTTATTTGAGCCATTATCTCTTCGCGATATTCCAAGGGTTCAAGCATTTCAACGCTCGCCCCCAATGCCAGTATCTTTGATTTTAGTTCTGGGGTAAGACATAGCCGATACGTGAACTCTGCAAACTCTCCACATCTTGATTTGACCTCGCTCTGTGACTTGTGAAGTGGCAACATTCTCATGTATTCCATCTGTACACCATACACTCTTAATTTCAATTTAACTATAGGGAGGTCTTCATTCACGTAGATTCCTACCACATGATCATAGTACTTTCGTGGATTGAAATCCTTCGGGTACTCAAATTTCTGACTGGTTGTTTGCAGATCAAGGAATCTTTCCAATGCCAGGTGTCTAATGGATTCTTTTTCTTTTATATAACCAAGAACATACCACCTTCTATCATAGACCTTCATGGAATAAGGTTGCATGGTAAGTGTTTCGCTTTTCCCTTCATAACGTTGATAGTCAATTATAAGTTCTGTATTAGTCCTCATAGATTCAACTACATCATCAAAGTATGCTGTGCCATGAGGTATTTCTTCCAGCAAGATACGATCGCGCATCATGTTGAAAGTTGAGAATTCCTGTGGTACACTATACTTTCGCAATAACAGTTGGGCATAAGGATTTTGCTTTAGCACCTCAGGATTTTTGATGTAATATGTGTATCCCTTGGATTTGTCACATTCTATGATAACTCCAAACATTTCTTCGATACCTTTACGATGTTCGTGGAAGGTACGGATCGACAAACCACCCATATAAGCATAAGGAGAACCTCCCCACATTCTGACAATATGGTCGTAGGTTAAAGGCTCTCTTGACCCAAAAATTGTATCAAGTAGCCAAATATATCTGAGATAGGTTTTACTTATCATGATTTTCTGCAACTTTATTAAAGATAACGGAAGAATCATAAAGAAATTGCGTAAGTTCTTCAGATATTTTTTGCAGAAAGAACGTCTAAATTGCTAACAATCTATTATCCCGAAGAATATCGCAACCAAATAATAGACAGGGCAAAATCAAATGGTTATAACACATCAACATATCGTGGTCGCCCTATTATAAAGTTCAGTAAGTTGTATATCATAATTGAAAGGACGCACGCATGAATAGAATCACTGAGGGTGATACTAAAAAATGTCAATAATAATATATAGTGTATTTTGTTGCAATAGATTGATAAAAATAGTACCTTTACTGCAGATACTATTCAACAGCATCATACCACACAAGGTACTTACCCTTTAGTCTGGTCCTACTATCAAGACGTTGCCAATGGGCGAAAAGGTTGAGGTGCTTGAACCTCATAGTTTGCAGGTTCAGACAGAAAGAAAAATTAGAAGAATGTTTAATAAAATATAGATAAATATGAACACTATTAAGATTGTAGGTTATTCTGAACGAGGAGCAATGAACGCTCTATTCTATGGTATTGCATTGAACAAGGACGAGAAGGCAGCAAACGAGGCTATGAATGAATTCCTGCGCATGGCAGGCGAAACAGAAACATTTCAAGATTTCAAACTTTATTCCGAATTCTCCTTGTCTGGTTTCGGCGACCCTGATTTAGTAATTACCGCTAAGAATAAATTAGGCAAGACCATTGTCTTTTTCATTGAGGCCAAGGCTAGTGCTGGTGGTTATTATAATTTAGATGAACAAAAAAGTCACCATAAAGAATACTTAAAGGATCATACGAAATACAACAAAAATCATACCTCAAACTTGTTCTTTCAACTCAAAGAAAAGTTTCTTTTGTTGAAGTATGGTCCGAACAATGATTCACAAACAACGATTATTGACCGTAAAAGAAAACTTGGAAACAATGAGATTGTGAACAAGTTCTATGAAGAAATAAAAAAGGACTTGCAGGATAGCAGATATATTGCTATTATCCCAAAACAAGAAAAAGGTCAAGAGAATCCGGTGTCTATGGTATTCGAAAATGAAAACGATAGTTGCGAGTTCAAGATACATCTTGTATATTGGGAAGCCATTAAGGAGAATGACATCCTGAAAGGCTACGTTGAAACTACACTCAATTATAATGAGGATAAGAAATCACAAATTCTAAACAACAAGAGATAGTTATGAACATCAAAATGCATAGAGTTCATAATCAGAGGTAGTTACTCCCATAGAATCGAGTAGGAGGTAAATACTAATCATAGGTGTTTATCTCCTACTTTCATGTTTACCGACCTCTCACACCACCGTACGTGCGGTTCCGCATACGGCGCTTCCTATGTTTGATGCCATTCGAGATACGCTCCCATTAAAGTAGCATACCCTGCAGAGCGCAGATTATTGTAATTTATCGCCTTTTTTAATATCAATAGTTCGTAAAAAAATGGGTTATCGGCTAAGCCGCTTTGCGCTGCCAGCCAAAGAGTTCTTTGATAGTTTGACTAATTAAATGCCTGTTCGGGGCTTTCCGACACTTGTCAAAAATTAAATTGGCGAGATATGTACTAACCATAAGTTCTTTAAATGATGCCATTGAGTATGGTAAGTCATTTTGCTTCATCATCACCTTTGCGACATTTTGTGAAGCAAAAGATGCATTGTAGGAGAAGTCCAACTGATTCTTGTGTCTTGTCTGGCAGTGTGTAAGACCAGTAAATTGCTTCGCGTCACGAAAGCAAAACTCTATTTGGAATCTAGAACGATATATGTACAATACATCTTCCCCAGACATAGATGTCTTTGTGGAGAAGAAAAGTTTGTGCTTGCCATTAGGCATAATCCAAATGACAAGACGTACTTTTTGCTTCAAGGCTTTTGAATAAGCGATGAGTGTATATGCAGAACTCTCAAGACCTTCAATATGTAACTTTTCCATACGTGTGAAGTCAAGTTCCTTGTAGCTAATTTTTCCATCAAGCATCTTGGGACGTCCAGGTTTCTTTGAACGAGGTCCTGTATATACGTAATGTAAAACTGCGGTATCTCTGAAATGACTAACAAGATGAAACCCATATTCTTTGATTCCATCTACAAATGTGCGTATAGAGAAGAATGCATCAGCTACGATGACATCGGTAACTTTTCGCAAATCCTTTTTGTAACAACTGATAACATCCATGTAATGTTTTACTTGGTTCATATCACGTAGTTTCAATTCTTTAGTTGAAGGTGTTTGGTGCGCACGCAGCATCATACAAGTGTTAGCATGAACATCAACAAGAGCTAAGCCCATAATTTCGAGTCCATGTTTAATGGAACCAGCACACCCCGACCAGAATTTTCCTATATGCGGAGTATTCTTTCCAGACTTGCTGATAAAACACGGATCTATGGCTATAGCTAATAATCCTTGCAAATTCAAGTACTGACGCGAAAGGGCAAGATTAAATTTCATCCAATCGATTGATTTACTTCGATCGCGATTGAAGTTACTTCTGTAAGTCTGCTCACAATGGGAACCATAACGCCCCATTTGCGTGAAATTCAACTTTCTTGGTATTGCTACATACAATAAAAGTATTTCCATGAGCAACTTTCCAAAAACATTCGGAAACTTTGCAGATGAATCCTTGATTGCACCTTTGCAGATATCCGTATAATGGTTAAGTGGTTCTGATGTCATTTTACTTTAAGCTTTGAACTATAAAGTTACTGATTATCAGCCACTTAGCCAAATTTTATTAGTTATATTATATTAAATAACTCTCTCATTATCAAGAAGTTACGTCATTTTTAACGGACTATTGTACTATACATTGGGCTTTATACCATATTTCTTCTTTAATGAAATGTAATTAGAGTATCTCTATTCCCAGTATCACTTTTAATACTGTCTAACTGGTACTGGAGTGTTACTTAGGTGGTACTGGAGTTTCACTTAGTTGACACAGGAGTGTTACTTAGGTGGTACTGACGAGTAACTTTGAAGGCATGGATTAGATACTCCAATTGATGTACTCCTCATACTTATTGAAGTCAATAGAGGAGTCAACTTTTACCTTTTATAGCATCAGTCTTATCACTTGCTGATTGTATAAAATAACTTAGAATACCTACTTAAGTAATAAGTATTACAAACTATTTATGCGCTACGCAAAGGGAAAAGGAATAGCCATAAATAATCCCTTTTGGGTAGGATATTCATAATCCACATTTTTTTGTACGATTATTGATAGAATTATCAATGTTTCATGCGTTAGCCTCACCCCGTTAGGTAGGGTGTTCAAAATCCATAAAAAAAATCTGCACGAAATTGGCAAGGTTTTAGTATGTCTAAAACAGTTGATTTTTAACATTAAAAGCAGTAAAA
>OBIB01000664.1_pt1 | contig 12306 bp, 6 predicted proteins | sample 1496261 | NCBI WGS metagenome assembly OBIB01 (sample SAMN05065771, study PRJEB22554) | human gut metagenome | biome: ENVO:2100002; feature: ENVO:00000062; material: ENVO:00002003 | host: Homo sapiens | place: USA
GTACATCGTCAGATAGAGAGCCAGCTGTCCGCAGAGAGTGGTGTGGACATACGACTTGTTGTTGCTCCATTCACTAAGCTTCGTGACGAAGATGCCAGGAGTGTAGTCCATCGGACCGCCCTGCAGACGTGTGAACGGCAGGATGACGGTGTGGTAAGGCTCGCTGCCGCCGAACGCCTCATACTCTGTTCCGCGTGCCGACTCGTTGCCGACGAGATTGGGCCATGTGCGGCAAAGTCCGGTAGGACGTGTCGCCTCATGAGCGTTCACCATGATGTGATGCTTGGCAGCCTCCTTGATGCAGTAGAGATAGTGGTTGTTGGTGGACTGCGAGTAATGATAGTCGCCTCGCGGAATGATGTCGCCCACGTAGCCGCTCTTCACGGCATCATAGCCATACTTGTTCATCAGCGAATATGCTGCTTCGAGATGACGCTCATAGTTCTGTGTGGAACCGCTCGTCTCGTGGTGCATCATCAGCTTCACGCCCTTTGAGTGGGCATAGTCGTTGAGATACTTGATGTCGAAGTCGGGATAAGGAGTCTGGAAGTCGAACACGTAGTCCTTATAATGACCGAACCAGTCTTCCCAACCGATGTTCCATCCCTCCACCAGAACCTCCTGCAGTCCGTTCTTCGCAGCGAAGTCGATGTAACGCTTCACGTTCTCGGTGTTGGCAGGATGCTGTCCGTGGGGACGGCACTTCGAGTAGTCAAGGTTCTCCAGATTTACTGACGGCAGATCGAATGTATAGCTCCATTGCTTGCCTCCGGCTATCATCTCCCACCACACTCCGCAATACTTCGTGGGATGAATCCATGACGTATCCTCTATCTTGCACGGCTCGTTGAGATTGAGAATAAGATTGGAAGCGAGCATGTCGCGAGCGTCGTCGCTTACTATCACTGTGCGCCACGGCGTGTTGAACGGAGTCTGCACGTAGCCCTTCATTCCCGTAGCGTCAGGTGTCAGCCATGACTCGAACACCATGTTCTTGTCGTCGAGATTGAGGTGCATCGTTGGGTAGTTGACGCAGGCAGCCTCATGCAGATTGATGTAAAGACCTTTGTCTGTCTTGAGCTGAAGGGATGTCTGGACACCGGTAGGCGAGAACTGTGTCTGAGAAGCGTTGGACGTTACGGCAGCCTTCATCTTTGATCGTATCTCGCTCATCTTTGATATGACGGTCTCATACTCCTGCGTGTCGTAGTCGCCGGGAATCCAGTAGGCGGTGTGGTCGCCAGTCATCGCAAACTGCGTGTGCTCTTCCTTTACTACTATATAGTTGAGCTTTTGCTGTTGCGGAAATTCGTAGCGCAGTCCCATACCGTCGTCGTATACGCGGAAGCGGATGCGTATGTCGCGCTGCATGGAAGCCTGATTGAGCGTTACGGCGAGCTCGTTGTAGTGGTTTCGGATGGTGGCAGTCTCGCCCCATACCGGACGCCAGGTCTCGTCGAAGGTGGCTGTCTTCGTGTCCTTCACCGTGAAGCCGTCCATGAGGTCCTGCTCGTTCGTCCCGTTGGAGGCGTGCTTGTCCTTCGCCAGTTCCAGTCCGAGATGCGACGGACGTATCACTTCCTTCTTCTTGTAAGTCATCTCGTATGTGGGGCGTCCGTCCTGCAGATAGAACTTCACAGATACGTTGCCGTTAGGCGAGGTCACTGTCTGCGCGTTTGCCCCGAACGAGAGGGCAAGCGCGAGGGCTGTAAATAATGTTTTCTTCATCTTTTGTGCTTGTTTATTCTGCTACTATCATTGTCCAATACTTCAGCTGCGGCACAGTGAACACCACGAAGTCGCCTTCCTGACGATACTTCAGTTCCTGCGGAGCGCCACCGAGTTGGTCAGGCGATGCCACCCACAGCTTCTTCACGTTCTTGGCACGCATTCTTAGTGTAAGGTTATCCACGGCTTCCGGTTCCGGCATCGTGCCGTCCATGTCGCGCCAGCTGAGGCTGTTGGCTTGACGGAAGTTTATCAGATTCACCACCTGCTTGCCATTTACGTTCTTGCTGTATGCCGTGACATTGCCGAGAACGGGCGGCCAAGCATTGATGGTTACCACCGACTTGGCTGCTGCAATGTCTGCCTGTGTCTCGCTGCCACCGTCGCGAAGCAGGTTCTGGTAGGCTGTGAGGAAGTCGTAGTAAGCCACAATCTGCTTCTTTAGCTCGTCGCTCATCTTCACATCGGCATACGGGAAGTATTCTGAACTGAGCATATGTCCGGCTCCGAGTTCGAGATGCGATGCTCCGAGAGCGAACATCACGGCGTCTGTGAGCAGCACACCGGGAGTGTTAAACTCCGGCTTCTTGTGTCCGTAGTCCATGTATGCGGCATACACCTGTCCGAGTTTGTTGCCTGAATACAGACGATTGGCTTTCAGAATGTCGTGGAGATCGCTGAACTTGTCTTCGCTTCCCCATAACTCGGTGTACATAAAGTCCACGCATCCGGTGGAAACAATCTTGTCCGAGCCATAGTTGCTGACGGCGTTCATCACCAGACGCTTGTCGGGCTGGCGTTCCTTCATGGCGTGAATGAACGATGCATAGCCGTTGGGCAGATTCACCTGCGAGCCATAATAGTCGTAATCGGTGCCACGGTCGCCAAGCTGGTCGATGTGGAAACCGTCGAAGTCGAGCGCTTTATACACATCATCGTTGCGGTCAGCGAGATAGTTCTGCCAGTCTTTGTTAGACGGATTGACGAGATAGATGTCGCTCTTCCAGTCGGACGGCAACTGATGGCGGTCGCACTTCGAGTGGTTCTGGTCGGTGTATATATACCAATGGTCGCCCACGCCGTCTGCCTTAGCGTCGTCAAAGACGCCGAAGCAGAGATTATAGAACATGGCTTTCATGCCGAACGAGTGAGCCTGGGCGATGTAGTCCTTCACCACAGAAGTGTAGTTGTCGCGGTTGGCGATGTCCTTGTAGCTCTCGAGCAGATTGTCGGGAGTGCCGCCGAGCGGCCAGTGCTGCTTGTATTGCCAGTCGTAGAACTGCAGACCGTTGATATGGCAGCGGTTGAGCAGCGACAGTTCGGAGGCTATCACGTCCGAAGTACGGTCGTTTCCGTACGAGGCAATGAAGCCATAGCGCGGGAATCGTGCCCAGTCGCTCGACACATCCACGCCGATAGTGGCGTAGATGGTCTGCTGGTTGTTGGCGTCTGTAGTGTAAATGTCAGCCATATAGCCAGTGTAGTCGGCCTGCGGAGCTGTCCATGTCCACGATGTCGATCCGATGTTCTCGTCTGCAATCACGTCCGCACCGTGACGATAGCGCACATGTGCCGATGAGGGCAGCGTGCCGTCCGTGACCGTGAAGCGCACCGTCTCGCCGGGCTTGTACGCCGCCTTGTCAGTGGAAACGCCGATAGAGATGTTGTCAGTGGTCTTCACCACGGTCTGTATGATGTCCGTCGGAACGGTAGCGGGGTCGTTATAGCTATTGTTATCGTCGCTGCATGAGCCTATCAATAGGGGCAACGCTATTAGCAATACATTCATTTTCATCTTATGTTTTTGTTAGAATGTTAATTTTTTGAGATAGTGATGGTCTCGTTGAGCTGGTCCAGTGTGATGGTGTAAGTGCCCGACGATGTTATCTTCCATTTATAGTCGATGTCGCTGACGTTCACCGTCAGATACTGAGCCTTCAGCGTTTCGTCGCTCTTGTTGATGAAGAGCGCATGTTCGGCAGTGCCCTTTGGCTCGGCGTCTGGAGCAGAAGGCATAAACCAAGCACCGTACCAGTCGCTCTGCTTGTCGCAAGAGAACTTCAGTTCGCCGGCGTTGAGCTGACCTGTCCATGTGAATACATAAGGACTCTTCGTTGCTGTCATCGGTGTAGCGTTGCCAAGATCCCATCCGTTGGGTGTGGCGTCGCCCACAAGGTAAATCATCTCGTAGGGATTGAATTCCTTCATCATCATGCGTTCCTTGCCCGAACGGATGTCAACGCATATCTTATAAGCCTTGCCAGTCTCGCTGTCCTGCAGGTACCACTTGTTGTCGGGGTCGAATCCAGAAACGAATTCCATGCTCTGGTCTGTGTAAGGAGCGTTTGCCTGTGTGGCTTTATACATGTTCTCCCATGAGTTCATGGATGTTCCGAACTTAAACTCGCCGCCAACTCCCTGCTCAAAGTAGCGTCCCATGCGGAAGAGGAAGGGGTCGAGCACGTCCTGTGTCATCGGTTCAAAGCCCCAGCCGGTTGGATTGCCGACAAAGAAGAGCTGGTCAAAGGCAGGGTTTATGCCCTCTGTCTTTTCTATGCTGACTGTAGCAGCAAGCAAATCCACGGTCACTTTATAGTCGTGTGCCTCGTCGATGGTCCATTTCTCGTCGGGTTGGTCGTCGCTTGTGCGGAGTACAGGAGCACCGTTGTCGCCGCGTCCGTATGAAGGCAGAAACTGTCCGAGAGTGGTTATGAACTTTATCTCGCCGCTATTGAGCTTGCCTTCCCAAGTGAAGAGGCCGTTGGTGGTGCGTGTCATCTCCGATGCATTGTCGGCGCTCCATCCGTTTGGAGCAGCACTACCTATAATATACAATGTGGATGTGACGGGTTCGTACGGTGTAGCGGTGAACTGCGTGGTGGCAATCTGTGTCTCTTCTGCGCCGCTGACTATGGCAGTGACGCGTGCTTCGATGTCAATGGGTGTGCCAACGGTGCCTCCCATCTTGTCGAGAATGATGTTGTTAAGATTCTCCACGTTGGCGCTCCACGTGTAAGTCTGCGTCTGTTCGTCCACAGCAACGTACGGTTGGGCGAAATCGGTGCCAGCCTTAGCCAGCTCCAGACGATAGCTGATGCGGTTGCCGGTACCGTAATTGTTGCCGGTGGTCCAGTTCAGTGTGACGGCGTCACTTGCATGGTTGGTCTCTTGCAGAGCGGACAGGGCTTGGTCAGCCGTGATTGTCAGCTGGTCGCGTCCTTTGTCCAGTTCGGTGTAGTCCTGGTCAGAGCAAGCGGAGAGGGCAAAGCCGATGAAAAGAAGAGCCAACAGACTATGAATGCAATTTATATATCGTTTCATATTGATTCGTTTTATTGTTTATAATGTTTCCTGACGTTTTAATATCCGGGGTTCTGTGTCATCAGCTGGTTGGCATCTCGCTCTGTCTGCGGAATCGGGAAGAGCAGACGTTCCTTAGTGACACGCGACTTGCCGATAGACTTCAGGAACTTCACGGCATAGTCGCCATGCTGCAAGCGTATCATGTCAAACCAGCGATGGCCCTCAAACGCCAGTTCAATACGACGTTCGTGTATGATCTTTTCGCGCATAGCTTCCTGCGACAATCCACTCACTCCAGGCAGTCCGGCACGATGACGGACGATGTTAAGAGGCTCGGCTGCCTCAGCAGTCTTGCCCTGCTCGTTGAGAGCCTCAGCCTTCATAAGCAGCACATCGGCATAGCGATACACCACGAAGTTGGCAGGATTGGTGTTATATTCCGGTGATACGCTCTTCGAAACGAGAAACTTGCGCACGTTATATCCGGTAGTTGAGTAGCTGCTCTTGTATGTCATGCCGTCAAAATCGGGACATCCATCATACAATACGGTAAGGTCCTTGCGCTTGTCGCCTTCCTCATACTGCGACATGAACTCTTCTGTAGGCTGGTTCCATCCGTAAGATCCTGCCACAAAGTTGGAGTTTCGTGGTCCCATGAATGTCGACAGCCAGCTCGACTGCGGATTGTTTCCCCAGAAGTCGTATTCGGTATTGCCAGAGAACTGCACTTCGAAGATTGACTCAGGACCGTTGTTGATGGTAGCGTCAAAGTTTGATTCGTACGTGCATTGGCTTAGATCGTAGCCAAGAGCTGTCACATCGTCGCACAGGCTCACAACCTTCTGATAGTATTCATTGTTGTCGGGAGCGAGTGTGAGGTATATATCGGCGAGCATTGTATAGGCTGCGTCCTTCGTAGCACGTCCAAGATTGTCGTCGTCAAGCTGGCTTTTGGCAGGAAGCAGATCGGCTGCGCGGTTGGTATCGTCAATTATCTGCTTGTAAACCTCGTCAACCGAAGCACGTGCTATGTCCGTGCTCTCGCCTGGATTGAACGGCTTCAGACGCAGAGGCACCCCACCATACAGGCGTACGAGTACATAATAATAATGTGCACGGAGGAAGTAAGCCTCGCCGAGCGAACGTCCAAGAATAGTGCCCTTTTCCGGATTCTTGTCCTCAAGAGCATTGATGAGGATGTTGCACTGTCCGATACCGACCCAAGGCGAGCGCCACATGTACAGCGCCATACCATTATCGCTCTGCGTGGTGAAGTTGGAAGCCTGAACGGTTTCAATGCCGTCGGTACCTCCACCAGCGCCTACTATGCTGTTACCAGCAACGATGTCGAGTGTCCACAGACGTTGATTGTACATATTCGACGACTGGAGTGTACGGTAGCAGGCATTTGCCATCGACACCGCCACGTCCTCGTCGACCGTCGTTTCGGGGTCGACTGTGTTTTTAGGCTCACGGTCGAGGAAGTCGCTGCATGAACACATCGAGCCTGCAAGCGCTATGTTGAGAGCCAAAATAAATATCTTTTTCATAATGATTCAGTTGTTAGAAGTTTAGGTTTAATCCGATGTTGAACGTGCGCGAGATGGGATAGCTTGAGAGGTCGATTCCGTTGACACCCACTTCGGGGTCGAAACCTGAGTATCCGGTTATCGTTGCCACGTTCTCGCAAGAGAATGTGATGCGTGCAGAACTGAGTGTCAGGGCACGGAGCCACTGCTGCGGCACATTGTAAGAGAGCGAAATGCTCTTCAGACGCAGGTATGCACCGTTCTCAACGAAGCGGTCGCTGACGCGGTTGTTTTGGTTGGGATCGCCATAAACGGCACGTGGCATCATGGTGCTTGTGCCCTCGCCATGCCAGCGTGACAGCACGTCGGTGAGCTGGTTGTAGGCTGCCGACATGCCCGTAAGGTCTATCTTGTTGGCATTGAATATCTTGTTGCCAGCCACGCCCTGCAAGTATACCGACAGTTCCAGACCCTTCCATGCGAGCGTATTGCTCATCGAGAAGATGTGTGTGGGGTTAGGATTGCCTATCACGGTGCGGTCGTTGTCGTTGATAACACCGTCGTTGTTGAGGTCCTTGAAGCGGATGTCGCCAGGCTCGGCACCAGTCTGAATGGCGTGTTCTTTTACTTCCAGCTCGTTCTGGAATATTCCGTCGGTGACATAACCGTAGAACACGTTGATTGGCAGATTGTTGGCGAGCATCGTTACGTACGAGTTGTTCACCTGATTGATATAGTAAGGCACGTCGCTGTTGAGACTCTTTATCTTGTTGCGGTTGTATGTATAGACGATACCTGTCTCCCACTGCAGCGGCCCCTGAATGTTGACGGTATTGAGCGAAACCTCAAAACCCGTGTTGCGAACCTTTCCGGCATTGGTGTAAGTGGTGCTTGTGTCCTCAAATCCCGAAGTGATTGGGATGGAAGCCTTTACGAGCATGTCGGTCGTATTCTTTATATAATAGTCGAATGTGAGGTGGGCACGCTGATTGAAGAGTGCTGCATCGAAGCCAATGTTGGTCTGAGCCACCTGCTCCCAATGAATGTTAGGATTGGCAAGCGTTGCCGAAACGAGTGCCGACTGTTCTGTTCCTGTCTTGCCGAACGGATATACGCTGGTGTTGTATGAAGCCAGATAGCTGTAGTTGCCCACACTGGCCTGACTGCCCGTAACGCCGTATCCAGCACGTATCTTGAGGTCGTTGAGAATATTGTTCTTCGGGAACCACTCTTCTTCAGAGGCGCGCCATGCCAGCGATACTGACGGGAATGTTCCCCAACGGTTGTTGCGGCCGAAGCGCGACGAGCCGTCACGGCGTACCGTAGCGGTAAGCAGATAGCGGTCGGCAAACTCATAATTAAGACGTGCCATATACGACATAAGCGCCCATTCGGTCTCGTTGCCGCCGATGGCATGCATCTTCTCGCCGTTGTCCATCTCGTGTACGCCCTCATAAGCGAACACGTTCTTCTGTGCGTTGAGATAGTCGAAGTTGTTCCACTGTGCCGATGTACCAGCCATCAGTCCTACGTGATGCTTCTTGGCGAATGTGTGGTCGAATATGAAATAGTTGTCCCAGAGATATGTGAACGACTTGTTGTCGCTCTTGTAGCGGCTGCTCTCCTCTACGGGCGAGGGTTTCCAGTTGTGCTTAGGGGTATAGCTGTCGTTATACCAGAACTTGGCGTCAATGCCGAACGTGCTCTTCAGCTTGAGCCACTTAGCCAAAGTCACCTCTGCCGAGATATTGCCAAGGAGGTTATAGCCCTTGGTGCTGCTGCGGTCGGTTGTGGTTGGACCGATCGGGTTGCGTGCGCTGCCATACCAAAGCGAATTGCCATCAGGTCCGGTCCACTCGCCATTGGCGTCCTTAACGGCAAAGACGGGCAGCGCTCTGTATGTATTGCCCATGTCATAACTGCCCTGCTGCTTGCGGTCGGCAGACACGGTTATGTTGGATGTCATCTTCAACCAAGGCTGCACCTGGGCATCAGAGTTCTGCTGGAAGGTGAACCGGCGGTACTTGACGCTTCTTACAATACCCGTCTGATCGAGCATACCTCCCGACACATAATAGTGTGCCTTGTCGCTGCCACCCGAATAACTCAACGTGTAGTTCTGCATATATCCGGTGCGGAACAACTCGTCTACCCAATCGGTTCCTTTGCCAAGAGCCGACGGATCAGCCCATTCGGGATTGGCGGTGTTGCCCGAATTGTTCATCATGTCGTTGCTCAGCGCTGCATACTGGCTTGCATTGAGCAGGTCGGGAGTGCGTGTGGCATTCTGCACGGCAAGATTGGCTGAGAGCGAGAGGTGTCCCTTGCCTTCCTTTCCCTTCTTCGTGGTTATCATTATGACGCCGTTGGCACCGCGGCTACCGTATATTGCCGTTGCCGAAGCGTCCTTCAGCACGTCCAGACGCTCTACGTCTGCCATGTTGATGGCATTGATACCGAGGTCGGTGGGCACTCCGTCTATTACTACAAGAGGGTCGCAGTTGTTGATAGAACCCATACCGCGCACCTTAATGGTAACGTTGTCGCCCGGCTTGCCGGCATCTACGACCTGCAATCCTGCTATCTTACCCTGAATGGCCTGTCCGATGTTGGCTACAGGCGAGTTCTCCATGTCCTTGGCAGCAAGCGAACCGACAGCTCCAGTGAGGTCTTTCTTCTTCATAACGCCATAACCTACAACGACAAGTTCGTTGAGTTTGTGGACATCTTCGGTCAATACGATTTCAAGCGACGACTTGCCACCTACGGCAACACGCTGGTTGTTGTAGCCGATGTACGAAATTTCGAGTACTGCATTGTCGGGAACTGAAATCGAGAATTCACCGTCAAGGTTGGTTACAGTGGCGTTTTTAGTGCCTTTTTGTCCAACGGAGGCTCCAATGATAGTCTCACCATTGGCATCCTTCACTACACCATGTATTGTCTTATTGCTCTGTGCGTATGCGCCAACTGGTAACATTGCAAGAAACGAACAAGCGACAATCTGGCTGATCCATTTTCGATTGGTTTTGTTCATATTATTGAGTTTTTTAGTTGTTAGGTCAATTTTACGGTTGCAAATTTAGTTTTTATTTTCATAAGTTGTTCGTAGAAGTACCCCATAAGTACACGCCAATGAATCAATTAAATATTAACAATATGATTATCAAGCGTTTACGAAAACGCATTCACATCACTAAGTACATCGTCTGAAAAGCAATGATATTGTCAAAGCAACTGAATTAATGAAAAACATGAATCGTAATGAGCAAAAAAAGCAATCATCTAATATGTTATTTCTGCAAAATTTGTAAATTTGCAGAAACCTATAAAAACCACAAACAATTCACTCTATGCAACGTTACATAGCCATTATCATACTCTTTATTGCCACCGCCACATCCTCAATGGCAGACACCAACGGCGAACTTATACAGCGTATTGACAGCATTATAGACAACATAACGCAGATATACGGCAAGAAGCAGGCACGCATCGACTTCTACAAGTCGATGGCACACAAAAGCCAAAAGCCCGAAACGCTGCTTTCGGCTTACGACAAGCTGTACGATGAGTACTTCGTTTTTCAATTTGACTCTGCCATGGTGTATGCCGACAAGGCTATAACGCTTGCCGACCGCATAGGCGACAAGTTCCATCACGACAAATGCCGCATTGAGAAAGCGTCGCTGCTGGGCGTAGGCGGACTCTATGGCGAAGCCGTTGCGCTGCTCAACGAGATTGATTCGACACGCCTCGACAACGAACTACGGTTCGACTACACCATTGCCTACTACTTCATCTACACATATTGGGCTGACTATTGTCACGACTATTACTATTCGCCACGCTATCACGAGCGTGCCAACACTTACCTTAAGCAGGCAGTAACGATGCTCAACCCTACCGACTCTTACTACAATTTCTTCTGGGGTGAGTATTATATATATGTGGAACGCAACGACAAGCGCGCCCTGGAGCACTACTTCAAGACTCTGAGTACAGCCCCCGTAGAGTCGCGATGGTATGCCATGGCATCGTATGCCATTGCCAACAACTACAGCGCCAACAACAATAACAACAAGTATGAGGAGTACATGCTGCGTGCATGCATTAGCGACCTGCTCAACTGTACGCGCGAAAACCTCGCCATGCAAGACCTTGCAATGTATCTGTTCAAGAAGGGCGACGACAACATTCTGCTCGCCGAGCGATACATCAATTTTGCAATGGACGACGCCAAGAACTACAACAACCGACTGCGCATCATTGAAATATCGCAGAAACTGCCCGTCATCGTGTCGACCTATCGCGAAAAGCTGTCATCGCAGAACAACATCATGCGCTTCGCATTGTTCGGAGTGTCTATTCTATTCGCGTTCGTTGTAGTGCTGCTATACTTCTACAGCCGGCAAAACCGACTGCTGGCACGCCACCGACACGAACTGTCTGAGAACAACAACCTGCTGTCATCGCTCAACGACAGGCTTAATACTCTCAACTCACGATTGCTCGACACAAACAGCCGACGCGAACGTCTGGCTAAGCTCTACATCGACCTTTGCGCCAAATACATCGACCGTCTGAGCAAGTTTGAGACTCTTGTGAAGCGCAAGATTAAAGTAGGTCAAGTCAACGACCTGCTCAATACGGCATCGTCGTCACGCCTTTCGGAAGAAGATGCGGCTACGTTCATGAACAGTTTCGACACGGCTTTCCTCGACCTCTACCCCTCGTTTGTCGACGAATTCAACGCTCTGCTGCGAGACGACGAGCAGATTGTGCCTCCACACAAGGGACGCCTCACCACCGAACTGCGCATTTACGCTTTGATAAGGTTGGGCGTCAAGGAGAGTTCGGAAATTGCGGCATTGCTCTTCTATACTCCTCGCACCATCTACAACTATCGCTCTACGATAAAGAGCCGTGCCATTAACCGCGAAACTTTCGAGTGCGACGTCGAGCAGCTGTGCCGTGTAATACACTCCTGACAGCAATGTTCAGTACATGCAAATATTGTACTGGCGGTAAGAAATTGTTACAAACGAAAATCTGATTCTAGAGATTTCACGGGCGGTTTTTATCGTCCACGAAAGCGCTTCAGTCACCTCAAAACACAAAAAGGGGCTTCTTTGCTCTCCCAAAGTTATCGTTCAGGAGAGCAAAGAAGCTCCTTTTGCATTATGACTGTACCCCTTTTGCATTACAAAACGAACCCTTTTGGAGTGCAAAACGAACCATTTTGCCGCAAAATGTAGTCCTTTTAGAATTTCCAAGATTGCACATTGGCTTTACACATTGACGTATTGCGCTGTATATCAGCAACATCTGTGCTGCACACGCAAAACTCAAGAATTTCGAGTCGAACATCGTCTTGCTCGTTCAGCAGGCAGTTTGAGCGGTCAGAAATGCAAATATTGTACTTGAAGCAGAGCTTCAGTTGTGGTGTTGAGGGGTTGATGGGGTGAGGATTTGAGGGGTAAGCCATGGAGCGCTCAGTTCTTCTTCACCAACCCATATATAATATGTGCGGTGCATTTCGACGGACTGTCCTCGCCTATCTTGCCCATCACCTCGCCATATCCAGCAAGCATCTGGCTGCGATAGTCGCCGTCGGGCAACAGACGGGTGAGTTCGCTGGCGATATTGTCTACCGAGAACGTGTCGGCTACAAGTTCGCGCACCACCTCACGACCGGCTATCAGATTGACAAGCGATACGAAGCGTACCCTGTCTCTTATACACA